>ERZ889078.2529-NODE-2529-length-12904-cov-8.666355_pt1 | contig 12904 bp, 3 predicted proteins | sample MGYA00521266_ERZ889078 | MGnify/ENA primary metagenome ERZ889078 (study PRJEB32303, sample SAMEA104408618) | aquatic metagenome | biome: Brackish water; feature: Pelagic; material: water | place: Baltic Sea | collected 2014-06-16T06:34:00 | depth 76,534 m ...
GACAGCTCCACTAAATACAGGTACTTTTCTATGAGTTTCGTAATTGATATTATTGAAGATGCTGTCGATATAGTAACAGACGTTATTGACACAGTAGTAGACATTATTGAGGACATTGTTGATGTAGTTGTTGATGTTATTGTGGGTATCATCACATTAATCGTTGATGTACTGATATCTATCGTAGAGGCTATTGTAGATTTCATAGCCTCCTTGTTAGGTTTTGATGACCAGATTGTTGAGCAGTTTGAGATATTAAACCAGCCACTATTCGGTGCGACTAATAATAACTCGATTAAGAATGCCATACTGCAGGCCATCATGAAGGGTGAGGATATTCCTGCGAACATTCTGTACTCACAGATGTTTGGTGGAAAAAAGAGTATCCGTAACTTTACTAATTACATAAAGGATGGTCACTACTTTGAGGGGTTCCCAGAAGTACGTGCTAACGCTTTAGTTCTAGACCGTGATGAGATAGCCAGTACGTTAAACACAATACACGGGGTACCTACTAGTATTACACAAGCACACCTTGGTACTTTGTTTGTTATCCCCTGGATAAAGTACTGGTTGCAGGAGAATAAGGGCTATGATTTAGACAATAACACCTTGGTTTATAACTCTGTTACCTACCAAGTAGATATTAATAATTCTACCTACAACATAGCAACAGATGACTACTCAATAGTATTGCTTGCACAAGGTTATAATATTACTGTTGATGACACCGTATTTACGTCATTAGATACGACCACCACTACATCTGTGGCATCAGCCCATACATTAGACATAGACTCAACTACACCCTTACAACCTGCTACAGGTAGCAATAGCACTAGTTATAATTCAGCTAATATTGTGCCTAATTACAATGTACCTGTAAAGGCAACAGGTACACACTATGTAATTAGATATGTATTAGATAATAATCCAACGGTACAGAAGCTGTGGGTTTACAAAGTAGGTACAGGGACATACCCTACTTTAGATGACCCTTCATTAGCTTTTGATAATCCTTCAGCAGATGTGATGGACATACTGCCTACTATACCTCTTAGGCTTAATAATCAAAACTTTGATACTGCATTTAGTGCAAGTAAAGCTGACTCTATCAGAGGGCTTACTAAGAAGCTAGGTTTAGATGCTGATGAGGTTATTACTGCAGTTATGGAAGATGTTGCTGATGCAGGTATCTCTGACTATAACAATAAAGTAGACCATGTCTACTTAACCTTTGGTGTTAAGGTATGGGATACGACACAAATAGGTATGCAATATCTATATAGATTTTGTGCAATGATGTACTCTAATCAGTCAGTAAATCAAGCTACATATGATGCATCTCCTATAGCTGATGAAAAACCATATAACAATGTTTTAATAAGTGCAGAAGATTCTAAAGTAGGTATTAGATACGCGTACATGACCTTTCAACATTATTCAGTTGCTGAAGTAAATGCTAATAGTGCTCTGTATTCAATATACCACACAGACTCAACTAAGTTCGATTCAGGCAATCTCATTACTAGTACCTACTATGTATCTTCTGGCACAACTAAGTATGCTGTGGGGTACCTTGCGGACAACCTAAATGAAGTGAACGCTTTCCTTGCTGGCACATTAACACAAGAAGCTACATTTGTAGCGGATGCTTCGGGTTTATTACAGACAACAACTAGAATACCTTACACCGGTACTTTACTAGAATCTGGTGGTGCAGCTTCTGCTGATGGTGTATTAAAACCTGATTTAGTTTATAGGAATGATGCAGGAGCTCTTCGTAAGATTATCCGTATTGGTGAGAGCGTGACAGCTACTCAGAATATGAAATACTATCAGTGTGTAACTAATGGCTTAAACGTTTACACTATGAAGGCACCTATTGCTTTACTTAGAGTAATTGATGCAGCGACATCAAAGTTTAAGGTAGTCAAGTTTAACATTGTTAATCAGGATGACCTGATGGTACCTTTCTCGTACGAAATAGTAGAAGGACTCTCTAACGTAAAAGTATCTGACTTATTCTTAGCAAGTGCGCATGTATCAATGTATGTAGCTCACTACGAGGTTATCGAGATATCTTTCTGGGTGAAGCTCCTAGCTGTGGTACTAGTTATTGTTTCAATAGTTTTAATGTACTTGGGGTGGAAAGAAGGAGGGCTTACAATATATAAGCTAGCGGTTGCTATGGTTACGTATTATGCAGTTAAAGAGATAATTCTCTGGGTTGCTAAAGAATACAGCCCTGAGTTAGCTATGATTCTTGCTGTTGTGTATGCTGTGTACTTTGGTGACACCAAGACACTTACCGGTCTATTGACAATGTTTGGTACAGCTGCTGACTTTATTGGTAATATTATTACACAAGAAAATAGATATGATATGGAGGCGTTAGGCGAAAGAGAAGCTAACTACGCTGAGCAATATCTAGAATCTATGAATGTACTAAGAGACCTTCAGTTTGATTTATTTAGAAATGCTGATGGTGAAGCTTTAGACTTACTTAGCGTAGATACAACAGCTGAGATAAGACCTATGCTTCCAGATACGTACATAGCATTAAACACAGAGAAGTTTGACTTTTACTATGAGCAGAGTAATCCTGCAAATACCTATGAGCAAGCTTATGACTTTGATGTCCTGTCTGCATAAGATAAAGGTAAACCTGGTTTACGTTTTGATGTATGATAGAGGCAACTATATTAATACACAAACAGTAGGAGTAATTTATGCCGTGGAACCCGCAAACAAATAGATGGGAATCTGATAATAATTTTTTCGGTGGGGACGCCTCTACAGACATGAGTAGTGCTGTATGGAACCCTAAAGCAGACGGTTTTGACTGGAGCGAACTAGGGAACAATAAACCTGTAGAGGGTTTTGGTTTTAATAACAGTACATTAAGTGCTGGTGGTTCTGTACTAAGTGGCTTAGGTTCTTTAGCTAATGCTTGGGCAGGCTTACAAGGTGTTAAGCTTGGTAAACAGCAATTAGGCGTACAACAGGACCAATGGAATAAGAACTACGACTCTCAAGCTACTACTATCAACAATAGGATTGCTGACCAGAATGCTTGGAAAGCAGCACAAGGTAGAACAGACTTAGGTTCTTTAGTCCCTAAATATAACGTAGGTTAAGGAGTAATCATGGCAGCAGTCACTTGGCAGAATATAGCACCTAGTACCCCTTCAGGCATTCTTAGTGCAATCAACACATCAGGTCAACAAATAGGTTCAGGCATCAGCGGTATAGGTGATGCATTTAACCAGTTTGCTGAAGATAAAACTAAATTAGAAACAGATTCTTTTATTAATAACTTGATGCAATACAAAGACCAACCTGATAAAGTACAGGAAATGATTGCAGGTGCTAATACAGACTGGCTAGATATGGAACGTATCAGTGGGGCAAGAGACACAGCTAACGAGCGTAGTGATGAGCTATCTATGTTTACATCTAAAGAAGCTGTTAAACAAAAGAATGCAGTTGCACTAGCGGCTGCTAAGGTAAAAGCTGATTCTATAGCAGCGGCGGCTAAAAAGGATAAAGGTATAACTGCCTTTGACTTAACTAAAGAGTTAACTAAGACTAACAAAGAGGCTGCGTCTGCTCCATGGTTCACTGGTTGGTTAGGTGCAGATACTCCTGAAGAAGAGGTTCGTGCACGCTTACAGAAGTATTTTGACGCTAATAATATTAAAGGTAAAGACGCTGAGAAACAGCGTAGAATTATCTTAAATGATTTATACTTTGATGAATCAGTTATTGATGAGTTTCATACATCAAAAGGCACGTCTATTGAAGACACTAAAGATAAAGACCTAAAAGCTATTATAGATAACTATAATTACAAAAAAACTACTGACTAACTCAATATAGGGCTTACCATGAGCTTACCTCAAGATGATTCTTTCAATGCAATCGTTGCTAGAAAGCGTGTAGCATTAGAAGCTGCAGCCTCAAAGAAGAAAATAGAAATAAGTAACATAGCTCTACCTGATACAACCAACACTACCGCTTCAGGTGAAAATTACGCACCACAAGGTGACATTAGTTTCTTTGAAAAAGATAGGGCTAATAATATTATCTTTGGTGATATCTATGGAAAAGGTACTGATGCTGACTCAGCCTATGTAGATTCAGATACAGGTGTTAACACAGGCATTAGAAGTGCCTCTGGTATGGACACATGGGAACACTCACTATACAGAAATGAACAAACTGCTAGACCTGCGCAAATTGCTCATTACAGCAGACTTTTCGGTGTACCTGAAGAACAAGTAACTAATGAAATGATATTCGCTATGGGAAGACGTGCGGATGAACAGTTCAGAAAAATAGCTACAGAAGGACAAGGCACACTTGACCCTGAATCAGGCACAATGTCAAATAGACCTGGCAAACAGTTTGAAGGATTTGAAGACCAGATGTTCTTCCCTGAAGGACAAGTTACATACGACCCAATGAGTAAACGCTACCGTGATGAAAAAAGAGTTAGAGTTGATAGTCTTATCAATCCTGCTACAGGTAAAGGTGTGTACGCAGCAATGAATACTCCTGAGTTCAATACTAAGTGGTTTAAAGACTCACCTAAACAGAACGCAGTTAGAAAAGCTTATGAAGCTAAACATGGTGTTGCTTATGACAACTTTATTGCCCCTAATGCAAAAGAGCTTGTAGCTCCACAGAAAACTGACCCTAACTACGTTCAAGGACGTGGTGATGATTACTGGGATGTATTCACTAAGAGTGTAAGCTCTGGTGTTGATAACTTACAGGCAACAGGTTATGGCTTAGCAGCATTAATTGCAGATAGAACTGGTAATACAGAATTCGCTGATTCAATGTTAATAGAGTATCAAACTAATCTAAAAGAAGCCCAAGAGAATGGGGCTAATCTACCTAAGGTAGAGGATGTAGATTGGACAGGAGACCCTGATGCTGTGTACAGGCAGATAGTTGGTGCTGTGGGTGAGTTTGTCCCTTCAATAGCTTTAGGCTTAGGTGCTGGTAAATTAGCCTCTATGGGGACTAGCCTATTAGTTAAAAAGCAATTACAGAAGAGACTTAAGAAAGAAGCAGACAAAGCAGCAGCTGAAGCAGCAAGTACAGCCGCTAAAGTGGCTGGTGTAACTGCTTTCTCTGGCGTAGGTATCGGTGGTATCTATGGTGAAGTTGCGTCTGAAGGTTTCAGAGATTCTGAAGCAGCAGGTATGGCAATAGTTGGTGGTCTACTAGTAGGTGCATTAGATTCAGTACTACCAGGAATGGTGGGTAAGAAGCTAGGCATTACAGAACAGGCCCAGAAGAAAGTAGTAGATACGTTATTAAAGAACGGTATCTACAAAGCCGCTAAAAATGTTGGTAAAGACATTGTTACAGGTAAAGTAGTTGAAGGAACAACTGAAACACTACAAGAGATAATTGAAAAAACTACAGCTGAGTTGATTAAGACAGGTGAATTCCCTGACCATACAACTCCAGAAGCTTTAAGTGAATACTTAAACGTTTTAGTTAAAGCAAGTTTAGGTGGTGGTGCACTTAAAGGTGGTACAACTGCTGTCACTGAAGCTATTGATGCTATAGACGGTAACCGTAAAGTTGTTAAAAAACAAACTGAAGCTGTCTTAGAAGAAGCTAGGGACACTGTAAATACAGAAGCTGAAGCTTATGATAGTTCAACTGAAGCTGAAGTAGATACTGCTGTTACTGCAATTGAAAATGTAGCTAAAGAAGAAGCTAAGAAGCTTGAGCAACCAGGGAAGACGCTTAAACAAAAGATACTACCAACTGAAGATGAAAAGTTAGCTAACGAAGAAGTATTAAATGAGACTTTACGTGTAACTTCTGACTTAGGTGTGGCCTTACCAGAGAGTTTGGAAGGCAGTAGCAGTGTAGATAAGGCACTTTACTATTTAGATTCTTTAGGTAATGCGGGTAATACTGAACTTACTAATTCATCAGGGAAAAGTACTACAAATACCTCTACACTTAAAGGAGCTTTAGTCAAGGCTTTACAAAAGTTTAAGTCGGGAGACAGCGCACTAAATGCACGGATAGAAACTGCAATTACTAAAAGCAATATCAATGAAGACTATAACGAAATCATTGCAAAGAACCCAGATAAAGTTGAAGAGTTTGAAGCTAAACGTCAAGAGGCACTTACAAATGTAGATGCTCTACAGACAGAAGCTAAAAAACAAGTAGATAGAGATGTAGCTAAAGCTACTGCTGTTATTGATGGCCGTATAAACAAAGCCTTAACTAAAGTAGAACGTATTAATGTTAAGCTTGAAGATACAACTATTAAACCTAAGCAACGTAAACGTCTTGAACAAGAGCGTGATAACCAGATGTTACATGCTTCACAATTAGCTGAAGTTAACAAAGACAACACTTCTACAGAGGTACAAGATAAAGTAGATGCAGCAGCCGATAGCTTTGACTACTCTCACAAGAAAGTATCTACAGTAAGTGATGTGGAAATTGTTACTACTATTGCTGATACAAAAACAGCAGAAGAAGAATTAAAAACAGTAACTAAAAATGAAGAGTCTACTGAACTAGAAGTTTCTGAAGCTAAGCTTAAGTACTTACAAAGCAGACAGAAGATGTTAGTAATACGTAATAAGTCTATTGCTGACCTAGAACAATCTACGGATAAAGCTTTTATTAAAAGACAGAGGGTACTGATTAAAGGTATTGACGACTCTATTAAGATTACTGATGCACAGTTTGATGTTGTTCAGGAAGAACAGGTAGTAGGTAAACCTTTACCAGTTAAGTCAGAAGACACGCTTAGTTCAATAAGTATTGAGTCACTGGGAGACACAACTGTATTAAGTAGTATAGATGTTGAGTCACTTAACGAAACAGATAAGCAGACATATGATGACCGTGTTGTTGTAAACAACAACCTACAAGAGATTAACACACTGATTAAGGGTAATAAAACCTTAGAGGGTGTGCATGCTGAGGTCCTTACAGGTAAGGACTCACATTTCAAAGGTCTTAACCTTTACTTAAAAGATGCTAAAGAGGGTAAATTTAATAATGAGCGGTTTAACGCCTTTGTTGAAACTTTACGTAGTAAAGCTAATGCATTCGCTAATGCTAAAGCACTATCTGATGAAACCCAGCAAAGAGTATTTATTAATAAGACTACACATGAAGTAACTAGTGAGCTGCCTGCAGACGCATCAGTTACTGAGCGTGTAGATGACAGGACTGGTGAAGTAGTATTCACAGCGTATAAGGATTACTGGTGGGTTGATAATACGTCAACTAAGCTAGTCAACTTAACCAAAGCAGAAGCAGAGTTAGCTTCTAACATAGGTACGTTAATTAATCAGATAGGCGACACAGTTGATACAAGAGCTACTGTTGTTGAACAACAAGATCGACTACAAGAAGTAAACGCTGAAATTAATAAAATATTAACTAAAGAACCTGTTGCTACACAAACAGCTGATTTAGAAAGTATCAAAGCAGAGGAATTACCTATTCCTGTAGATGTAGATACGTCAGCAGCTGAAGGGACCACACTTAATAAGGCTGATGCTATTCCAGTTAAGTACGTAGATGAAATCATATCAGCTGTAGATAACACTAGACGTGTTGCTGCCCAAACTGATAGAGCTAACAACCAAATACTTATTGATAAAGCTGAAGTTGAGCGTACATTTAAAGAGAAAGCTTGGACTGTAGCTAAGATGGATAAGGTTATACCATTTGCTGATGACGCATTTAACACTGTTGAGGAGTGGGAAAGCTTCATAATTGAACATGAACGTGCTCACTTTACTGAAGAAAACCTAGCTAAACCTCAAGGCTTCTTGCGTGAGAATCATGCTAATAAAGTAGCATTCCAAAAAGTATTAGAGGCACGTAAAGAAACTGCTCCTGAGACTGAGACTGTTAAACAAGAATCAGCCCCTGAGGTTGTTGAGGCTGTACAGGCAGAGCCTGTTAAAGCCGAAACAGATAATGAGTTATCTAAAAAGAAAACAGCTCCTAAAGCGAAGCCTACGGAGACTGAATCTAAATTAATTAAAAGCATTGCTGCAATTAAAGACAAGTTATACAAATTAGCAATAGCAGGTAAAAAGTTTTCTTCTGAAAAAAAGGACGAAGGTAAAGATACTTACACCCCCGCATATGCTAGATTAGTTAAACAACTAGTTAAACAAGCTAAGATGTTAAGAGACCAGAAAGGTGTTAAGGCTGCTGTCCGTAAAACTAAAAAAGCTAATATGTTCTTGAATAAATTCAAAGAAGCTAGCTTACCTTTATTTGATAGCCTGCTTACTGTCTCTGATATATTTAAAGCCGGTGACTTAGAGCGTAAATCATTCTTCTCATCTAACGCTGACATAGGCTTAACTAGTGCAAGCATCACTACTAAGTTAAAAGCTCTAGGTGTTACTGATGAAGCTTATATTAAAGCTGTTGCTAATACATTTAAAGAGTTTAAAGATACGTTACTAAATAACGTAATGCTACCTATCACTGAAACAGATAAGGCAAAAGGTGTGTATGTACGTAGTAGTTCACATAAGCTTCTAGCTACTGTAGATGGGCTTCCTGATGAAGTAATCTTCAGCATGATGTTGTCTACTATGCATTGGATGGCTATTAACCAAAATGCTAGCAGAGCTAAACCTTTATTTGCTATAGCTAACATGTTATATGGTGACCCTAAACAAACTGTAAATCTGACAAGTGAGCAAATTAATACGTTTGTAGATTCAGGTATCTCCATAGCTCAAGCTGATAAAGAAATCGGACTAGAGATATTAGACTTATTAAACATTGTAGCTGACAAGGAGACTGAACTAGAGTTAGGTATTCAGTTAGATTTAGAACGCTTAAGCCCAGAGTTTAGAAAAGCTAAAATACTAGTTAAAGACCCTATCATAGGCAAGAAGGCTGCTGGTGCATTAGGACTACTTGGATTACTAACAGCTAGCCATATGGCTACCAGTGGTAAGTCAAAGGTAATTGAAGGTGGTTTGCTAGATATAAAACACGGTAAGTACCCTGCTAATTTGTTCCCTGAAAGTAATGAGGTGCGTGAAGTTAAAGGGTACAAGCAACTAAACACAATTATTGTTAATGATAATGATGCTACAACTAAGCTACTTGGTACTTTTAAAGATGGCACTGATAGTCTTAAGTTAATCAAGGGAGCTGAAACTGCTCTTAAAGATACGTATGACGCGCCTGTTGAAGATATACAGACTAAAGCTGATAAGAGCTTCTGGGACTTACCTGCTAAGGTAAGAACTCTAATAAATAAACTACAACAAGTTAAGTGGGTTGGAAAAACTCAAGAACTAAACGTGTTTAGTGTGTTGAATGAATCTGTGATGCACAGACTAATAGGTGTTAAAGATGTTAATACTGCACACATTGATGAGCGTGATGCTATTGAAGCAGGTAATGCCGAAAAGCTTCAAGATGTTAAGTACGTAGAAGAATACATTGCTGCGGGCAGTAAGTCTTTCTACTTTAGATTTAAAGCTATGGCACAGCACAGGATTCGTATTGTAAGTAATACTATCAACGGCCAACGTAGTAAGATACATAGAGCTTTATTCTTCCCTGCAAGCAGAACTTCTACTATTGATAATGAGCAGAGCAGAGCTGTATTTAAATTAGCAGTAGGTCAAGCTTTGGGTGTGTCTATTGACAAAAAGACCTTAGAGACTTCAATAGAGGCTTTTGACACAATCTATAGTAATGCTACCATGATTGAGTTACTTCCGTTATTAGCTGAACCTAAGGCCAACAGTAAGCAGATAAATGAGCTTATCACTACGTTAGTTGATGATGGTGTTGTAGACCCAAGCATGCACTTACTTGAAGGTATCACGGCACTAGCACAGTACAAAGAAACAGGTAAATTTACTACTACAATCGGTATTGAAACAGATGGTATTACTAATGGTTATGCTATTGGTTTATTACAATTCCTAGGTGGTAACCCAGAACAGTTGAAAGAACGTCTCGCTAAAGTAGGTATTTTTGTCGACCCTAACGACCCTGAGGGCGTAACTTCTTATGAAGAGTTTATTAAAGCTGGGCACTTAGATATCTATCAGACACTGTCTGACAAGATAGACAAAGGCATGCAGGTGTCTGATAAAGTTAAGAGCGCATTAAATGTACTGCATGGTGAATTTAGAGATGCTGATTCTAAGATAACTAAGTTTGCTAGAGATTTAGCTAAAAACCCTTTAATGATCACCAACTATGGTTCAGGTGTTAAGAAGGTAATCGAAGGTATTATTGAAAGTATTGTCCCAGGTATGTACAGCAAATTAGCTGATATGCAAACAGCCTATGATAAAGCTACGACTGAAACTGAGAAGACAGCAATCAGAAAACAGGTTACTGAGTTTGAACAGGCGTTAGTTAATTTGAATGGTACAAGAGTGTCACTAGCAGCTCGTTTAGACTACACTAAACTAGATAAAGAAGGTAACCCAACTAACTTATATGGTTTTACTTTTAAGAACACTAGGTCTATCGATAAAGCATTTACGAAGATTTATGCTAATACTATCACTGAAGTTTTAGATGAGTTGATTGGCCCTATTAAAGAAGCCAGAGAAGTTATTATCCAAGGTATTGAAGCACACTATTTTGCATTTATTAATGCCTTTGAAAAAGAGACTGCTGGGATAACTAACCTATCTACTAGGATGGCTATTGCAGGCAAGCTTGCTGATAAATACTTACCACGTATGAGTGGTCCTTGGTCTAAAAATGAAGCTGAACTGATTCAGTTAATTAATTTTAAGCAAGTAGAGAACTCAGAGTTACAAATTGAAACTAAAAATGTAAGGTCCAATGTAGAGCAGAAAAAAGGTAAAGGTGAATGGAGTACTTTAGAAGTACAAAATAATACACACATACAAGCAGGTATTACAACTCCTGACTTTGATAATCCTGGAGTATCTTCTGCTATTAATATGGTGCAGAACATGGACTCTGTTGTACTTGGAGACTTGTTACTACTTAATCCTGAAGTACTGCCTATCTATGATGCTGTAATTTCATCAGTGACTGACGCTATTAGTAATATGAAAGCTTATAACAAAGCTTTTGTAGACAGAGCATCTCATAGCTTCTTAGAAGACGTACACACACAGGTTACTAAGTTGTTTAACGGTATGCCTGATAGTGAGCTTGCTGAAGTACAGCAATTAATACAGTCTCAAGGTTTTAAAGGTAAGATTATAATCAAAAAACTGACAGACACAGCTAGGCCTCCTTTACCTGGCACTAGGTTAAAACTAAATAAAGAACTTAGTGAGCTAACTGTAGCTAACTTCATTGAAGACTTAGCTAAAAAGATTAGTGAGGTTGCTGCCCAAAGAGAAGCTTTACTAAAAGCATTCCCTATGGATAAGTGGACAGTGTCTCAAATGTACTTACCTGAGTCGTTAAACACGCTAAGCACAAAAGTTGAAAAGGCAGAACCTGTACAACAAGAGCTATTTAAGTCTATTGATATTGATGCGCAGGTTAAAGTAGAACTTGAAGAAGTGTATAAAACAGATTCAAAGAATCCACTACGTAATAATCTACAAAACATATTTACTAAGTTAGGTGACTTACATGACACAGCTTACTATAACGAAGCTGATAGAGACACACAACAGAGCCACTTACAGCGTGTTCTAGACGGAATTATCAGTAAGGCTGGTGAAGTGTTAGATAAGACCACAGTGACGCTGAGCAAGACTAATGTTAAGAACCACGGTTATGCACATATTCATTCTGAAGCTGTTGATGTTAACTTTAATAGATATAGCCCTAGGTCATACTCTGAGCAGAGTGCTCAAGAGGTATACACACATGAGCTACTTCACGTATTAACTAGACATGCTTTATTACATAACTCACAGTTTAAAGAAAACATCACTAGAATTCGTGCTGGAGTTAAAGCTACTTTCAAACAAGAAGCTCTAGAAAGCGGAGCTGAACCTTACGAAATATTCTTACACAGAAACAAAAAAGGTGAAGTTATATTCTTAACGGATGAGGCAACTGAGATAGCTGCTGCTAAGGCACAGTACGATCACATATTTGGAAGTAAAGTACCCCCTACAGCAAAGCTAGATGAATTCTTAGCTTATGCTTTAACGAATAAGTTTATCGTTAATAGACTACAAGGTATGTCAGCTACTAAAGTAGCTATGTGGAGTAAAGACACAGACGTACCTATATACCAAAAGATAATTGAAATGTTCTTTGAAGTTGTCAATAGAATTTCAAATAGTTTACAAGGTAAAGTCAGACCTGCAAACTTAGAGATGGAAATCTTTGAGCTTACTAAAGACATCGTTGCTGTTAACCAGTCTAAACGTAATACTGTCAGTAAAGCTTTACGTATTAAAGCTGTGAGTAATGCATCTGATAGTGCTAACAAGATAATACGTGACTTTGTAGATACCACAGTTAAGTCCGGTATCAAGATAGGCTCAGATAGATATATCAAGCTAGTGGACAAACTAACTAAAGATGGTAAGGTGGATAACTTCTTAGCTAACGTGTTGTATGACACAAAGCTAGTAGCTTACTTGACATCATCATATAAAGATTATGTTGACAACCACCCGAAAGTACAACAACAGTTAGATAGAGCATTCAGTAACTTTAAACCTAATACACTGAGAAACCTAAGTGCCCTTAAAGCAGACTTATTTGGTGGAGTTGGTCAAGACTTTGTTAAGTTACTTTATAAGTCACATAAAGAAGTTGATGCGAATCGTAGGCAGTATAAAGAATTAACTAAAGAATCACTACAAAGAGTATTTAAAGGTTACGATAAGTTAACAGACGCACATAAAGAGTCTATTACTAGAGTTTTATTGAAAACAGACTTGTCTAT
>ERZ889078.2532-NODE-2532-length-12903-cov-23.830791_pt1 | contig 12903 bp, 16 predicted proteins | sample MGYA00521266_ERZ889078 | MGnify/ENA primary metagenome ERZ889078 (study PRJEB32303, sample SAMEA104408618) | aquatic metagenome | biome: Brackish water; feature: Pelagic; material: water | place: Baltic Sea | collected 2014-06-16T06:34:00 | depth 76,534 m ...
AGGTATTAAGCTTTTTTCTTGGCTAATTCAAACGCTCAATGGCTAATTGCGCTCGAGCACATAGTGACGACGACGTATTTCTCCGATTTATCCTCTATGTTGCCATTGAATATCATCATGTTGGACATTTGACCTAAAATTTTGTCATTCAATGGCGTAGCCACTACCGAGTTATTGGTTTTGTCGTAGGTGCACATAGTGTATATTTGTCCATTGTTGACTACGTTGCAACTAGCGACGCCAGGTATTTCAAAAGGGGTGTTCGCCGGTACGGTTTCCCCTAAGTCGATAGACACGATTCTGTTGTCTCGTTCCAAAACCGTAACGCTCCAATTGCACGCCAACGCGGCTTCCTCCATGTTTGTAGATACGACTTTGTTGTCTCGTTCCAAAACCGCGACATTCGCGTTGTACGCCAACGCGCTTGCCGTGAAAACGAATATTGCTAGCGCTATTATAATAATTTTATTCATAAAAAATTCCTCGTATTTGGTTAAGTTTAGTTGTCGAAACTCATGAAAAGCCCATTAAACGCGGACTGTTCAATCGTTTAAGTCAATATTCTACCGCAACCCCTAAAAGATACCGTTATCCAATGTCAAGAAAAATCGTATAAATCTTCTCCGATACCTTCTCTAAAATCAACCGACGCTTTTCCATTTAAGCGCAAAATTAGCAACTATCCCCTACTCTACCAACAATAAATATCAAAAATTCAACTCAAGAGAAAAACAATGTCAAACAGATTAGCGAAAGAAGATAGCCCTTACCTACAACAACACAAAAACAATCCGGTTGATTGGTATCCTTGGGGAGACGAGGCGTTTGCCAAGGCCAAAGCCGAAAACAAGGCTATTTTTATCAGCATTGGCTACTCGTCGTGCCACTGGTGTCACGTCATGGAGGAGAAAGTGTTTGAGGACAAAGAGTGCGCGAGCATTCTCAACGAGGGATTCGTTTGCATCAAGGTCGACAGAGAAGAGAGACCCGACATCGACAAGCATTACCAAGAGGTGCACCTTTTGTTAAACCGCCGCTCTGGCGGTTGGCCGACCTCCATCTTTTGCACGCCTCAGAACAAGCCATTTTTCGCGGGAACCTACATACCTCCAGAGTCAAACGCGGGCAGCGTCGAGAGAATGGGCTTCAAAGACCTAACCCGCCTTATAATCACGAAGATAGAGGAAAACGACCCAAAACTTTTTGAAAACGCGGACGAAATAGAGAGTTTTTTAAACAAGACGACGGCTCCAAAAGAGGCCACCGTGCTAAAAGAGGAATTTTACAAAAACTTCACGCTGCAAGCGAAAAACATCTACGAAACGACGAACGGCGGCTTTAGCGTTAAACCAAAATTCCCTCACGCCTCGACGCTAAACGCGCTCTTGAGCGTAGACCGGCTTTACGACGACAAGTCCGCGAAGGCCATGGCGACGCACACGTTGGATAACATGAAAAAAGGCGGCATGTACGACCTCGTGGACGGCGGTTTTTGCCGCTACTCCACCGATGACAAATGGCTGGTCCCGCACTTTGAAAAAATGCTTTACGACAACGCCCTGCTTTGCGGCGTTTACGCGAGCGCCTACCTGAGATACGAAGACCTGAGCTACCTAAAAACGGCGAAAGAGATTGCGGATTTTTGGTTTCGCCATATGACGCGAGACGATCTTTTTTACAGCGCGAGCGACGCGGACAGCGAAGGCGAAGAGGGAACTTATTTCGTTTACTCCTACGATGAGGTTTACGACGTTTTGGTTCAAAACGGGTATGAAAACGCGAAGGCTATCTGCGCCCAAATGAGCGTAACCCATGGTGGAAATTTCGAAGGAAAAAACATCATCCGCTTTGAAAATGGAGAAGTTCCGGAGTGGTTCGAGCAGGTTAGAATCTCGCTTCAAAAACTTAGACAAAACAGAGAGTATCCGTTTATAGACAAAAAAGCGCAGACTTCTTGGTCGGCCATGATGATAAACTCGCTGTTCGCTCTTGGCGCCATAGACGGTAAATACCGCGAAAAAGCCGTGAAAAGTCTTAAAGCGCTTATAAAAACAATGTATCTTGATGGAAAGCTTTACCATACGACGCTCGTTGGAAAAATGCCAAAAGTGGAGGCGTTTTTGGAAGACTACGCGTTTCTCTCGCAGGCCCTTTTGTCCGCGTTCAAACACACTCAAGACGAATCTTATCTCATCCAAGCGCAAAGGTTCGCCAACAAAGCGCTTGAAAATTTTTACGACAAGGGTCAGTGGAATTTTAGCGTTGGAGAGTTCGTTACGAAAGCCGAAACTTCGGACAACACCTACTCTAGCTCGATTAGCGTGATGGTGGACGTTCTACTCTCTCTATCGACTTTGCTTGAAGACGACAAATACTCTCGCTTCGCGTTTAAAACGATGGAGTACAACTCCTACGAACTAGGCAGAAAACCTATCCACGCTCCGTATATGCTCACGCAGGTTTTCAGATACTTAAAAGGGGACCGCGTTGTAAAAGCGAGTTTGGACGACCTCAAGCGCGATTCCTTGGCTTTGGCCAAACTGGATTATCCATTTATCCAACTCAAACGAAGCGATGAGCGAGGATATATGATTTGCGGAGATAAAAGCTGCTTTTCCAACACCCAAAACATTGAGGAAGTGAACGAGTTGGTTAAAAACTCTTTTTAACCTAAGTTGATTTATAATGAAACGAGATATATAAATATTATGGCGTACGCTATTAAAAAGGAAGGCTGATGGGCTCAAAAAGAAATATGATAGGGAACGAACTACAAGAGGATTCTATCTTGGTGGATATCGTGCATGACGACAGACGAAAAGACAGGCTGGAGAATGAGCGCGAAGCTCAAAAGCACAGCAAAAAAGATGGAAAAAAAAGAGTGGCCGTTTGGGTGAAAGACGAGATTTTACAATACGAGAGCGAGTTGAAAAAACTACAAATCGAGCTTCTAAAGATGCAAAATCACATCAAAGAGACAGGTCAAAAGGTTTTGATGATTTTTGAAGGTCGCGACGCCGCCGGCAAAGGCGGAACGATAAAAAGAATCACAGAGCATCTCAATCCTCGCGGCGCCAGAGTCGTAGCGCTCGACAAACCGAGCGACACCGAAAAAACGCAGTGGTATTTTCAAAGATACGCGCACTATCTGCCATCCGCTGGCGAGATCGTGCTCTTTGATAGAAGTTGGTACAACCGTGGCGGCGTTGAGCCGGTCATGGGTTTTTGCACCCAAGAGGAACATAAGGAGTTTTTGCACGAAGTGCCGGAATTTGAAAAAATGCTCATCAATTCGGATATAAAGATTTTTAAATTTTACTTTTCAGTATCCAAAGACGAACAAAAAAAACGTTTTGACGAGCGCAGAACCGATCCGTTAAAACAGTACAAACTCTCTCCTGTTGACGAAAAGTCGCAAGGTCTTTGGGACAAGTACACCATCGCCAAGTATTCCATGCTTTTAGCTTCGCACACGGAGCATTCCCCTTGGACGGTCATACGCTCGGACAACAAGAAAAAAGCTCGCATAAGCTGCATAAAGCATATACTGATCAATATGGAGTATCCAAATAAAATCAAGTCTAAATTCCTAAAAGCGGATAATGACGTTAAAATTCCAGCGCAAGAGGAAATTAAAATCATGGAGACTGAAATGTCTTTGAAAAAAAATTAAGGAGAAAAAATGAGATCATTCGTTTTAATAACTATATTTTCACTCGCGACGATGAGCGTATTCGCGGCATGCGATAAACCAGACTATCAAGACCCTAGATACAGAAGCTCAAAAACGAAGTAATATATTAATTTATTTATTTTTGCTATAATCGCCTTTTAAAATAAAAGGTGATTTATGCTAAAAACGCTAGGTAAATTCATATTCATGATAGAACTTGGATACAAATACGTAAGTATTTTCAAGAAGACTTTTTTTCATCCATTCATAACTCTAAAACCGGCTTACGGACAACTCTCCAAAGACAGACAGTCCTACTCGAACAAAGTGCTGGAGTTCTTAAACGTAGAAGTTAAGATCGTTGGCGAACCACCAAAACGAGACAAGATTTTATACGTCATAAACCATCGCTCGCTGTTAGACATCATCGTGATGGAAAATATTTTTTCAAGATATAACAAAAGTGGCGCTTGGATAGCCAAACAAGAGCTCTTCGAATCGCTTATTTATGGGAAATTCTTTGAGTACAGCGGTTGCGTAAGCGTTGACCTGGAAAGCAAAAAAGGCCTTTTGAGCTTTTTCAAAACCATTAAAAAAACATTCGCCAAAGTTGACGATATGAATCTTTACATGTTTCCAGAAGGCGAGCGTTTTGATGGCGATGGCGTTAAAAACTTTCAAGGCGGAGCCGCGAAAATAGCCAAAGCGAACAATCTCGACATCGTTCCCGTGTACATTAACGAAAAAATGGAAGAGGTTTTTAAAAACGCGCCGTATAAAAATAAACGAACGGTCGAGGTCCATATTGGAAAAATAATCGAGCATGACGTTTTGGAACAATCCTACAAAGAGTTTTTTCATTCCATCGCGAAAGAGCAATAATGAGTAAGATGAAACTAGGCGTAAACATCGATCACGTGGCGGTTTTGCGCGAAGCCAGAAAAGTGAACGACCCAGATTTGCTGCAAGCCCTGTACGTGGCTTGCGAGGGTGGAGCCGACCAGATAACTATCCACCTGCGCGAGGACAGACGACACATCCAAGACGTAGACGTAAAAAACGTCATGGCCCATTCCAAAGTTCCAGTAAACCTAGAATGTTCCATAAACAGAGATATCCTAAACATAGTGAGCGCGATCGCTCCGCATCGCGCCACGCTCGTGCCTGAAAAACGCGAGGAAGTGACGACCGAAGGCGGACTAGACGTATTTAGCTACGAAGACGACGTCGCGTTCGCCATAGAACAGCTTCACGACAGCCTCATTCCCGTTTCCCTTTTCGTAGACCCAAGCGTCGAAGCCATGCGAATGTCTAAAAAACTCGGAGCGGAAATGGTCGAGCTTCACACGGGCGCGTTCGCAAATCTTTTCGCCATGCTCAACTCCTCTCTGCCGCATTCGAAGCACTCTCTCAGGGAGCTCGAACTTCCAAGGTACAGACTGTCGGAACTTTTGGAAAACTCGATAGAACAAATAAAGCTATCCGCGATTCACGCGAACGAACTCGGTCTCAAAGTCGCCGCGGGTCATGGCCTCAACTACCACAACGTTCACGAGATGATGAGGATAGAGGAAATCATAGAATTGAATATCGGCCAAAGCATTATCGCTCGCAGCGTTTTCACGGGTCTCAAAGACGCCGTAAAAGAGATGAAACGCCTCACGAGTAGAAATGTCTAAACCAAAAATAGCGATCAGCGTAGGCGACTTGAACGGCGTTGGAATCGAGATAGCTTTGAAGTCCCATCAAGAGATCTCAAAGTTATGCGATCCAATTTACTGTATAAATCCAACCATGTTGAACAAAGCCGCGAAACTCCTAAAAGTAGAGCTTCCAAACGACTTAAATATCAACGCGGTAGACGGCGATTTTGAGATAAACGCGGGCGTAGTGAGCGCCGACTCGGGAAGATACTCCTACGACTCTTTCATGCGTGGCGTGGCGCTTTGCGAAAACCAAGAAGCCGAAGCGGTGGTTACTCTGCCAATACACAAAGAGGCTTGGATGATGGCTGGACTTGAATTCAAAGGGCACACCGACCTACTTCGCAAACACTTCGACAAAGACGCCATAATGATGCTTGGATGCCCACAAACGTACGTAGCGCTTTTCACGGAGCACATTCCGCTCAAAGAGGTGGCCGCTTCCATCAAGTACAAAAAACTGAAACAGTTTTTTGTGGACTTTCACAACGCGACCCCAAACGAAAAAGTCGCCGTGCTTGGTCTCAACCCGCATGCCGGCGATCATGGGGTTCTCGGACACGAAGAGCTTATCATAACAAAAGCGATAAAAAGCGCGAACCTCAAGATAGGCTTTGAGCGATTTATCGGCCCTATCGTTCCAGACGTCGCGTTCACTCCAAACTTTCGAAAGAACTTCAACTACTTTGTGGCGATGTATCACGACCAAGGTTTGGCGCCGCTAAAAGCGCTTTACTTCGACGAGAGCGTAAATATCTCTCTAAACCTCCCAATCATAAGAACGTCGGTCGACCATGGAACCGCCTTCGACATCGCGTACGAAGGCAAGGCCAAAACCCTAAGCTTTGTAAACGCCGTTAAAAGCGCTTTGCAATTAATAAAAACCACTAAAAGATAATTATTTTCGTTTAAGATTTAGTTGATATAATTTTGATAATTTATATTAGGAAATCAAATGATAAAAACCATATCTCTCGTAACGCTTACCACTACCTTACTGATGGCTTCTTCTTTAACAAAAGACGCGGCAAACGCTGGATTGGTTCCAATTCCCGCTTCGAACGCCGAACTTTTAAAGTTGATTGATCCTAAAGGCCTCATTACCGACGCGAAAATCGAACTTGGAAAGAAATTGTATTTCGATCCTAGATTGTCAAAAAGCGGCTTTATCAGCTGCAACTCTTGTCATAACCTTGGAGAGGGCGGAGACGATGGCATTGCGGCCGCCGTTGGACACAAGTGGACCGTCAATCCTCATCACTTAAACTCGCCGAGCGTTTACAACGCCGTGTTTAACGATAAGCAATTTTGGGACGGAAGAAGTCCCGACTTGGAAGACCAAGCGCAAGGTCCTATCCAAGCGGCCCCAGAAATGGCGGCGACGAAAGAACACGTTAGCGCGGTTGTAAATTCTATGCCGGCTTACCTCGCCGAGTTTAAGAACGCGTACGGCAAAGACGTAAACGTCACGTTTGAAAAAATCACGGACACAATCGGGCTTTTCGAGAGAACGTTGGTCACTCCATCGGCTTTTGACGACTTTATGAACGGCGACGAAAACGCTTTGAGCAAAGAGGAAAAAGCCGGTCTTCAAACTTTCATAACGGTTGGATGCGCTACTTGTCACAACGGCGTTGGCGTCGGAGGCGGAATGAACTCTTTAAACGTAACGGCGACATACAAGCACATGAATGTGGGAGACTTCAAAGGAGACGCGAATGGTATGGTTAGAGTTCCAACTTTAAGAAACGTGACGCAAACCGCTCCGTATTTTCACAACGGGCAGATAGTGACGCTAAAAGAAGCTATCGTTGAAATGGGCCGTATCCAACTTGGAACGGCGATAACCGACGCGCAAGCTTCTTCGATTGAAGATTTTCTAAAAGCCCTAGAAGGTAGAAAACCGAAAATCGACTTCCCAATGCTTCCAACTTCAAGCGCCACCACCCCAAAGCCAGACCTAAACTAAGGACGGACTACAGTTTATCCGTAGTCAACCCAACCTCTTCAAGAAAATGACGAAGTTTCATTATAGAATCTTTCGACAACTCGTTTCTGTGTCCTAGCGCCATGGAATGCTCTTTGCCATTTAGGTGAATGAGCGCGCGATGCTGCTTGGTCATATCGACCTTCGCTCCATAGTGCTCCAAAGCGTGAACCAGCTTCGCCGCGTCGATATTGCCAGAAAGTGGATGTTCATATAACTTTTCTATTTTTTCTTTATGCTTGCTCATCGTCAAACTCCTTACGTATATACCGTGATTATCGTCTTTTAAATATTAAAAGAGTCTTATCTTCCCTGTCGTAAAGAGAAAAAGTTTGTTTCTCCACAAGCTTTAAATTTTCCAATTTTTGAAAGGTTTTAATTTTATGAAAATATTGAATTATAATGTCTTGGTATTTTACGTAAGAGCCGTTTTCTTGTTTCTCAAATAGAGTGAATTTTGTCGCGAGTTCATCGTTCTCGAACGCGGCGTCTACGCTTAAAAACTCTTTTTCGTTTTCAGAGCTCATGGTGCCCTCGGCTACGTCGCTAAAACCGTATCGGGTGTTTATATCGGCTATAAAAACGCCGCCCTCGTTTAGTTTCTCCGCGACCGCGTTTAAAAACTTGAGCAGCTCCTCTTCGTTTAAAAAATTAAGCACGTCGAATATGCTCACAATCGCGTCGTATTTTCCAGCCACGTCCGCTACGTCCACGCACTCGGCGTCGAGACCGATGGACTTGCACTCCTCGATCATAACGGAGCTCAAGTCGACCCCTTTGCAGGCAACTCCGTCGCTAATCATACGAGTCATAAATCCGCCGCGACCGCAGCCAACGTCCAAAAGCGTTTTAATTTTATACTCTTCAAGTTCCGAACGATAAAGGTCGTAAAGAGCCTCCGTCGCTTCTTCTATGCCTAAAAGATGTTCCGCTTTGGCGTATAGATCCAGATTGGTCATACTAAGCTTTTAATTCCGCGTTTATGACTTTATTTATCTTTTCGTAGATATCCAAAACTTCGTCTTTTTTCGCTATATAGCTGTTAATGTTTGCTATGAGATAGGTAGAGCTCGTCATGATGTCTTCGACGACCTCCAAACCGTTTTGCTTCATGGTCGCGCCGGTTTCAACGACGTCGACGATCATATCCGCGAGCCCTATCAAAGGAGCGAGTTCGATAGAGCCGTAAAGCTTGATAATCTCGACGCTTACCGCTCTCTCCTCGAAGTAGCGTTTGGTGATGTTCACCATTTTGGACGCCACCTTTAGTTCTGGTTTGCTCAAGTCGAGCTTTTCGCCATTTCTCATACCAATAGAGACTTTGCATATGCCGCGTTTGAGATCTAGCAAACGCATTACGTCAAGCCCCTGCTCTTCGAGCGTGTCAAGTCCGACCACACCGATATCCGCCGCTTGGTGATAGACGTAAGTCGCGACGTCTTGGTTTCTGACGAGTAAAAAACGAAATTTTGGAGTCTCAAGTATCAACTTTCTATCGTCGAACTTAAAACTGTCTCCAAAAATTGTCTCAAAAATCTCAAGCGTTTCTTGGGCGATACGACCTTTTGGAAGAGCGACTGTCAGCATATGTCAACCTTATGTATAATCTTTTTCATTCCGCTAAAAATCAACTTTTCGTCGACCGTAGCGTCTTTAAATATTTTCTTGAACTTTCGAGCGTCGCCGCCTGTTAAAATAACGGGCAGATTGTGCGACGCGACCTCGCAACGCAAGGTTTTCAAAAAACCATAACTTATCGCGTCTTGCGAATTTTTTGGCATTATATCCAAGTCACACTCAAAGTTGAATGAATAAGCCAAAGCGGGGGAAATATTCGAATAAGATTCGTTCATGGCTCTAACTCCAGGATAAATAAACCCACCCATAAACTCTCCGTCCCTAACCACGTCGACCGTTATGGCGCTGCCCGCGTCGAGCACAACCCCGTTTGAAACCGCCTCAACCGCGAAAATCCTATCGACTCCCATGGTTGGGTAGTACGCGTCTTTACCGACGAACGCGGACAAATCCACCCAATTGCCAAGTTCTTTTAAAACCTCTTTTATAGCCGCGTTTACGGATATAAAATAGACTTTTTCTTTTACGCTTTTTGGATTGAAGTTTTTAACGTCTTTTTTATAACTATCGTCTCCATCGAGAAAATGATAAGAGGTGTTGCCAACGTCGCAAAGAATCATTACTGAATCTTCCAACCAGCTTCTTTAAACGCCGCCTTGGCCTTGGAACACAAGGGCGCGTCTATAAAAATAATTTTATGCTTGAAATTATGATCGAACAAAAGAGTGAGCTTCGAGTAAATCTCTTCGAACTTGCGTACGTCTTTCATAAGCAAACGACTTTTTTGGCTAACGGCGAAAATAGCCCAAAAATAACCCTTTACGTCAGTAGCCTTGTAAATCTTTATTTTGTTTCTTACGCCCAACTCTTTTGGAGCCACTTCTTGCATTTTTTTATAAATCTTGCCCTCGCGTCTCAGGGAATCAACTACCATTTGCATATTCGCTTCTCAACTTTTTTATTTCCTTTATTATACAGCGCGTAAGCATAATTGTAATAGTATACCGATACAATATAAAAGGAACTTTTTGCATTACCTCATACATTTTCATCTTTTCGCCGCGATAGCCTGGATAGGCGGATCCATCTTTATGTTCGTTCTTGGAGTAACCTTAACGGACAAACAAAAACAAAAAGAGGTCTATCCTCACGTCGGTCCCATATTTGGATATTTTGAATTAGTCTCTTTAGCCGTTTTACTAGCCTCCGGAGTTACAATGATACAAAACGACGGTTTGTACGATCTTCTATTTAGCGACGATTCGAGCGAAGTCGTCGAACTACTAAGAAAAAAGTTGTGGTTCGTTTTATCGCTTATCGTCGCGACGGCTATTCACTTTTTCGTAGCTTACAGAACGAACGACAAACAAAGAACTCAATTGGAAAACGTCGTCTCGCGCGGTTCGTCTCTGTTTATATTTTTCGTAAATCTTTTTGTTTTGCATTACGCGATTATGATAAGAAGCATAATGAGCTAGAGCGTTTCTTGCATAAAATTGGGGTATATTTTTCTGATCATATGGTATATTTGACAACCGACGCAAAAATTAAAAAACGCGTCGAACAAAGAACAAGATAGAAATACGACTGCGACTATCAGCGAAGCGTTCCAAGAGTTGAAAACATGAGTCAGCGACAGAAGAAGAACGAAGAACAAACCGAAGAAGCCAGCCAATCTTTTCGCTCCTCCGTCAACTAGTTTGTTTTTTATACCGAATATTTTTTTGACAAAAACCCCAAGCGCGTTTATTGGCGATAGACCTTTTTGTAAAAATAGCTTTACGATGAAGTCTAAAGATAAAAATACAAGTACGTACGCGTTCGTCGTAAATAGATACGCAACGACAAGCGACGACACGAACAAAGCGCTTATTCTAGAAACGTTTTCATCGACTTTTTCAAAATTAATCGGGCACGAGTTGGACATTGCTACAACCTATGAAAATATAAATCGAATTTTAGTGAGATTTTCTTATATCCACATTTATCGCTTTTACAATATCCTCAAGTTCTTTCTCTTTGGAAAAACATCTTCGCATTGTGCAAGCCAAATACTCATCGTCTTTCGTCATTTTGGTCAACACGTACGGATACTCGATATTTTTGATATCGGAAGCCTTTTTATGAAGATTTTCTTTGTTGCTTTTTATGGTCACTACGTTTAAACTTTGCATCAAAAACGCTATTGCCGCCGCTGGAGCGTATGCCTGAAGAGCGCTTAATTCGCCATTTACGCCCTTAAGAGACGAAACGGCCAAACCGTCGTATTTAAAAGAGTCTTTGAGCGAAGCCAATTTTATGATATTTTGAATCATTTTTGAAAGTGGCGAAGTGTAATACTTATCGTTTAAATTTGCCTTGATGTTCAAACCGTCGTCCGACAAATACCAAACGCCGTTTTTATAAAATTTATCTTTCGCTCGGCTAAGCAAATATTGCGCGAAGTTCAGCTTTTCCTCATCATAATCGACCTCGTAACCCGCAATCAAAGCCCCTATGAAAAAGCTATAGTCTTCGAGCAAGCCTTTTTGTTTTGGCTCCAAGCCCATGAGAGTTTGATGGTGCAACTCGCCTTTAAAAAACATCAACTCTTTTAACGCCCGAAGATGCTCGCCGGCTTTGACTTTATACTTCGCGTCTATCAAAGAAGAAGCGTACAGCGCCTCTATCATCATCGCGTTCCAAGCCGTGTTTATTTTTTTGTCTATGAATGGGTACTTTTTGTCGGCTCTTATCTTCAACAAATCTTTTTTAAATTTATCAAAACCTTTTGGCCTATCCGACGTGTAAAAATTTAGATGAACCCTACCCCGAAAATTGCCGTCCACCACAAACTCCAAGGAATCTTCCAGAGCCTCCGCGTCAGGATTGTTCTCAAGGGCTTCTTTGATTTGCTCGACGCTAAAAACGAAATAATCCCCCTCGACGTCGTTGCTATCGGTGTCGCTGGCGCTATAATAAAGATTGTTTTTCAAAAATCTATTATCGGCCATCGCTATAGTCTCGACAACGACGTCTTTGTAGAGTTGTTTTCCAACTCTATTGTACGCGCTCGCGTATAGAGGTATCAGTTCCGCCTGATTGTAAAGCATTTTTTCAAAATGAGCTATCTCCCAAGCGGCGTCGGCGTATCTGTAAAAACCGCCGTCCACATGGTCGTACAATCCCCTTAACGCCATCGAGTCAAGCATATTGTAGGAGTTCTTCAGCAAAGTTTCATCATTGTTTATAAACGCCAAATCAATCATCAGAGAGAGCTTGGCGGCTTGTGGAAGTTTTCTACCATGGCTAAATCCATTGTATATATCGTCATAATCGTTATAAATGGATTGGCTCAACGTTTGAGGCGTTATTTCCGAAGAAACAGTTTTAGCGACGATAGAGGAATCTTTAATTTTTTGAACTTCCACCAAAATAGATTTGTAGTCCTTGTCGTACGCTTCGCCAAAATGAGGCAATATAGTGTCAAGACCCTCTGAGTAGTCGTCTCTTTTTGGAGGCAGATACGCGTCAACGAAAAACGCCTCTTTGCTTGAAGTCAAAAACAGGTTCAGTGGCCATCCGGCTCTTTTCTTATTTATTTTATAGTAGAGCTCTTGATAGTAGCTGTCCACCTGCGGCAACTCTTCTATGTCGACCTTAATCGATATAAAATACTTGTTGAGAAGGTTCGCTATTTTTTTATTCGTAAACGACTCGTCCGCCATAACGTGGCACCAGTGGCAAGTGGAATAACCGATGGACAAATATATGGGCTTGTTCTCTTTTCTCGCCTTTTGGAACGCTTTCTCGCCCCATGGCATCCAGTTTACCGGATTCGTTTCGTGCTGTTTTAGATATGGAGAGGTCTCGTATTGAAGTTCGTTTTTAAATTCGTCGGCACATGCGAAATTTAAGATGAAAAGCAGGAAAATAGTTACCAGTTTACGCATATAAATCCTTTATTTTATTATACTTTAATT
>ERZ889078.2534-NODE-2534-length-12899-cov-6.461461_pt1 | contig 12899 bp, 13 predicted proteins | sample MGYA00521266_ERZ889078 | MGnify/ENA primary metagenome ERZ889078 (study PRJEB32303, sample SAMEA104408618) | aquatic metagenome | biome: Brackish water; feature: Pelagic; material: water | place: Baltic Sea | collected 2014-06-16T06:34:00 | depth 76,534 m ...
AATTGTAAGAATACGATAGAGTAGTTTCATAGGTGTGCTCTTTAAAATATTATGTATGGTAGATCGGGCTAAATTTATGGACGGCATCAACCATGGCCTTGACATGATCGGGGTTAATGTCTGGTAATATACCATGTCCCAGATTGAAAACATGGCCAGAACCTGCTCCGTATTTATGCAAAATGCATTTAACTTTTTCTATGATAATTTCTGGTTGTGCGTAAAGTGCGACAGGATCCATATTTCCTTGTAAAGCGACCAGATTACCTACGCGTGCACGTGCTTTTTCAATATCTGTTTGCCAGTCAAGTCCCAATGCATCATAACCAGAATCAGTCATGGTTTCTAGCCAAAGTCCGCCACCCTTGGTGAATAAAATAGTTGGAATTTGCTGTCCATCTACATCAGTTTTTAATAAGGCCCTGACTTGCTTAGCATAATACAAAGAAAACTCAATATAATCTTCAGAAGTCAACATGCCTCCCCATGTATCAAATAACATGACGGCCTGAGCTCCTGCCTCAATTTGTGCGTTAAGGTATGCGGCAACTGACTGGGCTAGTTTATCAAGCATGACATGCACTAATTTAGGCTGCTCATACATCAAACTTTTAATCTTTTGAAAGCTTTTGCTACTGCCACCCTCAACCATATACGTTGCAAGTGTCCATGGACTCCCTGAAAAACCAATTAGTGGAACACTGCCTTGCAAGGTTTTTCTGATCAAACGAACCGCATCAATAACGTATCTTAACTCGCTATCTGGGTCAGGAATAGGAAGTTTTTTAATGTCGGCTGCTGTTTTAATTGGATAGTGAAATTTAGGCCCTTCACCTTCTGTGAAATATAAGCCTAAACCCATGGCATCAGGAATAGTTAATATATCTGAAAACAGTATGGCAGCGTCAAAATCAAAGCGCCGCAGGGGTTGCATAGTTACTTCACAGGCTAGTTCAGGATTTGTGCATAGATTTAAAAAACTACCTGCCTGTTCTCTTATTTTTCTGTATTCTGGTAAATACCGCCCAGCCTGACGCATCATCCAAACAGGTGTGCGATCAGTAGGCTGTTTCAAAAGAGCTTTTATGAAGATGTCGTTTTTTAATGCGGTCATTATAATTGGTTATTGGGGTTATAAGTATTAAGGTGTTGAGACTCTAACATACTATTTTTTAATTAATGTTAGTGTGTTTTTGTAGTTGCAGGTGATGAATCAGGCTCTGAATTGTACCGCACTCAACCACTGAGTTATAAGTGCCAAAGCAATTAAACCAATAACAGCAGCAGCAAGAGTCAATAGTGAGCTATTATACTTAGGATTGTTATCATAATCAGCTAGTCTAGCGATAATTCGACCTGGAATGCCTTCTGTTGCTAAGTAAATTTCTTTTACCAAAGCCTTATTAATATCATTGAAACTTAGATTCGACTGAGTTTTTAAAGATAAATACTGCAAAAATTCACAACATTGTGGCTTTGATAAAACAGGTATTTCAATTAAATGACAATCATCAACAAAGCCAATGGAGTGATTTTTTGATTCCACCTCTTCGTTAGTTAAAACAAATATAACTCTTAGAATCGGATTATTTATTGCGTACTCAATGATTTTTTTAATAAGATCGGATTCTAAATATCCAGCATCATCAATAAGTAAAACTATTTTTTTTTGTAAATCAGTGTGCAAAGAAGATGTTGAGAGTTCCGGTCGTTTTGATTTTGTTTGATAAATGAGGTGGTTAAACTGTTTTTGAATCAGATCGAAGTTCAACTCAGAATTACCTAATATCAAACAATATTGCCATGAATCATTCTTGTAATCTTGAAGTGCATTGAGTAAAGTAGATTTACCAATCCCATCAGGCCCACAAATAATGAGAGCTTGTTTTGAATGAGTAATCAGGTGAATTAATAGCTCTAGTTTTCTGGTTCGATCTTGGGGTATAAAAGAGCTGATAGCTCTATTTTCCTGATAATTTAATAGCATTATTTTTCAGATGTGAACAATGGTCAATTTTTGCCGTAGTTTTCAAGCGTCTGAACTATCAGCTCATTTTCTACTTCTATAGGCAATGTAGCCGATCCAAGTTTGTTTAGCAAAATAAGTCTGATCTTACCGTTTACGTTTTTTTTATCTACGGCCATCAACTCAAGAAATTGATTAGTATTAAGCTGTGTTGGCGGTATTGTAGGCAGGTTGCATTTTTTAAATAATGCTATTATTCGATTAACGTCAACATCTGTTAACCAGCCCAGTCTTCTTGAAAGATCAGCCGCTTGACAGGTACCTATTGCAACTGCTTCGCCATGTAAATAGTTGCCGTAGCCAACGCCTGTTTCAATTGCGTGACCGAAAGTATGTCCTAAATTAAGGGTAGCTCTAACACCTGTCTCTGTTTCATCTTCAGAGACTATTTCAGCTTTATTGATACAGGACTGCTCAATGGCATATGCCAAAGCTTGTTTGTCTCGATCTAGTAATTTACTAACATTGTTTTCAAGCCACTCAAAAAAAACAATATCCCTAATTAAGCCATATTTTATGACTTCGGCTAAACCTGCGGATAATTGTCGATTGTCTAGGGTATCTAAAACATCTGAATCTGCGATAACACATTGGGGCTGATAAAAAGCACCAATCATATTTTTACCTAAAGGATGATTGACGCCGGTTTTACCACCAACAGAAGAGTCTACTTGTGCTAATAAAGTGGTAGGTATTTGTAAAAAAGCAATGCCTCTTTGATAACAAGCTGCAGCAAAACCACCCATATCACCAATAACTCCACCACCTAAAGCTATAAGAGTAGAGTCACGGCCAAATTTATTAGTCAGCAATTTGTCAAATATTTGAGTCACATACTCTAAAGTTTTAAATTGTTCTCCATCCGGTAAAATCACTGTTTGTACTTCATACTCAAGTAAATTATTTAAAATTTTATTCAGATACAAGGGCGCAATTAGTAAATTACTTACGATAATAACTTGTTTGGATTTGATGTGTGATTTGAAAATATCCGATTTATTTAATAAATCGGAGCCAATATAAATGGGGTAACTTCGTTTGCCTAACTCTACTTGTAATGTCTTCATTCGTATTAGCGATTAGCCGATCTATATTCTTCCAAAATATGACTGACAACAGCTTTGCTCTGCATAATTCCTGTGTCAATAATAAAATCTGAGCATGACAGATAAAGATGTTCTCGTTGTACGAACAAGCTTTCAATACGTTCTTTGGGGTCTTCTGTTTTTAATAATGGCCGTTGAGTGTCTCTTCTAGTTCGTTCTAAAATTCTTTCTACCGAACATTGCAAATAAACTATAAAACCATTTTCTTTTAATAAGCGGCGGTTATCTTCTCGTAATATCGCGCCACCACCCGTAGCAAGGACAATTCCATCTAATTTTGTTAATTGTTGAATCATTTTCTGTTCGCGATCCCTGAAGCCTTCCTCACCCTCAAATTCAAAAATGGTTGGAATATCTACTCCGGTACTTTCTTCTATAGCCTTGTCACTATCGTAAAACGGTACAGTTAGTGATTTTGCTAATTGACGACCTATTGTGGTTTTTCCTGCACCCATTAGTCCAATTAAATATATATTTTCTGATCGTGTCATCAACATACCATGATGGTTTTAAAACGCCCATTAGAGGGGTTCATTAAAATCTGATAGCTTTTTGTAAGACTATCGTTTTAGATTATATTTGCGTAATTAACGAGCTAAATCAACCTTATTATTCAATAAAGGAAGATAAAACAGCCTAAATTATTAGGTAAGGGCTTAGATTGAGGCTTAAGATACGCTTTTAATAAGTCTGACTTCTATTTCTGTGCGTCATTATAAGATTAAATCTTATAAAAAAGGGAAGATTATTCCCATTTTTCTGATAAAGCAGATATCTTTAATTACTTGCAGCATTATCTTTGATAATTTTTGGCGTAATAAAAATCAATAATTCTGTTTTATCATCTTGATTAATTGTTTTCTTAAATAAAAAGCCTATGCCGGGTATGTCGGCAAGAAAGGGTACTGTATTGGTTGTATTCGCTATTATTCCCTCGAAAACACCACCTAAAACAACTGTTTCACCATCCATCACTTGTACATTGGTTTCAAGGTGACGCGTTCTTATAGGAGGTTGTTCACCTGCTCTTGCTGGTTGGGGCTCGTCTTTAGTAATGTTTAACCTCATGGAAATACTTCCACTGGGGGTTATCTGTGGCAGTACATCCAGTTCCAGAAAGGCATCTACAAATTGTATATTAGCGGCTGTTGCAGCAGAGGATCCAGAAGTGTAAGGAACTTGAGTGCCTTGTTTAATCTTGGCAACACAACGATCAGTGGTCATTACTCTTGGATTGGAGACTAATTCACCCTTACCTTGGTCTTGCAGTGCTGTTAATTCTAGGTTAAGCACATAATCAGCACCTTTAGCCAGAGTCATGCCTAATGCGCCATAGGGATTGGAAGCAGCAAGATCTACCAGGGCATTATCAATAATAGCCGTTCCATTGATAGAGTTATCTGTTGGTGTATTACCTGGAACTGGAACTTTTGGTGTAACGTTAATGCCAAATGGAGTGGTTCCTGCTACGCCAAATCTTACGCCTAATTCTTTCGCAAAGGTGTTAGTGGCAATTACTATTCTGGATTCAATCATAACTTGGCGAACAGGCACATCAAGTAGTCGAATCAGTTTTTTTGCCTCCTCTAAGCGTTTTGTAGTTTCCCTGACGATGAGTGTATTGGTTCTTGCATCTACAACTGCAGAGCCTCGAGAGGAAAGAATTTTAAACTTATCATTCTGGCTCCCTTGTTTGATACTTTGATATAAATCTTGATTACCTACTATTTCTCTTTTTACGGGCAATGAATTTGATGTAATCGGAGAATTAGTTGAATTTTGCTGTAAAGAGTTACTTGCACTCGACTTTTCACTTGCTCCGCAACTACCATATTCACCAGTATCAATACCATTTAACAAGTTTCTAAAATTTTCAGCCCGGGCATAATTAATTTGATGTATTCCGTAACCAATGGATCTAATTCTTCTATGACAATGGCAGTGTCCTGTTGCTGCTCTTTATAATCCTTAATCTTTCCTACTGGTGCAATTAATGTAACTGTGCCAGATTCAAATTTTTCTAGCCCCTTGGTCATCATAATGAAATCGAGCGCTTCATCCCAAGGCACAAGGGGAAGGACGCGTACTTGTCAATGCCTGAAAAGTCCAAAGCAATGCGTGCAGGATTGTTTGTTGTCCGCCAAAGTCTTGATCACGAGTATAAATAACCCGGCCGTTATGGAGTATCGTTAGGGTTGATAATGTTGCACCTATGTCCGCAATAGCGACAGTTAAAGAGTCATTCGAGTGGGGCAAATAATTAGGTAATAATGGAAAAGCATTTTCCATCGCGAATGTATCAACATCTACAATACTGGCTTTTAAACCAACTTTCGTTAAGGCATCAACACGGTAATTAACAATTTCTCTTCTGGAAATAACTAATAGAACATCAACAATTTCTGGATTATTTTTATTAACGCCCTGAACTTCAAAATCAAAATTAACTTCATCAAGTGAATACGGTATGTATTGATCTGCTTCAATCATTATTTGCTCTTCCATTTCGGAATCGGTTAATGAGCATGGGATGGAAATAATCTTGGTTATGACAGCAGATCCAGAAACAGCGATGTTCGCTGTTTTTAATGTGGTTTTTGAGCTATAGATGGCTGTTTTTAAAGCATCTGTGATTACATTGCTATTCGTAAGTGTTGATTCACCACTAGATGGTTGAAAAGGTGAAATAGCATAGCTTTCGACTTTATAATAAGAGCCGGATTTACTTAGTTCAATTAACTTTACGGCAACTGTACTGATATCAACACCAAGAACATTCTTATGTTTTTTAATAAACCAATTCATGGCGGCCTCTAAAAAAGTCTTTTCTAATGGATCCTAGTTAGCATGGTTCATTAGTTCAGTGAATTAAGTAATGGCTTCTCAGGTGAACTTTAAAATTCTAACGTTTATTATCAACTGACTTTGTGTTCAAAGTATAGACTTTCTTTAAGGGTGTAGTTTATTGAAAGAAAGTGGAAATAAAAAATTAGAAATTAGCGCCAATGAGGAGTGCTTTAGGTGTAGCCTTTAATAATCAGAAAATAGAGAAAATGATTAGTTGTTGTGGCTTAAATTGAATGGCTAAGTGAAGTTGCCAGTTACTCTATTAATTTTGCTAAAGAAGCTGTTTAGTAAATGCCCACAGACATCAGTTTTGCGAGCAAAGTGTGATAATTTTTTTGAATCGATTAGGGTGAAGCTTTGGATGGCATGAAAAAAGTGTTCGCTGACGCAGTCACCAGTCACCAGTTATACGTATTCTTACTGATATACCTTACACCAACTGATTTCTTAAGAGGTCAATTTGGTGTAAGGTATGATCATACTTATTGACCGCATCAAGCAATATTACTTTACAACTGCCCACCTAGGAGAAAAGGTGGTTGCAGTTGTAAAAAATAGATGTTTTTAGGATCAAAAGATAGAGCTATTTTATTTACCGTATTTTTTACGGAATTTATCAACACGGCCTGCTGTATCAACAACGCGTTGTTTACCTGTATAAAAAGGATGGCATGAAGAACAAACTTCAACCTGTAAGTCCTTACATAATACAGAGCCGGTTAAAAATGTATTACCGCAGCCACAGCTTACAGTAATTTGTTTATATTCAGGATGAATTTCTGGTTTCATATTACTTACACATTACCCGTAAAGAGACTACATACATATTATAGAACTCGGTATAATACTTTTTTCATGAGTAATTGGCAACCCTTGTTAAATATATGCGTGTTATTTCTTTAAATGTCAATGGGATCCGAGCAGCAGAACGTAAAGGTTTTTTTAATTGGATGCAGGCACAAAATGCTGACATTATTTGCCTGCAAGAAACAAAAGCTCAGATAAGTCAGCTTAGTAGTGATCCTTTTTGCCCCAAAAACTATAATTGTTTTTATCATGATGCCGATAAAAAAGGCTATAGTGGGGTTGCACTTTACTGTAGAAATAAACCAGATAAGGTTGTTAATGGAATAGGGTGGTCTGATATAGACGCTGAAGGGCGTTTTATCGAGGCGCAATTTGGTGATTTAAGTGTTATTTCACTTTATCTCCCTTCCGGATCTTCAGGTGAAGAGAGGCAAGCGTTTAAGTTTGATTTTATGAACCGTTTTATGCCTTATTTACAATCCTGCGCCCTAACTAATCGTCATTATATAATTTGTGGCGACTGGAATATTGCTCATAAAGAAATTGATTTAAAAAACTGGCGTGGAAACAAGAAAAACTCGGGATTTTTACCGGAAGAAAGGGCTTGGCTTGATACGTTATTTGTAAATGATAGTTGGGCGGATGCTTTCAGGCTGATAAATCAAGAGGCTGAACAATACACTTGGTGGTCAAACAGGGGGCAAGCTTGGGCAAAGAATGTGGGTTGGCGTATTGATTATCAAATAATTAGCGCAGGGCTAATAGACAAAGTGTTAGCCACCTCTATTTATAAAGACGAGCGTTTTTCCGATCATGCACCGCTGACAGTTGACTATGCCTTGGAAATTAATACGCCTTGATGCTTTAATTGATGTACAGAATCAAAGCCAAATTATGTTAAGTTTTTGAGAAATAATCAGTCGTTTAGAGCTATCAAGAGTTTATGGGTGTTTCCTGGCCATTCCATGGAGCAACCTTAAGTAAAAGCAACATACCTGGTACCGCCATAAAAAAACATAATAGAAAAAAAGTCATCCATCCAAGTGAGTCTACTAGATAACCAGTAGCTGCATTGGCGAATGTTCGAGGTACTGCTGCCAGACTTGTAAATAAAGCGAATTGTGTCGCCGTGTAATTTGGATGCGTAGTGTGAGCGATAAAGGCCACAAATGCGGCGGTTCCTAAACCTACACCTAAGGCTTCAATGCCTATTACTATGGCTAATAAGGGTAAGCTGTGACCTACTGTAGCCAACCAGGCAAAGCCTAAAATTGCACACATTTGAACCACACCAAAAAGCCACAACGCTCTATTAATGCCCAGTTTAATCATCCAAACACCACCAAGCAATCCACCGGCCACACTTGGCCACAAGCCGGCATTTTTAGCGACTAGTCCAATCTCAGTTTTACTAAATCCCATATCAAGGTAAAAAGGTGTAGCGAGCGCTGTGGCCATGCTGTCTCCTAATTTGTAAAAAAAGATGAAGGCAAGTACTGTGACAGCTGACTTAATGCCATTCCGACTAATAAATTCTTGAAAAGGCTCAACTACAGCAGCTCTGAGTGTTTTAGGCGTACCATTTTTGAGTATAGGTTCGCTCACGAACACTGTCATGGCAATGCCGGGTATCATAAACAAGGCAGTAATAATGAAAACACTATCCCACGGCATATGATCGGCGAGAATCAGAGATAGGGACCCTGGTATAAGACCTGCTATTTTGTAAGCATTCACATGAATTGCATTGCCCAAGCCTAGTTCATTATCGAGTAACAGTTCACGTCGATAAGCATCCATAACAATATCTTGTGAAGCACTAAAAAATGCAACTAGGGTGGCCAAATAAGCAATAGTCCATAAATCAAGAGTCGGATGGAACACGCCAAATCCAGGAATGGTAAGTATTAATGCTGTTTGCCAAATAAAAAGCCACCCTCGACGGCGGCCTAGAGGTGGAATATAGCGGTCAAACAGAGGTGCCCAAAGGAATTTCCATGTAAAAGGCAATTGAATAAGTGCAAATAAACCAATGACTTTTAAATCCACGTTTTCTGAGCGTAACCAAGCAGGAAGCAGTGAAATTAGAATGTATAACGGTAAGCCCGAGCTGAATCCGGTTAAGATACAAATGAGCATGTGTTTGTTAAATAATATCTTGCGGATGTTCGTATTATTTGTCACAGAATACCTGAAGGCGAGGTTTTTGGTTGCAATAGTGAAGTCAAAAAATTAATGGTTTATTAGTGTGTTAACTTGTCATTAAGCAAAATTTTACACCAATCTTATTCTTTAAAGATCTTAAAGTACATACATATAGATTTTGAAGAGGGTAGAGCGGAAGGGATGGATCCAATTTCATTGGCTTGCTACGAGAATAAATGTAGAGGCTGTTCGCCGTGTGTAAGATTACAACCTCTACAAATATTGTAGCGCTATAGGTTAGCTATAACGCTTTTTCCTTGATTATCATCCATTAATTAAGTAGTGAGCAAAAATACTTGCTACATAACCACCAGCAATTGCAGGAGTCCATTTTAAATGACTGAAGAAAGTATATTTATGGTTAGATTGTCCCATTAAGGCTACGCCTGCGGCTGAGCCGACAGAAAGTAATGATCCACCAACTCCGGCTGTTAATGTTACTAACAACCATTGATATAAATCCATATCCAGATTCATGTTCAATACGGCAAACATGACGGGAATATTATCAACGATCGCAGAGATTATACCGACTAATATATTGGCAGTTGTTGGCCCTAAGCCGTCATACATAGCGCCTGATAGCAACTCAAGATAACCAATATAGCCTAAGCCGCCGACTGCAAACACCACGCCGAAGAAAAAAAGCAAGGTATCCCATTCTGCATGACGAACTTTATTGAAAATATCAAAGCCTTCTTCACCTTCAACATAAAATTTCTTTTTCAGGTGATATCCATACAGCATTAATATAGAAAGGCCGACCATCATACCCATGAAAGGAGGTAAATGAAGCCCTTGTTTAAAACTAACCGCAGTGGCAATAGTTAATAAAAACAGTACGCAAATTTGTATTGCGCCGGGCTTTAGTTGAACGGCGTCTTCTGAGGTGATTTTGGGTTGTTCATCAGGTACAGCAAAATACATGATAGCAGCGGGAACTGCATAATTAACAGCTGAAGGAATAAATAGTTTAAAGAAATCAAAGAATTCAGCATAACCTGCTTGCCAAACCATTAAAGTGGTAATATCACCAAAAGGACAAAACGCACCGCCGGCATTAGCGGCAACGACTAAATTTACAAAACCAATACTGATGAATTTTTCATTATCTGCACCAACCGCCATTACAACAGCGCCAACTAGTAAAGCCGCTGTTAAGTTATCAGCGACTGCTGACAGGAAGAAAGTGATAATGCCAGTGATCAAAAATAGTTTACGATAGCCAAATTGTTTTCTGACCATCCATGAACGTAGCGCTTCAAATACATTTCGCTCTGACATGGAATTGATATAAGTCATTGCTACTAATAAAAATAGCATTAGCTCAGCATATTCTTTCAAGTTATATTCGAAAGCCTCATGCATAGCTTCGACTGAAACTCCTTTTTGAGAAGCCAAAATCGATGCGTGAGCCCAGATTATACCGGCCGCAAGGATAACAGGTTTTGATTTACGCATATGCGTAAACTCTTCAGTCATCACAAACCCGTATGCGATGATAAAAATAAGAACAGTATAAATACCGCGTTCAGTCCCTGTCATACCAAGGCTTTCAAAACCACCCGCCATGGCCATTTGTGGCACCAGTAATACCGATAACAAAATTAACAAAAATCGCACGAAAATTCCCCCCTATTTGGTTTTATAATTAATACTTTGATAAATTTTAACTGTTAATGGTATCACCAACTAATAAATTTTGTCATTTTATGAGTCACAGTATATGATTACGTATCATGACAATTCGCCAAAAAGGCATATTTAACGCTCATTTATGTACCAGTATAACGATATCGACCAAACCCTAGTTGACGAACGGGTAGCCCAATTTAGAAGACAAACCGAACAATACCTAAAGGGTGAAATTTCCGAAGATGAGTTCCGCGCTTTACGTTTGCGAAATGGCCTTTATGTTCAGATACATGCCCCCATGTTACGAGTTGCGGGACCTTATGGTTTGTTTAACGCTACACAATTCAGAAAGCTGGCTCATATTGCTCGGACTTATGACAAAAACTACTGTCATTTTACAACGCGACAAAACGTTCAGTTCAATTGGCCCAAATTAGAAGAAGTACCTGATATTTTGGCAGAATTGGCCACTGTGCAAATGCATGCCATTCAAACTAGTGGCAACTGCATGAGAAACACTACGTCAGATCACTTGGCTGGTGTTTCTATTGATGAGATTGAAGACCCTAGGCCTTATTGCGAAATAATTCGCCAATGGACAACTTTACATCCTGAATTTGATTACCTGCCTCGCAAGTTTAAAATGGCAGTCAGTGGTTCAGTACATGATAGAGCGGCAACACAATTTCACGATATAGGGTTACATTTAGTAAAAAATGATGCTGGTGAGGTAGGGTTTAAAGTATTAGTTGGTGGTGGCTTGGGTCGTACGCCGGTTATAGGACAAGTGATAAAACCCTATCTGGAGAAAAAGCATTTACTGTCTTATTTGGAAGCCATATTACGTATTTATAATCTGTTTGGTCGTCGTGACAACAAATATAAAGCACGTATCAAAATTTTGGTTAAAGAATCCGGGCTAGCTAAGTTTTCAGCTTTGGTCGAGAATGAGTGGTTGCATCTTCGTGATAGTAATGAATTAAGTGACGCACGAATCAACGCCATTAAAGCGCAGTTTACCCCTCCTGCTTATATAAATAATGCCGATATAGACACTAGTTTTATTGACCAGCAACAAGAGCATAAAGCTTTTGCAACATGGGTTAAATTTAATACTACAGCTCATAAAACAGCGGGTTATCGTGCGGTATTTTTATCCCTGAAAGCACCTGATGTTGCTCCAGGTGATGTGACTGATTTTCAGCTCGATGCGGTAGCAGATTTGGCTGATAAATATAGTTTTGGAGAAATTCGAAGTACACACAGGCAGAATTTAATTCTGGCTGACGTTAACCAAGCCGATTTGTTCACATTGTGGCAACAACTCGTCAGTCTGAATCTGGCTACACCTAATATTGGCACAGTCACCGATATGATTTGTTGTCCGGGCCTCGATTTTTGTTCACTTGCCAATGCTGGTTCTATCGGTATTGCCAAAGAAATCAATGAGGCTCTTGATGATATAGATTACATTCATGACATCGGTGACTTAAAAATCAACATGTCCGGTTGTATGAATGGGTGCGCACATCAAAGTGTAGGCCATATTGGGATACTGGGGGTCGATAAAAAAGGCACTGAATGGTATCAAATTACCTTGGGCGGTTCTTCTGAAAATGATGCGGCAATCGGTGATAGATTGGGGCCAGCAGTTGCCAAGGATCAGATAACCAAAGCAATTACCACGATACTTGATGTTTACATTAAAAATCGTTTGAACGATGAACCCTTTCTGACAATGGTCAATCGTGTTGGTGTAACCCCATTTAAAGAGCAAGTTTATGCAGATAGTTAAAGACAACCAGCTTATTGATAACAGTTGGAAATACGTAGCCGATGATGCTGAACTGGTTGACGGTGACATAACTATTTCATTGCTTCGATGGGAAAAAGATCATCAGCAATTACTTGCGCATGAAGGCAAGCTAGGTTTGAGAATTGCACCGAATGATTCAGTTGATGAAATGGCCGCTAATTTAAAAGGGATCGACTTGGTTGAATTGGATTTTCCTGATTTTGCTGATGGTCGTTTATTTTCTCATGCTTGGTATCTTAGAAGTCGTTTTGGATATCAAGGAGAAATAAGGGCTACAGGTCATTTTATGCCTGATCAGGTTTTTTATTTATCACGTGTCGGGGTTAACGCCTTTGCTCCTGAAAAAGTTGAATATTTGCCTTTTGTACTGACAAATTTAAATGACTTTACTGTCGAGTATCAAAATTCAATTAATTAGTTTCTAGTCTTCTATAAGGACTCTTGAAAAATTACATTG
>ERZ889078.2536-NODE-2536-length-12881-cov-8.831982_pt1 | contig 12881 bp, 8 predicted proteins | sample MGYA00521266_ERZ889078 | MGnify/ENA primary metagenome ERZ889078 (study PRJEB32303, sample SAMEA104408618) | aquatic metagenome | biome: Brackish water; feature: Pelagic; material: water | place: Baltic Sea | collected 2014-06-16T06:34:00 | depth 76,534 m ...
CTCGGATGCCGATTACGATAAACGTCTACGTGAGCTTCAGGACCTCGAAATAGCTTTTCCAGAGCTGATACTGCCGGATTCACCCAGTCAGCGCGTAGGCAGCCTCCCAATCCCAGGATTTGAACCCTTAACCCATACAATTCCCATGCTCTCCCTGGCCAATGCCATGGATGAACAGGAACTATTGGATTTTGATGCCCGGATTCGCAAAGATCTGGAGATTGATCAGATTGATTATGTGATTGAACCCAAGCTGGATGGTCTTGGTGTCGAGCTGGTCTATATTAATGGGTTATTTTCTGCTGGCTCCACGCGCGGGGACGGCATTACTGGTGAAAATATTACCCAAAATTTGCGAACCCTGAAATCGCTCCCCTTACGATTAAGAAAAAACCAGCGCCCTATCCCACCCTATTTGGAAGTTCGTGGGGAGGTGTTCTTAGGGCACAAGGATTTTGAGCAGCTCAACCAAACCCAGTTGGAAAATGACAAACAAGCTTTCGCCAATCCGCGGAACGCCGCTGCCGGGAGTCTGAGACAATTGGATTCCCGTGTCACCTCCAGTCGCAACCTATTAATCAACATCTATGCAGCTGGGCGAATTGATGACTTTTCCGTTGATACCCATATGGACTTTTTTCAAGCCTTGAAAGATTGGGGATTTCCAGTAAATGATCGTTATGAACTCTGCTCTGGAATAGAACCAGTCATTGCCTTCCACAAACAGCTGGAAACTGATCGTGAATCCCTGAACTATGATATTGACGGTAGCGTCACCAAGGTAAACAGTCTTTCACTTCAAGATCAGTTGGGGATTCGCAGTAGATCCCCTCGCTGGGCCATTGCAGGCAAATTTAAAGCTCGCCAGGAAGTGACCAAAATTCTGAGCATTGAACCTAGCGTCGGTAGAACAGGAGCAGTGACGCCAGTAGCAAATTTGGAACCCGTACATCTGGGTGGCGTCATGGTTGCCCGAGCCACACTTCATAATCAAGCTGAGATTGATCGAAAAGATATCCGCGAAGGGGATACTGTAGTGGTGCAGCGCGCAGGCGATGTGATTCCTGAAGTTGTGAAAGCCATTTTGGACAAGCGCCCTCCAGGGTCGCAACCGTATTTGATTCCTGAACGATGTCCCGTTTGCCAGGGCCATGTGTTCAGACTTGAAGGAGAAGCCAAGCACTACTGTCAAAACATTTCCTGCCCGGCTCAGATTAAAGGTAGAATCGAACATTTTGTTGCCAAGCGTTGTCTGGATATTGATGGCTTTGGGACAAAGTTAGTCTCCCAGTTGGTTGACACCGGACGTATCAATAGTATTGCCGATATATATTCGTTGACAGCAGAACAACTTGCTGGTTTGGATCGCATGGCTGAGAAATCAGCTTTGAATATCATGGAAGCTATTGAGACGAGCAAAACAGCCGACCTCTGGCGTCTGATTCATGGATTGGGTATTAGAAATGTAGGCGAGCATATCTCACAGGTGCTTGCAAAAAAATATGGTTCATTGAGGGCTCTAGGCAAGGCCAGTGCAGATGATCTTGAAGCTACTCATGAGGTTGGACCCATTGTTGCGCGGTGTATCGTTGAATTTTTTAAAGAGACCGATAACCATACGCTTCTAAAAAAATTGGTGGACGCTGGATTAAATCCAGAACAAGATTCTGCAATATCGAAGGAGGGGAAGTTTGTTGGTCTATCATTTGTATTTACGGGTAAGTTGGAAATATTTAATCGAGATTCAGCCAGGGAATTAGTGGAGTCACAGGGCGGTTCAACGGCTACAAGCATGAGTAAAAAAATTGATTATTTGGTGGCTGGACCGGGAGCAGGCTCTAAACTCGAGAAGGCGGCTAAACTGGGCGTCCAGGTGTTGACTGAAGCAGAATTCCGTGAAATGGCTGAACTATAAATTTCTCCTTGCTGCAGATGAGCCCAGCTTAAACAAGCGTGGAAATGATAGCTTTTGTAAAGCAGGCTACAGGATATTGATTTTCACTGTGCGGGGAGGCTTCATCATCAAAAATTGTTTGAAAGCCTGCTTCGCCAATGAGATGTTTAACCAGGAGTCTGTAAATCATGAGAGGGCATTTCAATCAAAATGATGAGATCAAACCCAGGTCATATGCAGGGAATCCTTTTGGTCTCCTCAGGGAATATTATTGTGGTCCCTTATTTTGAATGATTATCCATCTTTTATTCAAGCGCATCCATCCTCTCAACATGCTTACTTTAACCCAGTCGATATATCTGTGTAAATCAGTGTGAACCCGCGGCTACATAAATATGAATATGAAATTTCCTGAAGGGTTGATTAGCTATGTTTAAAAAAATCCTGGTTGCCAATCGTGGAGAAATCGCACTGCGGGTCATGCGTACCTGCCGTGAGATGGGGATTGAAGTTGTTGCAGTCTACTCAGAGGCGGATCGAACAGCTCCCCATGTTCTGTTTGCAGATGAAGCTTACCCTATCGGAGCATCCCCATCCAGCGAGAGTTATTTAAACTTTGAAAATGTTTTGCGGGTTGCTCGAGAATGCCAGGCTGAAGCCATTCACCCAGGCTATGGATTCCTTTCTGAGAATACCCAATTTGCCCAGCAAGTCAGCAATGCCGGAATGGTATTTATTGGACCCCCGGCCCAGGCGATAAAAACCATGGGTGATAAAACCATGGCCCGACAGTCTATGCTAACCACAAATGTTCCAGTGGTCCCAGGCACTGAAGAACCTATTATCGATCTTGGAGATGCGCTTCAGATTGCAAAAAATATTGGATTCCCCGTCCTTATCAAGGCTGCCGGTGGAGGTGGTGGGAAAGGGATGCGAATAGTGGAATCTGCTGAGACTTTCAATGAGTCCGTTGGAAAAGCCCAACGCGAATCTCAATCTGCTTTCGGTGATGGGCGTGTTTACATTGAAAAGTACCTTGAAGAACCACATCATATAGAGTTCCAGATATTGGCTGATACACAGGGGAATATTATTCACTTGAATGAGCGGGAATGTTCAATACAAAGGCGCTATCAGAAGGTCATTGAAGAAAGTCCAAGCCCATTTATTCATGCTGAGCTGAGAGCACAAATGGGTCTGGCAGCAGTAGAAACAGCTCGGAGTTGTAATTATGTCGGTGCCGGTACTGTAGAATTTCTGGTCGATAAACACAAACAATTCTATTTTCTGGAAATGAATACACGTTTGCAGGTGGAACACCCCGTAACAGAGATGGTCACTGGCATTGATCTCGTCGCAGAGCAGATCCGTATCGCATTTGGCAAGCCATTATCAATCCGTCAAAGCGAGGTTAAAACCTCAGGACACGCTATAGAATGTCGCATTTACGCAGAAGATCCAACCCAAGATTTTGCGCCATCTACTGGTGAAATTTTGATGCTTCAAATTCCTGATGGTCCAGGAACTCGTTTCGATGGAGCGATTCGTCAGGGGATGAAGGTGACTCCTTACTATGATCCCATGCTGGGGAAGTTGATATGCTGGGCGGGAGATCGAGAGGCGGCTCTGAATCGTTGCGAGCGAGCTCTACGCGAATTTTATATTAGCGGCATCGAAACCACAATTCAATTTTGTCGAGCAGTTATCAAACATCCTGTCTTTCGAAAAGGACCCTACGATACCCATTTTTATAAGCAGCACAAAGACGAACTTCACCAGAGCCTATCCACGTCAAATGAGGAAGTGTTGCTGGTTGCCGGTGCCACACTTTACCATCATAAGAATCGCTTAAATCAGAGCTCAAAATCCTCAAATCAAAACAAAGCGCAACGATCTAGCTGGTTCACCACTCAGCGAGGCAGGGAAGGCTTATGAAGTTCGAGATTAACAGTGGCGAAAAAAGCCTCAAAATTGATTTTCAAGCCAATGGTGAAAGGCTACTGATAATTGCACCTGAGGGGAACATGAGTTTGGATATAGTTCAGATCCAGGCCGGTGTCTATAGTGTCCTGATGAACAATCGATCCTTTGTGATTGGTGTATGTCCCCACCACTCGGATCGTGTAAATGTGAATGGAACACCGATAGTTCTGGAACTACTTGATGCTGTACACCTTCACCTAAGAGAGCTCGGTTGGGACACAGTGCATGATATAAAAGCCGGTTTATTAAGTGCTCAAATACCCGGGCTTATTACCAAAATCTTTCATAAGATTGGCGATAATGTAAATGAAGGTGAGCCGCTGTTTCTCATCGAGGCTATGAAAATGGAGAATGAGATCAAGGCGCCTGTATCTGGGGAAATACAAAGAATTTCGGTTAAGGAAGGTCAAACAGTGGAAAAGGGAACAATCATCATTGAAATTGGGTAAGCTAAAGGTATGATCATGAAAATATTAGGAATAATATGCTAGGAAAAATGTTTGGTGCAGGACTCGGTTGGGCTTTTGCAGGACCCATTGGTGGATTAATCGGCTGGTGGATTGGCGGTCAGCTTGATGCCAATCAAACCATTAATTTGCCCAGGGCTGGCAAAACTTCTCAACTGACACGCCCTGGTGATTTTGCAATTGCCTTGTTGGTGCTTGTGGCAGCCGTTATGAAGGCGGATGGGAAGGTTGTCAAATCAGAGTTGGATTATGTAAAACAATTTCTCATCAAAAGTTTTGGCCGGGAAAATGCTCAGGAAATGTTGATTCTTTTAAAAAACCTCCTGGATCAAGACTACTATATCTATGAGATAGCCGATCAGATAAATCGGAATATGACTTCTGCTGAAAAGCTTCAATTGATGCATGTGCTTTTTGGAATCAGCCAGGCGGATGGTCACATCGACAGCAGTGAAGTGGATTTGATTCAGGAAATTGCACGGCACCTAAAAGTAAATCAAAAAGACTTAGATTCAATTATGGCGATTTTTGTAAAGGATACAAAATCCTATTACAAAATTTTGGAAATTGAACCATCCAGCAACGATCAGGAAGTAAAAAAAGCCTATCGGTCAATGGCAACTCGATTTCATCCAGATAAGGTTCAACATCTCGGTCCAGAATTCCAGAAAATGGCTGAGGAAAAATTCAAAGCCATCAATGAAGCCTATCAACTGATTAAAGCTGAAAGAGGAATGTAGAGGATATCATGGGCGAAAGTGAAGAAAAGGCCGGTCAATATCCCTTTACAAGGGGAATTCACAGCGAGATGTTTCGATGGCGAAAATGGACCATGCGGCAGTATGCTGGTTTTTCCAGTGCTAAAGATTCCAATACCCGTTATCGCTATTTGCTTGATCAAGGACAAACTGGTCTTTCGGTAGCATTCGATTTGCCGACCCAGATTGGATACGATTCCGATGACCCCTTGTCTGAGGGTGAAATCGGAAAAGTCGGTGTACCCATTGACACCCTGGCAGATATGGAGATTCTCTTTCAAGGAATTCCATTAGACAAAGTTTCAACCTCCATGACCATCAACTCTACTGCAGCAATTTTGTTGGCGATGTATCAGGTGGTGGCAGAAAAACAAGGGGTGGCCAGCCAGCTCTTGCGGGGAACCATTCAAAACGATGTGTTAAAGGAATATATCGCCCGAGGCACCTACATTTATCCCCCACAGGCATCACTAAGGCTGATTACAGATGTGTTCTCCTATTGCAACGAGCATATCCCAGATTGGAACACAATTTCCATTTCTGGGTATCACATCCGTGAAGCCGGTTCTACGGCTGCCCAAGAATTAGCCTTTACTTTCGCCAATGGGATCGCCTATGTGGAAGCTGCTCTAGCTGCTGGTCTTGATGTGGATGTCTTTGGCACCAGACTATCCTTTTTCTGGAATGCCCACAATGATTTCCTGGAAGAGATTGCTAAATTCAGAGCTTCCCGTCGTATCTGGGCAAAAATTATGAAGGAACGCTTCGGAGCAAGCAACCCAAAGGCCATGATGTGTCGATTTCACACCCAGACTGGTGGCTCAACCCTAACAGCGCAACAGATTGACAATAACGTAGTCAGGGTCACTCTCCAGGCGCTGGCAGCAGTCCTGGGGGGGACACAATCCCTGCATACGAACTCTCGAGACGAAGCACTGGCATTGCCCACTGAAGATTCAGCCAGATTGGCTTTGCGAACACAGCAAATCATCGGTTTTGAGAGTGGTATCACTGAATATGTGGATCCATTGGCTGGCTCGGAAATAATTGAACGACTCACCGATAAACTCGAGGAGGAAGTCAACGTGTATATCGAGAAGATTGATTCCCTTGGTGGGGCAGTCAAGGCAATTGAAGCCGGGTACTTCCAAAAGGAGATCGGGAAAAGTGCCTATAAATTCCAGCAAGAAATTGAACGTGATGAACGAATTATTGTAGGTGTCAATAAATTTAAAATTAATGAGAATGTGCAACCAGAGATCTTGGCATTAGGCCAGGAAGCTGCTCTTGAACAGTTGAGAACATTAAAACTGATTAAGTCCCGAAGAGACCCTGTCGCGCTTAAATCGACGCTGGATCAGTTGAAAAGTGCCGCTCTGGATGAGAGTAAAAACCTCTTTCCATTTATTCTAGCTTCCGTGCGTGAATACGCCTCTGTAGGTGAAATTGCCAATACCCTGCGAACTGTTTTTGGAGAATATGACGGCCATTAAATATCCGAGAAAGACAGCAAAGTCAATGCTCCACCATCCTGATCTGGATGAAACCATTTTCCTGGACAGCATCGATTCTACCAATATGGAGGCGCGCCGACGACGATCCGACTTTGCTCATCGTAATATCCTGTTAATCAGTGATGAACAGACAGCAGGGGTCGGGCAGCAGGGACGGCGCTGGGAATCGACAGCCAATTTAGGATTATGGATGACCCTTTTTCTCGGGCGACCCTCCACCCTAGCCCACAGTCTTAAACTGCTATCCCTCTATACTGGTATCATTCTTCAACAAACTGTTGACCGCCTCGTCAGCAAAGATATTCGCTTAAAATGGCCAAATGACATTATGATTGGTTCGTTGAAGTGTGGTGGTGTGCTTACTGAGATTCAATGGCAAGGGAACATAGCAATTTCAGCGATAATTGGCATTGGGATCAATCTTTCCCATGATTCCACCAATTTCCCCCCTGATCTCCGCCATTCAGCAACATCATTACGTTTAGCAGGGTGGAAATATCCTGATCGGGGGAAATTTCTTGATCTGTTTGTTGGAGACTTTTTTCAACAATTGGGCGAACTCGATATGCCGGATAGACTCATTGCCAACTGGAACAGTGTCGCCTATAAATTAAATGAAAATGTCCAGTGGCGGACCCAGGCTAAAATCATTGATGGGCAGTTTTTGGGGATAAACCAAGCTGGAGATGCGCTAATTCGAATTGGATCTGCGATTCGCAATTTTCAGAATGGCGAAATTCGGCAACTCAACCCGAGTTAAAATAATTTGAGAGCCCTGACCACCCGTTTAACCAAATGGGTGTCCTGCATAACATAAAAGTGGAGATTTTCTACTCCATTATTGAGTAAATCTTCACATTGTCTGATACTATGGGATATCCCGATTTCAGTTCTTTCATGAGAATTCTCAGCGTCGTCAAATGCTTTAACCAAATCATCTGGAAAATTTACTGAAAAAGCATGGGGAAGTGAGCTCATTTGCGATTTTCGGGTTACCAGCTTCAGGCCTGGAATAATGGGTACCGTGATTCCCTCTGCCCGGCACAGTTCCACAAAAGAATAAAAATCCTGATTGTTAAAGAACATCTGAGTAACAATATACTGAGCTCCAGCATCCACCTTTTTTTTCAAATAGCGAATATCTGCTGCCTTACTGGGAGAATCAGGATGTTTCTCAGGATAGCCGCCCACTCCGATACAAAAATTGGATTCATCTGCATCAAGAATATCTTCCTGATATTTACCACGATTCATATTGCTAATCTGCTTCACAAGATCCAGGGCGTGCTCATTAGCTTCACGACCCTTCGCATGTGCTTTTTGATATTGCAGTTGATCGCCTCGGATGGCCAACACATTGTCAATACCAAGATAATTGAGCTCAATAAGCGCATCCTCAGTTTCCTGTTTATTAAACCCCTGACAGAGTAGGTGAGGTACTGCCTCCAGCTTATATCTGTATTTTAGTGCAGCGCAGAGACCGATGGTCCCAGGTCGTTTTCGTTTAATATGGCGGGTAAAAGTGCCGTTGGATTCTTCGACAAAATATGAATCGGCGGCGTGGCTGGTTACATCAATAAATGGTGGCTTAAATTCCATAAGATCATCGAGAATGCCGTATACCTCTCGGGCGGAACGGCCGCGAGCCGGAGGAATAATCTCAAAGCTTATAATGGGGTCTTTAGCGTTATTTAGGATTTCACTAATTTTCATGCGGCTAGTATATAATACGAGAGTGCTATTTAATATGGAATAATGAAGCGGATGGGCTTATCCCAGATATTTGTCCAGCATATCTTTTAATTGTCCAATTGTATAGGGTTTGGCCATATAATCAGAAAAACCAGCCTCATGTAAATTGTCAAGCTTATCCTTTGAAAACGCTGTGACGGCCACCATTGGGACATGCTGAAAGCGTTTATCCTGCCTGAGTGCCTCACCGAGCTCCAAACCGGTGATACCCGGTCCAAGTGCTATATCTAATAACATAATGTCAGCGTTATTATCCTTCATCATTTCCAGAGCTTGCTCCCCTGTCTCAGCTGAATGGGACTGATACTCAAGTTTTTTCAAAAGTAAGAGCAAATATTGCCTTGAAGCAAAATCATCTTCAACAACCAATACCGTCTTTAACTCACTCATGGATTAAGCCTTTCTTGTATATATCTTTAACCAATACCCGATATTGATTTCGGGAATTTTATGAAAAATATGTTTCCCTGGGGGCTGTTGGGTTTTACGCCAACTGTGGCGTTATGAACTTCGGCAATTCGCTTAACAATGGCCAGACCAAGCCCAGATCCACGCATTTTTCCGTTACCCAATTGAACGCTACGGTGAAAAATTGAGTCCTGATCTGCACCAGTAATAGTGTTACCAAAATCCTCCACATAAAAGCAGATTTCATCTGCCTTAGCTTCAAGACTGACGATGACTTTTTCTCCCTTAGGGGCATATTTTAAAGCATTGCTAAGGTAGTTTCTGAACACCTCAGCGATAATAGGATTTAGCTCACAGATTAGCCCTGGTTGAATATTAATCTCCAGTAGCTTTGCCTGGCCCTGAAAGCTGGGTTTAAATTCCTCAGAAACCTGTTGGGCTAACTCGCTAATATTCATTGGTTCCATTGCAATTTTTTCACCCAGGGTGACGCGTGCAAGTGCTGTGGTATTTTCAATAACCGCTAAAAGTGCATCTGAGCTGTCCTTGATTAATTGCACTTCATCGCTGATCATATCCCCTGAGATCATCAATTCTGCCACGCTAGAAATGACACCTGCAGGATTTTTCAAATCGTGGGACAAAATATCTAGCAGCAATGCTTTTATGTTATTTGAATCACTCAGTTGATTTGAAAGTTCTCGATGCATGGCTTCAGATTTTCGAAGTTTTTCATCTTCAATGTTGATTTTTATCGTGTTTGCAATCTGGTCTGACACAAAACTTAACATCCCCATATCATTGCCATCATAGACCACCTCTTTGGAATAGCTCTGAACTGCCATAATTCCTATTGGGCGGCCTTCAACAATTAAAGGGCAACCCAGCCACTGCTCTGCCGGCGTACCTAGGAGGTCTATTTTACCCTCATTATTCATGGCATAGATTTCTTCCTTACTGAGTAAAAGTGGAACAGCATGCTTGACGATATATGCTGAGATTCCTTTTTCCCCCTTTATCGGATCCGGTGGTACAGAATCAAATTCATCTTTGTAATAAGGGTAGCTGAACTCATCAGATTCTTCATTGTACAGTGCAACATAAAAATTTCTGGTATCCAGAATGGCACTCAAACTATTTTGGATGGCTTCGAAGAGTTGAGGTAAATCCTTTATTCTGTTTGTCAAATTGCCCATTTCATACATTACTTCTCGGGTGCGGAGAATCTGTTTTTGAATAGTCACATCTTTCAGGAGGATAATACCGCCTTGAATTTTATCAGATCCGCTAACCAAAGTCTCAAATGAAGCATCTACTTCCACATCCCGACCATCAATATTAAGGGAACCTGAATATTCGGAATCGTGTCCTTTCAGGGCGCCTTCGATGGCAGGAATAATTGGCTCCATTGCTTTAATTTGATGAACATTGCGATCCAGCTCTGGGGGGAATTCAAAACCAAATACTGATGCAGCTGCCAAATTCCAATCAGTAACCGCGCCAGTTGCTGAAAAGCGAATCAGACAAGCTGGAGACTTATCAAAAATTGTTCTGAATTTTATCTCTGAATCTTCAACAATTTTGTGTGCTTCAATGAGCTCCGCATTCGATTTCATCCTAAAGTGGGTAAAAGCCGCAAATAAAGTACCGAGCAGTAGGGTGACCACAATCGAGATGATATACATTAAATCAACTGTATTATTCCCGGAGGATCCAGGCACTATCTGGAGCTCCCAGGATTGTCCCAAAAAGGTAAAATTGTGGCGACCTATGACTCTGGGAGCGTTAAAATTGTTTGGCTCTCCCCTAAGAAATATCCGTTCACCAGAAAGAATCACCTCGTAATTGAAATCACGAATCGTGTTAGCAAAACACTTCGATATTAGTTCCTCTGTTCTGAAGACCCCATTGATGAAGCCGGTAATTTTGTCATCCACGACAATGGGTAAATAGATTGTGAATCCGAGGCCGCCCTGAACCAATTCGATCAAGGGGGATGCTGTATCGATTTGATAAACCATTGATCTTGAAAAAGTTCGTGCAGCTCCCTTTGCCGCTTTTTCAAGGAGATCAACGCCGACGACTGCCAGATTTGTACTCAGTGGGGTTACCCATTGGATTATGCCACGTTCATCGACCCAATTTATTGCCTGGAACCCTGGTAATTCATGTTGCATCAACAGCGCTCGTGTTCTGAACTCCGCTTCTTCCAAGGCAGGCTTGCTCTCCATTCGCTCTCTGAAGAAATCCAACCGAGTCAGACGCGTGTTCAAAAACTCGTGGAGCCTTATGCCCCCCTGCTCTGCAGTAACCTGAGTCCTGATGTTAAGCTTTTCACTTTCTTGACTTCTCAAATAGCTAAATGCCAGTCTTCCCAGCACCAAGGTTGTGATAAAAATGATGATTGGGAGAACAAATAATTTTGAAAGTTTCATATGCCTATCGCGCACTAAGATCCCTTGTTTAGCAGTAATTCCTCAAACGATAATCAATTTACACCGAGTCCGAAAGAAAAACTCGTATAAAACGAACATTTATCAGCTGGATAATGACACAGCCTTGATCATATCATCGTCCGCCTGCACAGGAAATTAAATTATTTTTACGGTTGGAGCGAAGTAGAGGTAAGTGTTTCAGGCACCCTGTTTTGTGAAAAGTGTCCGTAGTCAGAGCTTTGTAGAAATACCACTGCTGACCGATGCGAATAGTATTTCCAAAGCGAGCAGCCTGTTTTGATTTGCTCAATTAGAAATGTAACAGTTTGTTTACCTTCACGAGAAATATGTTATCAGCATCCAAGCCCACCAGAGATCCCAGATCTTTGCCCAGTTCATAATTTGAAGTTGGCTCGTATGCAGAGGTTCCTCGTGACCAGACCAGATACATGACAGAACCTAATGAGTACTCCCAGCGCAACACCACATTTGAAGTTAGCTCACTATAATTAAAATCTGAGTAGACGTACGATATTGGCGAATAGTCAACAATGCCATCCTGATCAATATCAACACCACCCAGGGCACCATTCCCGCCAAATGATAGTGTATTATCCGCTAACGAAGCAAAACGTTTATTGTACTCATGTTGGGTTGGATCATCGACCTCAACAAAATCAAAGTAATCTGCACCCATAATGAATGCCTGAGCATAAGCCTGCAATGACAGGGTGGTACTCAAGGTGATATCTGCTCTAAAAGTCATGGAGGTTTGGGCTAATTTTAACCCTGAGAAAATATAATGGGATTGATTACTCGTGTCAGCCATTGTGGTAATCCAAGCCCAAGTGTCATCCATGAAATGAAAATTTGGTCCTAAAGATAATGAAACATTTTTCTTGGGTCTGAAAGTGAACGAAGGAGATAGGTTGAAACTGTGAACATCTTCCCAACTATAAAAATAATTGGCTGAAATATCCGCGCTGAGATCGCGACGAGAATCTGAGCCGACATTGAGCCAACCATTTACATTTTTTGATCCATAAATAGATGGACCCCCGTGTAAATGGAAGGGAACGATACCGCCAGAATTGAAATTTAGTCCTCCTCCTAGCGACCAATTATTTGTCAGAGTTGCATTCCCATTCACATTCCCCCCAACGCCTTTAAATTCACCACCAAAAGTCCAATTAGCCCATTGATTAAAATTTACATTATAGTTGAGGAATAGGTCTCCAGCCTCCCAGTGCCTGTAGCCAATCCAGACGAACTCATTGATATTGTCGACGGCACGCATAAAACCCAGATCATTGACTTCCAAACCTGGACTCGTTGCAAGTAACCCAGCAAAAATGTTTATTTTACCGTCAGCCCTACCTAAAATAAATTTACCACCTGCGCCTGATAAAGAGGTTGCACTCGAGTCCACGGACAAATGGGGTGCATCTGGTCTTTGGAAATACCTGGCCGGGTGCAATTGGGTGTTGAGGATAGCTTCTTTACTCCCCTTCACGTGGCTAAATGCCAGGGCTGATGCGATAGAATATTTTCGATTTCCAAAACGATGGTTGAAATCCATACCACCGGTATAAGCTTTTTCCCGTAGCCACTCCATTCCAGTATCATCAAGAGCTCGCGTTGTTGATGTAAAAATTCCACCCAATGTTGTG
>ERZ889078.2538-NODE-2538-length-12876-cov-14.741050_pt1 | contig 12876 bp, 8 predicted proteins | sample MGYA00521266_ERZ889078 | MGnify/ENA primary metagenome ERZ889078 (study PRJEB32303, sample SAMEA104408618) | aquatic metagenome | biome: Brackish water; feature: Pelagic; material: water | place: Baltic Sea | collected 2014-06-16T06:34:00 | depth 76,534 m ...
CTGACGGATGGTTTATTGGTCATACGCCTGATTTGGTAACAGGAGTGTGGGTTGGATGTGAAGACCGAGCAGCACATTTTAGAACAATTGTTGAAGGGCAAGGAGCAGCAATGGCACTGCCAATTTGGGCGCTCTACATGCAAAAGGTTTATGCCGATAAAAGAATTACTATTTCTACAGGACCTTTTGATAAACCTGAAGGAAAGCTAACAGTTGAGCTTGATTGTGATAAGTTTGACAAAATGAACCGCAACAAACAAGATGGTTTTAGCGATGCAGATTTTGAATTTTAATCGATGAATAAAGTTGTTAGTGGGCCGCAAGCGGCATTAGAAGGACTAGAAAACGGAATGACCCTCATGTTGGGTGGGTTTGGCCTTTGTGGTATTCCAGAAAACAGTATTGCTGAACTGGTTCGAAAAGAGGTAAAAGACCTCACGTGCATTTCAAATAATGCTGGTGTAGACGATTTTGGATTGGGTCTGTTGTTGCAAAAACGGCAGATTCGGAAAATGATTTCTTCTTACGTAGGTGAGAACGACTTATTTGAAAGACTAATGCTCAGCGGAGAGTTAGAAGTTGATTTAATTCCGCAAGGTTCATTGGCAGAAAGATGCAGAGCAGGAGGGGCAGGAATACCTGCATTTTTTACTCCCGCTGGTTACGGTACAGAAGTGGCCGAAGGCAAAGAAGTGAGAGAGTTCAATGGCAAGCCGCACATTCTAGAACATGCACTTACAGCAGATTTTGCCATTGTAAAAGCATGGAAAGGGGACCACAACGGAAACCTAGTTTTTAAAGGCACCGCCCGCAACTTTAACCCAATGATGGCTATGGCAGGTAAGATTACAGTAGCTGAAGTAGAAGAGTTGGTTGAGCCTGGAGAACTAGACCCTAATTACATTCACACACCAGGAATTTTCGTGAACCGAATTTTCCAAGGAGCGAAATTTGAGAAGCGAATAGAACAACGAACGGTTTCACCAAGACCATAACCTTTGCTCGGAAAGAAAAACCTAGAAACAGCTCTTGCGCTAGGTCTAATCCTAGCCCTAATTGTTTACATCGTTGTTCGAGCCATCGTTATTCCCATTACGTACGATGAGGCAGCAACATTCTTTCATTACATCCACCTAGGTAAGTTTTGGCCTGGTGAAGCGCATTGGGATGCCAACAACCACATTCTGAATTCAATGCTTTCTTGGTTTTGCTACAAAGCCTTTGGCAACACCGAATTTGTGCTCAGACTACCAAACGTTGTCTTTGGCCCGCTCTATTTGTTTATTGCCTACAAATTCAGCCTTCTTGTTTTCGATAAAAAGCTTCGTTGGGCGCTCTTTTTAGCCTTAGCTGGATGTCATTTTGTGATAGAGTTCTTCTCCGTTTCACGAGGGTATGGCATGTCAATAGCCCTACTTATCACCTCTTTATATTTTGGTTATCGTTGGATGAAGTCTAGCGCTGCATGGCATATTATTCTTTGCATTTTGTTCTTGCAATTAGCCACGCTAGCCAATTTATCTTTGCTTCTTACCAACCTGCTTATGCTAGCCGGGTTAGCTCTTTGGCAGATTTCTTTTCAGAGAAAAAAGTGGGTATCAACACTTGGCGCCATTGCCGTTGGTGTATTCTGCGTACGATGGTTTGCAGTGCTTTCGTTTGAATATAAATCTCGCGGATTGCTGTACTACGGACCAGGCGACAGTTTTTGGGACGTAACCGTTCTTTCACTAGCCGAGTTTGCGTTTCCATCAGTACAAACCTTGTTTGTGGTTGCTGTTCCCATTATTGTGTTCGTTATTCTTGGCACAAGTATTTTTCTCCTGACGAAATCCTTTAAGTCACCAAAAGAGAACTTGCCAAGCCTGCTCTTTTCCCATTTGTTTTTTGGCAATTTGACCGCCAATTTTCTTCTTCACCTGCTGTTTGATGTAAACTACCCAGCCGACCGTGTAGCAATTCAATACCTCCTCTTTGCTCCCTTGGCTATTGTCTTCTGTTTAGAGAGAATCCAATCAGTTACCGACTCTAATGCTGTAAAAAAATGGAGTGTCGTTCTAGCAATTCCTCTTTTAATTTTCCCTTTGGAAAGTGTGTTATCGGCCAATCTTAGTCACATTACTCTTTGGCAGGTGGATGCTAGCGCACGAGAATTCTACAATACAATTGCGGCAGATTTCCACCAAACGAAACAGCAACCAACCTCTGCAGGTTATAGGTTACGAGCTCTTCCTTTCAACTATTACAATCTGCGTAATGGTGGATTGATTAGTCCCATTCAATGGGCTGCGTATCATGGAGAGGAGGCTGATTTTCAAATGTGTGTGCTTGAAGAAGAGGGTAAATGGGAGAATTACGCTACCATTTCTTATCACTCAGTTTCTGGGCTGCATTTACTCCAACGAAACCCAATACGAGAACGAAAAGTGTTGTTTTCGAAACACACGGAACCTATTGAAACTTCAACAGAACCCTATTTTGTTTGGTATGAAGCCGACAACGATACGCTTGGCGGCAAGGATTTAATTTGGGATGTAAAAGTGGTAATGCCGGCACTTTCTCAGCCTTTTGAAGCATGGGTAACCGTAGATTTTGGAGACCCACACGGCAATTCGTTGGCGCAGGAAACCATTGTGGTAGACTGGCTGAAGACAAATTGGGAGGCGGGCGAAATTTTCCATCATCAACTTCTAGTACCTAACATCTCTCCTGAGGCCACGCATGTAAAACTGTACTTCTGGAATATTAAGCAAAAACCCATAAGCTTTGGTAACGTGGAGGTTACAGTTTATGAATTGATGGAGGAAACCAAGAATTCCTCAACTTTACCTTAATATCGCACTATGGCAATAGATAAGAACGGAATTGCGAAAAGAATCGCACAAGAGCTGAAAGATGGTTACTACGTTAACCTCGGAATAGGCATTCCAACATTGGTAGCTAACTACATTCCAGAAGGAATTGAAGTGGAGTTTCAGTCAGAAAACGGCATTCTAGGAATGGGTCCTTTTCCGATTGATGGAGAAGAAGATGCCGATTTAATTAATGCTGGAAAGCAAACTATTACTGCCAGAAAAGGTGCTGTTTATTTCGATTCTGCCACAAGTTTTGCCATGATTAGAGGCCAGCATGTGCAGTTAACCGTTTTAGGCGCTATGGAGGTTTCCGATAATGGAGACATAGCCAACTGGAAAATACCTGGCCGGATGGTGAAAGGGATGGGAGGCGCTATGGACCTAGTGGCATCTGCTGACAACATTATTGTTGCCATGATGCATACCAACAAGGCAGGAGAATCAAAGCTGCTAAAGCAGTGCTCGCTTCCGATTACGGGTGTAGCTTGCGTTAAGCGCATCGTTACCAATATGGCGGTTTTAGACGTCACACCAGATGGTTTTAAACTGATTGAAACCGCACCAGGAGTTACGGTTGATGAAGTAATTGCTGCAACAGAAGGTCGCCTAATTGTTGACGGGAATATTCCAGAAATGAACATTTGACATGACACTTTCCGTTGTCATACCAGTTTATAATGAGGAGGGGAATATCATTCCTCTTTTTGAACGACTTTCTGCCGTAGTATCTACGCTCGAATTCGATTCCGTGGAGTTCATTTTTGTAAATGACGGAAGTGTTGACAGTACGCTGGACACAATCAAGAAATTACATTCAAGCAAAGTGAGTGTTGCTTATATTGATTTAAGCAGAAATTTTGGCCATCAAATAGCGGTAACAGCTGGGCTAGACCGAAGCGTTGGTGAGCTGATAGTAATTATTGATGCAGACCTGCAAGATCCTCCAGAACTCATTGCTGAAATGGTTGCCAAAGCCCAGACTGGGTTTGATGTGGTTTATGCCAGAAGGCGAAAACGAAAAGGCGAATCGTTCCTGAAAAAGGCTACAGCAAAATATTTTTACCGCCTGCTGGCCAGCATTACAAGTGTTGATATTCCTATTGACACGGGAGATTTTAGGATAGTATCTAGAAGAGTAGTGGAGGCGTTGAAACAAATGCCAGAGCGCGAAAAATTCTTGCGCGGTCAAATAGCTTGGATTGGTTTTAATCAAACCTATGTGGAGTACGATAGAGATGAAAGAGTGGCAGGAGATACTGGCTACACTTGGCGCAAAATGATACGTTTTGCACTTGATGGAATTACATCGTTCTCCAATTTCCCTTTAAAAATGGCCACTATTTCTGGCTTTGTGATGTCTTTTGTCTCCTTCTTACTCATGCTATATGCGTTATATTCGCGCTTCATTTTAAAGGTGTACGAACCCGGTTGGACCTCTTTGATGTTAAGCGTTCTCTTTATTGGAGGAATACAGCTTTTATCAATCGGAATTATTGGCGAGTACGTTGGTAGAATAAGCAATAACGTTAAACAGCGGCCCCTTTATTTGGTAAAAGAGAGCAGCACCAAAGAATTAGAAGCGTGAGTTTTCAAAAGCTTTCCCTAGTCATTCCGGCCTACAATGAGGCTAAAACCATCCACCTAATTCTTAACCGAATTAAGGCAGTCGAATTGGTAAACGGAATTAAGAAAGAGTTAATCATTGTAAATGATTGTTCTTCGGATAACTCCGTGGAGGTTATTGAGAAGTACATAGCAGAGAATCCAGACATGGATATTCAGCTTTTTTCTCAGCCTGTAAACATGGGAAAAGGAGCAGCGCTACACAAAGGAATTGAGTTGGCTACTGGAGAGTATTTGCTAATCCAAGATGCCGACCTTGAGTATGACCCGCGCGAATACAACGACCTGTTGAAGCCTGTGGTTGAAGGAAACGCAGATGTGGTTTACGGTTCGCGTTTTTTAGGTGGAAACCCTCACCGTATTCTGTTCTTCTGGCATACTATCGGAAATCAATTCCTCACTTTCCTGTCTAACATGTTCACCAACTTGAACCTGTCTGATATGGAAACGTGTTACAAATTGTTTAACACCAAAATGGTGCAAAGCCTAAATCTGAAGGAAAATAGGTTTGGCTTTGAACCAGAAGTAACGGCTAAGATTAGCCGACTTCCAAACATCAGAATCTACGAAGTAGGCATCTCTTACTACGGACGTACCTACGAAGACGGAAAGAAAATTGGTGCTAAAGATGGTTTCCGAGCTATCTATTGTATACTGAAGTATAATATCTTCAGTAAGTAGCCTTCGCACGGTAAGGAAAGCACAGGCCGCTTTTGGCATGTCGCTAATCACTATTCCCTAATTTGGCCGCCAGTTGAAAAAACGAGTTGTCATACTTTTTCTAGGCCTGCTGGCCATTGCTGGCTTTACCCGTTGGCAAAACCTATCGGAAGAGCCGCTTATTATGACTGACGGCCAAGGTTATTACGCCTATTTGCCAGCGGTTTTCATTTATCAAGACCTTCAGTTTTCGTTTGTCGATAGCCTTAATCAGAGCTACTATCCCGAAGATAAAAGGGCCAAGTTCATTAATGAAACTCCCCAAGGAAACGTAAATAAATACTTTGCAGGCACTGCTGTATTAGAAGCCCCATTCTTTCTGGCAGGTTGCTTAGTTGCTGCCGCGGTTGGCATGCCTGTAGATGGTTATGCTTGGCCCTTCCAACTCATGATAGGACTGGCAGCATTAGTATATTCTGTGCTGGGGTTATACCTACTGAGTCTGTTTCTCATTGCCATTGGAATGAAAGAAAAAGCAGTAATGCTAACCGCCTTTCTCTTGCTCTTTGGCACCAACCTTTTGTACTATACGATTTACGAACCAAGCATGTCTCATGCCTATTCGTTTTTCACCATTTCGGCCTTTTTGTTTTTTACAAACAAGGCTTATCAAGAAGGCAAAACGGCTTCATTTGTATTAGCCGCTGTGGCACTAGGGGTCACTGTTCTTATTCGCCCAACAAATGCCATAGTGCTAATTGGTGTACCCATAATTACCTCTGGGTTTACCGGTTTGGTGGAGTTGATTAAAACCTTTTTTGGGAATAAAAAAACCTTAGCAATCGCGGTAGGTGCCGCTATTTTGGCGGTTTCTATTCAGCCGCTTTTTTACTTGCTTCAAACAGGGGCGCCAATGGTGTGGTCGTATGAAGGAGAAGGGTTCAACTTCCTTCGCCCAGAATTTTCCAATGTCTTATTCAGCTACAGAAAAGGGCTGTTTGTGTATAGCCCGCTTATACTTTTATCGTTGGTTGGCTTAGCTTCTTTGTACTTTATTAATAAGAGCAAAGCAGTGTGGTTGTTTCTTGCGGTAGGTGTGTCTACTTGGGTTATTTCTTCTTGGTGGATGTGGTATTACGGAGGCTCTTTTGGTCACCGTGCTTTTATCGATTACTACCCGTTTTTCGCGATTGGTTTGGCCGCCCTTTTAACGAAGGGCTTGGGCTTCTTAAAACCAGGTGTTTTTGCGGTTATTGGCTTATTGTTGGTGCCAATTCAACTGATTCAAACCTATCAGTATAACATGCACATCATTACTTTCGATAACATGTCGAAGACCAAATATTGGAACCTGTTTCTCAGAACAGGAGACGATCTAGCGTGGTATTATTCTGGCTATGAAGGACAAGATTCTTACGTTGGTATTGATAGTGTTTTGGTTAAGCACAGCATGGAATCTGAATTGGGATGGGGCAATGAAAATCAATTGATTGACGACCCAATTGGTGAGGGAAAAGTTGCTAGAATGAGTGCGGATGACCAGTACGGATTGACGTTTAGAAAGCAAGTTTCGGAGATTGAGATTCCCTTGAATACGGTGAGAATAAGTAGCTGGGCAAATTCCAATTCACGTGGGTCCGACATTTCGTTGGTATGCAGTTTAGAAGACAGCACCGGGGCTGGGTATTATTGGCAGAAATATCCACTACGGCCTCAAATTGATGGTACTGGAAACTGGAGCTGGACCACCGCCTTGTTTCGATGTGGTGCACCCCGAAACCCAACAGATAAGTTTGTAATCTATCCAATGAAATCTGATGGATCTTCTGTACTCTTAGACGATTTGGAAATCAGCTTTATTCAAGCGAAATGAGGAAAACAGCCATTATAGCAGCGTTGCTAGTTGCAATCGGCCTTTCGTTAAGTGGTCTATTTGACAATGAGGCCATGTACGGAAAGATACACGCTGATGCGCAGGGTTATTACGGGTATTTGGTTGCCGTTTTCTTGGAACAATCTTTTGATTGGGAGCAGGTTATTCACTCGTACGCAGATGTATATTTCGGTGGTGGAGGTTCCGACTTTACGGTGCAATCAGACTTCGGGCGGATAAACAAATATTATGCGGGCGCCTCTCTGTTAATGCTGCCTTTTTTTCTTGTTTCATGTTTATGCGCTTGGCTTTTTGGGTTTCCGTTAGATGGATATTCAGCACCATTTCAATACGGAATTACATTCGGGGCCCTTTTCTATGTTGGCGTGGGACTTTACTTTCTGTCGCGTTTTTTAGAGGCGAGAGGGATAAGCAAAGGCGTTTCCATTTTTACCGTTTTGTGTTGCTTGTTTGCAACAGGACTGTTTCATTATTCGGTATCCGAACCAGCCATGTCGCATGCCTATAGCTTTGGTTTAGTCTGCGTTTTCATGTTTAGTGTAGACCGATGGTTATCTACTGATAAGAGGATAGATTTATTGGCATCGTCTCTTGTATTTGGCCTGATTGTGCTAGTAAGGCCGGTTAATGGTTTGGTCATTTTAAGCGTTCCGTTTATAGCAGGTGGGTTAAAACCTCTTTTGGAAAAACTGAAGGGAAAGGATGGCTTAATCAAAAAATTAGGACTTGGAGTTTTAGTCGTATTTGGTGTACTATTAATCCAATCGGCCATGTATTTGGCTCAGGTTGGCGAGCCACTGGTTTGGTCTTATCAGGATGAAGGCTTTAACTTCTCTAACCCAAAAATTTGGAACGTCCTCTTTAGTTACAAGAAGGGTTTTTTCATCTATACACCAATAGGGGTTTTAGCTGCAGTTGGGCTCGTGCTGCATTTAATTAAGAAACCAAAAGAAGGTGTTTGGCTGTGGCTGTTTTTAGCGATTAGCGTTTATGTAATCTCCTCATGGTGGAATTGGTATTACGGAGGTAGTTTTGGGATGCGAGCGCTTATCGAATTTTTACCATTCGCAGCTTTTGGACTGGCGTATCTTATTCAATCAGTTGGAAAACCATTGAGGTTCATGGTTGGCATTGCCTGTTTGTTTTTTGTGGGTGTGAATTTGATTCAAAGCTATCAGTACCAGAAATTCATCTTGCATTGGGTAGGTATGGATGAAGCGAGATATTGGGAAGTTTTCTTGAAAACCGACCGAGAATACGATGGAATATTTTATCGGAGAGACATGACATTGTCTACCAAGTCTTTTGAAACGGATTTGGAGCCAGGCACCATGTGGGGCAATCAAGGGCTAGATTCTACCCTAGCATTTTCTGGACAACGGAGTACGGTAGTTGGCGGAGGTAACTCCTATGGTTCCACAATTGGAATACCAGTTTCTGAATTAGGGGAGGTTGGAAAAAGAGAGTTACATTTTTCGGCTATGGTCTGGTGCGAAAAGCCGCAACAAGAACTTTCGTTAGCCTATTCGTTTAGAAACGATAGCTCAGATTATGGACATGCTTACATACAATTGGGGCAGCTGCTAACCGAAGGAAACCAATGGGTGAAGATTACCAAGATTGAGGCCCTAGGGAAACCAGTGTCGGTAGACGATAATTGGATTGTTTACCCGTTTAGCGAAGGCCAAACGAAAGTATACTTGGATGATTTGAAATACGAGATTGTTACCCTGCGAGAGTAGACTAATCGAGTTTAAGAACCGCCATAAAAGCAGATTGTGGCACTTCCACATTACCTACCTGACGCATACGCTTCTTGCCCTTTTTTTGCTTTTCAAGCAATTTTCGCTTTCGGCTAATGTCACCACCGTAGCACTTGGCGGTAACGTCCTTTCTTAAGGCCTTTACCGTTTCTCGAGAGATAATCTTTGCGCCAATGGCTGCTTGAATAGCAATATCAAACTGTTGTCTAGGGATCAACTCGCGCAATTTGGCGCAAATCTTTTTGCCCAATGTGTGTGCATTATCAGCATGAATTAAGGCAGAAAGCGCATCAACGGGGTCTCCGTTCAGGAGAATATCCAACCTCACCAAACGGCTTGGCTTGTAATCTACTGGTTGGTAGTCAAACGAAGCATAGCCTCGAGAAATGGACTTCAACTTGTCATAAAAGTCGAATACAATTTCGCCAAGCGGCAACTCAAACTGGAGCTCTACTCGATCGCTGGTTAGATAAATCTGGTTTTTAAGAATGCCGCGCTTTTCAATACAAAGCGTCATAATAACACCTACGTATTCTGCTTTAGAAATAATTTGAGCTGCGATAAATGGCTCTTCAACGCTCTCCAAATAGTTGGGTTCAGGAAGGTCGGAAGGGTTATTTACGATAAGTCGCACTCCTTTTTTCGTGTGCGCTATGTAAGAAACGTTAGGAACGGTGGTAATAACCGTCATATCAAACTCACGCTCTAACCGCTCCTGAATAATCTCCATGTGCAGCATGCCAAGGAAACCGCAACGGAAACCGAAGCCTAAAGCTGCCGAGCTTTCGGGCTCGTAGGTCAAGGAAGCATCGTTCAGCTGGAGTTTATCCATACTGTTGCGCAACTCTTCGTAATCCTCTGTATCCACAGGATAAATACCTGCAAAAACCATTGGTTTTACGTTTTCAAAACCCTGAATAGCACTTTCGCATGGCCGAGCTACCGAAGTAATTGTGTCTCCAACCTTAACTTCTTTAGCCGTTTTAATTCCAGAAATGATGTAACCAACATTTCCTGCCTCAACGCGCTTTTGAGGTAGTGGTTTTAGCTTTAAAATTCCAATTTCCTCTGCACCGTACTGCTTGCCAGTAGCAACAAATTTTACCTGTTCTCCTTTTGAGATAGAACCATTAAGAACTCGGTAATAGGCAATAATACCTCGAAATGGGTTGAAAACGGAATCAAAAATCAAAGCCTGAAGAGGAGCCTCCGGATCGCCTTTAGGAGCAGGAACTCGAGCAACTATCGCCTCCAGCATTTCTGGTACACCAACTCCCGTTTTACCACTTGCAGCGAGAATATCTCCCCTTTCACAACCTAAAAGGTCAACAATTTGATCTTTTACTTCCTCAGGGTTCGCGCTATCAAGGTCAATTTTATTGAGCACAGGAATGATTTCAAGGTCATGTTCCAATGCTAAATACAGATTGGAAATGGTCTGGGCCTGAATTCCTTGTGCTGCATCTACAATCAAAAGGGCGCCTTCGCACGCTGCAATTGCTCTAGAAACTTCGTAAGAAAAGTCTACGTGTCCCGGAGTGTCAATTAGATTGAGGATATAGTCTTCGCCATTTAATTGGTAATTCATTTGAATGGCGTGGCTCTTGATGGTAATACCGCGCTCTCGCTCAAGATCCATATCGTCTAAAACCTGAGCTTGTGCTTCGCGGTCAGTGACTGTTCCTGTCACTTGCAACAGGCGATCCGCCAAGGTGCTTTTACCATGGTCGATATGGGCAATTATGCAGAAGTTGCGAATGTTTTTCATCAGGCGGCAAAAGTATTCAATTTGCAGCCTACAGCCACCGAAATCTAGAACTTGAAGTAAAAGCCGTAGCCGCTACGCGTGCAACACAAGAAAACTGTCTTAGGCTGCAAAGTGAAGTCGGCTATTGAAAGAAGCTTGGATTTTTTCTTTTTGAACTGGATTGCATCAATTGTTTCGGGTGCTATGGATGAAAAGCTAATCTCGTTCACAACCAAAGTGCTATTTATTGATTGAGCTTCAGCGCTATTCGGAATAGCAAGGGCGGCAAGAATAAGTAATGATGGAATAAGTTTTTTCATAACAAGTAATGTTACGCCTAACGTTCATTTGGGTTTGGTCGTTTATCGAAAGGGCCTTAATTGAACACGGGAAACGCCAAATAAAAAGAGCGCTATCGGAGGATAGCGCTCTTAATGTTGACCCACCAGGGCTCGAACCTGGACTCTTCTGGACCAAAACCAGACGTGTTGCCAGTTACACCATGGGTCAATTTGGGCGGCAAAAATAAGAATATTTAACATCGACACAAACAACTTTACGCACCGCTTTTCGTGTGTCTTAGGGTAATATTCCTAAATTCGGCAACGCTAAAAAAGAGCCTGTATGAGCAAGTATAAATTGATTAACAACATAACTGGGTGGCTAGTACTTTTTGCCGCCTCGTTTGTCTATGTTTCTACTATAGAGCCTTCTGCAAGTTGGTGGGATTGTGGTGAGTACATTTCTGCATCCTACAAATTGATGGTTGGTCATGAGCCAGGTGCTCCTATGTTTCAATTGCTTGCACGTTTCTTTTCAATTTTTGCAGGTGATGACCTTACTCAGGTAGCAAGATGGGTGAACACCATGTCGGCAATGGCGAGCGCGTTTACCATTTTGTTTCTGTTTTGGTCTATCACACATTTTGCCAAGAAATTAATTGTTGGAAAAGACGGAGACGAGAATGATACAGCCAGCATTATTGCGGTAATGGGTAGCGGTGTTGTTGGAGCATTGGCCTTTACATTTTCAGATTCGTTTTGGTTTTCAGCGGTTGAAGGCGAGGTATATGCCCTCTCTTCTATGTTTACAGCCCTCGTGTTTTGGGTAATTCTTAAATGGGAAGAAGTTGCCGATGAACCGCATGCTGACAGGTACATCGTGCTTATCGCCCTTTTATTCGGAATGTCTATTGGAGTTCACCTCCTGAACTTGTTGGCAATTCCAGCATTAACATTTGTTTACTATTTCCGCAAGTTTAAGCCTACCCAAGTGGGCTTTTTAGTTACTGGCGTTCTTTCGTTGGCAGGGCTAGTGTTTGTTATGTATGGCGTTATTCCGTACGTAATTAAGGTTGCGTCTTGGTTCGAATTGTTGTTTGTGAATGGCATGGGGCTGCCGTTTAACTCTGGGGTATTCTTCTACGCAATTCTCCTTGTTGCAGGCATCTCTTTTGGTCTTTACTATACCCAGAAGCAGAAAATGGTTACCGCTAACACGGTAATACTTAGTCTAATGATGCTATTGGTTGGTTATTCGGCCTATACGCTTACGGTGGTTCGGTCTATGGCCAACCCACCAATGGATGAGAGCAATCCAGATAACGTATTTGCTTTGCAATCTTACTTAAACCGTGAGCAGTACGGAGACCGTCCTTTATTCTACGGTCAGTATTTTAACGCTGATTATATAGACAAGGAAGATGGCGCAAAAGTGTACTATCAGGCAGAAGATTCGTATGAGGTATCTGGCAGAAAATCGGTTGCTATTTATGACTCTAAACTAAGCGGCCTATTCCCAAGAATGTACAGCAATCAGGCACACCATGTAGCCGAGTATAAAAGTTGGACAGGCGCAAAGGGAGGAAAGTATAAGCCAACGCCTTCGCAGAACATCTCTTTCCTTTTCAATTATCAAATAGGTCATATGTATGTCCGGTATTTCCTATGGAATTTTGCGGGTCGACAAAATGATATTCAAGGGCATGGCGAGATTAACAATGGAAACTGGGTTTGCGGGATTCCATTTATCGATGATGCCCGATTAGGACCACAAGACAAATTGCCTATTTCAATGACGCACAATAAGGCTTATAACAAGTTTTATTTGCTGCCTCTCTTACTAGGTTTTATTGGATTGGTTTTCCAGTTCTATAAAGATCAAGAAGGCGGATGGCTGGTTATGCTTATGTTTTTGATGACCGGGCTGGCGGTTGTAGTCTATCTGAATCAGTACCCGATACAGCCAAGAGAACGAGATTACGCCTATGTGGGCTCCTTTTACGCTTTTGCTATGTGGATAGGACTTGGGGTAGCTGGGCTGTATTATTTGCTC
>ERZ889078.2541-NODE-2541-length-12865-cov-6.002498_pt1 | contig 12865 bp, 10 predicted proteins | sample MGYA00521266_ERZ889078 | MGnify/ENA primary metagenome ERZ889078 (study PRJEB32303, sample SAMEA104408618) | aquatic metagenome | biome: Brackish water; feature: Pelagic; material: water | place: Baltic Sea | collected 2014-06-16T06:34:00 | depth 76,534 m ...
TTCATAAAGGATAAACTGATTTTTCCCTACCTGGACCTGGATATTCGCTACTATGACCTCGGGATCGAAAAAAGAGATGAAACAGATGACCAGATTACAATTGACTCTGCTAACGCCATCAAGGAGTGTGGGGTCGGGATCAAGTGTGCAACCATTACTCCCGATGAGGCAAGAGTAAAAGAATTTTCATTGAAAAAAATGTACCGTTCACCAAACGGTACTATCAGAAATATCCTTGGGGGAACCGTTTTTCGCGAACCGATCATGGTAACCAATATACCCCGTCTTGTAACCACCTGGAAAAAACCGATTTGTATTGGTCGCCATGCCTTTGGTGACCAGTATCGTGCGACCGATTTCGTGGTAAAAGGGAAAGGCAAATTGACTGTTACTTTTACCCCTGATGAGGGAGAGGTCCAGAGTTACGAGGTGTACGATTTTCAAGGTGATGGTATAGCCATGACCATGTATAACACTGACGAATCAATTTACGGTTTTGCCCATTCCTGCTTTAACCAGGCGATTCACAAGAAATGGCCGCTGTATTTGTCCACTAAAAATACTATTCTCAAGAAGTATGACGGCAGATTTAAAGATATTTTTGAAGAAGTCTACCTTGCGACCTATAAAGGACAGATGGATACCCTGGGTATTACATATGAGCATCGGTTGATAGACGACATGGTCGCCGCCGCGCTGAAGTGGGAAGGAGGATTTGTCTGGGCCTGTAAAAACTACGATGGAGATGTTCAGTCGGATACGCTGGCTCAGGGATTTGGTTCCCTCGGATTAATGACCTCAACGCTGGTCACTCCTGATGGCAAAACCATGGAGGCCGAAGCGGCCCACGGCACGGTTACCCGCCACTATCGGGAACACCAGAAAGGAAATCCAACATCGACCAACCCCATTGCCTCTATTTTTGCCTGGACTCGCGGCCTGGCTTTTCGGGGCAAACTTGACAATAATCCAGAACTCATCGCCTTCTGTGATGCCTTGGAAAGTGTCTGTATTGAGACGGTTGAGAGCGGAAAAATGACCAAAGATCTCGCACTCTGTATCCATGGCAAAGGGCTGCAGGAAGGTCATTATCTTACTACCGAAGCTTTTCTCAATGCTCTGGATGAAAATCTTCGGAAAAAAATCTCGGCCTAGTTCTCTTTTGGAGTTGAGGGATATAGAGTCAACCCTTTCACACCCGGTTTTGGTTTATGCACCAGGCCGGGTGTGGTGCATTTCAGGTACAATATATTAACCGAAAACCAGCTCTCCACCAGAAAAACCAAGACCGCCCGCACAGGCGAGGCAAAGTATATAGATAAGCAGCATCTTGTTGGGCGTGGTTCCCCTTCGCTTCAGTATGACTGAAAAGATCAGTAGTATGGTTAGAAGGACTCCCAAAATCATCTTCACGATGATGTAGACATTCCACTCTCCTTCCTGGAAATGCAGCCAATCAAGCATACCCGCACCTATTACCGGCAGTATAGCCAGGAGGGCGAGTACTGAACAATGAAAGGCTGTTTGACCAAAATTCCCATTCTTCCAGATTAAACCGAGAAAAGAAAAGACCACCATGCCAATTATCATTCCCATTGGTACATGAGTGAGCATTGGATGAAGAGGGTGGCTGAATCCGACTTTTTCAAGCAGTGAATAGAGATTTTCTACCATACAATTCTCCTTATTATGTGAAGAGTAAACTACACTGTTTTTGAATAGTAATCATTACCAAGTGGCAAAGGGAGAGATTCTTGAGAATATTGAAAAAATATTTTTCTCAGACATTTATCGACTGACATCAGGCGTCATGGTTTTTAAGTAGGCGTATATATCCGCAGCATCCTGTTCGGATATTTTTGTCTCTGGAAAATGTGGCATGACCGGGGCGCCGGTCGTCCTTAATTTTCTTACGAAACTGCCAAAACTCATCTTCAGACCAGCTATATGCACAGCTCGACCATCATTGCCATGGATTCCGTGACACGAATAGCAATTGTTCATCATAAACCATTTTTTTCCCTCTGTAGGGCTCCCCTGAGGAGCACTGCAGCCACTGAAAGAGAGAAGGCAGAAAAATAGCAGTCCGATAATTAAAATACGGGGAAGGGGAAATGGTGGCATCTAAATCTCCTGAACACACTTTATCTGACGATACAAGGTAGTCGATTGTAGTCGTGCGTATAAAAAACCGGCAAATCCCGCCATCAGTAAGAAAACCAAGATTCTAATCAAAAGGAGGTGCTTGTTGCGATGAGCGGCGAGAAAACCAAACTCCGAGAATAATGATCCAAGTACTGATCAAATGCAAGTGATTTTCTCCTGTGTAAGATCAATACTGGGTATTATTCCGAATGGTTACTAATTTATTTGAGGTGAAGAGCCTTGTCGAACAGCAGCATGCAATACTTCGAGCACGCTGGCACGATTATTTTTAGCTTGATTGAGTAAGATGGCAAAGGGGATCAGGGTGTTATTTACTGGAAAGTAGCCAGCATAACAGTAAACACCTGCCATCGTACCGCTCTTTAAAAGGGCATTGTTCTTTCTGTTAAGAAGAGCATTGTAGGGTTTGAAAAGCTCAAGGATTGCAACAAGTGCGGCAGGGCTCACCCTGTTTTGTCTTGATAGTCCGGAGCCTTCTATCACTGTGATCTGGTTTGAGCGGAGATGTAAAGATTTTTCGGTGAATTCGGCAAAGGTTTTACGGGATTTCTCCCAGGTAGCTGGAAATCCGTAATTATAGGCGCCGCAAGCAAGAAAAAGTTGATTAGCGATGTAGTTATTTGAGTTTTTCAGGCATGCCCTGATGATTTCTTCAAGGGTCTTTGCACCTTGGTGGATATAGGTAGGTTTCAATCCGTCCGGGACTAATTTTCTACTGTAACCTTTTTGAATGTTGATCCCGGCTTGTTGGAATTGAACGTTAAACAGTTCTCCTGCGTAGCGAAGGGAGGAGGGGAGCTGCCCGGCTTGCGACAAAGTGTCCACGTTTATGCGGTGAATCCCAGGGGAAAGTTTGACGCCTGCTTCTCTCATCAAGGCTATGAGAGGAGTCTGGGGTTCACCCGAGCTAATGGTGGCATCTCCACCTACCTGCACCGGTAGGGCATTGAAGTTTACGGCCAGAGCCCCGTTCGGGGCATCATAGGGATTTTTAGAATTTTCATCGCTTGCAGTTTCACCATTCAAAGCAAAGCTGCTGTCATCTAGAAAGATTGACGTAAGCTGCCGAACTCCCTGTTTAGCAAGAATTTCGCCGATTTCCAAGATAACCTCAGATGTCAGGAAGGGGTCGCCATAGCCTTTGATATAAAGATTATTTTCATCATCGAGGAAAAAATGTGTCTCAAATCGGTAATCTCCCAGTTGCTCAAGGGCAACCAAGGAGGTGAGGACTTTCAAGGTGGAGGCGGGCATAAAAAGGTCCTGTTCTCGAGATCTCAGTAGGCCGGAGCCGTCACTGACGATATAACCACCATTGTCGATGAATAGTTTGGTCGCAGGAGAACCACAGGCACTATAAGGCTGGAACAGCAATATTATCCAGCAAAGAGTGCAATAAAGCCTGTAGCCCGTGAGCTTGTTTAGGGTAGGATATGCCATAGGACCTTGTGTTGAGTAGTATCGTATTTTTTGTGCTTATGAAGTTATATCATTTTTCATCAAGAGAATGCCAACCTGTTTTAACAATCTTGGTTTGTTGGCTACGTTCAATATCTAGACCGAGGATCTCGGTCAGAGCTTCGAGTGGCTTAATACTCGGTTCTGCACTGGCGGAGATCGTTTCCAGCTGCACCATGTCTGGCGCGGCGATGAGAAATCGTTTGATCAGTGGCCGGATATCAATCGCCTTGGTTTTACCCTTCCTTGTTTTGTTGACGATAAAGCTGTCGCTATTGTTGAACTCATCGACTCTCAATCGTTCAGTGTCTGTAATGTTTTCTGGGAGGGTGAGGTTGTATGATGTGCAGATTATCTGCGGAACCTTCCCGGAATGGAGTTCAATCTTGGTTATCTTTAAGCCGGGGACCAGGTTAGCGTTGAGTCGTTCTACCGTCGAGGCTGTATCTTTGAGAAGCGTGGGAAGGTCCATGATGAAAAACTCAGCATGGCTTTCTGTTCCTACGGGCAGGGCTGGTCCGAATGAGATTTTTGGGGATGGATTGAATCCCTGGCTGAAATTGGTGGCAATTGATGCGCGGCGAAGGGTGCGAAAGACCACCTGGAGTATCTCGAGGTGACCGAGATAGCAGATATCCCCGATTCGTGAGTAGTGAACCAGGTATTTAAAGTGACCTGTTTCTGTAGACTCGACTCTCTTTCCTATCTCTCTGTCGATCTCAGGAGGAGACGATGTTTCAGTATCCGCCTCTTGACCTGAACGGTTATAGACAATGGGAAAGAGGGTCTTGAAATCACAGAGGCCACACTTCTGACAGGCATGGTAGCGACAGTCGGGAGTATAGATCTCTTCTTTTGCCTTATCTAATTCGTCCTTTAAAAATTGCAGATCGACTCCAGTCTGGAGATGCTGCCAGGGCAGTGTTTCATCCATCTCTCTGGCTCGTAGAAAATCGGCCAGGTCAAGTCCGCAAAGCTCTGCCGCATTTTGCCAGCGAGAGAGATTGAAATGTTCGTCCCAACCGTCCAGGCGCGCACCTGCTTGCCATGCCAGTTCCATAAGTTTTGCAAGACGCCTGTCGCCACGGGAAAAAACACCTTCAAGGAAACTGATTTGCGGACTATGGTATCTGAGGTTGCACCCCTTTCTGGGCAGACCACTTTGCAGTCGACGTATGTTCCCAGTGCTCTCTTCTATACTGAGTTGTCTCTCCCATTGGAAAGGAGTATGGGGTTTTGGCACAAAGGTGCCTATACTGACGTTAATCTGCTTTCTGCCCTTGCCAGGTCCGGTAAGGCACTTCGCCATGGCCTTTTGTACCAGTTGGATAATTTCATCAATGTCCTTTTCCGTCTCGGTCGGCAGGCCGATCATAAAATAGAACTTAATGACCCGCCAGCCAAGTGCAAAGGCCTCTGTGCAGGTGGCTATCAGATCATCTTCGGTAATCCCCTTATTAATCACCCGTCGCAGCCTTTCACTACCGGCCTCTGGGGCAAGAGTAAAACCAGTTTTTCGGACCCTTTTTACCTGTTCCATAATCTCAGGTGTAAGAGTTCCAACCCGCATTGAAGGCATGGCCACCGAGACGAATCCTCCGGCAAACCTGTCCATTAATTGGGGAAGGGTCTGTGCCAGGCAAGAATAATCACCGGTGGAGAGCGACAATAAAGCCAACTCCTCAAAGCCTGAATTCGCCAGACCGCTCTCGGCCAGTTCCATAATCTTTTCAGAACTCCGTTCCCGTACCGGTCTATAGGTGATACCTGCCTGGCAGAAGCGACAACCTCTTGTGCAGCCACGGGCCACCTCGATGCCCATACGGTCATGGACAATTTTAGCGTTTGGCACAATAGGGTGCTTGAGGTGATCTATCTGATTAAGGTCATTTACGATTCTTCTGGAAATATGTTCCTTGTTGCCACCCGTCCGGTGAATTGCCAGCAATTTTCCCTGAGAGTTATATTCCGGCTGGAAATGCGCTGGTATGTACACCCCGTCAATTTCAGCGAGTAGATCGAGGAGATCATTTTTGGCCAGTTCTCTTCCCTTATGCTCGGCTAGAAGAGATGCAATGTCAATAATTGCTTCCTCGCCATCACCCAATAAAACGGCATCAAAAAAATCGGCTACCGGCTCGGGGTTTAAGGAACATGCACCACCACCCAGAAGCAAGGGATACGAATTGTCCCTGTCCCGGGAGTAGAGGGGAATAGAAGCCAGATTGAGGATAGTCAGGATATTGGTATAGCAGAGTTCGTAGGGCAGGGTAATACCCAGCACATCAAAATCTTTGAGGGGACGAGCCGATTCAAGACTTGTCAGCACAGATCCTTTTTGCAGCATCAGCTGTTCGAGATCGGTATCCGGACAAAAGCACCTCTCTGCCAGGAAATCCTCTCTGTTGTTTAAGAGATGGTAGAGAATCTGTAGTCCCTGATGCGACATGCCAATTTCGTAGAGGTCGGGAAAGATCAGGGCAAAGCGGACCTTGGCAGACTCCCAGTCTTTTTTAACGGAGTTATATTCTTGGCCGAGGTAGCGACCAGGTCGGGTAATAGAGGAGAGTAGTGTACGATCTGTCATTAGGAATCCATAGGAAATTGCAAGGGAGAAGAGGCTGGTGACTTCATGTCATAGTGGGCTATCTTGCTGATCAGCCCCTCCATTTACTTAAATTTGGTTGACTTTTCAAGTCAGGATGATGTAATCAAAAGAGTTCTACTTAACTTTTAACATAAACATTCGTTATAATATGTAAAAAAGGATGTGTCTGATGAAGTTGTCTTCTCTTCTTGTCGTTGTTCTTGTTGGGATGGGTTTATTTTTGCCTTTGGCAGCCTTTGCTGAGTCGGAAAACCCGGTAGTAATAAAATCCATTTCCCATAGTAAAGATTCAGAAGTCCACGAGACTATTACCTTCAAATTTTCGGCATCTGTAGTCCCCAAATTATTTACCCTACGGGGAGAGAACCCTCGCTTGGTTATTGATTTTCCTGAGAGCATTTACTGGGGAAAAAACGTCATTACCCTGACTGATGCTCACTTGGCGTCAGCCATTCGAATAGGATTGCATGAGACACCAGTTAAAAGAACCAGAGCAGTGATCGATTTGTCAAAGGCTGTGGCGGTTCAACATGCCAGCGAGTACACTGAACAGGAAAACACACTGGTCGTGACGCTAACGACTGACCCACTTCAACCACAATCAAGCCTTCCAGCAAAACCTCAACCCCAGAGCCAAACCGTTCTGCCGAATCAAGTCGAACTCACGGCTCAACCCCAGGACGAAAAACCTCTAGTTCCTGTTGCTCCCATAAAAGAGGCAATAACAGAAGCAACAGTGGCTCCAACTGGTGGGACTATCGCCGCTCCAGTGGTGCCAACGATTATTGAAATCTCCTTTGACGATTCTTCCAGTAGAGGGGAGATGGTGCTCATTCGTTTAAACAATTTTTATCCACCCATCGTCTCGACCATTGAAAAAGAGACCCCGAGGGTGCTTTGTGATTTCGCGGCGATGGATTTAGCGTCAGATGTGCAGATGAACATAGAAGCTAAGGGTAAATTTATCGAGCGTATTCGTACTGCAAAACATCACGATCCTGAGAATGTTCGTGTGGTTCTTGATCTCTCTCCAGACCGAGACTACGATTTACAGCAGGTCTTTTTCAGAAACGATAACCTCTTCGTTCTGATAGTCAACGAGTTGGCTCCAGCTCAAAATAAAGAATAGATAACACAAGATGGTAGTACCTTCCAGATTGATTTCTTATTTTTTTGCAAGAAATTAATCTGACTCAAGGTGCTTATACCCGTCAAGCGAGTACTATACAGAGTCCCCGCAAAGCACGGGGACTGAAAAGAGCACCCCTCAAGGGGGTATTGAACATAATCCCGGCTTTCTTCCCGTTTACCGGGGTTAGGAGCTGTTTTGAAATATGGGCCATTTCACCCATTTCGTTACTGCGCCTTGCCCCCGTTCAAGGGTGGACTGAACTGAGAACAGTTCTGGGTTGTTGACCCTTGGTCATGTTGTTTTTTGACAACGGCTTGTCAGCAAGGTGTCACTATCACGGCATATAGTGCCGTTTATAACCGGATGGTGGCTGCAGTCGGTATGTTTTCTTCTCATCGGAAATGAGAAAATTTGACAACTTTAAGTGTATAGTGGTTCCATAATCCAGTCCCGCAATGCTGATTTCCAGAGGTTGCCTGCATGTCCCTTGGGTTGTCCACTCGTCATAGCTTACCTCCGCTACAGTCTTGCCGTGTTCATTTTCCAGAATATGGACAAGAACGACTTCTTGTTCTCGGTCGAGGAGGAGATGGTGCACACCTGTCTGTTCCTGGCTCTGGAATGTGAGCCATATTCCTTTCGAGTCTCGATCATTGCGGATATCAGTTATTGTTTGGCTGGATAGTTGATTCCTTCCAGTGAGCAAGGAAGCCCAGTTGCTTTTTAGGAAATAGGCAGGGATGTCATTGCGTAGGCCAAAAGAACGAATGCTTCCTTCCAGATAGTTTTTACTGAGAGTATCAATAGCCTGAAAGGATTTCTGATCCCCGGCAATAACCAGGACTGGCTGATCAAAGGGATTTGTCATGACAAATTTGTACGATGAGGGCATGGAAAATTGTAGAAATCCACTCAGTGCTTTCTTTTCAAGAGGGTTCTGGTAGAAAAGGACAATATCTCCTTCTAGGGTCCCGCCGCAGGCAGCATCCCGGGCAACAAGAGCGTCAACCAGCTGTATGGCAGAGTCGGCCTCTGTCTCTTTCAGTGGTTCTGTCCATGGTTTAGAGGCACAACCGGCAAGAAAAAATGGTACAAGAAAGAAGGTCAGGGTTTTCTTGATGTATACAAATATTGCTTTATAGGTTTTCAAGGGCATTAATTTTTTGCTGAATATCGGTTTTGATTTTCTCATCTTTAAACATCTCATAGGCCTTTTGGTAGACCTCTATAGCCTCTGGAAATCTATTAAGAGAACGGTATGCGTCCCCAAGATGATCATAAATGTGGGGGTCATCCGGCATCAATGCCAATGAACGTTCAAGTTCTTTTACCGCTTGTTGGAAATCACCAAGGCGGTAGTATGCCCAGCCAAGGCTGTCGATGATAAAGCCGTTATCCGGTTTGAGCTCATTTGCCCGTAAAATGTATTCAAGTGCCTTTTCGAGGTGCATATTCTTGTCGGCCCAGGTGTACCCAATATAGTTGAGTGCTTCGGCATGGTCCGGTTGCAACTCCAGCACTCTTTCCATTACAGCGAGAGCCTGCATGTACATATCGTTTTTTTCCAGCAACAGGCCATACTCAAAAAGCAGCTGGTAATTGTCCGGGTACTTACCAACCGCTGTCTCCATGAGGCTAATGGCGGAATGGTTTTCTCCTCTTGCCTGATATAAAGACGATAGAAGGGCGTAGAAAAATTGGCTCTGGTTAAGTTCTGCTGCGGTATGTTTTTTGAGAAGATCAATCGCTTTATCAATCTTCCCAAGGGATTGGTAGATACGTGTTTGCAAATAAACGGCCTCCTCAAATACATCACTTCCGCTATCGATGTAAGCGAGATGAGCGAGGCTGTTGTCATAATTTTTTTCTTCGTAAGCAAGTAGTGCGAGCATGTATCGGGCTTCGGAGCTCTCTGGTTCCTTGGTAAGTCTGGTCAGGATTATCTTTGCCTTATCTACTTCTTTTTTTCGCAAAAACAACTTGGCGATTATGAAGTCAATATTCGTCAGATTCTTGCTGTAAAGGCGAATATTGTATAACTCACTTATGGCATCGTCTATCTGTTGCAGATCGACTAGAGCCTGAATGCGACTAAGTGCCGCCTGTTCATCAAACGGGTCATCTTCAGTTATGGTTGTGTAGATTCTCAGGGCATCATTAAACATCTCTTGACTCACGTAGAGATAACCTATTTCATAAGCTAAGTCCTTAGACCAGTTCAAAGAGAGAGCCTGTTCGTATTCCCGGGCCGCATCTTGATATTTTTCCATCTGCTTTAAAAGTCTAGCATAGGAGAGATGGGCAAAATATGAATCAGTGTCCTTTTTTAGCAATATTTTAAAAATATTTTCGGCTGTTTCATATCTCTTCAGATGGGCGTAGAGTTGGGCCAGTCGTAAATGAACGCCCTCATTATCCCCTTCTTTTTCAAGTATCTCGTTATACAATATAATGGCATCTTCGATTTTCTCCTGCTGAATATACAAATTGGCCAGAAGGAGTCGGTACGTGGTGTTGTCGGGATGTTCCGCTATGGCCTGGGCGAGCCAAGTCGTAGCTTTTTGAAACTCTCCCATTTTTAGTAAAAGTACCGGAATTTTTTCTTTCACATATTCGGCTTGTTGATCGCAGATCAAAGCTTTTTCGTAGGCCTCAAAGGCTTCGGGATACTGCTCGTCAAACTCTTCGTGGGTGCCCCAGAGAAAATAGAAATAGGCGCAGGAGAGATCTGCCTGCTCTTCTATCTCCGATTGGCCTTCGGCAGGTTGTACTTCGGCAGGTTGTACTGCGGTTGATTGACTTTCAGAGGATTGATTGGTGGTTGCACAGGAGCCGAGAAGGGTGCAGAAACAGAGAGCGAAGAAGAGTTGAAAACGGCGGCTCATGGTTTAAACCTGATCGATTAAAAGTAGAGGACGAAGTAGGGGACTGACGTACTCTACTACCTTACGGTGAACCTCATCAATCGATCCGGAAGCGTCGATTGGCTGGATGTAGGGTCGGTTAATAGCAGCAAAGATAGCTGCCACTTGAGTAAGGTTTTCCCTTTGCTCAAAATCATTTGGCTCCTCGCCACGGCCGGAGGTGATCCTTTTTAGTCCAGTATCAATGGGGACCTGGAAAAGCAAGGCAATATCGGGCTCGGGGGCAAAATGATTCAGTTCCAAAATACTTTCAGGATCAAAGCCTCTGGCACCCTGGTATGCGACTGTCGATAGAAAGTACCTATCGCAGAGGATGACTTTACCTTGTTCCAAAGCAGGAATCAAAAGTTGTTGAACGTGCTCCCGCCGATCAGCTAAAAACAGCTCCAATTCCTCTTCCTGGCTATATTTGCTCCGGTTGACATAGAGTGATCGTATTATTTGGCCGTACTGTCCCTCAGTGGGCTCACGGGTGGCGATAACCGGATAACCTTTGCCCTGCAGGTACTGACTGAGCAACTGCAATTGGGTCGACTTTCCGGTGCCGTCTGTACCTTCGAATACTATCAATACCCCTTGCCTGGCCACCAACTTGGTCATAATGTCATCCTAATCTATTGTGAATTGCCCTGTTGCGGCTTATGACCGCGGCGAGTCTGACTGCTTCGCCAAGGCTCCTGTGGCTGGCCAAACCTTTTCCGGCAATGTCATAGGCGGTGCCATGATCAACGGAGGTACGGACAATCGGCAGACCGAGGGTGATATTCACCCCGTCATCAAAATGGAGGAGCTTAAAAGGAATAAGCCCCTGGTCGTGATACATGCAGACAACCGCATCGAATTCTCCAGAGGAAGCCTTGAAAAAAACAGTGTCTGGGGGATAGGGACCAGACACATTCATGTTATCTAGCCAGGCGCGTTTTATAGCTGGACCGATAATTTTTTCCTCTTCGCAACCAAAGAGCCTGTTTTCTCCGCCGTGGGGGTTGAGTCCGGCCACAGCTATCCTTGGAGCTTTGATACCAAAATCAATCATCAGGGCCTGCTGAGTAATACGGATCATGTTGTAGACCGAATCAATGGTAAGTCCATTTGCCACCTCACGGAGCGGGCAGTGAATGGTGACCAAGGTGACTCTTAGCGTGTTGCCTGCCATCATCATTGCAAAACTCTTGGACCCAGTTAAACTGGCCAGCATTTCTGTGTGGCCGGGGAAATGATATCCTGCCTCATTGAGTGAACTCTTGGAGATAGGGCAAGTGGCAACTCCATGGATGTAACCCTGCTGAGCAAGTTTCACCGCGGCCTCAATATATTGAGCCATTGCGCTGCCGGTGGCTTTATTGGGACGCCCCCATTCAATGTCTGCAAACTCCAGGGCGGAGAGTTGAATGACTGGAATACAGTTTTCAGGCAAAGGAGAACCAGGCGACCATGATACACAAGGTGCAGGCAACTTGAGATCTGCGCCACATTTTTCCAGAACCTTTCTGTCTCCAAGGACAACTGACTGGATATCGGAGGACTGTTCTTGGCCAGAAAAATGGCGAAGAATAATCTCAGGCCCAATCCCAGCTGGACAACCCATTGTGATTCCAATTATTGTCATAATAGATAGTGTACCGTGAAAAATAGATTAAGCAAAGTAGCTTACCCCGGTAAAGAGGAAAAGAGCGGGGACTCTTTGCAGAGTCCCCTTCAAGGTACTAAAAAACACAAAAGATCAGACTTGTCACGGGGGTGATCTCATTGCTATACCAAAGGGAATTTTGTTTTACATACCATATTCATATCTTACCCATTACCATTATGACCAATAGTATAATCTGCCAGCTTGCTATTCGCAAAGATCAAATGCGTTATTGATATGATCTATCTGTTGTTGCTTGGTATCATCACATAGTACTGAAACGACGTCAAATCGGGCGGGGGAGTCGAAGAGGTTTTGTTCTGCCAGGTAGTATTGTGCGGCTCTGCTAATTTGTTGTTGTTTCCTTTTATCGACGGCTGCGGCAGGAGAACCGTAACCAAGCCCGGATCTTGTTTTAACCTCGATAAATACAAGGACCTGACCATCCCGGGCAATGATATCAACTTCTCCACGTTTGCAGCGATAGTTTGTGGTAAGTATTTTATAGCCTTTTGTTTCCAAATATTTAGCGACCGTTTCCTCACCGCTTTTGCCGAGACGCTGTCGACGGTTCAACATATTCTCTGACTCCCCTGAAAGTTTTTCGATGAATCGGGCAAATTCCATTAATTTGAATTGCCTGGCGGTGTTCCCGCGTAGGATAACCTTTGTTTTTCTGGAAGTTGTAGACAGGAAATTGTTGGTGATATTCCATCATAATGCGGTCACGCTCAACCTTTGCCAGGATACTTGCTGCTACAATCGAGCCACTTTTCGATTCTCCTTTTACCATGGGAGCCTGGGGGGTGATCAAAGGAATAGTGAATGTACCATCGATAAGAAGAAAATCAGGAGAGGGACCGGAAATATTTTGAACCGCACGTCTCATGGAAAGCAGCGAAGCCTGAAGAATATTGATCTCGTCAATTGTCTGTTCTGACACGATG
>ERZ889078.2542-NODE-2542-length-12860-cov-9.288481_pt1 | contig 12860 bp, 12 predicted proteins | sample MGYA00521266_ERZ889078 | MGnify/ENA primary metagenome ERZ889078 (study PRJEB32303, sample SAMEA104408618) | aquatic metagenome | biome: Brackish water; feature: Pelagic; material: water | place: Baltic Sea | collected 2014-06-16T06:34:00 | depth 76,534 m ...
TATGAAGCTTCTCCGCAAACAATCCCCTAACCTGAGCCTGATATCCATCCTCAATAATTTTAACCGAACTGTTAACCGCTTCAGCGGACTCTTTTAAGGACGAGTTGAGCCCATCAGTGTTGGCGTAATAGGATTGATTCACGTCTTCCGCTATTTTGACGGCTTTTAGCGTCTCTTGTATATAGTGTTTTAGCTGAGCGAGCATAGAGTTGAACTCCACTCCCAACTGATGTATTTCTCCTTTTCCCATCTCTGGAGCTTTCACGCTAAAATCGCCATCGCTCACCTTCAACATAGAGGCGGTGACCCCAACGACAGAAGCTTGAGCCATCAAAAGTTGCGATCGCAAGTATAGAGCCAACCCTATGTGGACCGCCGTAATTCCAACCGATACGAGAGAAAAACCAAAAATGTATATTTGTAGGCCAAGCCCAGTCACAAACAAAATCAACTGCCACGTATTTGATAAAGCGGCGTTGTTTAAAGTTGAATCACGCATTTTCACAAACCTTTCTAATATGAAATTATTTTAAACGAAGATACTACCAAAAAAAAATAAAAGCGTTCTGTAAATTCTTGCGAAAAACAATCATTCTAAATCCATTTTTAGATACAATCCTTAAAAGGATTTCCCATAGAAACTTTCATAATTTACGCGATTGGTATCACAATTATCGTTTTGTCTCTCTACGCTTTTGGCGTTTTAATGGCTCCATACTCGCCCGACGCCGTCAAAAATTCGCACTTCGAGTGCGGATTGCCCGCTAGCGGCTCCACTCCAAAAAAAGCGAACTTTGGCTTTTTCACGTTCGCCATCATGTTCATCGTCGCCGACATGACGGGGCTTTTTTTCTCCCTTTTCGTTTACGCCCACGACGCGCGTTCGCAAGCAATCGCGGCCATTTTCGCGCTCATTATGGCTCTAGCTCTCGTAATCGCCATGAAGGAATACAAACATGCTCAAAATATATGATTTTTTCGCGCACGCCAAGAGCGAGTCTCTTTGGATGGCTCATTTTTGCACCGGATGCTGCTCTCTTGAAATGGCCGCCGCCATGGGACCGCGTTACGATTGGGAACGCTACGGCTACTTGCCGACTCCAACGCCGCGCCAAGCCGACTTACTCATCATCACGGGACTCGTGACGAAAAAAATGCTTCCGGCTCTTTTGAGAACTTACGCGCAGATGCCCGAACCAAAATACGTTTTGGCGCTCGGCGCCTGCTCCTTTGACGGCGGGCCTTACAACGACTCGCTCGCGGTCATCAAAAACCCCACCGAGATTTTGCCGGCCGACATATTCGTCGCCGGCTGTCCCCCTAGACCCGAAGCCATAATAGCCGGACTGGAAGAGATAAAGAAAAAGATGAAAGCTGGAATCCCAAGCGCCGCTAGCCAAGGCGGGCTTTGGAAAGAGATGGAGTTTTAATGCAAAAGATAAAAACATTACTAGAAAATTTTAACGTTCTTTACATAGAAGACTACAAAAAAACTTGGGTGAAAACGAAACTCTCAAGCGCGGACGATTTGCTTGAAGTGGCGAAAGCCTTGAAAGAGAACGGATTGAGAACGATCGCCACCGTTTCTCCGACCGATTTCATAGCTGAGAACGTCATCGAAATGAACTACTTTTTTGAAGATTTGACGACAAACAGAAATTGCTGGCTCAAATGCGACGTTCCAAGAGAGTTGGATGAGTGTAGGATAGAGTCTTTGACTCCGCTTTTCAAAGGCGCCGAGTGGCACGAAAGAGAGGCGTTTTCGATGTTCGGAGTGAAGTTTCTAAACCATCCGGATTTGAGGCCCATCATCGTCTCGCAGGACTTTTACGATAAAACCCCTTTTAGAAAAGATTTCGATTGGGACGCCCACGACGCGAACACGGTTGAAAACATGCAAAAAATCGTGGATTCCTTTAAAGACGAAGAGGACGAAAACGACAAGGGCATAGACGCCAACAGTTCCGAAACCGTCTTAAACTGGGGACCAACCCACCCCGCTAGCGGACCCATCCGCCTAAAAGTCCACTGCGACGGCGAAGACGTCATCGGCGTCGACCCCGACATCGGTTTCGTTTGGAGAGCCTTGGAACACCTCGTGACGAAAAAAGATTTCATCGGAGCCATCGTCGCGGTTGAAAGACTTTGTTTTATGGACAACATCAACTCCATGACGGGTTACGCCCAAGCGGTCGAAGAGATAGCCGGCGTCGAAATCACCGAATTCGCCAAATGGATGAGAGTGCTTTTGGGCGAAGTGTCGCGCATATCCTCGCACGCGATGGGAATGGCGGGTTTTTACAACGCGTTGGGCCTGCACACGGTCTTTATGTGGAATATGGACGTGAGAGAGTACTTTTTGGACTTTTTGGAGTCTTACAGCGGAGCGAGAATCGCCACCGCGGCGGTCGAACCGGGCGGCGTTCGCTATGGACTGCAGCAAAACATGCTCGACGAGCTGCAATTGGCGCTTGACAAATTCGACGCGACCAAAGGCAGTATCAAAGAAATTTTCATAAACAACCCAACCATGAAAACGCGCGCCTCCAAACAGGGCTTCATATCCGCCAACGACGTTGAGGACTACTCGCTTTGCGGCGTGGTGGCTCGCGCTAGCGGCGTTAAAATCGACGTGCGAATTGACGAGCCTTACGCGGCCTACTCCCAAATCAAGATGGATTACGTCACTCAAAAAGACGGCTCCGCCAAAGACAGGCTCGTGAACTTGTTTGAAGAGCTGGAGCAATCCATAGAAATCATCAAACAAGCGAAAAAACGCATAGAAGAGAAAATCGCTTCCGGCGAATTCGATCCGACAAAGGACCACATGGTCAAAGTGCCCAAAAAATTGCCAAAAGGCGAAGCCATAAGCAGAGTCGAATGGTCGAGGGGCGAAGTGTTGATGCACCTCGTCACCGAGGAAAAAGGAACCTCTCCCTATAGGCTAAAAATGAAAGCCCCGAGCTTCAACCACACCATGATGCTCGACAAGCTTTTAGCGGGTCAAACGCTCTCCGACATCCCACTCGTCTTCGGCAGTCTATACATCTGCCAAGGCGACTTAGACAGATAAGGCTGATATATGGAAATGATTTTCAACATCGTGGTTTTTCCCGGTATTTTATACGTCCTCTTATGGACGGTCGGGCTCTTTTGGTTTTTTAGAAAATACATGGCGGCGCTTCACAAACGCGTTGGTCCTAGCTTCAATGGACCGGCGGGAAGCTACCAAACTCTTTTCGATCTTAGCAAGCTTCTAACGAAAGAGAGCATTACGCCCGACGGCGTCAACCCCCACCTTTTTTCGCTCATGCCGATTTTGGCGGTCATCATCGCCATTTTGCCGACCGCCCTTGTTCCGTGGACCGCGAATACCACCGTGGTCGCGAGCGAATACGGCTTACTTGGACTTGTCGTGCTAATCGGAGTCGAGCCTTTTTTGCTCTTTTTGACGGGATTTGGCTCGAACAACAAATACTCCTTTTTGGGCGGCATCCGCGTTTTGACGCAGATGATTTCCATGGAGACGTCGTTTTTCCTAGCGGCTCTCTCCCCAGCTCTTTTGTTTGGGACCTTGAGCCTTGGTAGCATAGTCGAGCAGAGTTCCTGGCTTTCGTTTTTGATTCTTTTGCCGGGTTTCGCGCTCTACTTCGTAGCCCTTCTTGGACTTTTGGACCAGCCTCCCTTTAACATTCCCGACGCCGAACAAGAGATAGTGTACGGTTTCTACACGGAGTACAGCGGAACGAACTACTTTTTACTAAAGTTGGCGGAGTTCGCCGAGTTCATGGCCGTTTTCGCGGGAGCGGCGACGCTCTTTCTTGGCGGCTACAAGGGCGCGTTTTTCGACGGGTTTAGCTTCTTGTTCGCCAAAATGCTTTTAGTCGCGATGTTCATGATGACCATTCGAGCCGCCACTCCCCGCATCACCATGAAGCAAATGTTGAGCTTCTCTTGGACCTATTTGGTTCCGCTTTCGCTTCTCAACGTCGCTTGGATCATGTTCGCCAAAATCTTTCTCCTAGGAGCCCTCTCATGATACTGGAACTACTTAAAAAAGTTTACAGAGTTTCCAAAGCGCTTAGAGTCAAAAGTCCGGCCACAGAGGACGTCAGAACGCATGTTATGCATCAAGCCGATAGATACAGAGGCGAGCACAGAATCGACTACGAGACTTGCATTGGCTGCGACGCCTGCAACAAAATCTGTCCAGTTGGCGCAATTACCATGAAAAGTCTTCCCTTCAAAAAGCAAAATATCGTTCCCGAGGTCAACCTCGGCGTTTGCATATTTTGCGGACTTTGCGAAGACGTTTGTCCTACGAAACCGGAAAAATCCATCGTCTTAAGCGGAGGGCGATACGACATGCTTAGCGGCGGATGGCACGAAGACCAAGTTAACTTTTGGGTAAACGTGGACGTGCCTCAAGACTACATCGACAGCCGACTTGAAGCCGAAGAAGCAGCTCGAGTGAAAAAAGAGCTCGCCGCGACGAAAAAAGCGGCGGAGCTCGCTATGAAAGAAAAAGAAGTAAAAGCGCCCATAACGGGCGCGCCAGACTTTAGCGGAGAAAACGCATGAACGTAGTTTTACTAACCATGGCGCTCGTTTTGGCCATAACCTCGTTGAACGTGAAACAAAGCGTCTCCTCCCTCATATCTTTCGCTCTTATGATGCTCGTTTTGGGTCTCTACTACGTCGCTTTGGACGAAAAACTTTTGGGACTTTTCCAGATTTTCGTTTACGCGGGCGGCATCGCGGTTTTGATGCTCTTTGGCGTCACGCTCATAGGCACGGAATATCCAAAGACGAAAAAAAGCGCGTGGAGCGGAGTCGTCGCGTTTTTCATCTTCGTTCTTATGAGCGCGGTATTTTTGAGCAACCGCGCGGCTTTAACGATAAACGTACCCGAGATTGTGGAGAAAAAAGAGACGTTCGCCGCCGAGTTTGGCGACGTCGTCATTCTTTTCGCGCTCATCGGAGTGAGTCTTTTGTATGGAACGATAAAAATGGTAAACGTCCTCAAGCCAAAAAGGAGCAAAGATGTTTGAAATCGACATGATATTCGCTTTCGCGCTTTTTAGCGTCGGGCTTTACGGAGTCTCTTCCAACAAAGACTTTTTGAGAATCTTCTTCTCCTTGGAGATGCTCATAAACGCCGTCATACTGATGTTGGCGTCGTCCGCCCACTATCTCGGGCTTTCGCAAAACCTCTCCTTCGCCTACATGGTGATGATCATCGCGACGCTCGAAGCGGCGGTGGGCATTCTCATCTTCGCGGCGGCGCACAAGTTCGCTAACGTGATTGTGGCTGATGATTTGTCAGAGGAGCTCTCATGAACGTGGGATTGCTTCTCATTCTGCCTTTCACGGGAGCCATAGCGACGTTTATCGCCGGAAAACTCAACCAAAAGTACGCCTTTTATCTCGCCGAACTTATAGCTTTCACCCTTTTTGGGTTGGTTTTGAGCATGTTCGTTTCCTACGACAAGCCAATAGACGTCGCCATAAATTGGTTCACTTTTGGAAACGCGACCATGCCTTTTGGAGTCTACATAGACCACCTCTCTTTGGTGATGCTGCTCATCGCGACCGGACTTGGAGCCTTGGACGTTCACTTCTCCCACGACTACATGAAAGAGGACCCAGACAAGCCTCGCTACTACGCGAAGATACTTTTTTTCATAGGCGGGATGATTTTGCTCGTGAGCGCGAAAGAGCTTTTGGGACTTTTCGTCGGATGGGAGTTTATGGGCCTCGCCTCGTACCTGCTCATCTCCTTTTGGCATCAGAAAAAGGCTCCGGCCGACGCCGGGGTAGCCGCGTTTCTTTACACGAAATTTGGAGACGTATTTCTTTTCGCGGCGCTTGGACTGCTTTTTTACTATACTAAGACCCTTGACTTGCAAGAGATAAACAGGCTCGCGTCCTCACATCAAATTTCAAGTACGGTCTCTTACGTCATCGCCATATTCATTTTCATAGCCGCGATTGGAAAATCCGGACAGTTTCCGCTTTTTCCTTGGCTTATGAGGGCGATGGAAGGACCCACGACCGTTTCGGCGCTTATCCACGGCGCGACAATGGTAAACAGCGGCATCTACGTAGTGGCTCGCATGTTCGACTTTTACGTGGCTTCCGAAGCGCTCATAATCGTGGCGGCCGTCGCAAGTTTGAGCGCCTTCGTCGGCGCCACTAGCGCCTTGGTTCAGAGCGAGATTAAAAAAGTGTTGGCCTATTCGACCATGTCTCACCTCTCGCTCGCGTTTATAGGTTTGGGAGTCGGTTCGCTCTCAGCGGGAATGACGCATCTTACAAATCACGCGGTTTTCAAAGCCCTGCTCTTTTTGGGCGCTGGAGCGGTCATCATGTCGGCCCGCCACAACAAAGATTTGTTTAGGCTCGGCGGCGCTTGGAAAAAGCTCACCCTCGTTGGCGTCTTCATGGCCATAGGCGCGCTCTCGCTTAGCGGGATTCCCCCTTTTAGCGGTTTTTATTCCAAAGACGCCATCATCGCGGAGAGTATTTTAAACACTCAAACTTACGGGCTTATCTCCACTCTGACCATCATCGCCGGAGTTTTATCCGTGGCTTACGTACTCAGAGTTTGGCTACTCATCTTCGCAGGAAAACCGCGAGACTCGAAACTCCACGAAAGCGTCGTAACGCCGTCGAAATTTTGGATATCCCTTCCCCTTGGAGTCATGGCGCTCGTCACTTTCGTTTTGGGCTTTTACCAAAAAGAATTGAGCGAGTATATTACGGGAGAAGAGTTGCGTGAAGCTCACGTCGACTTTCTTCCGCCGCTTCTTTTGGGCGCCATCGCGTTGGTCGCGTTCATCGTTTACAAGTTTTACAAGAGCAGACCCGACGCGAGGGATAAACTCGCAGCGCAACCGCTCATGAAGACTTTTCACAAGGTTTTGCTAAACGGCTACTTCGTGGAGTCCATGATAACTTGGTTTGTCAAAAACGTCGTTTTAAACTCGGTTGCCAAAACCGTCAACTGGATTGACGTCAATATAATAGACGGAGCGGTGAACGGCGCGGTGAATCTCACTCAAAGGATTTTCGCGACGTTTGAAAAAACGCATTCCTCAAAAGCGTCAAACCAAGCCGGACTCACTATGCTTGGACTACTCGGCGTTTTGGTTCTCGTCTTCGCAAGGAGTCTCGTATGAGTTATGAATATTTAATCTTCGCGCCAATCGCGCTCTCGCTGTTCGTTTATCTGCCGACTCGCAATCTTGGCGGAACCAAATACGTCGCGTTGGCTCTTTTCATCTATATGTTTACTCAAACCATTGAGCTTTACAAACAACTTCCGGCGCATGGCTACATGTCGCTCGGAAAGTTTTTGGACGTACGGGCCTTTGACTTCGTTCTCACTCTACAAGTGGATAGACTCAGCGTCATCATGCTTCTCTTAACTTCGGTTTTGCTTATTTTGGTCACGCTTTCCTCTTGGAGTCTCGCCAAAAAACCGGCGGCTTATTTCTCTCTGCTTATCTTTTTTAGCGGAGCGATTTTTGGCGTTTTCACGTCCACAAACTTTTTATGGTTCTTCATTTTTTGGGAACTCACGCTCATTCCGATGCTGTTCTTGGTGGGTATTTGGGGGGCGGAGGGTCGCGTTTACGCCGCGATAAAGTTCTTTTTGTACACTCACGCGGCTTCCATGCTCATACTTCTCGCGTTTTTCCTCATCTACAAGCAAACCGGGACGTTCGACATGACCCTCGTAAAAGAGGCGACGCTCGCGACTCCCGCGCTTATCTGGTGGTTGATGTTCGTCGGTTTCGCCGTGAAGATGCCGCTCTTTCCTTTTCACACTTGGCTGCCCGACGCTCACGTCCAAGCGCCCGCTCCGATTTCGGCTCTGCTCGCGGGGGTTTTGTTAAAGATGGGCGCTTACGCCATGATAAGAATGGTCATCTTGCTTTTGCCCGTTCAAGCCGAAAAATACGCTTGGATATTTTTGGTTCTGGGGTTGTTAACCCTTTTTTTCGCCGGCTTTATGGCTCTTTACGAAACACACGTAAAAAAGATGGTCGCTTACAGCTCCATCTCGCACATGGGGCTTATCGCCGTCGCGATGGGAGCTATGAGTTACGCCTCTTTGAGCGCGGCGCTTTTTGAGATGATAGGCCACGCGCTCATCATCTCGCCCCTCTTTTTGATAGCCGGGTTTCTGCACCAAAAGACGCATACTTGGGAGATGGGAGACATGGGCGGGGTCATGCAAAAAGCTCCCTACCTTTCGGCCATTTTCGTTTTGGCCGGACTTGGCGCTTTGGGACTTCCTGGCACCATGGGCTTCATCGGAGAAATCGCCATCCTCATCAGCGCGATAGAGGGTTTTGGAGCTTGGATGGTCGTCATTCTCATAGGCTCGCTCATCTCGGCTTCGTACCTCGTTTGGACGTTTCGCCGCGTCATCTACGGAGAGATTGGAGAAAAAGTCGCAAACGCGGATTTAAGCATGAACAAGGCGGAGTTTTTCTCACTTCTCATTTTTGCAACGCTTATTATTCTTTTTGGCGTCTATCCCCAACCGCTGTTCGAAGCGATCAATCAAGCCTTTAGTCTTTACTTCAACACGGGAGCGACCCTATGAGCGCGTTTACAATTCTTTTCGCCTTTGGCGTGATTTCTTTCGCCATAAGAAGCAAACTCGCGCTAAAGTTTTCGTCCTTGGCCGCTCTTGTCGCAGCCGGATACTTAACGTTGAACGCTTATCCGCTTCCTTTAAACGGGTTTAGCCTAACTGCCGGAGTGGCTCTTTTCGAAGTCGTTCTTTTCATCGTTCTCGGAGCGGCCGTTCTAAACGAAGACGAAAACGTTAGCGTGACGCAAACTATTTTCATAGGCGCGGCTTCGGTCGCTCTGCTTGAGAGCGCCACGCTGCTCAACTTCGTCATCTCTTTCGAAGCGCTAAGTATCGTCTCTTTCGTTTTGGTCGCCAATATTAAAAACGCCACTGAGGCCAGCGGAGCCGTGAAGATGTTTATAGCCGGTTCCATCGCCACCGCGTTCATAGTTTTGGGCGCGGCGTTTTACCTCTTTGAGGGGCACCCTCTAAACGCGCCTTTGCAAAACGTGGCGGCGTTTGGAAGCGTCGGGCTTTGGATGGCGCTAACGGGGCTTTTCTACAAACTCACCATTGTCCCCGCGCACTCGTGGGCGGCGGATAGTTACGCGCAAATAAAACCGTCTCACGCGGCCCTGCTCTCCGGAGCGGCGAAAACGGTGGCGGCCTTGGCGGTCTTCAAGACCTTCTCGCCTTTCCTTTTGCAAAACTTGGAGTTAAACGCTCCGATTCTCATCGGGCTTTCCATACTCACGATGACGCTTGGAAACTTTTTGGCCCTCTTTTCCAAAAAAGTCTCAAAAATTTTAGCCTACTCCTCCATCGCCCACGCGGGTTATATGCTACTCGCGTTCGTGGCGGTGAAAAGCGGCTACGCGTCTACCGGCTTGCTCTACGTCGCCATCGCTTACGTCTTTACGCAAAGCGCCCTTTTTACGCTTTTGGGAAATCTTCGAAAGGACGCAAGCGAATTGACGCTGGAAGATTTGAAAGGTTTGGGCTCGAAGGACAAGGTAACGGCGCTTATTTTCACCGTACAGCTCTTTTCATTGGCTGGAGTTCCTCTTTTGGCGGGTTTCATCTCAAAAGCCGTTTTGGTTTACGCCGTGGTGGACGCGGACTTGCCGATAGTCGCCCTTTTGACGCTTCTAAACTCGGCTCTCTCCGTCGCCTACTACGCTTGGATAGTCAAGCACGTCTATTTCGACGACGCTACTTTGGCTTACGACTTGAAGGGTTTAAAAGCGGCTCCGCTTTTGGCGCAACTCGTTCTTCTAGGGGGAACCATCTACTTTGGGGTTTTCGCGTTTGGAGTGTTTGACGTCGTTCTCTAATAACCAATGATGCGATTTCTTCCGCTTCTTTTGGCTTTGTAAAGGGCGTCGTCCGCTTTTTTTATCACGCTTTGAGAGTCTTCTTCTTTGCCTGGAACGGCGCTGTTAATTCCAAAGCTCATGGTCACCGGGTCTAGCGTCACGCCGTCACATGCAACGTTTGGACCTTTTTTTAGGTTTTCCTGAACCCTGCGACATAATGACGTCGCGTCGTCTAGACTCGCTTCGTACATGACGATGACGAACTCTTCTCCTCCGTACCTTGCCACGAAGTCGGTGTTTCTCTTAAGAGAAGTTCTCAAAGCCGTCGCCACGTATTTAAGAACCTCGTCGCCGACGGGATGCCCGCAGGCGTCGTTCACCTTTTTAAAATAGTCGATGTCGCAGATAACAAAGGAGACGCTGGCTCCTTGTCGTTTCGCGAGTTCCCAAGTTTTGTGAAAATATTCCTCAAAATACCTTCTGTTTGACAATCCGGTCAACTCGTCGGTGACGGATAAGGCTTTGAGTCGCTCGTTAGCTTCCCACAGCTCTTTGGTTCTCTCTTTTATCTTGCCCTCTAGCGATAGGTTCGTTTCGTCCAACATACTCGTGTACAAGCTTATTTTGTCCACCATGGAGACTATCGCGTTTTGTATCACTCCCACTTCATCGTGTCTATGAGACGTTCCCAATGAAAAGTCGTTGCGTTTTGGATCGTAAGCCAAAACGCTTTCGCTAAGCTCCTTCAAATGTCTAAACTCTCTTTGAATTATTCGCACAAAAACGATTAGTAAAACTATGGCCACGAGAGCCAGTTTAAAGGTCAAGAGCCTGTTGTCCGACTTCAATTTTATAAAATCTTTATCGGAAAAATGGATATGAATGGAGCCTATGAGCGCGTTGGAAAGCGGATCCACAATTTCTTCATCGCAAAAATCGACGTACTCCGTTTGAGTCTCGTAGGAACTTTTGCTCTGTATCTCGGATTCATCGTCGCCGTATTGGTAAACGATTTCGTTTTGGCCGTTTTTCAGTTCTATAAAAGTCACGTCCGAATTTTCTTTGGCTATGTAATCCAAATACTCGCGATTGGCGTCGTTGAGACCTAGAGAAACGTTCAAGCCGAGTATGGGCGCGATCGTGTTGATCAGCAAAAGATTTTTTGATTTTTTAGCTTCTAAAAATTGATTTATAAGATTGTGGGACAATTGGTATCTATCCATGCCGCCCATCAAGAGGGCAAAGAGAACGATTCCCACGACGACTTTAAGCTCAATGCTCACTCCGCGGCTAAATTCTCTAAATTTGCGAATCATTTTTCATCTTTCACGTAAATTTTTGAAACTCTAAGCAAGAGATTGTCGAGAAGTATTTTTTTATCGGACAAGGATTTCATATTTAGGTATGGAGTTACGGTTCTACCCATGAACAAAGAAACGTCGGCGCCTTTTGCAAGAAATGAAATATCGTACGCCATCGTCATGACCTCGTTCTTTCGAAAAAAGAGCAGAGCTTTCTTAACGCGCTCGTCATCCGAGTCGAGCAAAAAAACGAGTTGGGCGTTTTTGCACGACTCGAAATTCGAGTAATCGCTTAGCGCCGCTTTTTTTCATAACGATTGCCGTCAATTTGCCAAGTTGCAACGCTTTTTTATCGCCCACTTCGTCGTAGGTTGGCGTTAGCGATAAATTTATCTTCGGTCGTTTTATCATCATTTTCGCAATGTTGTCGAGTTTCTCCCGCTCGGTAGGCAAGATTGTCGCGCTGGCCATTTCAAATTCGGCGTACTCCAAAGCCTCCCCGCTCATACCCATCATTGAGCCCAAAAATCTAAAAGGGGAACTTACGGCTCTTAACACCAAATTTCCAAAAGTTTTCCACGCCAACGCGCCGTATTTGAAATCCGGTTCGTCCACGTTTCCTTCGACGGGCATGTTTACGTCTATAACCCCGTCGCTGTCTTCAAGCAGAGCGATGACGAAGCCCAAAGGCAAAACGGTGACGTTTTCGTCATCCACTTCGCGCCCGAGTTTTACGTTTTTTATCATCACGACGTTTTTGCCAAGAAGCGCCGAGTTTTCTATCTTGTAGCCCAAATCCAAATAAAGCTTGCCCGACGTTATCTCATGTCCGGCGAACGCCGCGGAATAGCCGCTAAGAGAGTTAAGCTCAAGATTTTTAAAGTTAAAATCCAAGTCCATGTACTCTTTTGGTTTCGCCGCGTTGACGCTTCCCTTTAGTTTCGTGGAGCCGTACTCGTCGACGTCGCCGCCTATGTCGACGTAGCTGGTGTCTTGTGAAGAGTTCGATATGGAATAAATCGAGCCGTTTAGATTGTGAATGTCGGTTTTAAACTTGAGAGGTATGGAGTAGTCCGCGAATTTCGCGTTTCCTTCGATGACGTTCACTTTTAATATTTTTACGGGAAAAGCCGCTTCTTCGAGCTTCGCAGTCTCGTTGGAGTCGTTGGACTCTTTTGAGTCCGTCGTTTTGGCGAGTTTGGAGAAATTCATCCTCCTGTTCTCGTCGATCATCGCGTCCACGTAAAACGATTTCAAATCCATCTCGTCAACGTAGAGTCTGTTTGGAAAAAGCTCGAAAGCGAACGTTTTGATTTTTAAACTATTGATTCCGACCAAAGAGCTTTTGTCTCTGCTGTCGTTTACGAAAAAGTCCCGCAACTCCGCCGAACCGTTCACCATCAAGTCTGGATTTTTCGACGACGCGGAGTAGCTCGTTTTTGCTTTTAGGGAAAATTTTCCATCGACCACGCTCACGAACGCTTTTTCTTGCAAGTACGGCGTCAACTCTTTAAGGCCAATGTTTTTTAGCTCGAGCGTTCCCGCTTCGCTCAAGGGAGCGCGTCTTAGTTTGCCCGCGGCGTTTACGGATCCCTTTGCGCCGAACGCCTCATCTACGACAAAGGGAATTACACGGAGTATTATCAGTTTCAC
>ERZ889078.2543-NODE-2543-length-12860-cov-6.797345_pt1 | contig 12860 bp, 11 predicted proteins | sample MGYA00521266_ERZ889078 | MGnify/ENA primary metagenome ERZ889078 (study PRJEB32303, sample SAMEA104408618) | aquatic metagenome | biome: Brackish water; feature: Pelagic; material: water | place: Baltic Sea | collected 2014-06-16T06:34:00 | depth 76,534 m ...
GATTGATGCATATTCAATGAAAATAACACCGGAAAATCATTTTATTAACTGGCAATCTATTTCCTTCTAGTTCTCTAGTCAATATTATATCATCATCATTAATACTAAGGTCTACAATCTCATAGATTGCCTTTCGGTCACTGCTAATATAAACATTGGCTTCACGGCTATCGTGATAGGTCTGATCAGTATAGAGGATTATATGGTAGAGGGTATCAAAAGATAGGGCGATTACTATAACAGCCACCAAGCCACTTTTGAAAAAATTTGGTATTTTTTTATAAGCATAGATTAGTCCCAAAGTAGATAGTATCGCCAAAGGGATGTGCCAGCCATTGGCCAATCGTCGGTTAAAATTAAAAGGCAGATAGACCATTAGCCAGCCAGCCAGGCCCCATAATACTATAAATTTTAAATAAGTATTTTCTAGCAGTTTATTTTTAAAGGAAAAATAAACACCAACTAGAGACAAAACAGTAACCAGACCAAAGCCAAATAGATATTCTAAAATATGTCCAGAAGAAACTATATTTTGTTCTTTGTATTTTTCCATAGATGGATCTTGAAACAACCAAATATAGTACAGTCCAGCTAGTAAAGAAGCTAAATATAGATATAGCAAATGACGGATTATCTCTTTGTTTTTTGTCTGCCAATATTCAAGGCCTGCCCAGGCAGTTAATAATAGGTTTACTATTACTAGTTCATAAGGGTGGGAAATAAAGAGAAAAACGGCCAACAGGCCATAGAGGGGTATAAGGCCTGATTTGCTCTCCTGGATGCTCTTTATGAACAAAGCGAACACTAGTAGTATTAAGGCCTGTGACAGCGAAAATAGAGGCCCCTGGTACAGATTAAGGAAGGTGTTGGCCTCAGAAACCCAGAGGTTTATAGGAGAAATATCAGTATTGGGCCAAAAGCTTAAGAAGAGTACTCCTAGGCCATTGGCAAACAAAACCATAGCCAAGGCTAAGAGCTGTTTTTTGTAAGTATCAAATATTTTTTTTAGCCACCACCAAAGTACGGCAATAAAAAATAAGCTAAAAATAATTCTAAAGATATGATAACTTATGACATTACTAGTGACTTTAGCTACTTGGCCAACAGTGAACCATAGGGGTGTAAAAAGAGTAGCTTCCTCAGCCTGATAATCGTATAAATTTCTTATAAATATATTATCTTGACCTTGTTCAATATAAGAAAGATAAACAAAATAATCTCCTTCATTGACCAAAGGAGAGCCGTTATAAGTTATTTGGGAATCAGTAGCAGAGCGATAAATCCCAGCCAAGTAAGGTAGATTATTCAAGAGCAAAAAAACAATTACCAGAATTATTAGAAGTTTGTTTTTTTTGAGCCAAGTCATTATTGAATTTTATAAATTTTTACATCATCATCTTGATAGACAACTATAGCGTTGGGATCACGGTCCATTCTATCTACAAAACCCTTGTGCCTTTCTTTTTCCGCTAGGACAAATTCTGCCCCAAAATTTTCTTTTATCTTATGAGCTAGATTAAGCTTTATCTCAGTGGTAGTTAAATTGATATACAGTTGGTGTAGCTGAGAGTCTTGATTGTGCATGAAAGTGGGATCCAGGCCAATAATATAATAATTATGATCATTGTGATAATAGAGCGCTGGCCATTCATCCCAGTCAGCATGAAATACTGTGGTACCAGCACCTGTGTTTTCCTCTAGCCAATTGCTAGCAGCCTGGAATCTAGTGATTTGCCAGTGGTCAGATAGACTGACCTTGATGGTTTTTTCAATAGTTTTTGGTACTATGGCTACAGCAAAGACAAATATTAATATACTAAGATAACTTTTTAAATATTTTGGTGAAGACTGCCAAAAATGACGGATCTTTTTCCAATCAAGTATTCTGATTATGTCGCTAGTACCACAGGCCACAAAGAGCAGTGTGAATGGAGCTAGATATTCAATATAACGTCTAGACTTTATAGTTAAAAGTATAAAGATAAAAGTTAGGAGAAAAGTGAAGAAGGTTTGTTTGCTAATTTTTTTAATATTACCCACAGCCAAAATGATAATTAGTATACCCAAGAGAAAGAGATGAGGCATAGCGGATATAACATGCATAGGAGTGGTTCCATACCACTCTCCGCCAACGGCAAAGTTTCCACCTTGATTGACAATGCCAATTTGGAAAACTTGTTGGTAATAAAAATATATATTTCGTGGCCAGTAAGGATTTATTACTAGTCCAGCTACTAGGCCAAGGGCAATTGCCCAGACAGTTTTTTTGTTACTAAGCTTTGGTTGGCTAAAAACCTTAACCATCCTTTGCCAGAAAATTTTTAATTTGTCGGTGTGCAGTCTTTGGTAAACCTTGTCGGCGATTAAATAGACAATAGTAATCAATATTGCTAGCGGCCAGCCGCCATAGAGCCAGACAAAGATAAAAGACAAGAAAAAAGCTAATAACGCTTTTCTATTTAGTAAGGCATAAATAAAAAACCAGACCAATATCAAGGACAGGGCGTTAGCCTTGATCAGTGATAGACGAAAAGTAACGCCGCCAAGGGTGATAAATAAAGCTGCCCAAAGCCAAGGCCAAATAATATACATTTTTTTTAGTAGCCAATAAAATACTAAGACTACTAAGATGGCAAAAAATACAGTGGCAATTTTTACCGCTATTAGCGGATCGCTATGGAGGTAAGTAAAGGGCACTAGTATCAGGTGATAGAGTAGGTGGTGGTCAGTAAAATTATCTCTGAGAGTGGAAAATTGCATCCAAGGCATGCTTTTTAACAATTGACCTTGACGGAGTAGTAGGGCAATTTTAGTGTGATAATACCCATCGGGGTCACCGACAAACATATTCCATTGAATCCGACCAAAGTAAACACCAGTTAAAACAAAAAGAAGTAAATAATCCATTCCCCGTTTATTGAGCCAACTGGGAAAATTGCGTTTGTTTAAGCTACTTTTATTCATGTTAGTATTTTATCAGAAATATCGGGCTTAATAAAGACACAAAGAAAAAATCCCCGCCAGGCATGGATACGGAGATCGGACTTACTTATTTTCTTTGATTTTGAAAGTGAGTCGAGTGGAACAGAACGAATGATGTTTCCAGTTTATTATCTATTTTAAGAATCGTCAAGTCTTTTTTTAAAAAGTACATTTAGCATTGATTTTTTGAGGCTTTATTGCTAAGATATTGATAGTATTATCTATTTTTATTTGTTAATTTACGATGTATGAGCGGACACAGTAAATGGGCTACAACCAAAAGAGCCAAAGAGGCTAAAGATGCTAAGCGTAGTAATTTGTTTACCAAATTATCCAAAAATATTTCTGTAGCAGCTCGAGATGGCGCCGATCCAGAGGCTAATTTTAAATTGAGAATGGCCATTGATAAAGCCAAGGCACTTTCTATGCCTAGAGAAAATATAGAGCGGGCCGTCAATCGAGGTAGTGGACAAGGAGACGAGAGTCAAATAGAAAGTATTATATATGAGGCCTATGGTCCAGAGGGTGCAGCTTTGATTATAGAAGTCTTGACTGACAACAAAAATCGTAGTGTTTCCAATCTCAAACATGCTCTGAGTAAACATAATGGTAGTTTGGGAAGTAGTGGTAGTGTAATGTGGATGTTTGACCCTAAAGGAGAAATTATTTTAGATAAGCTTAGCTTAAATGATGAGGAGGAAATGCGTTTAATTGAGGCTGGCGCCGAAGATATTGTCAGCGACGAAGAAGAAGTAAGAGTTATTACCAGTATAGAAGATTTACAAAAAACTAAAGATAGTATTCAGGCGGCTGGTTTTGAGATAAAGAGCTCAGAAATGATTTATTTAGCCAGGGATAAGATGTCCCCCAAGGAACCAGACAAGCTGATAAATCTTTTAGATGCTTTGGACGATGATGACGATATCAATAATATTTATACTAACACCGATATTTAATGGTTAATCAAAGTATAATTATCTTAGGTTTGGATCCTGGTATAGCTGATACTGGTTTCGGCCTTATAGAAAAAACCAACAATAAAATAAGATTTATTGACACTGGTAGTATTCAGACCAAGAAGACACTTGATTTTTGTAAACGCTTGGAGCAGATTTATGAGCAAGTCGACAATTTGATCAAAAAATATAAACCAGACGTAGTAGCAGTAGAGAAACTCTATTTTGCCAAAAATGCAAAAACCGCCCTTGATGTGGGGCACGCCCGGGGGGTAATATTGCTGGCCATTATTAAACACAAGATACAACCATTGGAATTTACACCGCTACAGGTAAAACAAGGAGTCTGTGCTAGTGGTAGTGCTAGCAAACGACAGGTTGGGCTGATGGTAAAAACATTATTGGCGCTAAAGGCTGTACCTAAGCCCGACGATGCCGCTGATGCTTTGGCTGTAGCCATCACCGCTTCATTTTTTAATAAAAGACTAGTATGAATCCCGTTAGAAATTTACTCTAGCAAGAGTGAGGTAGATACTAGTAGGTTATAAATATTGATTTTACAATATGAGCAAAGAGAAACAAAAAATAATTTCTAACGGGGTGAAGAAATATAAAATAGTATCAGTTACCCCGGAGATTGATCCATATTCCAAAACTGGTGGCTTGGGAGATGTTTCTCGTTCTTTGCCCAAATCTTTGCATCGTCTAGGGCACGACGTGATAGTAGTTACTCCTTTTTATAAAAGAGCAATTGATCGCAAGAAGCATAAGCTAGAAAGAATTTATACTGATGTAAAGCTCAGGATCGATAAAGAAACAGAACTGCAAGTTAGTTATTATCGAGCCGAACTTTTGCCAGGCCTAAAAGTTTATTTTGTCAGAAACGACAAATATTTTTCTCGTCGCAAAGAGCTCTATGGTTCTACTCATGAAAATGCTCGTTTTTATTTATTTGATATAGCCACTTTAAAGCTTATATCACTTTTAAAATTTAAGGCAGATATTATTCATTGTCATGATTGGCCTAGTGGTTTGATTCCTCAATTGAAGAAAACCAGATTCAAGAGTAGCAAGACTTTGGCTAACGCAGCCACTGTCTTTACTATTCATAATCTAGTATTTCAGCTTGGCTCTAATTGGTGGGAGATCCCCTTAAAGCATAAAGATAATGGTAAAAAGGCCTTGCCGCTTTTTAGTGATCCTAATATTGAATATATCAATTTTGCCAAGCGAGCCATTTTAAATGCTGATGCGATTAATACTGTATCTGAAACTTATGCTGAGGAGATTCTTAAACCTACCTTTGGTCAAGATTTGCACCGTATCTTGATTAATCGTCAACACAAATTATTTGGTGTAGTAAATGGTATTGATTATAAGGAGCTTAATCCAAAAAACGATAAGACCATTTATAAGAATTATGATCACAAGAAAATTCAACGCAAAAAACTCAACAAAAAATATGTTCAAAAATTATTTAAGCTTGAAATAGACGAAAATGTTCCAATTTTGTGTACTACTTCTCGGGTAACTTTTCAAAAAGGTTTTGAGCTAATTTTAGAGATTATCAATCGTTTGATGTATTTTGATTTACAAATTATTATTGCTGGCGCTGGGGATAAAAGATTTCTTGGTGAGCTCAAAAAAGTTGCCAAAAAGTTTCCTCACAAATTAGCGGTTATACCTTCACACGAAAAACTACTTAAGTATGAAAATCAAATATACGCTGGTTCTGATATGATACTGCTTCCTTCCCATTATGAGCCATGTGGGATCAATCAAATGAAGGCTTTTCGTTATGGTTGTGTGCCGATTGTCAGAAGTACAGGCGGCCTTAATGATACAGTGATAAACTTTGAGCCAGACAACGAAGGTAATGGTTTTAAGTTTAAAAATTATAATTCACAGGAATTATTGGTAGCCATAACTCGAGCTCTGGAAACTTATAAATATAGCAAAGTTTGGCGCGATTTGGTTTGCCGGGGTATGAAGCCATCTTTTTCTTGGGATGTGCCAGCTCAAAAATATATTGAACTTTATAAAGAAGCTATCAAGTTTAAAAAGCAAGATGAATCCCGTTAGAAATTCACGGGAGTACACGGTAGAATAACAAAATAAATTTCTAATGGGATGAAAAATAAAATAACCTGGGTAAATTTTATTCACATTTATCAGCCACCCTGGCAACAACAGGGTGTGCTAGAACAAGTTGCTAGTGAGAGCTATGAATACTTATTTAGGTTGTTGGAGAGATATCGACAATTTCGTTGTACTCTCAATGTAACTGGTAATTTGATAGAGCAGCTAGATTTGGTCAGGCCAGATTTAATCAAAAAACTACAGAAGATAGTCAAGCGTGGTCAAGTGGAATTAACTAGCTCAGCCAAGTATCATGCTTTGTTGCCACTACTAAATGATCGGGAAATAAAAAGACAAATAGAACTCAATCAAGAGGTCTTGGTCAAGTATTTTGACAACAAAAAAATAAAAGGGTTTTATTTACCAGAAATGGCCTATAGTGATAAGGTGGCCAAGGTGGTGAAGAAGCTGGGCTTTGGTTGGATTATTTTGGATAGTATCAATAGTTTGGTCAAGGTGGAAGAAAATACTTTCTATAAAATAAAGAATATAGGACTGAAGGTTGTTTTTAGAGATAGAAGTGTTTCTAAATCTTATCCAGCGGAGGTAATTTATTTAAAACTAAAAAAGAAGTTTAAGGATCAAACTATTATCTCGGCCACAGATGGTGAAATCTACGGACATTTTCATGAAGATTGGCAGGGGCACCTAGAGAAAGTATTGCAAGATGATGGGGCGGAGGTCTTGAGTGTAGTTGACTACCTTAAAACAAGTAAAAAAGACAAAGCTATAATTTTGCAAAATGCCTCTTGGGAGAGTACAGAGCCTGAGCTCAAAAAAAATATCCCCTATGCTTTGTGGAATCATCCTCAAAATAATATTCATCAGCTTTTATGGAAGTTAGTAGATTTGGCTAGTGATTTGGTCTATAAGTATCGTCAAGACAAGAATTTTGTTTGGGCTAGACGTCATTTAGATAGGGGCCTTTCTTCTTGTACTTTTTGGTGGGCATCAGCTAAAAAGCCATCTGAATTTTCTCCTTTGACCTGGAATCCAGATATGATAGACAATGGTTCAGAGGAGCTGATCAGAGCTGTTAGATCTCTAGATAAAGCTAGCACCAAAGAAAAAATAAAAGCAGAAAAATTGTATATAGAAATCAAAAAAAATACCTGGCTAGACCATTGGCAAAAGTATAATAAAAAATAACATGAATCCTGTTAGAAATAACGGGCCAAGATAAAATAAATTATTAATTTCTAACAGGATGAAGAAAAAACCATTATCCGAAAAATCTAAGATGAAGATAGCAAAATTATTGGAGCTAGATTTTGTTCGTGGTGTTTTAGACAAACATTTAAAAAACCATTATCCAGATTTCAAGAAAGTAAAGGAAATTAGCTGTGAACCATATAAGAAACATCTTGGTATTGCCAGTGCTGTTTTTGTAGTTGAATACGAGGTAAAATATCAGACTATCAGCAACAGACAAAAATCCATTGATATTTTTTCTTCTGCTCATTCTGATGGCTCTCGCTGGGGAGCTTACCAAAAGACCAAGGTATTGTACGAACATGGCTTTGCTAAAGGGAAGTTTAGAGTAACTACACCGTTGTTTTTTCTCAAAGAACAAAAGGCTTTTTTCTACGTAGCTTCACCTGGCCGTAGTTTATTTAGTTTTTTTACTCAAAATCCAAAGGCCAACTTACGCCCAGCCATGAAGCTGGCTAGCGGCTGGATAAAAAAAGTTCACGATTTTGATACTAGCCTTACTAATTTCCCCTGGGCTACTTTCAAGATAGGGAGAATGATACCAATGCCGCGATTCTTTATTCCAGATTTTTATAGCAGTAGTAAAAAAATGGGCAAGACCGTAGAGGATTTAGTGGAAGGCTTAAAGAAACAAGCGGCCTATTATAATAGAAGAAATAAAGCTCAGCTTGTCTACGGTGATTGTCATCCAGAAAACGTGATTATAAAAAATTTAAGGGCTAAAGATTTGGAAATGATTGATTTTACAGATTTAGCCCTAGGTGACCCTATGATGGATATTGGTACTTTTATCCAGCAGTTTGATTTTATGGGACACAATTTTATTTCTCGTAAAGAGATGAATAATTATAAAACATTTTTCGTAGAGTCTTATTTTGGAAAGAAATTTAATAAAATTGAAATTGAATATATTAATCGGATTAATATTTACCAGAGTTGGACAGCACTACGCACAGCCGTATTTTTGTTATATATGAAAGATGTAGAAAACCCAATTGATGATTTACTTGCAGACGCAGTTAATTATTTAGAATTAGCTCAAGAATCAAAACATAAAATTAATTTAAGTTAAAGATGAAAAATCCTCGACACAAAATAATTTTTGAAGGGGCAGAGTTAGCTGGTAAAAGCTATCTTATGAGTCAAGTTTATGAGTTTATTGAACCAAAGTATAACAGTGGTGGTAAGATCATGGACGGTTGTCACTGGTTTAATTGTGATGTTGGTATCTTTGGTACCAAATTTGGTGAAGTAGCCTTAGAAAAGTATTTAGACCTCATGGAAGCCATCAATGATACCAATATAATGATAGAAAAGTTTCATTTGACTGAGGCGGTCTATCAAAAGCTTTATAATAATAAAGACTTTGATTTTTCTCTCTTTGAAGACCGGTTACAAAAGATAAAAGCCAAGATCGTTTTAGTGACCTATGCCGAAGATGAGACTTTGGTAGAAAAGAGGCTCAAAGACAGGCTTGATCTTTATCCTCATTATGACCGAATCGCTCAAAGCCCGAGTGATTATATAAAGCAACAGCAACTGTATCTAGAGCTAATCAAGCAAAGCAAATTGGATTATATACAAGTTGATGCTTCAGAACTTCCTAATCCATCGATAGTTGAGGAAATACTAAAATTTTTACAAGAAAAATAAGTTTAAAACACCTTCCTGATAAAGGTGTTTTTTGCTATAATATAAAAGTTAAAGATTAAATTTTTAGATGATTATGAGGAAAACAAAAATAGAAGTAATAATGGCTGGTGCTGAAATGAAACCTTTGGTGAAAGTGGGTGGTTTGGGTGATGTAATTGGTTCTTTACCAAAAGCTCTAGTCAAACTAGGGGTTGATGTCAAGGTTTTTCTACCTTTTTATGGCAGCATTGATACCAAAAAATTTAAGACCAAAGTGCTAAAGAAGAATATCAAGCTAGACATTGATACTAGAGCGCACTCTTTTGATTTGTATGAAACAAAACTGCTCGATGCCAAGGTAAAGATTTGTTTGATAAAGCATAAAAATTTTAATGCCAAAGATATATATGTTGGCAGTCGTAAGTATTTTAAAAAAGGTGCTTATGCCAAGAAGAAGGGCGCCTACTCTCGTAATGTTGATGATGTTGAGCGCTTTGTTTTCTTTTCCAAAGCAGTAGTAGAATCAATCAGGGTGATGAAATTGCAGCCAGATGTAGTTCATTGTCATGATTGGCACACCGCCCTGATCCCGACCTTCATTGATGAATATAATTTTAAGGATAAAAATTTTGCCAATATTTCTAGCTTATACACAATTCATAATCTAGCCAATCAAGGAATCGCCGGCTTAGATATTACTGACTATGCCGGATTACACCACGATCTAACGCCAGCTATAATGGAAGATTACCACGATCAAGACGGCGGCAAGATTGATTCTATGAAAGTAGGAATTTTGTCAGCTGATTATATCAACACCGTTAGTCCTAATTATGCCAAAGAAATTTTGACCAAAGAGTACGGTGCTAGTTTAGAAAAATATTTAGGCAGAAGAAAAAAACACCTATCAGGTATTTTAAATGGTATTGATATTCATTCTTTTGATCCAGAAACAGATAAGGCTATTAAAAAGAGATATGATAATAAAACTTTTACAGCTGGTAAGGCTAAAAATAAAGAAGATTTACAGATTTTGTCTAAATTAGAAAAAAATGATTTACCGTTGTTTGGTTTAGTTACTCGTTTGGTCAGTCAGAAGGGTTTGGATATATTATTACCCGCCCTAGAGAGCTTACTGAAAAAATATGATTTTCAGTTAGTAGTTTTAGGTACTGGTCAAAAAGAATTCGAAGTTGGTTTCAAAGCTTTGGCTAAAAAGTACCCCAAGAAAGTAAGAGCTAATATTTCCTTTGATATAAACTTAGCTCAAAAGATTTATGCTGGTTCTGATTTTTTCTTGATGCCCTCCAAGTTTGAGCCTTGTGGTTTGGGTCAGATGATAGCTATGCGTTATGGTGCTATCCCAGTGGTCAGAAGTACTGGCGGCCTTAAGGATACGGTGGTAAATAACAAAACAGGTATTGTTTTCAAAAAATATACACAAAAGGAAATGAAAAAATCTCTTGAAGCAGCCCTTAGACTTTATAAGAATAAGGCTAAGTTCAAAAAAATAGCCTTGGCTGGTATGAGAAAGGATTTTTCTTGGAATGCTTCAGCTAAAGAGTATTTGAAACTGTATAAAAAACTAAAATAAAAATATATGCCAATGAAGAAGCCAGAAATAAGGAAGGACTATATTCAGGAGAAGTATGTTATTATTGCCCCCAAGCGTGGTAAGCGACCTCATGATACTCCAAAAGTCCAAGATGCCTTCAAGAAAAAAATGGTATCAGCTTGTATTTTTTGTCCAGACAATCTAAAAGATGTACCCAGCCTTTATCAACTGGGGCCAAAAGATGATTGGCAGATAAAGGTAATAGCCAACAAATATCCAGCTGTATCTTTGGATAATAAAGACGCCTATGGTCAGCAGGATGTGGTGATAGAAACACCAGATCATACCCTAGAGCTGGAAGATTTGTCAGTCGACCATATCGCCAATCTTTTTGAGGCCTATTCTGAGCGGACCAAGGAAATATCCAAAAACAATAAAATAGAGTATATTTTGATTTTCAAAAATGATGGCGGTGTAGCTGGTGCCAGTTTACAACACACCCATAGTCAGATATTTGCTACTCAGTTTTTACCACCACATTTGTTTGATAAATCTCAATTACAGCAAGCCTACAAACTACAGCACGGTCATTGTGTCTATTGCGATGTTATTGCCAAGGAAGCCAAGGGGCCACGCCTAGTTTTCAAGGATGAGCATGCTATTGCTTTTACCCCCTATGCCTCTATCTTTAACTACGAGATTTGGATTATGCCACTAGAGCATCGAGATAATATCACAGAGCTGACTTTGGCTGAGCGCAAATCATTTGCTAAGATTCTCAAACATATTTTGGTAAAAATTGGCCAGTTAGATTTGCCCTATAATTTTTATTTTCATCAAGTGATCAATGATAATGATCAACATCTCTACCTCAAGGTAGTCCCTCGCGGTTCAGTTTGGGCTGGAGTAGAGGTTGGTTCAGGTTTGATTATCAATCCGATTGACCCTGATGAAGCAGCTGAGTTTTACCGTCAAGGTTTAAATTAGAACAATTTAAAAACAGCCTTAAGGCTGTTTTTTGGTTTATTTATTAAAAATTGGTTTTTAGTTTTTTTTCTTTATTAAATCTTTCTATGGCTAGCGTAATGAGTCGGTCGATTAGCTTGGTATAGCTTATACCACTAGCTTCCCACATTTTGGGGTACATGCTGATTTTAGTAAAACCAGGGATAGTATTTATTTCATTGATAATAATTTTTCCATTGTTTTGAAGAAAAAAATCAACTCGTCCCATACCCTCACAAGACAGGACTTTGAATGTTTTTATAGCCAGCTCTTGGATATTCTTTGTCGTTTGTTTATCCAATTTGGCTGGGATTTCTAACTTGGCGCCTTTTTCATCTATATATTTTGCTTCATAAGAATAAAATTCATGACTAACCCTTACTTCTCCTGGTAAAGAGGCAATTGGATCATTATTTCCCAATACAGAGCATTCAATCTCTCTGCCAGGGATGTATTCTTCCAAAATTATCTTAACATCATAGTCGAAGGCTTTTTTTATAGCTTTTGTATATTCGGATTGTTTATGAACCTTGGCTACTCCAACAGAAGAGCCCATGTTGGCTGGTTTTACAAAAAATGGTTCACCGAGTCTATCTATTATTTCCTGGTAATCTGGTGGTGTATCTTCTGACCTTAAAACTAAAAATTTTCCAATCGGTAAATCAGCTTCTCGGAGCAATCTTTTCATAACATCTTTGTCCATACCAACAGCTGAACCCAAAACACTAGCACCAACAAAAGGGATGTTAGCCAATTTGAGTAGTCCTTGAGCAGTGCCGTCTTCACCAAAGGGGCCGTGTAAGATTGGAAAAACTACGTCTATTTTTAGAGTAGCTTTATTTGTTGTTAGGTTTGATATCTGGCCATTGCTTTGGGGGATAAGAGCGACAGCATCACTACTTTGGTTTAATTTTATCAATTTTAGATCATTGTCATTGAGCAAAAATTTTGATTTATTGTTCAATAGCCAGCGACCGGTTTTATCGATACCAATAAGTATGGGATTGTATTTATCCCTATCTATAGCCTCAAATATATTTTTGGCTGACTGTAAAGACACTTCATGTTCGGCTGATTTACCGCCAAATAAAATTCCTATATTTATTTTTTCCTGGAGGCTTTTCATTTTATTTTTTCTTAATTACCTTTATCCCTTTTAGGCCAAAGAATAATAATATTATAATGACAATTTTCAAAATATAGTGACCACCTATGTCTACAAAGTCTCTGGTCATAGGAGTAATATTGCCAACTAGTAAGTGAGTGAAAATACCTAATGGCAAGGTTAGAAATAACCAATTTTTCTTTGGTATATCAAGTCGGATTTTTTTGAAGAGTTTTGAAAATAAGGGGGCTAGTAGATAAATACCTATAAAAGC
>ERZ889078.2546-NODE-2546-length-12857-cov-18.259959_pt1 | contig 12857 bp, 20 predicted proteins | sample MGYA00521266_ERZ889078 | MGnify/ENA primary metagenome ERZ889078 (study PRJEB32303, sample SAMEA104408618) | aquatic metagenome | biome: Brackish water; feature: Pelagic; material: water | place: Baltic Sea | collected 2014-06-16T06:34:00 | depth 76,534 m ...
ATTTGGAAACAATAGGTCTAAAATTAGATAGAGGTACAGAATTAAAAAGAACAGAGACGAGATCTATTGATGATTCTATTGAATATACTTCATATTTAGCAGAAAAATTACAAGAAATGATAGACAGATGATAGCGTATAAACTTTGCAGAAAGAAGAAAAATGGGGATATAACTTCATTATTTATAAATAAATCAAAAGCATTGCCGTTTGGAACATGGATAGAAGCTGAGATATTTCCTACAAAAGGTTATAAACTACGTCCGCATTGGCACTGTACAGCTAAACCAATAGCCCCTCATTTATCAGAGAGAGGAAGAGTATGGATTGAGGTTGAAATGTCAGATTATAAAGAATTCAAAAGACCAGAGAGTCAAGGGAATATGTGGTATTTAGCAAATAGAATTAAATTAATTAAAGAGATATAGTATGGGTAGAAGTATAGAATTAATAGAAAATGAACTAGAGGCAGCAAGGGATGAAGCTAATAAGAGATTCCAGTATGCGCCAACAGATATGAACTGGAACGAGTTTAACTCGTATATGGAAGAAGTAAGTAAGAAGGTCTGTATACTAAGTAGAGAGTATAGAATGACTAAAGAGCCGGTCTTTGAGAGAAAAATTCCAACATATGGAAGCAGAATGAAGCTAAGCGATTTTATAGAAGATTGCGAAAGTGGAGGATTCATAGACTATGACGGGAGTGGTAATTATGTTAGAGACAATATGGAATCAGATATTGATATTTATCCAAGCGATATTAAGCATAATTCGGTCAGAAAAGATTTTACAGAAATTGTTTGGTATAATCGTTAATTATGTTACATCTAATACAAGAAAACCTATTCAAGGAGGTTCATTACGACCTTCTTATAGATACTATAAAAAAGTTTGATCTTCCATATAAGATAGTAAGGATTTTTCCATTTATAGATTACGTAGTCGACGTAGAGGATATTCCAGACGAATTTGATAATGTAGAAGATCTTGTTGAAATCAATCCAAGTGGTGATATATGGGTCTGGGGTTCATTAAAGATGACCAGGATATGCAGGGATAGAGGATGGAAACCGGGAACATTATTGAATGATAATCATAATTATGAGGTGTATTCAAAATGGTGGGGCGATATGTTGTTAAACTATGACTCTATAATTATGAAAATCTCAGATGAGCTTCCATGGGAAATTGGTGATTTATTTCTTAGACCCGTAGAAGATAATAAAGCATTTACTGGTGCAGTATTTGATAAAGAGAAATGGGATAATACTAAAAACAGGTTCTTAAAAGAAACTGGGTTTCCTGAATTTAATAATGATACTAGGATTCAGGTATGCAGGCCAAAACACATACAAAAAGAAATCAGATTATGGGTGGTTGGTGGTGAAATAATTACAGGTAGTTATTATAGATTAGGAGGGTTATTCTATTTAAATTCAGCCATAGAACCAGAAGCAATAGAATTTGCAAAAAAAGTAATTACTAAAGGGGCTATTGCAGAAGCATGGGTTCTTGATATATGCATGTCAAATAATGAATGGAAGGTTGTAGAAGCAGGCTGCATTAATCATGCGGGTTTTTATGCTAGTGAGATACAAAAAACGGTCGAGTCAATAGAAAATCATTTTTCAAAATAAAAGTATATGCGATATTTTACTTATTTCCTAAAAACACTATTTTATAACGTTTATATATTGATATTAAACGCTTTGTACTATTTTCGATTCTATTATAAAGTAAAGATAGGATACTTTAATAGTGATTTTTCAAATACTCAAATAAAAGAAGATTGGGAATTAACTTTTATTGATGAATTTGAAGGAGACACTGTTGATTTTAAGACAAAATGGAATCCATATTTTTCAAATGGTGATGCTGTATCAAATCCAGCAGAAACACCATCACTGTCTTCTTTGGATTGTATCAATATCATTGATAATAAAGTACACTTAACGATTAAGAAAAATGAAGGATTTCCGGAGAATAGCGAGTTTCCATTAGTTCGCGGAAATCTTTCAACAAAGCCCTCATATAAACTTGGTGGTAAAAATTACTTCTCCCAACAATTTGGGTATTTCGAAACAAGTTGTAAAGTACCAAAGAATGGTATGTTATTTTGGCCTGCCTTCTGGCTATATGGAGAAAATTGGCCTCCTGAAATAGATATCTTTGAATTTATGGACTCTGATGATATTGGAACAGAGCACACAAAAAGTATATCTATGACAACACACTGGGGACCTGATGGTAAGAGATTGATGAAAAATAAACAACAATCACAATTGGGAAGGAATCTTAAAAAATTATTTAGGATCTCCCTAAATTTCGATGAACATTTCCACGTATATGGATGCAGATGGGAATGGGATTATATTGAATGGTACATAGATAATATCCCTGTATTTAGAACGACCTATAATATTCCTGATTGTAGAATGCATATAATAATTGGTAATGCTGGTTGGATGAAGCAATTACCAACAGAAGAACAGATGAACGATTCACTTATAATAGATTATATAAGAGCATATAAAAGAATAAAATGATTTAAAATCAATATTCATTTTTTTCTTTCGCAGTATTTTATTTATTTTACGCAGTAATTAAATCAAATTTATTAACTAGAGTAAATAATAATTTATGGGAAAAAATTCGCAAGATGTCAAAGATGCTTTATTAGAAAGACTTCAAAAATACGAGAGTATTCTTTTTGAAATATTTCAAGATTCGCGTTCAATAGGGAAAATTATCGCCGGACCTGAAGTTATCGGTAATAATAACTTTTATAGGGTGGAGGTTAATGGAACTCAGAAGTACCTAGTCTATGCTGGAAATGCTGATGGAGAAATAGACCAGGATACAGAGGTTATAGTAAACGAAACATCTATAGTTAGTGTTCTACCTAAAAAACTATCTGTATCAAAGAAACCGAATGACTTTAAAAGAGTTTCATGGAATGAAGTTGGAGGATTAAAGTCTCAGATAGAGGAAATCAAAAGACAAGTTGATGGCCATATTAAAAAAGCAGTCCTTTATAAAGAATTTGGAATAGAGGAATCAAAAGGAGCATTACTATATGGCCCTCCTGGATGTGGTAAAACATTAATTTCCAAAGTAATTGCATCAACAATTTTAGGACAGAAAGGTGCTGAAGATTCTTTTATTTATATTAAAGGCCCTGAATTATTAAATAAATATGTCGGCTCAACAGAAGAAAGTATCAGGGATATATTTGCCCAGTGTCGTAAAGCTTCTTTAAAAACTGGAAATCGATCTGTAATATTCATCGATGAAGCTGAAGCACTATTATCAAAGAGAGGTGCGGGTAACAATAATAATTTGAGTTCTACTATTGTACCTCAATTTCTATCTGAAATGGACGGCTTTGATGAAAATGGACCGTTTGTTTTACTATCAACAAATTTCCCAGAATCATTAGATCCAGCGGTAATCAGAGAAGGCAGAATTGATTTAAAAATTGAGATTCAAAGACCTACTGAATCGGATTTGCATGAAATCTTTGATATACACCTTAAACCAGTAAGGTTGAAAGCTAGTGCTAAAGATCTATCTGCATTAGGAGTCAGACTGTTAGTAGAGTCAGGAAAGCCTCTCTCAGGGTCTTTAGTAAAAGCCATAACAAATATGGCTGCACAGGAAGCTCTTTACAGATTCGATACATCTAATAAAGACAAGGGAATCATTGAAATCGATTTAGAGTCTGCAATTAAAAAAGTAACTAGTCATAACTTAAATTTATAAAACATGGAACAAAAATTCAAAACAAAACAGGAAGAGAAAAGATCTGACATTCAAGAAAGCCTTAAAAGAGATTTCGAATCTCTGGTTTCACAGGAGGTAACAAGAGAAGTCATTCTTATTTACCAATCATGCTGTGGCTGTGGATGCAGTGATATAAACGTCCGTCGTACAGTCCCTGCGAACTCTAATTTACAAAGTGGTGACAGAATAGGCTCGCTTCAGTCGGGAGATAAGGAGATTTAATTATGGATATACAGACTCTTATTATATTAGCAGCTTGTGTAAGCTCTATATCATTCACGATAACATTCACTGGACTCTTTAAAGGAGTCCGTGAATTAGTTTCTAAGGTTCATCCTAAGGTTGAAGATCTGTTTCATTGTCCATGGTGTTTTAGCCACTGGACTACTTTTATCTTAATGTTTTTTGTATGGGACTGGATGGAAATCACAGGAATTGGCTTTGTAGATTTTATGATCACTGCCTTTGCTATAACCCTTTTATCTGGATTATGTCATTATGTATTACTCAGAGCATATGAACCAGTAGGAAAGGCACTAGTAAGGAGAGAGATCGATAAACTAAATAGTAATAAATAATATTATAATTTTTTATATGGATAAGCAAACTCTATTGGATAAAGTTAAAAAGGGCAATCCTGATAATGCTCAAATAATAAGATGGGTTGAATGCCTTCCAGGATCCTCTGCAACAAGTAAACCTACAAAAAATAAAATAGGGGATGTTTATATGCATCCCATTTTCAAACATCCCTATGTTCTACTCGATAGGAAGCCAGATGGCGTATGGATATGTGCTCTGCTAACCAGTGATCCTGATTTTGAACAGAATTTAGAAGCATGTAATTCTAGATTTTTTGAAAATAGCTATTTTACTAAAACACTTTTTACGTTATCTGAACCATTAGGGTCATGGGTAAATGTCTTTGATAATAATAAACAAGTTAAATCAGTGCTAAAGAAATTAAGAGATATCTTTTCTGCTTAGTACAATCGAAACTTGTTAGACTTTAGCTTATATAAAAAATAATAAATACGAGAATCTATGCTAGGAGGAAGCGCATTAAAAAATGTATATACAAGACGTTACGACGTAAAAGAATATTTTACGTTGCGTGACGAAATTATGGAGCTAACCCAAAAAGAAGGTATTAAATGCAGAGTTCTTGATGCTTTTAATAATAAGCAGAGCTTTGGTGATATGGATGTGCTAATTTTGAACGATGGCAATCTAGGTAACATAAAAAACACCATAGAGAGCGTTTTTAAACCAAATGAAATGTTCTTTAATGGAAATGTATGGTCTTTCGACTATAAGGAACTACAGATTGATTTTATACTTACACCAACTAGGAACTGGGAATCAGCTTTTAACTTCTTTAGATGGAACGATCTTGGGAATCTTATGGGTAAGATAGCACACAAGTTTAATTTATCTTATGGATTCGAAGGATTATGCTTTAAATACAGGATGGATAATGCTAAGTTTCTTGGAGATATTGTGCTATCAAAAAACCCAGAAGTTATCTTTAACTTTCTTGGTTTTGATTATAATAGATGGCTAAAGGGTTTTGACGAGATGGAGGATATTTTCGAATATGTTATTAATTCCAAGTATTTTTCTTCCGATATATTTTCGTTCGAAAACTTAAATCATATAGACAAGAAAAGAAATAAGAAACGCAAAATGTATAACCAATTTCTCGAATATTGTAATTCAAGAACTGATCTAAAATCATATAGCTTTGAAAAGGATAAAAGCAAATATCATGACATGATAGATGATGCATTTCCAGGGTTTAAAAGTAAAATTGAGGAATTTAAATTAAAAGAGGAGAGGAGAAAAGTCATTGCATCTAAATTCAACGGAAAAATTATCATTCAGGTATATGGTATTACTGGAGAGGAACTAGGGGAAAAAATAACTATGTTTAAATCTCTATTCACAGATTTCAATGAATATGTATATTCAACAGAATCTAATATTATCTGGGAAGATTTTGAAGTATTCTTAATGGTAAATAATGCAATTAAAGGGGATCCTATTGCAACAATAAGGAAGTTAAAAGAGGTTTGGAATGATGATGATTTCAAAGATATTAGATCTATGATTATAATTCCTGAAGGATATGAGAGTTTGATAGAACTTTCTGATGATCTAGCTAAGATTGGATTTAATGTATAATAATGAAAATAATTTTTTTAGATAATGACGGCGTAATATGCTTGGCTAATAATTGGGGAAGTAGATTTAAAAAGGAAAGGAATTTTTTCACAAAATCAAATCCAAGAAATGGCTTTGATTATCTTGGACCTGTACACGTAAGATTTGATAATTTCGATAAAAAAGCAATCAGAGTACTTAATAGTATAATTGAGGAAACCGGTGCTGATATTGTTGTATCATCAGATTGGAGATATGCCGTGAATCTTGAAGAAATCGGTCAATATTATATGGATCAAGGGATTATGAAAAAACCAATAGGGTTTACAAAGCTTCTTGGTGAATGCGATCAGGATGATATTGAATGGGATTTTGCACATGAACTTTCGCAAACAAGATCTATAGAGATAAAACAATACTTAAAGGATAATCAAGGAATAACAAATTGGGTTTCTGTTGACGATCTAAATATGGGCTTTGATGAATTAGAAAGACCTTGGGGGTTGAATAATTTTGTGCTTACCCCTAGAAAAATGGAGGGAATAAAACAAACAGGAATAAAAGAAAAAATAATAAAATTTTTGAAATGATCGAACTAACTAACCCATTTATATTAGAGCTTGGAAAATATGAATCATTTAGCGAATATTTTAAAACGTTAGGAAAGCGATCTAAAAATAGTCTTCTTGGAGCAATTAAAAAGAACGAAGATGTTGAATACAAAAGAATAGAGAATCCAGGATTATCGGAGCTCCAGGTGTTTATGGATATGTGGGCACTACAGCCACTTGCTAATGGAGAATTTCCATTATGGGGAAGAATGGATGCCAAATTCGTATTGGAATATGTTAATAGCATATGCGAAGTACTATTATTTAGTGCTTCGTATAACGGAGAAATTATAGGAATACACTTTGTTTTTAAATGGGGTGATTATGTATATTGTAATGCTCCATTATACAACAAGGAGAAATTCAAAAAGAGAGAGATAGCTAAATTTATGTGGCTAAATCTAATATCATATGGAATATCAGAAGGATGGGAATATATTGATTTTGGTGCATCCCCCGTACATAAAAACTCATGGCTAGATGTATTAGAACATAGAGAAGGTTCAAATGATTCTGGAGATTTTGGATATAAGTGGAAATTTATACCAGAGAACATCAAAAGAAACCATAGTGATATAATAGATTATTCAATAGCGGTATGCGAGGTATGTAATTATAAGGGTGTAGAGTTTAATGAGCATAAACTTGAGTGCAGATGTAAAACTCAAGTTGATAAACTTCTGATAGTAGCTCATCCCGACGATGAATCTATATTCTTTGGAGATTGGTTAATAAAAAACTCGAACAGAGTTAAGGTAGTTTCAATATCAGGTGGGCTCGACTCTATAAGAAAAAAAGAGTTCTCTGATGTAATGAAGAACTTAAGAATAAAAGAATTTGAGATATGGAATCATGAATATTCATTGGAGCCATTTATAGATCCAGAAACTATAGAATCAGAACTATATAGGCTCAAATTTGAAAATACATGGACTGAAGTGGTCACACATAATATGTATGGCGAATATGGACATTTACAACATATAGAAATACATGATCTCGTAAAGAAAATATTCAGATCCAATAGGATAAGCATATATGCTATAGGAGCTAAACGTTTGGATGAGAAGAGAATAGGAGATAAAATGAATCTATGTAAGATTCATGAATCACAGATGGATTTTGGAATTTCTGAGATTAAAACCTCATTGGCTACTGGATCTGATTGGTATAAACACTCGGTTGGTCATAATATGATAGATTTTGAATCAATAGCTCCGCTATTCAAGGTTAAAGATAAATTAGACATATTATACATAGATCCGGAGGAATATTCAGATTTTCCACTATACGATAGGTACAGAAGGGTGATAGATGGTTTAATAAAACGAGGACATAATATGTACAGAAACTCTACCAATATGGATATAGATGTATGTCTTGCGTTTACGTTAAATGATGCTATATGTCATTTACACCATCCTTTAATATTTATTAGTCTTGATGCTGAAATACAGGACATAGATGTAATGAAGACAGTGACTACTAATACTATAAGAAGTATATTTACGAATTATGCAGACAGGGATTCATTAGGAAATCCCAATAATATAGTAACTGTCACATTTGATGACCGATGGAGTTCTGTAATTAAAAAAATAGAATCAAATATATTTATGGGTATAACAGCACACAAATTATCGAAAAACGCAAAAATCGGAAGTTTCGATAATTTCACATATGATGGCTTTTTCGCTGAATTCCCTGTAGTTCATTTTTCATATAATGGGGATTTAGACGGTCCTGTTGATTTATTATTAATAGTAGGATCTATATTCTTAAAGTATGAGATCTACCTTGGTCAAGAAAGACTATGGATAAGCTTTGATCCTGATTGGTTGGGAAAAGAAATCACACTATCAATATCTAGATCCTCTGATTTATTATGGACACAAGAAGTTACTATAGATAAAAATTAGTCCTCTGGGGGAAAATCATCATCTTCAAAATTGCTATCTGATTCTTGTGGCTGTTCCTCATGGGATACAGAATCATTGATAGTAGGGGTTTCCGTAAATTTAGATATTTTACTCTTTGACCATATTTTATCTGCTGATGATAACCCAAGAGCACCGAATGCAAGTGCAGCTACTGCATTAATAAGGATAGGAGATGGTGCGAAAGAAGCTCCTTTGAACTGATTTATAAATAAACTAATACATAAAGATAGACCTGCAAGAATCCCGATGAATCTTTTAGATGATGGAACACCTTTCTCATCGGCAAAAAGAGCACCGGTCCAATCTACAATAATTCTGATTATATCTTTAATATATTTTTCTTTAATAAAAAACATGATATTTATTTATTTAGTATATTTATCCGTACTAGTGTACTTTTAATCAACATTTCCATTATTTTTATTTCTAAATGGAAACCAATAGAACATATTGCTATAAAATAAGTGATTCAATAATTAAAAAATATGGAATGGATATAGAACTAAATGATCTGATATCGTCATTAAATAAAGACGATAAGATTGAAATAATTAGAATATTAAGGAAAGATGTTGGTTTCATACCAATAACGTCAGTAAATAACCACAGAGAAGAGGAGTTTCAGAAAGCTTGTTATAAGCTTCAAGAGAGTCGCAGTTTACTTCCAGAAGATGTGGAAAATAATATTATAGAAGCTGCTAAAAAATACACACATTATTATGGCTAAGGTAGAAGAATCTGCAGGTATCGCAATAATATGTGATAAGAAAATATTGCTATGCCATTCGACCAACGCTAAATGGTTTGCTAGTTATATGCCTCCTAAGGGTGTAATAGAAGAAAATGAAAGCAAAGAGGATGCAGCTTCAAGGGAAACAATGGAGGAAATTGGAATTGATATTAGTCCGGCAGCTCTTGGTAAGATGCATACTGTGCAGTATCTTAGAAAGGGAAAACATTTTAAAACGGTCTATATTTTCGAGTACCATATAGATTCATTGGAAGAGATTGGCCTAGGAGGTGATACGATACCTGAGGAAATGCTACAGCTTGAAGAAATAGATTATGCAAAATTTATGGAATATGGTGAGGCTTCGATAAGAATTCTTCCAAGATATAGCGAATTGCTAGATACACTAATTAATAACGGTTAAACACAGAAAACGAAATGAACCAGAGAAAAGTAGTAGTTATTGACCTTTTAAAGAAAAGACATTTATCTTATTTAGGACTAGATGAATCAGAAGTTGCTAAGAAGCCATTCTGGCATTCAATAAAACCCATTTCACAAGAAAATTATTACGAGTGGATAGAATATGGTGTTAACGTGATCTCGTCAGAGATGAATATTAACAGGAAGGATGCAGAAAAAGAAATGTCATGGATCGAAAATGAATACGGAATTAAAATAAAATAATAAAAATATGAGTTACATATCAGTTGATATAGAAAGCGATGGACAAAGTCCAGCAACAGGAAGTATGGTATGTTTTGGTGCCGTTCTAGTAAAGGACACAACCAAGACATTCTATAGAGAGCTAAAGCCAATTACAGACCAATGGGATCCAGATGCATTAGCAATTAGTGGATTCTCCAGAGAGGAGCAAATGGGCTTTGGTGATCCCAAGAAAGCAATGGAAGACTTCGCAGAATGGCTTTATGAAGTGAGCGAGGGAAAACCAACTTTCATTACTGACAATCCAGCATTTGATTGGCAGTGGATAAATTACTATTTTCATAAATATTTAGGTAAAAACCCGTTTGGATTTTCTGCTCGCAGAATAGGGGATCTTTATTGTGGTCTTGTAAAAGATGCATCAAAGAATAGTGACTGGAAAAGAAAATATAGAAAGACTGTACATGATCACAATCCAGTAAATGATGCGAAGGGTAATGCTGAAGCATTGATTGCAATCCAAGATCTTGGTTTAAAAATAAAATTCTAATATGAAGACATATTACAAGCCATCAGAAGCTATCAATGATGCAAAAGAAACCCTATATAACTATGGATATGTAGTTAAAACTGAAAGATGGCAAGGTATAGAATCACCAGATGATATGTGGGAAAAAATGAACCATTCATTCCAAATGTTCATTCCACATACAATAGATGAACTTAAGAACGAGGTTCGCCCAAACCTTCCTTGGGCAGATGAACATTTTGAGGAGAGAGTTAGTGGAATTGCGTATAACCCACCACCATCTCATGTCAGATGGCCATTTGCACAAAAAGATAATAAACAGTTCAAAGAACTTGGCGAGTTTTCACATACATATCCAGAACGAATATGGCCAAACTCACACAATTCATTGAATCCAACAGAGGACAAAAAAATTAATTATCATTATATTAGCGATCCGATAGGAGAGGAAAAATCAAATATACACACAGGAATTAGATTCAGATATGGTGATTTTAATGATGTCATAGATCAATTACAAAGAGAACCGTTTACAAGACAAGCGTTTCTACCCATCTGGTTCCCAGAGGATACTGGGGCTCATCACGGAGAAAGAGTTCCTTGTACAATAGGATATCATTTTATGAGAAGAGGAGATCATTTACATGTAACATACCTAATAAGATCCTGCGATATTATTAGACATTTTAGAGATGACATTTATATGGCTTCTAGAAAAGTAATATGGTTAATAGAGCAGCTAAATAAAAGAGATCATGAGGTATGGAAAGACGTAACTCCAGGATATTTAGCGATGCACGTGGTATCACTACATTGCTTTAATAAGGAAAAAGATATACTTAAACTTGATAGCATATGATTATAATAGACGATTTAGTGGATGATTGCAATACGAAAAGCAATTCAATAGTTGAAATAGATGGAACGAAATTTAGTGGATGGCAAATAGCAAAACCACTAAATTATAATATAGAACATCTATCTATGAGATCTAGATTGAAAATGGTAAAATTAATTTTACAGGGAAAGGCAATAGGTGTACAGTATTTTAGTGATCTAACTGAAGACCAACGGATTAAATACGTAAAAAATAAAATGGGTAAGATATAACCATGAATTGGATCAATATAAAAGATAGTCCACCACCATATGATAAACCAGTATTACTTCTCTATATGAAGAACAAGGAAGTGGTAATGACTCAGGGAAAGCTAATTGACAGTGCCATTAAGTGCTCAAGAGCTAGTCACCCCGTAGAATTTTGGAGATCACATGGATATGGTGATAGATATCTCGATTATGCTGGTCGATTAATACAAGATACACAATCAAAAAATAGTAAAAATAAAGTTATCTTTTGGCGAACGCTAATAGAATTACCTAAAACAATACATTATGCAAAGATCTAGAGTTTATATTACTCATGTTACGGAAGAATATCTGGAGATAGCTAAAAACTTAGCTGTCAGTATAAATAAATTTTCTAAAATACAACTGATCATATATTGTATTAATTTCAAACCAATAGATGGATTTTTTAACGATCTCCCTAATGTAGAGTCCAGGTTTATCGAACTGGATTCATTAATGGAATCAAATGGAGATGAGTATACTTTAAATGTAGATGGAAATCTATACGTTAATAGGAATAATGATCGGATATATCAGATTTTATGCGCTAAAACTTTGGCAATGGAGTCTGCATTAAATGAATTTGATGAGGTATGCTATCTTGATTCTGATTGCATTGCAACCCCTATAGTTGATGAATTATTTGAATGGATATATTTAGTGGAAGACTATCCACTAGCAACAAGGGGTGTCCATGATTTTCTAATAATAGCTGAAAATGGAATCGAAAGGGGAAACCCATTCGAGGATCATTGGCCAACGCCAAATATTAAGTTGTCATTAGAATGGCCACTCATGAAAATTTTGGATGTTCCTGAGAACAAAAGAGGTGTATATAGAACTACTAATGTCTTAATAATGAATAAAAAATGCATTTCGTTTATTAAATTATGGAAAGATGTATGTTATATTCTTCCGAGATTACTTGATACATGGAAATTTGCTCCATTTCACGAGGAAACTATCTTCAACACATTGGTTTGGAAAAAAACAAATATAGGTCTTCCATTGTGTTATATAAATATAGGAGAAGGGATAGAAACTGTAAAACATTTTTACTCTACTGAAGTAGATATAGATACTAGCTCATGGGAAGAAACAAGTAGGGTTTTCTATAAAATCCCAGCTAATAAGAGGGATATCAAAGTTTTACATGGTGAAAAAAGGAAAATAGAGGTTGATAAGATATTAGAATTTGTCAATACACTAATAACTAGTATTTAAATTCACATAAACTTAATCTATAAAAGGGAAACAAGATTATGCATGACATCATATAATATGAAATAGATTTTATATAAATAT
>ERZ889078.2549-NODE-2549-length-12850-cov-7.447519_pt1 | contig 12850 bp, 9 predicted proteins | sample MGYA00521266_ERZ889078 | MGnify/ENA primary metagenome ERZ889078 (study PRJEB32303, sample SAMEA104408618) | aquatic metagenome | biome: Brackish water; feature: Pelagic; material: water | place: Baltic Sea | collected 2014-06-16T06:34:00 | depth 76,534 m ...
ATGACGATGACGGCGCCGGTTCGACGGATGACGGTCGCGATGATCCCGATGACAAGAAGAAGCGCACCAGACGACGTCCAGCCGAGTAGCGCCCGGCCCGGGAGCGTGGCGCCGCCCCGCAGCGTCCATACGCCGTGGCTACAGCACGCGCATCAGCTGGATGCCCAGATAGCCGACAAAGAGCGTCAGCATCATGATCCCGTCGGGCAAGCCCACACGCTTGCGCAGCCAGAGCAGCGGCCAGAGCCCGACCATGCTGCCGACCATCACGGCGTAGTCGAAGCGCAGCAGGGCTGGGTCGACAGGCAGCGCGACGACGGATCCCGTCACCCCGACGATGCACAACACGTTGAAGATGTTGGATCCGACGACGTTGCCGATGGCGATGTCGGACTGCCCCGCGCGGCCCGCGGCGACGGTGGTGACGAGCTCGGGCAGCGATGTGCCGGCCGCGACAATGGTGAGCCCAATGACGGCCTCGGGGATCTCGAAGATGTGCGCAATTCCGACCGCGCCGTCGACCATGCACTGGGCCGACAACGCCACGGCGGCGATGGAAAACACCAGCATGAACAAGTTGAGCACGAGGTGGTTTTCACGCGTGGTGGCGGCTGTCGCGACGGCCAAGTAGGCGACGATCGTCCCGACCAGCGCGAGACCGAAGCCCAGGTCGAGCCGCTGGGCGGAGAGCGCCAGGCTGATGAGCACCACCGCGACGCCGCTGAGCACCCAGTCCATCCGCTCAAGCGCACCCTCTTCGGCTTCTTCTGCGTCGTCGTCGGCTTGCAGGTGCGGGGAGCGTGTCGCTGAGATGATCGTCGTCGCGACGTAGCCGACGAGCAGCACCGCCAGCACGGCGCCCTCCGCGCGCGAGACCGTGCCGTCGAGGGACAACACGGTGAGCAGCAGCGCGGACGCGATCATCACCGGAATATCAAAGCGCACGAGCTGTCGCTGCACCTTGAGCGGGTTCAGGATCGCGGCGATCCCCAGGATGAGCAGGATGTTGAAGATGTTCGACCCGACGACGTTGCCCAGCGCCAGATCGGCCGAATCCGAGAGCCCGCTGGTCAGACTCACCGCGAGCTCTGGGGCAGATGTGCCGAAGGCGACGACAGTCAGCCCCACGACCAGGGGCGAGATGCCGAACGTTCGGGCGATGCTCGCGGCGCCGCGCACGAGGCCGTCGCCACCGACGACCAGCGCTGCGAGGCCGGCGACGAAGACGACGAGATGGACCGCGATATCCACGTAAAGCCCCTCCTAATCTGTCGACAACACGGCCAGAAAGGCGCTCTGCGGAATCTCGACGTTACCGACGGATTTCATCCGTTTCTTGCCGCGTTTCTGCTTCTCCAGGAGCTTGCGTTTCCGGCTGATGTCACCGCCGTAGCATTTCGCGGTGACGTCTTTGCGCAGGGCCTTGATGGTCTCCCGCGAGATGATTTTGCTGCCGAGCGCCGCTTGGATCGGCACGTCGAACTGCTGACGGGGAATGAGCTTGCGCAGCTTCGCCACGAGATCACGGCCACGATCGTAAGCGGTGTCGGCGTGGACGATGAGACTGAGCGCGTCGACCGGCTCCGAGTTGACCAGGATGTCGAGCTTGACGAGCTTGCCTTTCCGGAAGTCGATCATCTCGTAGTCGAGGCTGCCGTAGCCGCGTGTCACCGTCTTCAGGCGGTCGAAGAAGTCATAGATGATCTCAGCGAGTGGCAGCTCGTACTGGATCACCACCCGCGACTCGCTGAGGTAGCGCATATCTTTCTGGATGCCGCGGCGGTCAGTGCACAGCTTGACGATGGCGCCGATGAACTTCGCTGGCGTATGCACGGTGCACCGGACGTACGGCTCCGAGACAGATAGACGTCGGTCCGCGTCCGGTAGATCGCCGGGGTTGGAGAGCTCGAACTCCGACCCGTCAACCATCTCACAGCGATAGACCACGCTTGGCGCCGTCGTGATGAGGTCCAGGCCGTACTCCCGCTCGAGCCGCTCCTGAATGACCTCCATGTGCAGCAGGCCCAGAAATCCGCAGCGAAAGCCGAAGCCGAGCGCGCCGGACGTCTCTGGCTCCCAGGAAAACGAGCTGTCGTTCAAGGCGAGCTTGCTCAGCGCGTCACGCAGCACGGCGTAGTCGACGCTCTCGATCGGGAAGATGCCGCAGTAGACCATCTGCTGGACTTCTTTGAAGCCAGGCAGCAGCTCGGTCGCCCGCCGTTTGGTGTGGGTGACGGTGTCGCCGACCTTCACGTCTTGGATCTGCTTGATGCCGCAGACCAACACGCCGACCTGGCCGTAGCGCAGCTCGTCGACCACGACGACCTTCGGCGTATGGACCCGGATCTCGAGGAGCTCGTAGTCTTGCATGGACTGCATGAAGCGGACCTTGTCGCCCTTACGCAGCGTGCCGTCGAACACCCGCACCTGCACCAACACGCCGCGGTAGGCGTCGTAGCTGCTGTCGAAGATCATCGCCCGCAGCGGTGCGTCGGGATCGCCCTTGGGCGACGGAATCAGCTTCACCACCGCCTCAAGAATCTCCTTGATGCCGACGCCGTTCTTGGCCGACGTGGGGATGGCGTTGGCCGTGTCGATGCCGATGCCGTCTTCGATCTCGGCGCACACCTCAACCGGTCGGGCCGACGGCAGGTCGATCTTGTTCAGCACCGGGATCAGGGTCAGGTCAGCGTCGATCGCGAGGTAGACGTTGGCCAGCGTCTGCGCCTCGACGCCTTGCGCCGCGTCGACGACGAGCAGCGCTCCCTCGCACGCGGCGAGAGAGCGCGACACCTCGTAGCCAAAGTCGACGTGGCCGGGCGTGTCGATGAGGTGGAGCTCGTACGTCTCGCCGTCGTCGGCGGTGTAGTGCAGGCGAACGGCTTGGCTCTTGATGGTGATGCCGCGCTCGCGCTCCAGGTCCATCGAGTCGAGGTATTGCGCCTGCATGTCACGGGCGTCGACGGCGCCGGTCAACTCAAGAATGCGGTCAGCGATCGTCGACTTGCCGTGGTCGATGTGGGCGATGATGCAAAAGTTGCGAATCTTGTCGGCCTGCATTGCGGGCTACCCCCTCGGGGCGATGGCCCGCGAGGCGCGAAGGTGGCGATTGCCCGTGGTGCTGTCAACGAACCCCGTCAAAACGCACCCAGCCTTCGAGAAGCACCCAGGCATCAAAATACGCAGGGTTCTCAAAACACACATGGCGCCAAAAACAGATACAGCCCCGCCGTGTCGCCACGACGGAGCTGCGCTCTGTCCGTGCGCGCTTAGCTCAAATGCTCAACGCCCTGCTTCTTCACCTTGGCCTTCCACACCTTGTCCGGCAGCCATGTAGGCCGCTTCTCGGGCGCGTCGACGTGCTCGCGCCAGCCGGTGAACACGTGCACACGCGCCGTACCGCGCTCGCGCAGTCGGATCTCCGTGTGGCCGCGGCTAGCAGCTTTCAGCGCCGCACCACGGGGCTGGCGGTTGGCGAAGACGATATCTGTGTCTTTCCCATCGTCCATCAGGACGAAGTTTTTCTTTGCGCGATCTGGCATGACAATGCACTCCCTTTGCGACGCATGGTCGCATTGAAACACCAGCACTGACCCGCCAGGCGGATGGGGGGCGGCACAGGTGCCCTCAGAACGTTGATACATCCTGTATGCGACGGTTTGACGAGGCACGCAAGTAAGAGTTGCGCCAAAATCGCCCACGCAACCAAAGAAAGTGAAGCGACCCTGCGTAGTTGCTTGTCCTGCGCCCTCAAACAATCGCGGAAGTGGTTGAAAACATTACGATCTCAGACAGCCTGTTGAATATCATGCGGCTGTGCTGCGTACATCGGCCCGCGTGCGCGGGCGCCATCGGTTTTGATCACGACGGCCCTTTGACGAGAGCAGTGCGCCTTTCTGGAGGCATTTTTTGGGGATGATAGGCTCCAATCCCCTCGCGCCAGGAGCCACCGTGCCATCGCAACGCCAGTCCAACCCACCGCACCCGCGCACCGGCAGTCTCGCCGGTCTTGTCCGTGCCGGCTGTCTCTTCAGTCTCGTCGGCCTGGTGGTGTGCTGCACCCTGCTCCCAGCTCCGGCTGAGGCAGACGAGTGGCGCCGGGTTCGCAAGGGCGTGCAGCTGTTTCGGGTCAGCGCGTGGCAGGACGCCGCGACGGCCCTCACCCCCTTGGTCGAAGGCAAGAAGAAGATCTCCAAGAAGGCCCGAGCGCCTGCCGCCTACGTCTTGGCGCGTGCCCGCGCGGCGCTGAAGGACGGGCCGGGAGCGCGCAAGGCGTTGGTGGCGGCGCGCGGCGTTCGCGACATCTACGGCCCCGCTTGGCGCTTCGCCGAGGTCGAGGTGCTGCTCGCAGAGGGCCACAAGAAGCAGGCGTTTCAGGCTTTGAGCGCGCTGCGCAACGTGGCGCCGAAGTTTCGCTGGGCCCAGGCCGACATCCTCTGGGCGCGGCTCTATGAGGAGGTGGGGCCGCCTCGAGCGGCGGCGGAGGCGTGCCTGCAGCTGTACGGCAAGAGCCGTCTGCATCTGCCACAAGACGAGCTGCTGGCCCGGGCGGCGCGGCTGTTTCGCACGGTTGGCGACAATCCGCGTGCGCACGCGCTCTGGAAGAAGCTGCTGATGAACCACCCTGAGAGCGCGCTGGTTGGCGAGGCGTTGGCCCACGTCCCCCTGGCCAGCTTGAGCGATGCGGAGCGACTCACGCGCGCGGAGACGCTGTTCGCGAAGCGGGACTACGAGCGCTGTCGTGTCGAGTCGTTGTTTCTGTGGAAGAAAGGGCTCTTCAAGTCACAGGTCGGCTATTTCCTCGGCAAGATCGGCTCTGAGCGCCTGCGGGACGACTACCCGAACGCCGTGACGTACTTCGAGGCCGCCATCGTCGCTGGCGAGCCCTACGCCATGTTTGGCCTGTCGAGCTACGGCATCGCGCTGGCGAAGGTGAACCGCCATGAGGACGGCATTAAGGCCTTTGACCTGTGGCTGAAGCGCTACAGCGGTCAGAACATCAAGCGCGTCAACGAGGCGATGTACGATCGCTGCAGCGCGATTGTGTCGGCGGGTCAGCCGCTCCGCGCCGTCGCCGAGTACCGGCCCTTTCTCACGCGCCATCGCAAGGGCTTCGATTGGGGTAAGTACTGGTGGTTCATTGGGTACTGGTCGTACATGGGCGGTAAATACGAGGACGCCATCAAGCTGTTCGCGCCACTGATGCGCTCGCACAACCCGCTGGTAGGCGGCAAGGCGCAGTACTGGACGGGGAAGGCGTTGCAGAAGCTGGGTCGCAAACCGCAGGCGGCGGCGGTGTGGCTCAAGCTGGTGGCGCATCAGCCGCTCAACTACTACTCAGGCATGGCAGAGCAGCACCTCCACACGATGGGATACGGTAAAAAGCTGCCGAGGCGACCGGATCTCTCGCGTGTGCCGTACCGCGCACGGGCGCCTTTTCGTGGGCTCGCCGCTACCGGCGCGGTCGCGCGGCTCAAGAGCGCGGCGCACATGGGTGAGTATGACACCCTGCGCGAGGTGTTGGCGCGGGAGAATCGGGCGTTGCAGCGGCAGCTCGGGACGGCGAGGTTGACGCAGCTGATCAGCGATCTCTCCGATGAACTCGAGGATTTCTACACCGATCGCGACCGCGCCTACTACAAGTGGCGGCGTGACCTGCGCAGCTGGCCGACCAAGGCGACGGTGCACAAGTGGCGCGGCATCTACCCGCGGGCCTATCACACACACGTGGTGCATTGGGCCAAGGAGTTCGGCGCGCCGGAGTGGATGGTGTACGCCCACATGCTGCAGGAGAGCCGCTATAAGCCCTGGATGATCAGCAACGCGCCGGCCTATGGCCTGCTCGAGCTGCTGGACCGCACGGCGCGGCGCCTGGCTGCGGAGCGCAAGGACGACTATCAGCTCTGGATGCTGATGCGGCCGAGCTACAACATTCAGTGGGGCACGCAGTATTTGGGCGCGCTGTACCGCAAGTTCCACCAGCAGCTGCCCTTCGCGATCTGCAGCTACAACGGCGGACCGATGCTGCTTGAGCACCACATGCGCCAGTCAAAGGGGCAGGATTTTGACGTGATGATCGACGCCCTGAGCACGCATCAGGCGCGCAACTACGTCCGCATGGTCATCGGCCACTTCCTGCGCTACCTCGCCATCTACGAGAAGCCGGCCCGCGCCGCGAAGCTGCGTAGGCAGCTGCTGTTGGGGTCGTGGAAGGCTGAGTGGCTCAAGGATCCTGACTACTAGGGCCTGTCGGCGTCTCGGTCACTTCTGATTTGCTACTTCTTTGGCACCGAACAGTAGCTCGGGAAGAAGGGCAAACCCAACTCAAAAGGCGGAGCGCCTGCCTGCCCGATGGCGTGCGCCTTGAGGAAGGTCCATGTGTGCGGCACCAACGTGTACGGGATCTTGTGACCCGTCTTGTGGTTGCACTGCGCGAAGAATGTGCCGGCATCGGTCAGGGACTTGATGAGCGCCTTGGCGAGCAGGTCAAAGTTCTGCGAGAAAGCGGAATCGCCGGCCCCGCCCCAGATCACCAGCATGGGCACCTTTGCGGCGCCCTTGGGCCACGTGTGCAGGTAGCCGCCTGAGAAGGGCGCAGAAGCGGCGATGACCTTGCTGCGGTTGGCCGTCAGGAAGGTGGTCATCATGCCGCCGCCGCTCATCCCCGTGACGTAGATGCGATTGGTGTCGACGCTGTACTGCGACGCGACGCACTTGATCATGTCGTCAAAGAACACCAGCTCACGGTTGTCCGTGTCGAAGACCTTCTCGCCGTAGCGCCAATCGAGGACCGGCTTGCTGCCGTTCACGTCAGCGGTCGTCTCGGGGGCGATGAGGATGAAGGGGTCGTTGGTCTCGCCCGTCTGGATAGCTGGCCAGCCCGTCGCCGTGAGCATGCCCGCCGCGTTGCCACCGTTGCCGTGATAGACAAAAACCAGCGGCAGCTTGGCCGTGCCCGTCGCGGAGGCCGGCAAGTTCAGCACGAAGCTGCGATCGAACTCGGCGCTCTTGAACGTGTTGGGCCCGGCCTTGAGCGTGGGGCAGGTCTTGATGCCCTCATACAGCTTGATCGTCGTGGCGCAGCTCACCTGGTAGGGATCCACCTGCTTGCCAAAGGCCACCGCTTTGAACGTCGAGCCCTTGAGGTTCGCCTCAAAGGCCGGGATGTCGCCCGTCAGCTCGCCGCAGAAGGTGTTGTTGTCCGAGTCGACGGTGCCGACCACCGCCAGGTTCGAGTCCACAGGCGTGCCGGTCGGCGAGGACTTGGCCGGGATGGTGACCTTGCCAAAGCTGGCGGTGAACGTGCCGTCCGCCTTGACCGCGACGTCTTTCACAGCGCCGATAGGCGCCTCGCTGACCCAGTCATCCGCCGCGCCGAGGCCGTAGATGTCGAACGAGCGCAGCGTGCCGCCCGCGCCCTTGGTGCCTTCAGCGGAGACGACCGCCTTCAATCGCAGCTGCGTGCCGGCCAGAGACAGCTTAATCCCGATGAAATAGGGGCCATCGGCGAGCAGCGTGTTGACCTTGGCCGGCCCCGCATCCGCGCTCTTCGCGTCTGCGTTGCCAGCTGTGTCGCCGCCAGCTGCGTCGCCGCCAGCTGTGTCGCTGCCAGCGACGGCGTCGGTCGATCCAGCGTCGCCCGCGTCGCTGCCGGTTCCGTCTGTGGCGCCGGCGTCGGTGGCCGCGGCCGGTGTTGACGCCTCAGTGCCGCACGCGCCAATGGCGAGCGCGCCGACCAGGAGCGTGATGAGGTGGGCGTTGGGACGAAATGGGGCGGGGCGGCTAGTCATGGGCTTCTCCGGGCAAGCGGCGGGAACCGTAAGAGATCCTCGTCGCATGTGGCAAGCGTCGCGCGCTGAAACCGCGAGAACATGGGTTCGCCGCTAGGTTCGGTCCTAGCTTGGCCGGGCCAGCATCTTTCGACTCGACACGAATGGGCGCACTCCCTATGCTTCGCGCCGCTTCGCCACCCGCGCGAGGTCCCTACGCCAACCAGCGCTTGAATGGAGTTTTGATCATGACTTTCGCCGCCATCCCTCAGTCCGCCACCCAGAACTACAAGGTCGCCGATATTGGCCTCGCGGACTTCGGTCGCCTTGAGATCATGATGGCCGAGAAAGAGATGCCTGGCCTGATGTCGCTGCGTGAGAAGCACGGCCAGACCAAGCCGCTGACGGGCGCCCGCATCGCCGGATGCCTGCACATGACGGTGCAAACCGCGGTGCTCATCGAGACGCTGACTGCGCTTGGCGCCGAGGTCACTTGGACCAGCTGCAACATCTACTCGACCCAGGATCACGCCGCCGCAGCGATCGCCAGGAGCGGCGTGCCGGTGTTCGCGTGGAAGGGCGAGACCGACGCCGAGTACGATTGGTGCCTCGAGCAGCAGATCTACGCCTTCAAGGGGGGCAAGGGCCCGAACCTCATCCTCGACGACGGCGGCGACCTGACTTGGTACGTGCACGACAAACACCCCAAGCTGCTGGCCGACATTCGCGGCCTCTCGGAGGAGACCACCACCGGCGTGCATCGTCTCTACGAGGCCTTCCATAAGGGCACGCTCAAGGTCCCCGCGATCAACGTGAACGACTCCGTCACCAAGTCGAAGTTCGACAACCTCTACGGCTGCCGTGAGTCTCTGATGGACGGCATCAAGCGCGCGACAGACGTCATGATCGCCGGCAAGGTCGCGATTGTGTGCGGTTACGGCGACGTGGGCAAAGGCTCCGCGCAGTCCCTCCGCGGCCTCGGCGCTCGCGTGCTCATCACCGAGATCGACCCCATCTGCGCGCTTCAGGCTGCCATGGAGGGCTTTGAGGTCGTGACGATGGACGACGCCGCCGGCCGCGCCGACATCATCGTGACCGCGACGGGATGCGACGGCGTCGTCACCGGCGCGCACATGACGGCGATGAAGGATCAGGTGATCCTGTGTAACATCGGTCACTTTGACACTGAGATCGACGTCGCGTGGCTCGAGAACAACGACACCATCACCGAAGAGAACATCAAGCCGCAGGTGGACCGCTTCCACTTCGCAGACGGCAAGACGCTCATCCTGCTCGCGCGCGGCCGGCTCGTGAACCTCGGTTGCGCGACGGGGCACCCCAGCTTCGTGATGAGCAACTCGTTCACCAATCAGGTGCTCGCGCAGATCGCCCTGTGGGAAGATGATTACGAGCTCGGCGTGCACGTCCTGCCGAAGCTGCTCGACGAAGAGGTCGCGCGCTTGCACCTCGCAAAACTGGGCGTAAAGCTGACGACGCTGACGGACGCGCAGTCGAAATACCTCGGTATTGGCAAGCAGGGCCCGTTCAAGCCTGAGCACTACCGCTACTAGGTGTCGCACGCGGCGATCCGCGGCGCCGGGCCTTGGGGTTTGATGCCTTCAGGCTCGGCGCGGCGTCGCTGGTCGGCCGGATCAGGCGAGCGTGCGCGACGGTAGCTGACCCCGAACGTTCACCAGCAGCAGCAGTCGCGCGTGCGCCGCAGGGTGTTCGCGCGAGATAGAACCAGACGAAGGAGCACCCGATGTCAGACGCATGGATCGCCAGTGGGTTGTCGCCGATGGCAGCCAAGCTCGAGGGCTCGTCGATTCTCGTCATCGCGGGGCAAGTGCGCGCGCTGGTCGACAGTGGCCGGAAGATCTGCAACCTCACGATCGGCGACTTCAATCCGACCGAGTTTCCAATTCCGGATGTGCTGCGTGACGCCATCAAGGCCGCGCTCGATGGCGGTCAGACCAACTACCCGCCGAGCAACGGCCTGCCCGCGCTGCGCGAGGCGGTGTCGAGGCTGTATAAGGCGAAGCTCGGCATCGACGTCGATCCCGCCTATGTGACGGTCTGTTCGGGGGCCCGTCCGCTGCTGTACTCCTGCTTTCGCGCGGTGATCGCGCCCGGCGACAAGGTCGTGTACGCGGCGCCATCGTGGAACAACAACCACTACGCATCGATGCTCGACGCCACGGTTGTGCAGCTCAAGGTCGGCCCGGAGGACAACTTCTTCCCCCGCATTGAACAGTTCGCACCGCACCTGCGCGACGCGCGGCTCTTCGTGCTCAACAGCCCGTTGAACCCCTCCGGCACGCTGATTCGACCCGACGTGTTGCGCGAGCTCTGCGATGCGATCGTGACGGAGAATGAGCGCCGCAAGGCCGCCAACGAGCGCCCGCTGTTTCTGCTCTATGATCAGATCTACTGGATGCTGAACCTCGGCGACGTCGCGCACGCCGATCCCGTCGGAATCGACCCGCGGATGAAGGACTACGCCATCTACGTCGATGGCATCTCGAAGGCCTTCGCTGCGACCGGGCTTCGCATCGGCTTTGGCATCGCGCCGCCGCCGGTGAGCCAGGCCATGAATCGCATCCTGGGCCATGTGGGTGCCTGGGCGCCGCGGCCTGGCCAGATCGGCACCATCGCCCTGCTCAACAACTTTGAGGCGATGGACAGCTACCTCGTCTGGATTCGTGACCAAGCGCGGCAGCGGTTGGCGATGATTCACGACAAGATGACGGCGCTGGGCGCCGACTACCCGGTGCGTGCGCTTGAGCCCGAGGGTGCGATCTACCTCAGCGTGGAGCTGCGTCTCGCCGGCTATGAGACCGACGGCGACGGCGACGGCGCCGGTCGTGTGCGTCTTGAGACCTCGGATGACGTGCGCCAGTACCTGCTGGACGCCGCTGGGGTCGCGGTCGTGCCGTTCGGCGCGTTTGGCGCGGATCACGCCCCCGATTGGTACCGCTTGAGCGTCGGCGCGGTCAGCGTCGCCGAGCTTGGCGCGGCGCTCGATCGCATTGAGGTCGCCGTTCGCGCGCTCCGCCCCGTGGCTGGATAGCGTGTCTGAGTCGTCACCCACGTGGCTGTTTACCAGCCGCCACGACTTCGAAGACGTGTTGATGGCGCAGCTCGCGGCGTGCGCCGGTGAGCTGCCGGTGGCGGTTGAGATGCTGCGTTCGGGGCTGGTCAGCGTGGCTGGCATCCCCGCTGGGCAGCCGCCGCTGCAGTGGGACCCAACCTACGCGCTGCAGGTGTTGCCAGAGGCGCGCGCGGTCAAGGGCACCTCGGTCAACGATCTGGCGCGGGCCGTCGTCGATCTCATCGCGGATCCGCTCGACGGCGTCGACGGACCCTGGGACTTGCACGTCTTCGTACCCGCTCAGCTGCGCGGCAATCCGAAGCCGCCCATGGCGCGCCGCCGGGACCTGCTTGAGGCCGCGATCGGCGAGCGTTTGCAAGGGATTCGCAGGCGGGCCTGGCGGCAGCGCATCGCTGGCTGCGGTCTCCCGGTGCGGTTGGTGCAGGTGCTGCTCTATGACGAGGAGACCTGCTGGGTGTCGTGCGCTCCATGTGTCCGCACGGAGGTCGACGGCACGTGGCCGGTCGGGATCCCAGCCGGGCTGGCGGTCATCGACAATGACGACGGCGCCCCGGCGAGCTCCTACCGCAAGCTGGAGGAGGCCCTGGCCTGCATGCAGCGCTGGCCGGATTATGGCGAGCGGGCCGTGGACCTGGGCGCGTGCCCGGGCGGGTGGACGCGCGTGCTGCGCCGGCACGGTGCGCGGGTCGACGCGGTCGACCGCCAGCCGTTGGTGCAGCACCTCATGCGGGACCGACAAGTCCGATTTCATAAGGCAGACGCGTTCGCGTGGCGACCCGAGCGTCCGGTCGATTGGCTCGTCTCCGACATCGTCGCCTACCCCGATCGCATCCTTGACCTGATCGACGTGTGGGCCGGCGAGCGGCTCGCCACGCGACTGGTGGTGCAGATGAAGTTTCGCGGCGATCCCGACCACGCCAAAATCGCCGACGGCTTGGCGCGTCTGCGTGCGGCGGGGTACGGCGCCCGGGCGCGGCACTTCTTCAACGACAAGAACGAGATCACGTTCATGGCGGTTCGCGCCTGAGGACTCCCGATGACTGAGACCGTCACGCCTCCGGCCGCCTCCTCTCGTCACACCGCCGCCGATCACGGCGCTGGCACCACGCGGCTCGCCATTGTCGCGCCGAATGGCCGCATGGGCAGCGCGCTCATCGCCCTGGCCGATTCCGCGCCGGCGGTGACGATCACGGCGCGCATCATCCCCGTTGGCGAGCAGGGCGGCGTGCCGCTGGCGGCGGTGGATCCCGAGATGGTCGACGTTCTGATCGATTTCAGCCATCGCGAAGCGGTCGTCGATCACGCTGATTGGTGTGCGCAGCACGGCGTGGCCTGGGTGCTCGGCACGACCGGCCTCACGACCGAGGATGCCGCCGCCGTCGCCGCCGCTGCGTCCCGCTGTGTCGTCTTTCAGGCCAGCAACTTCTCACTCGGTGTCGCCCTGCTCACCGATCTCGCCGCCCGCGCCGCCCGTGTGCTTGGCTTGGAGGCCGACGTCGAGATCGTCGAGCGTCACCATCATCACAAGCGCGACGCGCCCTCCGGCACCGCCCTGAGCCTCGCCCAAGCCATCGCCGAGGCCCGCGACCAACAGCTCGCAGACGTCATCACCAACGGCCGCGACGGGCTCGTTGGCGCGCGGCCCCGCGGCGAGATCGGTATGCACGCCCTGCGCCTGGGCGACGTGGTGGGCCACCACGCGCTGCACTTCGCGTGGGGGCACGAGGAGCTCGTGCTGACCCACGAAGCTCGCGATCGCGGCGTTTTCGCGGATGGTGCGCTCCGGGCCGCGCTGTGGTGCGCAGCCCACCGCGCGGCTGGCAACGTGGGTGCGCGGGGCATGAGCGACATGCTCGCCTGAGCGCGGCGGCGCGGTCGTGGCACACACGGCGTCGCTCGGCGCGGTGTCCCAGGGCGGCCTCGATCATCGTTTCGTCCATGACGGTAGACCAGGCAGTCTCGCGAACAC
>ERZ889078.2550-NODE-2550-length-12848-cov-8.542328_pt1 | contig 12848 bp, 5 predicted proteins | sample MGYA00521266_ERZ889078 | MGnify/ENA primary metagenome ERZ889078 (study PRJEB32303, sample SAMEA104408618) | aquatic metagenome | biome: Brackish water; feature: Pelagic; material: water | place: Baltic Sea | collected 2014-06-16T06:34:00 | depth 76,534 m ...
AATGATAGCGTCGGGTTTCAACCCGTCGTCGTCTCGCCCTGCACCCTCTCGCCCTCCGATGACGCCACCCACCTTCGCCTGCGTCAAAGACGGGTGTTCGCGAGACTGCCTGGTCTACCGTCATGGACGAAACGATGATCGAAGCCCCCGAACGCTCGACGCATATTACGATCAGGTGCTTGTTTTAGCTGACATGACGGGTCGTTTGGAGCCGCGCGGCGAGCGGATTCTTTTTTTGAGAACCTCGCAATTGCCCCTCGACACCGCTTCAAGTTGCCCGCGTGCTCGAAACTCCTGTTGATGTGAGACCAGTGAAATCTGGGGTGGACGCGCGACGACGGCGACATACGGCTGGGGAGCTGTAGGGCGGTATCGGCGCAACATTGCGATGATCGGTCAGTGGGTTGGTCGGTGCGCTCCCGGAGGGAGTCCACTGCAAGGTGAAGCTGTGCTGATTCAAGGCAGGGTCGAACCAAAGAGGTCGATCCGAGCCCAGGGTCGCTCCGGAACTGTGTGGAGGTGACAGTGCTCGCATGCCGCCAAACCGCCCGGCACCCATGGGTCCACGGGCCTGCCGCGCCTACTTCTGCCGCGCCGGGCGCGCTCGCCGGGTGTGCGCGTGCGCCCCTGCGTGTGGCCGCCTCCGTCGCGGCCACGCTGGTGGTCGCCTTCCTCTGCGCCCGCCCAGCCGCCGCCGTACCGCCACGCGTCGTGGTCCCTCAGGACGCCAACGTGTTCCACGCCAGCGCTGTGGACGCCTTCCTGCCCAACACCCCGCCGTACCCGGTGGACGGTCTGATCGCCCGACACTTCGGCACGTTCATCTCAGGCCTGCCCGACGTGAGCCTCGTCAGCATGGACGTCAACGGCTATGCGCTCGCCAAAGCCGACGCCGAGCGCGGGTACGTCGCGCAGTTCGAGAACAAAGGCCGTCTGCGCATCTCTCTGCCCGTCGCGCTGGTGGCCAAGACCACACAGATGGTCGACGGAAAGCCGCAGCCGTTTGGGCTCGGCGTGTCGCTGTTTTACCGGTTCGATCAGCCGCCTGCGCAGCGCGTCACGGGCTGGATGCCGCTCGTTAGCCTGGGCCAGTTGAGCCAACCCTGGTCCCTCGCGGTGCTGCTCAAGTCCGGCGTGCCCGTGCTCGCTCGCAAGAACTCCGACGGGACGCTGTTCGATCTTGGCGCCGTGGCCGTCGGTCATCAGCCGACGCTCCGCATCGACGACGGCAAGTGGCACCACGTGGTGGTGAACTTCATCCAAGAGCCGAACCCCAATGGCTGCGGCGGCAAGTCAGGCGCCGCCTGCGCTGGTCGTGGTTGGCTGCGGTTGCACATCGACGGCGTGCTGACGAGCGAGTATCTCATCGACGTTGGTCAGGATTTTCGACAGCTCGATCTCGGCAGCCTCGCGGTCACGCAAGGTACGTACAGTGGCCAAGCCAACTGGCAGGCGAACCCGCCGACGCTGCTCTCTCGGGGTCTGATCGACGACCTCATGGCTTACCGACGCCCCCTCACGACCGCCGAGATGAGCCGCCTCGTGACGCGCAATCGCATCGGGTTGGTGGCGCAGTGGCCAGCGTTTACGCCCTCGCTGAGCGGCCTCACGAGCGCCGCAATTCCAGGTGCACCTGCCGCAGGCCAGTCGTCCCCGACCCCAGGGTACAAGGCCACCTCAGAGCCCATATTTGTCGCAAAAAAGACGCCTAGCTCGGCGCTGATGCCGGGTCAACTTCACGAATCCCTCGACGCGACTGGCACCAGCTGGACATTCGCCGGCGTCGCGCGAAGCAATGGCCAGAAATGGCTGGCACAACTGCACGTGTCTCCGGGCTGGGTCGGAATCTATGCGTCCGGCAACACGCTGTACGCGGCGTGCGGATCCGGCGTCCCCAACTGGGCATCGGACACAGCCACGACGGCCAAGGTGGCCGTGTCCTACTCCACGGACGCCACCGTGTGGCGTCGCTTCGCCATCATCGCGGACGGCGACAAGATGCAAGTGTTGATGGACGGCCAGCTGACGCCCTTACCCTGTGGACCCCGCAGCGCGACCTTCGCCCTCCATCGGGTTCGCGCGACCGGTACGCCCGCATCTGAGCCGGCGGCCGACGTCGCGCGTGTCCTGCTCTTCAAGCGCGCCGTTCCGGTAGATGAGCTCTGGGCGACCGCATTTCCGGGGCCCATCGCGTGGTTCGATGGCACCGCGGCCGAAGGCACCTCGATGTCGCGGCGCAGCAAGCTGTCGTGGTCCGGGCTGTGGCTCGGCAAAGGCGGCAGCAGCGCCCAACCTCCAAGTGACGGCATCATCGGCGCCAAAGCGTCGGCGTCGACAACGGCGCTGGTCGCCGCAGTCGGCGTGCTCGATCCCAAAATCGACGGCGGCGCAGTCCGCCCATTCACCGTAGCCCTACGCGTCAAGCCGATCGCGGGCGGCACAGGTATGCGCGACATTCCGCTCATGACACGCACGGTCTTCGGACAGCCTGGTATCCACGACGTCGACGTCCGTTTGGTGTGCGACTACGGCGGATCGGGGTGCCGAGTGTACATGCTCACACCTGGCGCAAGCCCTGGCGCACCGTCCGGTCAGTGGCGCGCTGAGCGGGTGCTGCCCTGGGGCCAAGAGGCGACCATCGTCGTCAGCTGGCCGGTGACAGGGCTCGTAGCGTCTGCCGACCCGAGCAAGAGCACGCTCGATGTGTCGCCGCGGGTCGCCATCAACGGGGAGACGCAGAATCAGGTCGCGTCCAGTGGCACCCAACACGTGGTGAACCTGCTCCCCGTCTGGAAGAAGTATGGCAACCACCTGCGCCCAGACCCGGCCGGCAAGTTCTGGGTCTGGCTGGTCGGTGGCGACACGGGCTTGGACAGACTGGCCTTGCTTGACGTGCGAATCTACCCGTATGCCGTTCAGGACGTCGCCGCGATCGGCGCGCGCTGCGCCAACCTAGCCTGCGGCGAGACAGGTCGACTCTGCGCCGAAGCGGACGCCAGCAACACCGGCGCCAGCGGCTTCTGCCACGGCTGTGACGCAAACCACGTCGCGGTCGCCGGTTACGGCTACGTCGAGCGGCAGTGTCGTCCGAAGGCCGAGTTCTACGGCGATTGCGGTCAGAACGCAGACTGCCAGAGCGGCGCCTGTGACACGTCGACCTTGCGCTGCGCCGCGACCAACGCAACCAAAGAGGCCTGCACCTCGTTCTGCAGCGCGCGTGGCCGCACGTGTGCAGCGAACGCTGGCGGCACGTGGCGGTGCGGTGAGTGTCGCGGCGGCTACAAGCGGCTGCCGGGATACGGCGTCTTTAGCCCAACCCATCCCGACCTTGAGTGTACGTGGAACCCGACGATCGAAGACGGTGAGCCGTGCTCCGCCAACGAGCAGTGCATGTCGGCTCTCTGCGCCACCCAAGATCGGCCGAAGTACAAGGTGTACGCCACGGAGATCAACATTTACGACAGCTCTAAGCCGGTGCAGTCGGACTGGTGGCCCGTCTTCAAGAGCGTCGCTGTCGACCCCACCGCCGCGAAGGTCAAGCGCTGCGCCATCCGCGACACCACGATCTGCTCGAGCAAGTTTCTGGCGCATCAAGCCGAGAGCGCCGCGGTCTTCACCCCCGATTGCGCGCTGACGCCCGCGAACGCGTGCGGCGTCGGCAAGTCCTGCTCCCCAGTCCCGGCCTACCACTGCAAAGATCAGTGCAACACCGCGTACCGTGAGCGCAGGTGGACGGTGCTCTCGCCCCAGGCCTGCAACCACGTGATCGCCGACAACCTGCTGCTCGGCGCGAACGCGCAGGGACCCAAGGCCGTCGTGTCGCACGGCCTCGCCATGTACCAGTCCGTGCTGACGTCGATGAAGCGAGAAAACTTCAACCTCAACGACCTGAGGCGCGCCTTCCTACGAGAGTCTGGCAACTACAACAACAACACCGACTACGGACGTCTCATCAACGCGGGCGTCGGGCGGCTGCTCATCGCCTACGCGCAAGCGAACCAGACTGAAAAGAACGCGATGAAGGCACAGTACGGCAACTTCGGCCGGCTGGCGGACTGCGCCACGGCGGCGCCGTACAACAACAGCGCGGTCAACTTTGTCGCTTGTGAGCCGAAACTCCAGCCTATCGGCGCGATCTGTCCGCCGCCCGGGGAGAGCGCCGCCATCAAGGACGACTTCTGCTTCACCAACTACTGCGCGCGCGACACCAAGAAGTGTGACAACGGCGACAACCCGTTGCTCGAGCCACGTCCGAGCGCCGGCAATCAGGACCGGGCTGGTAAGAAAGACGTCAAGTTCGGCATCGTGCGCTGCGATGACACGACGGTGGAGATGGCCGAGAACAAAGAGGCCGTGAATCAGGCGCTGGTGGGCAAGAACTACTACCGCTACGTCGCCGACCTGACCATCGCGTACTGCATGCGCATGTTTGGCAGCTACGTGCCGCCGTACCCCGTCTTGCAGGGCCTCTTTCACATCGATCGCACCAAGGACCAGGCGTGCGCCAGCTATCAGTTCAAGGCCTACATCGCCGGGATTCCGCTCGCGATGGGCAAGCCGAAGTCGCTGTTTGGCGAGTGCACCGGCATGAAGATGACCAACACGACGGTGTGCGAGCAGGCCAGCTGCTCACCCGGACCGCTGATCACCGGCAACCTGTCAGAGCTGTTCAGCGCCCTCGCGGGTGGCGCCTACATCAACGTGGGTGGCGCCGCGCCCGGCTGCGTGCCGCTAGAAGGTACGCCGGTCGGTGAGCTCATCGACAAGCTGACCGTCCTGAAAACGCAGACCGTCGGGCCGATTCCGCTGGCCGTGCAGTTTGGTCCGACGCTCGATATCTGCATCGACCCGCTGGTTGGCGTCGGCGACGAAGGCGTGCCGAAGGTCACGATTCGACCCTCGATTGGCCTGGGTATCGACGCGCGCGGCGGTATCGGTCTGGCGGAGGGGCAGGGCAAGAGCAAGGCGATCAAGTTCTGGGCCGGTATTCAGCTGCTGCTCGACATCGTGAAGCTTGGCTTCCCGATCGGCTGGGGCGTGGACGTAGCGGACATCCCCGGCTACGTGGCGATGTGGAAGATTCAGGTCTCGCAGCGCATCGGCATCGACCTGGAGATGTTCAGCGGCAGCTTCTCGCTGTTCGCAGAGCTCGCGCTCGGTCCGTTCTCCATCGGGTACCGCTTGCAGCTGTTCAACTGGACTGGGCTGTTGTTTGAGTGGGAGCTGTCAAAAGTGCCGCTCTGGAGCACCAAGCTCGACCACGAAAAGGCCGCGATCACCTACGGTAATATGTCTAATCACAATCATGGCGCCTGGTTTGGCGGCAAGAAATGCGAGGGGCTGTGCGGCAAATAGTACACCAACATCGCAGAAGCCTGGTGGCTGCGCTGCTTGCAACGGTAGGGCTGATCGCGGCGCTCTGGTTGACCGTCTTCGTGGCGGATGACACGTCGACCGCGCCGACGGACGCGGCGACGCTGCTCGCCGGGTTACCGCACGGCGAGGCCGTACGCGCTGGGAAGTCGGGGGCCGTCGCTGCGTCGTCGTCGCCGCTGGCTGGGCGCTATCAACTCACCTACAGCATGACCATGTCGGCGCCGACCGCTCACGGGCAGGCCAGCGGCGAGATGGCGCTCAAGGCTGAGCTGCAGGTCGCCGCGGCCGCGCAGCCCGGGTGGTACGTCGGTCGCCTGCTCCAGCCGAAGGTCACGGCAGATCCGCAGTTGGCCAGCGCGATGGGCGCGTCCGTCGCCGAGCCGGGCGCGGGTTTTGAGGTGCCGTTCGCGCTCAAGCTCGACGAAGACGGCGCGATCACGGCGATGCGCCACGGCGCTGAAGCGCCGTCGGGCGTGCGGCACCTGCTGTCGGGCCTGCTGCGCGCGCTTCAGGTCGTGCGCACGCGAGAGGACGTCGACCACGCCGGCTGGACCCTGACGGAGCCCGGTCCCGACGGCGACAGAGAGGTGAGCTACCAGACGAAGGGCGACGCCCTGCAGAAGGACTGGCGCGTCTCGCAGCTCGGCAAGGGCGACGCCAAACGCGCGCCGATGGAGGCCGTCGGCGCCGTGCACATGCAGCTCGCCGGCGGCACAATCCGTGACGCGACCTATGCGCTCACGGTGGACGCTGACTTGGGGATGGGCCTGGGCGAGGCCCGGTACAAGGGCACCGTCAACGCAGCGCTCAAGCGGCTCGGCGTGGCCTCGGCGGCGTGGGCGCAGCAGCTTGACCTCGACAGCCTGGAGGCCGGCCTCGGCGCCAAACGCGTCCACGCGCCGCGACCCCGCATCGCAGTGGCTGAGGGCGCCACGGTTGCCTCGCTCGTGCACGCTGCCAGCTCGGCGGCGGTGCAGCGCGACCGCGGCGTTCGGCGCTCCGCGATGCAGCAGCTGGCGACGCTGATCCAACGTGATCCGAGCCGCGCGCGCCAGGTCGCGGACCTGATTCGCTCGCCACAGCCCGGCGTCGAGCGCCGCACGCTGGTCGAGGCCCTCGCCTCGTCGAACACGGCGGCGGCGAAGGCCGAGATGAGCGCGCTCATCGAGGATACGGACCTCGACCCGGAGTCCCGCGCCGATGTCGCCACCGTGACGACGTTCATGACCCAGCCGGGCGCGCCGCTCATCGCCAGTCTGACCAAGCAGCTCGGGGATGCGGGCTATTCGCGCCTCGGCACAGCGTCACTCTGGGCCCTCGCGGGCCAAGCGCGTCAGCAGGCCGATCGAGACGCCGCGCTGGCCGCCTCGCTCTCGACCAAGCTGCGCGGCCAAGCCGCCGCGACGCTCGGACCGGCCGCGGCGCTGTTGCCCACCAAGCCGCCAGAGAGCGCTGGGTTGGCCAAGTTTGGCGCGTTCAAGGCGGAGGCGTTGAAGGCGGGCGCAACGACCCTGGCGCCAGTCGCGACCGGCCAAGGGGCTGATGTCGGTGACCTGGGCGCGAGCGGCGGCGGTACCGTCGGCCCGACGGGACTCGGCGGCACGCCACCGCCAAGCCCTGGCGCGCTGGCGACGCGCGGTCAGATCGACGCGTGGCTCGAGGCGCTGGGGACCATCGGCGGTCCCGAAGTGCTGCCGCTCATTCGGCCGTGGCTGAACCATCCCTACCATCAGGTGCGCATGACGGCGGTGTTTGCGCTGCGCTTTGTGCAGACGAGCGCCGCCCGGATCGAGATCGTCAATCGCATGGCGCTCGACCCCGACGGCTGGGTGCGCCGGTCCGCGGTCATGGCGGCGCGGTACCATCCCGTCGCGCCGTTCTTGGCGCCTGTCAGCCGGGCGTTGAAGGAGGACATGCACCCCAACGTGCGCCTTGCGGCAGCCTACAATCTGGCGGTCTGGGCCCATGAGGCGCCGCCGCTGATGGCGTTGGTGCGGACCGCGGCGCAGCGTGAGCCCAAGCCGTTGGTGGCGCGGGCTATGCGGGACCTTGAGCCGATGCTACTGCGCGATGCGCCGGACGGAACGGTGACGATGGAGCCCGTCTTGCTGGGCGGTAAGCACATCGACTCCGTGCCGAGTGGGGTCGCGCTGGTGCCGAGGCAGGCGCCGAAGTCCGCGGCGACAGAAGAGGGCGCGCTGCCCAGCGGAGACGGACAATGAGCCGTGTGTTCATGCGTGAGGCGGCAGCTCACAGCGTCTCGCCGGCCGTACTCGCCGCCGTGCTGCTGGCTGGCATGGTGTCCGGTAGCGGTCTGCTATCGGGCTGCACAGGGAGCGCCGCGCGGTGCGCTTCTGGAACGGTCGAAGTCGGCGATGAGTGCGTGCCCACAGGCGCGGCGGCGTGTGGCGCCGGTACGTCATGGGACGAAGGCACCAAGCGTTGCGTGCTGACGGCGGCCGACGCCGCTGTTGCGGCGGACACGTCGGTAGACACCGGCAGCGGCGTCACCCCCGATGACACCTCGGGGTCGGACGCGGGCGCGGACAACGACGTCGGTGCCGACGCGGGACCGACATCATCGGCGCATGCAAAGCCTCGTGTGACGGTCGCGTCTGCGGCAGCGACGGGTGTGGCGGCACGTGCGGCGCGTGCCCCAATGGCAAGGTCTGCGACCCGACTGGGCAGTGCCTGACGCCGCCGTCGTGCCACGTCAGCTGCGTCGACGCGGTGTGCGGTGACGACGGCTGTGGCGGCACCTGCGGCACCTGCGGCGATCCAACCACGCCTATCTGCAAGGCCGGCGTCTGCCTGTCCGGGTGCGTCCCGGATTGTGTCAGCAAGACCTGTGGTCCAGACGGCTGCGGCGGTTCGTGCGGGAAGGCCTGCGCTGCCGAGGCGACCTGCAGCGCGCACGGCAATTGTGTGCCCAAAGCGTGGACGTGTGGCGCGGACTCCTACGCTGCAATGAACGGCTGCGATTGTGGCTGCGGCGCGCCTGATCCCGACTGCGACGTCGGTGGCCAAGTGCTGCATGGCTGCGGCCTCGACGATAAGTGCGACGCCGGCAAGTGTGTCTCGAAGCTCCCCAAAGGTTGGACGTGCCCGGGCTTCTTCTACGACGACGGGCTCATCTGCAACTGCGCGTGCGGCGGACCGGACCCAGATTGTGATAAGCCCGCGAACGCCATCATCGACTGCAAGCCCGGCGGTTGCGACAAGAAGCTCGGTGTCTGTGGGATCTGCAAGCCCAGCTGCGACGGCAAGGTGTGCGGCGACGACGGCTGCGGCGGCGTGTGCGGGACCTGCAAGGACCCGAAGCTGCCCGGCTGCGCGGCTGGAAAGTGCGTGGCGACCTGCACCCCGAGCTGCACGGACAAGGCCTGTGGTGAGGACGGTTGCGGCGGCGCGTGCGGCACCTGCGGTACGGGCTTGGTGTGCAGCGCAGGGGCTTGCGTCGGCGCGGCGGGCTCGTCCTGCGTCTCGCACTGTGGCTACCAGACGAAGGGCGGCTGCTGGTGCGACGCTGGCTGCAAGAAGCGTGGCGATTGCTGTGGCGACATCAACCTCTGCATCTGCACGCCGGACTGCACCGGCAAGACGTGTGGCAGCGACGGCTGCGGCGGCACGTGCGGCGGCTGCACCGACAAGGCCAAGCCGTATTGCGATGCTGGTAGCTGCACGGCGGTGTGTAAGCCGCAGTGCACGGACAAGGCCTGCGGCGACGATGGTTGTGGCGGCCAATGTGGCACGTGCCCTGCCGGTGACACCTGCAACGGTTTTGCCAAATGCGTGCCCCCGGCATGGACATGCTCACCGCACCTCTTCAACAGCGGTGGGCTGACGGCGACGTGCGATTGCAGCTGCGGAGCCGTCGATCCGGACTGCGCGGGCCTCGGCCCGGTGGTCGGCTGCCCGGCCGGGACCCTCTGCGCGGCGGGCAAGGCGTACTGCGCCGCGAGTTGGTGCGCCAAGCAATCGACCTGCGCCAAACCAGCGTGGTGCGTTGGCGTGTATCCAAGCGGAGACAACACCCTCAAGGGCGTGTGCGCGCCGCCGAACCCGGTTGGATTTGCGCCAGGACACCCCTGCAGCGTTGATCAGGCCTGCGCTAGCGGGGTCTGCGTGGCGGGGACGTGCCGCATTCATTGCCAGGCGGACGGCGACTGCCCGACGGCGCAAGCCTGCACCGGCGTAGAGCGACTGCAGCCCCTGAGCGGCAAGCCCGTCGGCGTGATCGGTGTGTGCGACACGACGAAATCGACCGGCAAATCGTGTAGCAAACATGCCGACTGCCCCGGGCAGCTGTGCCTAGCCTACCTCGATCCGGTGAAGCTCGGCGTGCTCGCGCGATGCGGGTTGCCCCACGGCGGTGCACCTGAGGGTGCGGCCTGTGCAGACGGCGTGCATTGCCAGCTGGGCTTGCTGTGCGCGGCGGGTGCGTGCGGCAGGCCGTGTCTCGGTGGCCAGAGTGAGTGTCCAGCCGGCCAGACCTGCAAGCCGGCCGTCCTGCAACACGGCGCGACCAGCAGCGCGAGCGACGATACGGTGGTGCCGACGTGCCACGTGAAGCCTTAGGAGATGTCGTGCCTGTAGCAGAACGCCTGCGCCTCGCGCGCACTGATGTAGCCCGTGCCCACGCCCGGCCCGCCGCCGTCTGGTTGGCCGCCGCCATGTTGCTGTTGCTCAACGGCTGCCCGGAGACGACCAAGCCGTGTGATGCCAGCTTGACGCCTGGCACCGAGGGCGCGTGCACGAAACCGGGAGACTTGTGCGGCCCCGGCACCAAGCTCGTCGGGACCGCTTGTGTCCCAGACGGCGACGCGGCCGCGACGGATTCCGGTGGCTCAGACGCCACTGTTGGGGATAGCGCGGGCACGGACACCGCCAGCGCCAGCGACAGCGGCGCCAGCTCAGACGTTGGCGTGACCGTCGACAGCGGCTGCCAGCCGGCGTGCGAAGGCAAGACGTGTGGCGACAACGGCTGTGGCGGATCGTGCGGCGCGTGCTCCGGTGGCACGCCGCACTGTGTCGGCGGCACCTGTTCGTCGACGTGCACTCCAGCGTGTGGCATCAAGACGTGCGGTGATGACGGCTGCGGCGGCTCCTGCGGCAGCTGCGCTGCGACCGAGACGTGCGGGCTGGTCGGCGCCTGTGTGCCCAAGACGTGGACCTGCCCGCCCGCTGCCTACGGCGGCGACGGCGTGTGCGATTGCGGCTGCGGCGCCAGCGACCCGGACTGCGCACAGACGGACCTCGCGATCAAGGGATGCAAACCCGCAGAAGGCTGCAAAGCCGGGCTCTGCGTCGCGGGGCCGGCGCCAGGGTGGATATGCCCGATCGGCACCTACGGCGACGGCAAGGTCTGCGACTGCGGCTGCGGGGCCATCGACCCCGACTGCAGCAAGGGCGACCTGCCGGTGCCAAACTGCCCGAGCAACGTCTGCGCGCCGGACGGCACCTGCGGACCGTGCAAGCCGAATTGTCAGGGAAAAAGCTGCGGTGTCGACGGCTGCGGCGGCCTCTGCGGAATCTGCGCGCCAAATGTGCCCCTGTGCCAGAACGGCCAGTGTGGGACCACGTGCAAGTCGACGTGTGGCGACCAGACCTGCGGTGGTGACGGCTGTGGCGGGGTGTGCGGCACCTGCAAGGCCGGGGAGCACTGCGTCCTCGACCACTGCCAGCCCTTGCCCCCGGAGCTGTCGTGCAAGTCAAAGTGCGGCGGTCAGGCGACCGGCGGCTGCGGGTGCGACGGCGCCTGCGTGCCCGGGTCGACGTGTTGCAACGACCTCACCGCCTCATGCGGCTGCTTGGCCAAGTGTGACGGCAAGAAGTGCGGCGACGACGGTTGCGGCGGCTCCTGCGGTGCCTGTGAGGCTGGCAAGGCGTGTGATGGCGGGGTCTGTGTCGCCGACCCGTGCAAACCTGATCCTTGCGGCGGAAAGGGCGCGTGCAGCGTCGGCCTGTGCACCTGCCTGAGCGGTTTCCAGGGCGCCAAGTGCGACGCCTGCGCGCCCGGCTACAAAGGGTTCCCCAACTGCGTCGTCGATCTCTGTGCCGGCCAGCTGTGCAGCCAGAAGGGGACGTGTGACGCGCTCACCGGCAAATGCGTCTGCGGCAAGGACTTCACGGGGCAGGCCTGCCACGCATGCCTCAACGGCGACAAGGTGTTCCCTGACTGCGACAAGCCGCTGCCAGCGTGTTTCGGCAAGACCTGTAGCAACCAGGGCATTTGCGACACGACGACGGACAAGTGCGAGTGCAGCGGCGGCTTCTCTGGCGTGAACTGCGAGGCGTGCACCGACACGAAGCAGACGTGGCCACAGTGTGGCGACGGCAACTGCAGCCTGAGCTGCAAAGGCCACGGCGGCTGCGTGAGCCAGAACGCCTGCCTGTGCGAAGCTGGATTCGGTGGCGCCTTGTGTGAGAAGTGCATCGACACGACCAAGACCTGGCCTGCCTGTGGCGGCGCGACGAACACCAACTATCAGCCGGATCCTGCGGTCAGCGGCGTGACCTGTGCGTTCTGCGGCAAGTCGATCGACAAGCTGCCAGCGACGCCGGCGCCGACGGACAAAGTCGCACCGATCTTGAAGATGCTGTTACCGCCGAGCGGGGCGACCATCGCGCCCGGGATGCCGATCGTGGTCATCGTCGACGACCTGCTCGACCCGAAGACCATCACGCCAGCTACCTTCAAGATCCACCCAGCTGGCACGGACAAGATCACGGTGTCGGGCTCGATCGTGGCGCAGACGACGAGCAACAACAACACGGTGTTGGTGTTCTTTCCCAGCAACCTAAAGCTGCCAGGTGCCTACAAAATCAAGCTCGTCGGCATCAAAGACCTCGGCGGCAACCTGTTGGCGCCAGTGGATAGCCCGTTTAACCTCGGGCAGGGCATCTCTGGGACCTTCGCCAGCAACCTCAGCTTCGAGAGCGGCATGTCAGGCTGCTATGCGGCGGGTGACGGCGACGTCATCGGGATCACGGACAACATCGCGCCCACGGCCGGCAAGGCCATGCTTGGGCTGACCACGTACGACAAGCCGACGATCGGCAAGATCGGATCGCTGGCCGGTCAAGCCACGATCGTCTACTGCGGGCCGATCGAGGTGCCCGCTGGTAAGACCAAGCTGCTGTTCGACTACAACTTCGCCTCCGCGGAGTTCGACGAATACGTCGGCGACAAGTACGACGACGTCGCGATCGCGGCCGTCTCGAGCGACAAGGGCGGCGTCGGTGGCGTGGTGACGAGCGTGAACACCATCGGCAAGCTCGGCGTGCTCACCAAGGCGTTTGGCCTGCCGGACACGGGGGACGCCGTCGCCAAGATGTCGGGTTGGAAGACCGCGACGCTGTCTGGCGTGGACGGCTTGGGTGGTTCGGTGTTTCTGAGCTTTATTGTGAGCGATGTCGCCGACACGGCCTTTTCTTCAGCGTTGGCCGTGGATAATCTGCGCTTTCAGTAG
>ERZ889078.2551-NODE-2551-length-12847-cov-8.532755_pt1 | contig 12847 bp, 7 predicted proteins | sample MGYA00521266_ERZ889078 | MGnify/ENA primary metagenome ERZ889078 (study PRJEB32303, sample SAMEA104408618) | aquatic metagenome | biome: Brackish water; feature: Pelagic; material: water | place: Baltic Sea | collected 2014-06-16T06:34:00 | depth 76,534 m ...
TACACCCATGGGAGTCATCAGGTAACCAAATGTGTGATTGTGTACCATATCAATAATCTTTAAAAAGAAATAAGCAAACATGGCTATGGCGCACACTCTGGATAGACCACGAATCATAATATTGTGGCGTTCATCGCTGTGGGCATCCATTTGATACGAGAAAACACGCTGGAGAATACTACCCTGAAAGATCACCATGCTTAAACCGGCAAATATGCTGGAGATAAAAAAGAGGGTCGGAATGAATTCAGAATACCAGAGGGGGTGAATCTTGCCTTTGGCCATTAGAAATAATGCGCCTAATCCTGATTGGTGCAGCGTGGACAGGGTTATTCCAAAAACAACTGCTCCGATTGTCAAGCGCTTCAAATTTCTACGAGCTCTTTCAGAACCCAGCCATTCAGCCACTGTGGGTGAGAATTCAATCAGCTGGGCAACGATGTATAGCATGAAATGCCAGGCAACCAGAAAGAGAATGCTACTGGTACCGAAGGAGTTACCTATAATGGGATTTATAATATTCCAGGGCTTCCCTAGATCAAGAATGAGAGCAAATGCATAAAACGTATATGCGAGAAAACCGTTTAGAACTGTGACTCGGATCAAGGGTTTATATTTTTCAAGTCCCAATATGTAAACCATAAAGGTTAAGACATATGCTCCACCGGCGAAGGCTACACCCGTCACAACATTAAAGCCCTTCCACAGCCCCCAGGGTACGGTTTGGGTTACATTGGATACAGCCGACAAGCCATACATAAATCGAATCACAATGATGACGGCGGCAACCAGCACCGTAGGAACAGAAATCAGATTGAACAGTGTAAAAAGACTAGCCTTTGGTTTCAATTCTGACATGATAAATTTCCAACGACTCTGCTGAGGTGTCAGAATTTCGGCAATGACGTTCTCACTCATGGTTATCTCCTTCCTTCTCATCGCTCTTTGTCGCCTCTCTCAATCCCATAAGCAAAGCGGGCCAAAGAATGAAAACTGAGGGTACACTGTATAGAAATCCCTTGGTAAGTTCAGGATAGGGTTTGGTTTCAAGGTTTGTCTTGAATCCCAACTCATCAAAAGCTACAGGTGAAATATTTAACCATGAGGTTCCACCTGCTTCAAATTCACCATAAACATGATCTACATATCCAGTGGGATCATCAAGAATGCGCTTATGTGCCTCCCGAAGAATATCACTGCGTTTCCCGAATGTAAGGGCACCTGCAGGACAGTTTTCCACACAGGCAGGAACTTCGCCAGCTTGAAGTCTACTAAAACACATCTGACACTTGCCTATTTTGGGGTTGTTATTATCAAATTCGAATTTTGGAATATCGAATGGGCATGAAACCATGCAATAACGACAACCCATGCATTTTCCTTCAGTCCAGGTCACCGGACCTTCAGCGGTTTTGTGCATAGCCTGAGTTAAACAGGCCGAGGCGCAGGCTGGTTGAGCACAGTGCATACATTGCTGTTTGGTGTAAACTTCACCTGCCGAGGTTTCGACGGCATTGATCACTGAATATTGATCTGGTTTAAGGACTCTTTTTTTAGAGCTATCGGGGTAATCATTATCGGCCGGTGCCGGTAGACTATTGGCAGTTGCACAGGCAAATTCACACTCCTGACAGCCTTCGCAAAGTGTAATATCATGCAGAATTGCGTAAAACTCTGAGGCTTCATGCGCAGGTGTTGACGCTCCCAGTGCTTTGACGCCGCTCAAGCTGGCGCCTGCAATCCCCATTGTTTTTAGAAACTCTCTTCTATCTATGGACATGGATTTTCCCTTCAGGACAAAATGTATTATGCCTTCGCTTGAGTATGTAATTTAGGAATGGGGCAATAGTTCAATATTGGCCTGGTCAAGAATCAGTTTCTGGAAAGATCCCCACAAGCCTTTCCCGGCATAAGCCAGGGCATTCTCCGCGATATCACCACCATCCTGGAGTAGCACCAGGCCATTTTCTGAATCAGCCGGTGCAAAGGAGTGAGCGAAGAAATCTCTTATACGAGCCATCTCCGTTGATAACCAGGCCGTGGTACGCGGACCTAGAAAAAGCCGTTTGGTCTCATTTTCCCAATCGCTTGGCTCCAGTTCAACAAACCAGCCTGCGGCATAGGGGTCACGGTGAACCAGGCGCATATTCTGAAGTGCTTCTGTGTTGACTGATTTGACTGTCCCTGATATAGGTGCGGATATGTTCAGCCTTTTGCCCTGGTGGATGATATTAAACAGAGGTTCGCCCTGTTTAATATAGACCCCCCGGCTTGGAACCTGAATCTCAGAAAGGATTCCGGTCAATCCATGTAAAAAGGCATCCACCCCTATTTTTGCCAATCCATCAGATTGCATATGTGCCCAGCTATGCGTCGGGCTGAAGTAGATACCTGCAGGAATGGACAAGTTTTCCATTTTAAACTTATATGTTTCCTGTTTAACGATGGGTGACGCACTTAAAGCCTGGTGCCGTCTCACTCCCTGAATCCAGGTAACTGTGATGGCAACGGTAACAAAGAAAACAACTAATAATACGACCATGATGAACCTCCTTTTAGTTCACCCTTACTAATTCAAGAGCGGTGCCATAAAAAACAGACATACTCAAGCATAATGATATCAAGGAGATAGATGGGGTAATAACATGAACTTCTGATTCAGCGTTAGTGTTGAGTAATGCAACACAGAGACTCTGAAAGCCGCTGAATCGTGTGTCCAGACCATCAACGACTGTGTAGAGGGATTCAACAAGTGTATAGGAAATCAACACATCTTAAATTTATGGAAATATTAGTTATGTAATTGATAACATTAGACATGAAGGAATGCTAAAAATTATTTCGTTTCAGATCTTATTTTATTCTTTGACTGAAGTGGGGCGAAAAGTCATGGAGCGTAAGTATATTCAACACCCCGTTGCAATCCAGTATTGACACAAGATATGATTGCGTTTACAGGGTTTCCAGCCAGTCAACACCAATTTGATTTTCCTTAGAATGCAATGGCTTATTCAGTCCAATATTTTAATACAGGGTTTAGAGGCTTAACGAATTAGATTCTGGGCATTAATATTTCAAGGAGAGCTCACCGTGCGACAATTACTGATCATCCTGCTTACTGCGACCCTTCTTTTCGGTTGGGGAAAAACAGGTCACCGCATTATCGGAAAAATTGCAGAAGAAAATCTTACGCCAGAAGCGAAAGCAAAGCTAACTGAATTGATGGGTCACACAGATCTAGCTCGAATTGCAAATTGGGCGGATGAGATAAAATCTGACCCGAAATGGAGGCATGCCAACGATTGGCATTACTGCACCATTCTGGAAGGCCAAGACTATGAGGGACCTGAAACAGGTGGTCGAGCGGTTCAGAAAGTGCAGGAATTCTCTGATTTGCTAATAAAGGAATCCCTTAGCGAAAAGGATAAATTGGATGTCTTACGCTTTATTGTTCACATCGTTGGCGATCTTCATCAACCGCTCCACGTGGGGAACGGGACTGATAAGGGTGGAAATGACATAAAAGTAAGCTGGTTCCGCGAAGAGACGAATTTACATTCTGTCTGGGACTCCAAAATGATTGATCATATGCAGTACAGCTATACAGAATATGCGCAGCAAATTCAATTAACATTAACCCCTGAACAGGAACAAGCCCTGCTTGATCCTTCGATCATTGCCTTTATTACAGCATCAAGGTCTTTTCATAGCCAGGTTTATGATATTGGAGATGGAAAACTTGGCTATGAATATATCTACAAAAATCGAGAGTTAATGGAAGAGCGATTGCTTAAAGCCGGTTACCATTTGGCTGCCATACTGAATGATATTTTCAAATAAGTGAAACTTAGATACCTCAAGATTCTTGTATTGGTCTGCGTCTACTTATCAGCAGGAGTAGCTTCAGATAATCAATCAGACACCCTTGAGCTGGCGCACAAATTCCAACTGGTACTCCAGGGTAAGATAGAGCAGGATTTTACTGTGGGTCTCGCTTTGGGAGCCGGGGCTGCAAAGGGTTTTGCTCATATCGGCGTTCTGGAAGCACTTGAGCAGGCAGGTGTGAGGATTGACATGATTGCCGGTAGCAGTATGGGTTCCGTTATTGGAGGCGGCTATGCCGCCGGTTTAAGTGTTCAGACTCTGTCGGAGGTTGCCCGGGATTCGGATTGGATTGATGTTCTCACCCTGATTGATCCGATTTTTCCAACACGAGGATTCATCGATGGACAGAAAATCGAGCAGTTTCTTGATGATTTATTTGATTACAAAAAGATCGAGGATTTACCGATACCGTTTGCGGCTACAACTGTTGACATCCTTAAAGGTGAATTATATGTAATCAACTCCGGAAATCTTGCAAAAGCTGCGAGAGCCAGCTCTTCCATACCCATCGTTTTTAATCCCCAATCCCTTGGGAAATTGGTTTTGGTTGATGGCGGAATGATCGATCCAGTGCCAATCGATGTGGTTCGTTCCATGGGGGCAGATTACATTATCGCCGTAAATGTGCTGGCCTTCCCAGACGATACCAGGGATCAAGAAAATCTTCAATACCTGGACGCGGATCTCTTGACCAACAGTAAGTCATACTGGCATTTTCCAAAGTCAAATGAATCATGGTATACTGCAGGTCAACCAAACATGGCTGAAATTGCCCACGAGACAGTGATCCTATCCATGTCTTTGATTGCTGCAAATCAAGTTGCACTTGCCAAACCTGACATGCTGATTAATGTGAGTACCGGAATAACTGCATGGAATTTCCTCGAAGCGGAAATTGCAATCCAAAAAGGTTATGATAAGGCTGTAGAAGTGCTTGAAACACACAAATATAATAAATAACCTCTTACTCATTCAACCCTGCGAACTGTTAACGCCAAAACGCCTGGCTGAAAACTGGATTATGCATACAAATATTACAATATCCTTGCTCAGGTTTTAGTTGACACAGCGACTGGTCAGATGAAATTTAAACCATGCCCATAAATCGATTCCACAGAATAGTGTTCAGATCAGGAGTGGTAGTACTTTTCATGACAGTTCTGTGGTCCTGTAGCTTTTTTGGAGATCGCAAAAAAGGTCAATACATTCCGGTTCAATACGATCTTTCACAGGAAATCGGTCCATTCAGTGGCTTGGGGGCTAATGTTCCAATCAGTTTTTACAGCCGTCGCATGAAAGTGCTACAGACCTTTAATGATCTGGGAATTCAATATATTCGAGTCAAACGAACCACTGATAATTGGAATAATCTGCTTGCCTTGAGATCGGCTACTACCCGATTGGGAATAAAGTGGATTTACACGCTGGACGCCATCCCGAATAGTTTTGTCAATGAATACGGTCAATTGGTGGATGTACCTGGATTTGCCAAATGGTGGGCCGAGGAAGTTGATGAATTGTTGTATCAGGATGTACCTGCAGATTTTATTGAATTATTGGATCGACCGGATATAGCGACTTCAGATTCGCTGGCACTCACATCGGAGAAATACAACGAGCTCATCCATGCAACCCGACAAGAGCTTGATTTGAGAGATTTTCAAGAGGTGGCCATTATTGGTCCGGCACTTTCCGGCCCTGGAATTGCAGGGGAAATGGAAACCTGGTATGTGGAATTGGATCAACAGGCCTTCGATATTATTAACCGTTGGACGGTTCACATGTGGGAAGACCGTATCGAGAATGGTAAATTATTTCCTGCTCTCGCCAGACTCCTTGAATACCTTGATCAAGCGGAATCGCTGAAACCTGTATTTGTTAATTCCTATGGAAGCTCCGAGACAAAATTTGGCATGGTAGAATATCCAGACCCTGACCAGTATGATATCCTGGGGAATCTGAGTTCATTTGAAACCTATTATTATAGCGCTAGTTTTACAATGCCCTATGGGCTAAGGGTATATTCCAACACTTTGGATCTGCTGAGGAATAGGGGGGTGGTTCCCTTTATTTATCAGCTCTATGACGCTCCAGCTGAGGTGAAATATTTGAAGAAATCCTGGGGCTTGCTCGATTTAAATGGTGAGCCTAAGCCAGTGTTTACGCTTTTATCCTTGCTGCTCAAGAAGATTCCAGAGAATGCAGTGGTGGTCGAGGCTAATTCCTCACTCCAAAATGGTCTCAACACGCTAGTTTTTAAGAGTCATGACCAAATTATATTCACCCTGTCCAACGAGGAAAACGAATCTCGATCAATGCAAGTGAGTTTGGCAGGCGCCGGACGCTCCCTGGAAACAACAACTGCTTTTCAATGTTATGCCACTGCTATATACCCACCTGAATTAGGGAAAAGTGATGGGATTGAAGTGAGTGAGGTTGAGATAAAAGTGCGCTACGATGGAGAAAGTAAAAGTCACGTGTTTCCCGTGACCTTGGAACCCCATTCCATCTTTGTTGCTGAATTTTCGTATAAGTAAGCGCCGTCTGTGAAGGGGTGCCCAACACCCGTAGTACAAAACAAATTTAAACAAACTTGAATATATTAGAATGGTCAGCCTAGATTGATGGCATCAATGGAAATACTGACCTTCAAAAAGATTTTCAAATTCTGGCTTCCTCTGGCTGGCACTTGGCTTATGATGTCCCTGGAGGGTCCTTTTATTGCAGCAATCATCGCTCGCCTCGTGGATCCAAAATTTAATCTGGCAGCCTATGGAGTGGCATTCTCGTTTGCCCTCATTGTTGAGGCTCCTGTGATTATGATGATGACAGCTTCAACTTCTCTGGTTAATGATTTTACTTCCCTGCGAAAATTGCGTCAATATACATGGACCCTAAATTTGATAATCACATTCGTAATGCTGATTCTGTTGATCCCAAAAGTCTTCTACTTTGTCACCCTGGATCTCATCGGCTTGCCAGCGAATGTTGCCCAACTGACCCATACTGCTACGCTTATCATGCTCCCCTGGCCGGCAGCCATTGGATTCAGACGCTTCTATCAAGGGGTGCTCATCCGTAACCACGCAACCAGAAGGGTGGCCTATGGGACAGTTATCCGCCTTTTTTCCATGGTGTCAACTGCACTATTGTTATATAGTTACACGTCACTTCCAGGGGTTTATATAGGGACCAGCGCTCTTTCTGTGGGCGTAAGCATGGAAGCCCTATGTACACGCCTCATGGTAAACAACATTCTTCTACGATTAAAGGCGGCTGAGCCAGGCGATGACCAGGCAAATCAACTCAGCTTTCAAGCGATCAATAAATTTTACTTTCCCTTGGCTTTAACATCCATGCTAACCCTTGGTGTCCACCCGCTCATTACCTTTTTTATAGGTAAAAGCGCCATGTCGCTTGAGTCATTGGCCGTACTGCCCGTTGTCAGCTCTTTCGTTTTCCTATTTAGAGGGGCCGGTCTTTCCTTCCAGGAAGCAGCCATCACGCTGTTGGGGAGTACGCGAGAAAACGACAGAGTGATCTATCGATTCGCTACCTTTTTGGGTTCTTTACTGGCGTTTGCTCTCCTCATGACGGCATTAACGCCACTTTCAAAACTCTGGTTTTCAAAGGTGGGTGGGTTGACCCCAGAGTTAACTGCCCTGGCATTAACACCCGTGCTCATAATGGGATTATTCCCGGCATCCACCGTTCTCATCTCCATGCAGCGGGCCATATTGGTCAAAACGGGGCAAACAACGGATATTACGACGGCAACCATTATTGAAGTTCTCACCATTGTTGGTGTTCTCTATATCGGTATTATACACTTAAATGCCATTGGGGTAACTGCCGCGGCATCGGCTTTTATTTCAGGGCGACTGGCAGCCAACCTGTATCTCTTTTTCAAAATTAGATCTTGAGATCTCGAAACAGCTGCTTGTGAGAGACTTCCATTTGTATGTCGTAGCGTATAAGCGCTTGATCCGCATACAGATCCCATTTATTTTTCGGCTCAATGTTGGAACCAACCAGTGAAGCCTCCGAAAGGAGTATATTTAATAAAATGAGATTGCATTCAGCCGCTTTCAAAGGATTGACGGCCTTCCTCCTGTTCCTGATCCTGGGTGGATGTTCAGATGCTGGCACCGACAGACCATTAGCCAAAGACGGCATACTTGATTTACGTGACTATCCCTTGGGGAGCCATATCGGTCTTGATGGAGAATGGCATTTCGTCTGGCGGGATACCAGCAGACTAAAATTATCTCATGACGTGAGCCCTATTGGAATCGATGTCCCTGATTCCTGGAACGGATACAGCTTTGAGGGATACGAACTGCCGGGGCAAGGTGCTGGAAGCTATTATCTAACGCTCTTACTTCAAGAGCTTCCTGCTAATTACGCAATAGCGTTTGCCACAGCCGGAACGGCCTATAATCTGTTCGTCAATGATAATCTGGTGGGCAGCTCAGGCATTTATTCAACAGATTCTGCCATGGCCAGCCCCAGTTATGAACCACGAATATTTGATCTTGGGCTTCACGCAAATCAGCTCAGACTGAGAATTGATGTTTCAAATTACCACCACCGACTGGGTGGACTCTGGGAATCAATCACATTTGGGGCTACGAAGGGAATCTACGATCATCGAGAAAATCAGATCGGCTTCTCCCTGTTTATGTTTGGAACCATTTTTATCATGGGTATCTACCATCTTGGTGTGTTTTCAATGAGCACGCGGGGGAAAGCTGCCCTTTATTTTGGCATATTCTGTCTCATTATTGGATTGCGTAATCTAACAACAGGTGATCTCTTTCTCCTTCAGATTTGGCCATCCATACCCTGGCAGATACTGGTGAAGATTGAGTATCTGACCTTTTATACTGGAATTCCAATCTTTTTGCTTTTTATCAGACTCCAATTCCCCGATGAAATTGATAAGCGTGTCAGTCTGGTAACCGTGGGGATTTCTTCATTATTCATCTTTTTGGTTTTATTTACCGGAGTTGATACATTTTCAGCTTCGTTACCCTATTTTCAACCTTTTAGTTTGCTGGTCATGATCTATGTCATGTATGGACTCGTTCTGGCTTTCATTCGCGGAGAAGAAGGCTCTAGTCTGGTGCTCATCGGCTTTGTAACCGTGGTAATAACCTTTATTAACGACATGTTATTTGTCAGCAATGTTATTCAGACAGGCCACCTTATCTCATTCGGGCTCCTGATCTTTATCATGACCCAGGCCTTTCTAATCTCAATTCGATTTTCAAAAGCTTATGACACGATTGACTCTCAGATTATCAAGTTGGAGCGTGCGAATACCGCATACCAGTCAGAGCTGGAGAGTCGCAAGTCTGCTGAATTCGAAGTTATGCAGCATAAGGAACATCTTGAAGAATTGGTAGAAGATCGAACGACAGAACTTCAAATCGCCAATGAACGACTCAAGGAATTATCCAGGGTTGATGGTCTGACTGGCATCGCCAACCGTCGCCGATTGGATGAAGAACTTGAACGGGAGTGGAAGCGGATGTTGCGTGACAAGCATCCACTCAGCGTTATCATGTGCGATATCGATCACTTTAAACTCTACAATGATTCTTATGGTCACCAACAGGGAGATGATTGTCTGGCTCGGGTCGCCCAAGCTATCCAGGATTCTGTTAATAGACCTGGCGATTTAGCTTCTCGATATGGTGGTGAAGAATTTTGTATTGTACTGCCAGAGACAAGCAGCGCAGGTGCTGTTCAGATTGCAGAACTAGTCCGAAAAAATGTTAATGCACTGAAGCTTGAACATAAGACATCGCCAGTTGCTAAAATGGTTACTCTAAGCCTGGGTGTGGCAACGATGATCCCGGAACAGGGGAGCCAGCCAAGTGTGTTATTGGAAGCTGCGGACAGAGCGTTGTATCAGGCAAAAGGGAATGGTCGCAATCGCGTTGAACAAAACTTGGCTGAGTAATTCAACGGCTTGGCGGGGAAACTAAAACATCAACAAAAACTGTTCTGCCGCTGCTTCAAAACTCAAGCACCAATATTTTTTTCAATAATCTCTATGAGCTGAGTGCGAAAAACGGGCTTGGTTATGAAGTCATTACAGCCTGCCTCCAGACAGCGATCTCGATCGGATATGAATGCATGGGCTGTCAAAGCAATCACAGGTATGAGCGAAAAGTCAGAATGTTCTCTGACCCACTTCACTAAGGCCAAACCGTCCTCACCACCAACCAGAGAAAGATCGGTCACAACCAGATTGATGGTATGTGACTCCAGACATTCTCGACCCTCCTTCACTGTCGCGGCGAAGTGAACATTATAATTCTGTTTTAGAAACAACCCAAAGAGCCGCTGGGCATTTTCATCGTCTTCAACGATGAGAACATGTTGCAACGCCACATCAGACTCAGTATTTGTCTGATCAGCAGCTGCCAAATCCAATTTAGGCTCCTCCCGGGTTTCTGCTAAATCTTTCACAACAGGATCAGGAAGGTCTGGGTCAAGCTCTGGATTGTGAATGGGGAATCTCACAAAAAAGGAAGAGCCTTTGCCCTTCTCGCTCTCGACCTCAATCTTCAAATCATGGAGTTCAAAATTTTTCTTCGAAAGGGTCAAGCCCAAACCCAGTCCCTGGTAATCCTTGGTGTAACCCATGCTTTCCTGGTTAAAACTTTCGAAAATACTTTGGAGTGAATTCTGAGCAATACCGATACCCGTGTCTCGAATCTCCAACAAACAATTGTCATCGGCATCTCTAGACAGAAAAATTTCAACCTGACCTTGATTCGTATAATTAATGGCATTGTCCACCAGGTTGGTGATAGCGGTTTGGAGCAATCCCTTGTCGCCGGATATCCAGAAGGGTTCAGAAGGATTATGGTAAATGAATTGGATATCTTTGCTGTCAGCAGCAACTTTATGATCAATTGATATGTTTTCAATCAAAACGGTAAGGTTGACCAATGAGGTTTCGAGTTGTCTCGCACCAGCTTCAATTTCACTCAGATCGATGATGGAATGGACTGCTCTGGTCAAACGATCACTGTTGCGGCGAATGATATCGAAATATTCAACATCCTGTTGAGACAGATGTCCTCGAATTCGTGTAAAAATAAGATCAATATACCCTACAATTGAGGTGAGGGGTGTCCTGATCTCATGGGACATATTGGCCAGAAAAAAGCCTTTGACTTCCTCAGATTTTTCAGCCTTTTTTACAGCTTCTTGAAGCTCTTCTTCGAATCGTTTCCGATCACTTATATCTCGAGCCGTAGCGAGTAATACTTCTCGACCGAAGTATTGAACCCGGTTGACCTGAACTTCTTTCGGAAAGGCTGTACCGTTCTGGCTTTTACCCCAGAATTCAAACCGTTGGGGCTCACCTTTGTATGCAAGTTTGAGTAGCCGCTGTAACTCATCAAGATCATTGTAGCCGGGCGCAGAAAGATCGGCCAAAGATTTCCCCTGGAAATACTCCTTACGACAGGCGTACAGAAACGTAGCACCCTGGTTAACGCTGATGAGTTTACCCTGCTGGTCCATCACAAAAATAGAATCACTGGTTGAATTAAAGATGTCCTCGAAGCTTTGCTTTGAACTCTCCAGATCTTGTGCTGCCTGCTTTTTGTCGCTAATATCTTCAATGATGCCGATATAGCTTTGATTCCCATCTTCATCGGTGAGTGCTGATATGGTCGCATTTACCCAGAACTTTTCCTTGTTTGCCCTGAATGTTTCGAGCTCCCCCTGCCAAACACCATTTTTGGTGGTGGTCCACATGTCGGTGCTAATTTCGGTGATTGAGTTATCAGTCCTCAAGAAGGAAGGGAACTCGCCAAGAACGTCTTCCATAATAAAACCGGTCATAGTAGTGAACGTTGGGTTCACATAGGTGATGAGACCTTTGGAATCCGTAATCACAATCGCGGCAGGGCTTTGTTCTACAACTCGGGAGAGTTTCTTTAGCTGGGCATCCTGCGCTTTCCGTTGTCTCATATCCCTTCCAATAAGGAGGAAATTCGTGATTTTACCATTTTCAAGCATGGGGTTGGAGCTGACTTCTACAGGGATTTCTTCGCCAGAGTGAGCAAGAGCGTACATCTCGTATCTGAGAGTCCCGAATTCTCCCTTTAAGCGCATCTTTCTACGCTCATCCAATTCAGGAAGCGAGCGCTTCGCTACAAATTGCTCCAATTGTTGGTTGACAATTTCAGTACTGGGAATATTCAAAAGCGCCGCAGTGGATGGATTGACATACTTAATGATACCTTGCGTATCATGGACAATAATGACATCCTGGGCAATCTCAGTAAAGCGGTTAAAACGCTCTTCGCTTCGGGCCAGATCCGTTTTGGCCTTGCCAACCTGCCTTGTGGAAGCCAGGGCATGTAGACCGCTTCCGACCTTATTGGCCAATTCAACAAAGAGACGTAAAAATTCAGCATTTGCTGATGTTCTTGGCAAGACGACTGCTGAGAGGACACCATAAACATCATTTCCAAATCCGATCTTTGCGCTAACGATTGGTTTACCAGGGAAATGCTCACCCAGGATACTTGATGCGTCAGAATCATAAATTGTGGCTATAGAGCTTGAACCAGATTGATCCAACACTGATTTGACACAATCCCCAAGGGTCTGGTCATTGTTAAGGGGATTAAAGTCGAGCAGTAAAGCTCCCTGGTTTCGATGCATCTTAAAACGAATTTTCTGGTCAATTCCAAATAGTCCTGCCCACACATAATAGAATGAAGGTCCCCTCACCAGCGTATCGCAGAGCAAATTTAAGTACCCTGTTTCATCCACGGCATCTTCACTGTGCCTGCTGATATCGTTCAGGGCATACAGCATTTCATTCAGGAGTTCCAGTCTCGTTTCTGAATGATATTTGTAAAGTGCCATCTCAATATTGGAGTGCAAATCCCTATCATTAAATGGCTTGATTATATATCCGTATGGG
>ERZ889078.2553-NODE-2553-length-12834-cov-21.149542_pt1 | contig 12834 bp, 15 predicted proteins | sample MGYA00521266_ERZ889078 | MGnify/ENA primary metagenome ERZ889078 (study PRJEB32303, sample SAMEA104408618) | aquatic metagenome | biome: Brackish water; feature: Pelagic; material: water | place: Baltic Sea | collected 2014-06-16T06:34:00 | depth 76,534 m ...
CAACTCTTTAATCATATGCGTTACCCTTGTAAAAAATTTTTATGAGGTCTCTTGCATGTTTACGCAAGAGGTATGTTGGAGAGTTTTTTCGTGTAGTCTCTACTTATGGACTTAAATAATTCTTGCACTAATTCTGAATCATGATAAGACAGAACTTTTTCGTAAAGTTTAGTTGTACTTAAACATTTTGTACAATCATTAAACTTACAAAATGACGCTATTTTCGTGCTGCCTGTGAATAATTCTATTATATACTCTTTCGCTATATTTTTATCGTTTATTAAAAAGTTCATATTTTCCTCCTAACCTGTTGTAGGTTAGATAAGTGATTTTAACATAAGTGACATTAAAGTAAATATATACGTTACTTATATATTGTTTCTTTATATTCGAGTAACATGGTTTCCATTGTTACGAAAAGGCTATTGCTCGCCTCTTCCATTGCTACAAAGTTCTTGAGAATTTCATCAAGGTTAGATTCAACTTCATCGTTATTTGCGATAAATTGAATATTTTTTAAAACCATGTCATGAACTAATTTATGAAAGGGAACAATGGCCTTGTAAGATTTGGTCGCTCCCATGAGCTCTTTGCCTTTAGAATTATACCATTTGCCTAATCTACAGTTATTGTAATCTGAGAAATTTTGATGTAGAGTCTTGCTTATGATAGAATCATAAGCGTTGTTTTTAAAAACTAAATGATCTATTTTGGCTAGTATTGTAAAGAGCGTTCCCGTCATTAAATGCGTATCATTCGTTGTTAATTTAGTCGCTTGAGTAAAATGATAAAGAGTTTGTGAAAATTCTTGAATGGTTTTATTTAAATCAGTAGATATGGTATTCATAGATTTAGACGACTCATCGATTTCCATCATCTCTTGGTGCAGAGTATTTACTGAAATAGATATGTCCTGCGTGGCTTTTTGAGTGCTTTCAGCTAGTTTTCTGACTTCATCCGCCACCACTGCAAAACCTCTTCCATGCTCTCCCGCCCGCGCGGCTTCTATTGCCGCGTTGAGAGCTAAAAGATTTGTTTGGTTCGCAATGCCGTTGATTATCTCTACAACGCCAGAAATTTCATTTATTTTTTGCGCTAAAGAATCAATTTTTACTCCAGTTTGCGCTATTAATTCCACTATTTGTAGGACGTCCCCGGTTGTGTGTTGAACCTGCTCTTGAGTTTTACTTGAATCAGAAGATATTTTATTTGAACGTATCGTTATTTCGTCTAAGGCGTCCATGGCTAAGGACAAATCCCTTTGGATAATCTCAAACCCTTTCATCCCTTGACCAATGTCATTTATCTTATAATTGGTTGCGGTTTGAGTCATGTGGCGCATATTTTGTTCCATGGCCGCTATTGACGTATTAATTGCCTTTGCTAAGTCAAGGTAAACGCCATTTAATCCTTTTTCGATTATTTTTCTGTGGTATCTTCCTTGGGAGGATGCGTTAAACGCTCCTAAGACCTCTTTCGTAAATACCTCAAATTGATCTAAAACGTTATTTACTTCAAGATTAAGAGTCGCAAGTTCACCTTTTTCATGATTGACGACCCTATGTATGAGTACTCCATTTTGAGCGTAATTCAAAGTGCTCGCAATGCCTTCTATCGTTGATTGAACTTTTTTGATGTTAACAAACATATACCATGCTAGAAAGAAGTTTGCAATGTTTAAAACTCTCATATAGTCAAAACCATAAGAGTAAATTTCAACAATCAAAGCAATCATGAAAATTGTAATGGAAATGATATTCGCGTATTGTATTTTAGAGAGAGAAGATAAATTGTTCATAACTAATGCCTTTTTTGTGTAATAAAGAGTTTAAATGATTTTGCGAAGCGGAGAGGCCTCCATTTTTTTCTAAAGAAAGCAACTCTTTATATAAGGGTTCTATGATGTTTTTGATAGTTTGTACATCTGGCTTTCTTCTAACCGAGAAATATTCCACTACGTTTTCTTTGGTGTCATAGCTTGGAGTTACAAAGGCGATAACCCAATAGTAATCTCCTTGTTTCGTTTTGTTTTTTACAAACGCGAAAATCTCTCTTCCCGCCTGAAGCTCGTCCCATAATATTTTAAAGATGATTTTTGGCATGTCAGAATGCCTTAAAATAGAGTGTGGCTGAGCAATCAGTTCCAAAGCGCTATAACCCGACATCTCAACAAACAGCGCATTGCAATAAGTGATTCTGCCTTTTGTATCCGTTTTTGAGATAATAAATTGATCGTCTGAAAAAAAAACTTCTTTGCTCATTTATTTTTCCTGAATTTATTTTTTAAATATTTTATAAAGTTTAAATACGAGTATATACTAAAATGTCTTAGAATTATTTCAAATGAAGCAATACGGAAGAATTTATTGAATATGGAGTAACATTATTTTCTTAAAAATGACTTTACGTCTTTTATCATAGTTTGGGCTACGTCTTTAACGGTATAAGAAAGGAGTTTTTCGCTTTTTTGTTTGAGAGGCTCTTTTATGACTTGCATGAGTGTGTTGTTAAGATTGTCACCCTCTCGCTGAAGCCAGCCAAGTTCATTTTCCACTATAAACTCCGCGTTAAAAAACTGATGGTCTCCCGCCGCGTAAGGATAGGGGACAAAAAGAGCGGGTAATCCATTTGCCGTTAGTTCCCAAAGCGTTGAAGCTCCCGCTCTAGAGACGCCAAAGTCCGCCCTTGTAATCAAAGACGCCAAATCTTTAGTAAAAGAGTACAACTCTACGTCTAAACCCATCTCTTTATACTCATTTTTGACTCTCTCAAAGTCGGATTCTCCAGCTTGATGTATAATGTTTATACCATTTTTTTTAAGCTCTAAAGCGACTGATAGCGCTAAATCATTTATAGCCTTGGCTCCATGAGAGCCACCTAAGAAAATGATGGTTTTCAATTTATCTCTTACTCTCGCGTTTTTGTAAAATATCTCTTTTACTGGATAACCTTGTATGGGTGAATTTTTGTCATAAGCCGAAACAAATCTTTTCGCAAATGGCTTTAAAAGTTTGTTTAACCTTCCTTCCAGCGCGTTTTGTTCATGAATGAAAAGTGGTAAAAATTTGCTAAGAGTGGCAAAAGAAGCGGGCGCGGCTGAAAAACCTCCCACACTATACGTCGCTTGCACATTGTGCGCTTTTAAAAGCGAGCGAGAGATAAAAAAAGCCTTTAAAATTTTGTACAGCGCTTTGAGCTTTCCCAAGCCTTTTTGATTGACGACGCCAGTCGTCTCAAGAAAATAGACCTTTGAAAAAGGACTATGAAATTCAAAATATTTTTTATCTTGTCCATGAGTCGAACCTATAAAGATGACCTCATGACCCTCATTTACAGCGGCCTCCGCTAAAGCTTGCGCTATCATGAGGTGACCACCCGTTCCACCGCCAGTAATGCATAGTTTCAAAAAAACTCCTTTAAATTTTATTCCATAGTCGCTTTTTTAGATGTCATAAGCACCATGCCTATGCCAAAAGCGGCGCCAATCATGGCTGATCCGCCATAGCTTAAAAATGGAACCGATAGACCTTTAATTGGAGTGATTCCACTGATTCCGTAAGCGTTAACAATAAATGAAAAAGCTAAAATCAATCCTATTCCTATGCTAAACAGGTAGTAAGTTTTATTTTTCGAACGATTCGCGACCTTGAAGACGCGTTGGAGCATCCACAAAAATATAAACACCACAAACAAAACTCCGAAAAAACCAAACTCTTCGGCCAGTCCAGCCAAAATAAAGTCAGTGTGAACTTCGCTTAAAAATCCAAGTTTGAACGTGCCGTTTCCAAGTCCCACTCCAAAAAGGCCACCATTGTGAATGGCGTTTAGAGAGTGCCCAATCTGATAAGGTTCCACTTCCACCGGCACTCTCAATTTGTCCGCGATAGACGCGGGTAAAAGTTCTAGTACGCTGTTTTGAGCTAACGCCCACCAAGATTTGATGCGGAGTATGCGATGCTCTTCCGTAAGTATGAAGATGACTACCGAGCCAAAAATAGCCCCAAGTATGGATATGAAAAACCTAAAACTGCTTCCAGCGAAGAGAAGCATAAATAGAAGAGTCAAGCCAAGAACGACTACTTGACCCAAATCTTTTTGCAAAAAAGCGATGATGAACATGGCGCCTATAAAAATTACGCCATAAGGGATGAATCGTTTAAATTCGCTCAAAAGTCCAATGTCGTCATGATGACTTAGTTTTCGTGAAAAACTCCAAGCCAAAAAGTAAATAAATCCAACTTTAAAAAACTCAACCGGAGCGAGGGAAAAACCAAAAAGTTTAATCCATCTTTTCGCTCCACCTATCTCTGAAACTAAACTCTCGGGTAAAAAAGGCATGGCTATCATTAAAATAAGCGAACCAAGAAAAAGAGTGAGACCTAAGGGTTTAAGCCATTTTTCTGGATTGAGCAGAGAAAGTATAAACATAACGCTTATGCTCAGCAATCCAAAAATAGTCTGTCTTATTGCAAAATGAAACTCATTGGCTTCATAAAGAATAGTCGTATAAACGGACAAAGAATATGAAAGAATGACGCTGATCCCGATTAAAATGGAGACAAGAGTAAAAAGTTTTCTATCGGCGCTCATATTTTAACCTTATTGAAGTTTGTTTATTTTTAGGACAAACTCAACTTCGGGTTTTGATATGTGAAGTTCTTTGGATATCGTTTCCAAAGAAACGCCTTGTTTGAAAAGCGAGATGATTTTGTCGTCATCGTTTCCATGAACGGACGAGGGGATGGAAATTTGTTTGATGCCATTTTCCAAGTGTGAAACCCGACTGCTGATTTGGGCTTCTACGGAGTTGATGTTTTCTTGCAACTGTTTTAGACCATAAGAAAGAGGCGATACCATATCGTAAACGCTTCTCTCAATCTCTTGGTAAATGACTTCGTCGCTCATTCTCTGCTCATTTTGTCCAACATTGTTTTGAGTCTCGTTTAGTTTCTTTTTAAGATAAAAAATCTCTCGGTTTAGTTCTTCGACAACGGAAGCGATTGAACGTATGTTTTTTGTAAAATCCGCGTCTTTTGTAAACACGTAGTAGAGAAGATACAAAATGATGCCAGCCATGATGATTAAAATATATTCCGTACTATATTTTTCTAAATTGAGTTGAGCTAAATTCATCATTTTTTTTCTCTCGATTCACGAATTAAGACCCGTTCTCTCGCGGTCATGTAAGCCGCCCACTCTTTTTCATCTCTCTCATGCATCCTGAGTATATGCGCTAGAGTTTTACTCATGGCCTTAAAAAAGACTCCGACGTCGCGTTTTGGATGGATAGGCATTTCAATGCGACCATAGTATGACTCTCCTTCAAGTAGGAGTTCTTGTTTAATATTGAAATGCTCAAATCCAATGGCGTCGATTTGAGCTTCATTTTCTAAGTCGACGCGAACGGGCGTTTCGTTTTTGATAAATTTCTCAAGGGAGTCGATTTTGTTGTGGAGCTCAACGACGAGTTGTAGCAAAACGGGGTCCGTGTCAGACGTGTCGCCTCTGGCTTTGGCCAATTTTAACCATTGGTTTATAGCGTTGTCATCGGATTCGCTGAGTTGATGGTACTCTCTCTCATATGATTCTGCGTCTAGTGAAATTTCACTAAATTGTAAGCTGATTGGCGCGGGTACTAAACGTGGATCGCTCATGAACTTATCTTATCTAAAATAATGAGCGCTAAAAAGGCGACTCCAAGATATCCATTGACCGTAAAAAACGCGCGATCAATTTTGCTAAAGTCTCTACGAATCAGTTTTTGCTCATAGGCTAGGACAAATCCACTCCCAAACGCCGCAATAAAAGCAAAAAATCCAAGTCCCGCCACCCAAACGAACATGAGCCAAAAGATGACGCTAAGCATATGAAAAAGGGCGGATATGAAAAGTGTCGCTTGCGCTCCATACTGCGATGGAATGGAGTGGAGTTTGTTTTGTTTGTCAAACTCTATGTCTTGAAGAGAGTATAGCAAATCAAATCCAGCCACCCAAAAAATAACGCCTAAGCCAAGGAGAACCGACCATGGCGGCACACTGGCCAAAACGGCGACGACGCCAGCGATGGGCGCTAGTCCTAGCGAGACGCCAAGAACTATGTGGGCGAGAGAAGAGAATCTTTTAAAGTATGAGTAAGAGGCTAAAACAAGCAAAATAGGGAGGCTTAATTTGAAGGCAAGGGGGTTTACCATATAAGCCACTATGACAAATACCAAGGCGTTCACAAATATAAAGATTAAAACGCTACCGCTATCAAGACGGCCATCCACGTTTGGACGACCTGCCGTTCTTGGATTTTTGGCGTCAATGTCGCGATCGGCGTAGCGATTGACCCCCATCGCGAAGTTTCTAGCGCTCAAGGCCGCGAAGACGCCTAAAAAAAGAAGGGGAAACCCAAACCACCCATCAGCCGCAACAATCATGGCTATAAAAATAAATGGTAATGAGAAGATAGAATGTTCAAACATAACCAACTCGTTAAAATCTTTTAATTTTTTTAATGTTTTTTGCAATGCGGCACCCTTGAATCATTATTGGGACTTATTTTAGCTAAAAGAGATTTAAAGTTTAATACAAGATAGAAATTTTTACTATTTTTAATCGGAAAATAAAATGAAAAAGTTAAATATTTTGATATAATTTTGCCATGAAATATCCAAATGAATGGACTCAAAAAGAGTTCTTAGAAAATAAAATAGCATTAGAAAGAGAGGGCGTTGAGGTCGTTTTGGTAGACACGATACTTTCACCAATTCAAAAAGCGAAAGCAATTACTTACAATCCATATGAAATGAATAAGTATAAAGATGGAACGGTTTTTGTGTTTTACTGCGATACGGGAAAAGCTACCTTAAATAGACTTAATGAATATAAAGAAAAATTTCCAAATAAGCGTTGCGTGTCACTTAAAGGTGGGCGAGGCTATTGGCGAGTGAACATGACGGCATTAGATGAAAAGTAAGTTGGATGAATATTTAAAATGTTTAGACGAGCGGAGATTTTATGACGCTCATGAAGCATTGGAAGAAGTTTGGTTTCCTAGACGTTTTGAAAAATCAAATGAAGTACAATTACTAAAAGGTTTTATAAACGCGGCTGTTAGCTTTGAGCTTTACAAGCTTGGACGAAAAGAGCAGAGTAAAAAGGTCTGGACAAACTATCTTAAATACAGACAGCTTCTTTTTAAAGTGGAGTCTCAATATCTCAACGAGTATAATCAAATGTCGAGATACGTTGAAAGAATAAACAATCAAAACAATAAGGCAAAAATATGATAAAAAAAATATTGCTAAGTTCGTTGTTGGCGAGCGGTGTACTCGTCGCGCAAGATCAAGCAGAGTTGAATACTCAGATAGCTACGGTAAAAGCAAAAATTGCGGTGCTAAACGCGGAAGTGAAAGCGTTAGAGGGTCAACTCCCTCCAAATGAAAAAATCATGACTCATACGGAATTTGGGTATATGCAAACTACCGGTAATACGCAAACAAAGACGTACAATCTTGACTCAAATCTTAAAAAAGGTTGGAATAAAAACGTAGTCGCTCTTGTTTTCGATGGTCAATACGCAGATGATCATGGAGTGGAACTCAACAATAAATATTTTATAGAATTGAATTATGACTATCAATTTACAGATAGCTTTTCATTGAACTACCTTCTAGGGTATCGAGATGATAAGTTTTCTTCTTTTGATTATCAGTACTACACCGGTCCGGGCGCTAAATACAAGGCTATTGCAACGGCGACTCAAGTGTTGTCATTAGAAGGAAACATACTTTACTCCGTTGATAAAGACATTGCAACTTCAGTTAAAGAGACGTATTCCGCCTACAGAGCCAAGGGAGATTACACATGGCAAACGCTGGCAAACCTAAAGTTTAACCAAGAGCTTAGTTATAGAGGTTCTTTTGAGAATTCTGATAAATATTTTGTTTACTCGAAGACAGCTTTTTCTAGTAAAATTTCGGATATATTCTCGGCGGGACTTAGCTATAAAGTTGATTACGTAAATCAAGCGGGAATAGGCATTGAACATACAGATACGACTTTTACAGCTAATTTAATTATGGATTATTAAGAGTATAGGATAAGAAATCGTAATAAAATCGAGTTGTTGTTGGACAACTGATATAATGCGCACTAAGAAGAACATGGGTAGGAGCGTCAATGACATATGGAGAATATCATTATCTCGTAAAGTATGATATGAAATTGGTAAACGGAGAGTGGATAGTAAATAAACCCAATATTGCAATTCCTTCTAAAATGTCAAAAAAAGAGGCTGGCGTTTATTATAATTTGAAATTACAAGCTTATTGGAATACAAAGGTTAAATAGCCTTTCTTTGAAATTATGAAACAACTCGCAATTATAGGACCGACGGCGTCAGGAAAAAGTGATTTAGCGATTAAAATCGCAAAAAAGATTGACGCTTACGTCTTGTCCATAGATTCTCTAAGCATCTACAAAGAGATAGACGTAGTCTCCGCAAAACCATCCAAAGAAGAGCTAGAGAGCGTCAAGCATTTTGGAATCAATCTTTTGTACCCCGATGAACATTTTAGCGTGGAGATATTTATAGGCCTTTATCAAGAGGTTGTCGATAAGTGTTTGCGAGATGACAAAAATTTGATTATCGTAGGCGGCACGTCATTTTATCTAAAGTCGCTTCTTCAAGGTCTGTCAGTACTCCCAAACATGACGGATGAGATAAGAAGAAGCGTTAACTCGCAGTTGATGGATTTGGAGAGTTGTTACAATTTTTTAAACTACGTCGACCCCGATTATATGCGAAAAATATCTCCTCATGATAGTTATAGAATCGAAAAAGCTCTTTTAATTTATGAAGCTTCCTCTTTGCCTCCAACAGAGTGGTTTAAAATAAATCCTCCAAAACCAATCATAGAAAATTTGGATATATTCAACATAGACGTAGATAGAGGGATACTAAGAAAAAGAATACATTTACGCACTCAGAAAATGCTAGAAACGGGTTTGATTGACGAGGTGTGCGCTTTAGAACAAAAATACTCGCGTTTGCCCAATTCAATGGGTTCCATTGGCATTGTTGAAGTTTTGGAATATTTAGACGCGAAAGTGACAAAAGAAGAGATGATGGAAAATATTTCCACTCACACCGCGCAACTAGCAAAACGCCAACAAACCTTCAACAAAACTCAGTTTGAAAACCTCATTTCAGAATCCCTTGAAAATTTAGAAGAGATAATTTTGCAAAGACGTAAGCCTTTTTTAATAATCTAAGACTAAACTGAACAATTTAAAAGAAAAATAATTTAAAAAGCTTGATTGTTTTTTAACAACGCCGTCATGGCCTCGGCTGGTAGAGGTCTTGAGTATAAGTATCCTTGCATATAATCGCATCCATTGTCGATTAAGAACTGTTTTTGTTCCATGTCTTCAACTCCTTCGGCTATAAGTTTAAAATTTAAACTTTTCCCTAGAGCTATAATCGCTTTGGTGATAGCCATGTCGTCTTCGTCTTGAGGAATGTCTCTGACGAAAGATTGATCTATTTTGAGTTTGTTGAGAGGCAGTTTTTTAAGATAAGAAAGAGATGAATAGCCCGTGCCAAAGTCGTCTATGGCTAAATCCACTCCCATTGCATTGATAGTCTTTAATTTTTCTATTGAGAGTTCGGGATTGTTCATAACTTGTCCCTCCGTTACTTCAAGTTCGAGCCATTTTGATTGAAATCCTATCTCTTTCATAGTGGTAATTAGTTGAGATAAAAAATCTTTTTCATTTAACTGTTTCATCGCTAAGTTTATGGAAAGCATGCCAGGGTTGAGGCCATATTTATACCATAAAGCGAATTGTCTCATAGCTGTATTTCTCACAATTTTATCTATTTCGATTATAAGTCCGTTCTCTTCCGCGATTGGTATAAACTTACCTGGAGGCACCAGCCCCAGAGTCGGATGCAACCAGCGAACAAGAGCTTCCATTCCAATTATTTTATCCGTCTTTATATTGATCTGCGGTTGATAATAGACTACGAATTGTTCTTCTTTGATCGCGATTCTTAAACTTGTGTCCATGACGACCCTTTCAAACGCGAAAGCCGTCATCTGCTTGGCGTAAAATTGGTAGTTGTCGCGGCCTTCGTCTTTGGCTTTATACATGGCCGTGTCTGAAAACTTGATGAGATCGTCGGTTGAAGTGGCGTCTTGAGGGAAAAGACTTATGCCTATGCTTGCGGATATGTAAAGATGATGTCCTTCAACTATAATGGCTTCTCTCATGTCGTCCACAATTTTTTGGGCGATGTTGGATATGTCTTGTATATTTTTAACGCCTTGGAGTATAACAGTAAATTCATCTCCACCAAGTCTAGCGATGGTGTCTTCTTCTCGTACGCAATTTTGTAGTCTTCTAGCCGCTTCTATCAGTACGTTATCGCCTACGATGTGCCCTAAAGAGTCATTTATCTTTTTAAATTGGTCCAAATCTATAAACAAAAGCGCAAACGGAGTATCGTGTCTTTTTCCGGATATAACCGCTTGAGAGAGCCTATCTTTGAATAGCGTTCTATTTGGCAAGCTAGTGAGATTGTCATGATGCGCCAAGTGTTTTAATTGGTCGCTTTGGGCTCTTAAAAGATTTTCATTTTCAACATTTTGTGAAATGTCCGTATCGAAGATCACGTAAGCTTCAGCGCCTTTATATTGTATTGGATGTATATACGCCTGCGCATGGTATTGCGTCCCATTTTTTCTTTGATGAATGGTTCTATTTATAAAATGTTTCGCGTCCAATAATTGGTTTTTTAACTTAAGAACGATATCTGGAGTTAAATAGGGGTTGATATCATAAATGGACATAGTTAAAAGTTCGTCGCGTGAGTAGCCAATGGCCTTACAAGCACCAGTATTTACGTATAAATATTTAAACGTATTGATGTCCACTATGTAAAGTTCATTCGATGAGTATTCAATAAGTTGAGAAAGCTCTTGGGTCTCTTGTTTAAGTTTCATAAGGCTGGTAATGTTTTGCGTCGTTCCAATCAACTTTGAGGGATTGTTCTTTTCATCATACACAACTTGACCATGAAGCAACGCGTCAATGACTTCGCCAGATTCTTTTTTGATTCTGCATTGAAAAGTGTCCGCTTGACCACTTGCCATGATCTTTTTCAGCGTTGCTTGAGCTCTGGGTAAATCTTCTGGCGTTAAGTGTGATAAAAAAACTTGAAGACTTGGTTCAATCGTGAAAGGTTCATATCCATAATTTATGTAACTTTGCTTAGACCAAATTGACTTGTTTGTTTTAAGGTCAACTTCCCAGCTTCCAAGCTCACTTATTTTTTCTAGCAGTGAAAACGTGGTCTCTTTCGCTTGGAGTTTTCTAAGCGCTGTTTGGAGGCTGTCTTTTTGTAGGTCAATGGGCATATAACTCTCTCATCTTGTAAGGTTGTTTTATTATATAGAAATAGTTGTGAAAAATAGATTAAACTTTACAAAGCGACGAGTACGCGTCTGAACGCCTATCGCGGATAAGACCCCAATACTCTCTTTGCTTCGCGTTTTCCTCCAAGTCGAAATCGGCGTATATTATCTCTTCTTTGTCTCTTGAAGCTTCGGCGATTTTAGCGCCCGCGTAGTCCGTGATAAAAGAAGAACCGTAAAAATTGAGCGAGCAACTCTCTCCAAATTCTTCGCCAACTCTATTCGCCACGACTACGGGAACCGTGTTTGTGGCGGCGTGACCCATCTGAACTCTTTGCCAATGCTCTTTGGAGTCTATATGAATCTCAGGCTCGCTCCCAATGGCGGTTGGATAGAAGATGACTTCAGCTCCCATGAGAGTCAAAGCCCTCGCGGTTTCGCAAAACCACTGATCCCAACAAATCCCTACGCCAATTTTGCCAAAAGCGGTCTCATAGACTTTGAAACCGCTGTCTCCCGGCTTGAAGTAAAACTTCTCTTCATATCCCGGACCATCGGGTATGTGCGTTTTTCGGTAGTTGTCCATGACCGTGCCATCCGCGTTTATGACGACGAGCGAGTTAAAATAATCCTTGTCGCTTTTCTCAAAATAACTTACTAATAGAACAACGTTTAACTCATGCGAGAGTTTTGCAAACCGTTCTATTAGCACGTTGTTTTTCAAGGGTTTGGCCCAAGAAAAATATTTTTTATCCATGTCTTTACAAAAGTAAAGTCCTTCAAAAAGTTCTGGCAAAAGTATGATGTTCGCGCCATTGGATGCAGCTTCACGAACCAAGAGTTCGGCTTTTTGTATATTTGAGCTCTTCTCTTCGCTCATGCTCATTTGAATAGCGGATACTTTTACCATGAGATATTTACCCTCTACCCGTTACTTCTAGCAAGTGAAAGCCAAATTGAGTTTTAATCGGTCCATAAACCACGCCGACGTCACCGTTAAAAACCGCCTTGTCAAATTCGGGAACCATTTGCCCCGGTCCAAATTTCCCTAAATCCCCGCCTTTTCTCGATGATGGACATGTCGAGTTTTCTTTTGCGACCTCACCAAATTCAGTTCCGTTTTCTATCTCCGCTTTAAGCGCTTCGCATCTCTCTTCACTATCTACTAGTATATGTCTCGCCGTTGCCCATGCCATTTTATATCCTTAATTTTGTATTTGAAATTGTACACTATTTAGCTTATTTAGTGTAGAATTATTTAGATAAAAGTAATAAACATAGCAAATAGTGACCGTGGCATGCAACTCATGAAGATGATGAAGAGTGAGCAGAGAGTCGCTCTTGTAATAGGCAACAACGACTATAAAAGTTTAAGCGTAACCATTCAGCACAACAAAAAGTGTAATTTAAATCATCATCATAATAAAGTC
>ERZ889078.2554-NODE-2554-length-12834-cov-12.059473_pt1 | contig 12834 bp, 12 predicted proteins | sample MGYA00521266_ERZ889078 | MGnify/ENA primary metagenome ERZ889078 (study PRJEB32303, sample SAMEA104408618) | aquatic metagenome | biome: Brackish water; feature: Pelagic; material: water | place: Baltic Sea | collected 2014-06-16T06:34:00 | depth 76,534 m ...
CCGGTCTGCAATGTCCCGGATCTTTTCTCTCGCCGCCATGGTTATCTCAATCATGGTATTTCGTTCCGGACGCCTTCTGGCCTGTCCTGCGGGAGTTCAACCGTGAATTTGGCTAAGGGTCTGGAAATCAATAACTCATCGTTTTCACATCCCAGCTTCAGGCCATCTCCGGCCAATCCTCAATCGCAAAATCCTGAACGTGGTCCTGCCACGATTGCGGTTTTGCTCAATCGGATCGACCAAATATGGCCTAAATCTGTGCGCGAATTCCAACGAATTATTCCTTTCCAGACCCTAACAGGCGGGACATCTTTTATCCCAGTTGTTTCTGGAGACATTCCTGGAGGGCCAATTTCAAGCGTACTCTCATTTCCGACGGTACTTTCTCTTTTGCGGTTTCCCTGCACAGCTGGATCGTCTTTTTGAGGGAATCAGCGCAACGGCCACATTCGGGGCATTCTTTCAGGTGCGCCTCGATTTCATGGCAGGCCTGCCCGTCCAGTTCTCCATCAAGATATTCGGATATTTTTTCAAAATAGTATTTGCACGTTTTCATCGGACAGCCTCCCCCTCATTGAACTGTTCGGATATCTTTTCCCGCAGAAAAAGTCTCGCACGGTGCAGGCGCGTCTTTACTGTCTGAGCAGTTATTCCCAGGATCTCGGATGCCTCCTTTGTACTGAAGCCCTCTATATCTCTCAAGTTGAATACAAAACGGTATTTGGGCGGGAGCGAGAGTATGGATTTGTTGATGATCTGTTTGAGTTCGTTTCGCTCTAATTGTTCTGAAGGGTTATTGGATAAGTCGGGAATGTCATAGCTGCTGGAGAGGCCATCCTTCAGCACAAACGATTCCAGGGAAAGTTCCCGTTCAGGTTCAAATTTTTTTTTCCGGCGCTTTCTGAAGCAGACCCTTGCCGCAATCTTGAAGAGCCAGTTCCGCAGTTTGGTCTCTTCTCTAAAATCGTTCAGATATTTGAAGGCATTCAGGAACGTTTCCTGGACGATGTCTTCCGCATCCTGCAGATGACCGCACATTTTGAGACCAAATGTGAAGATCTGATCTTCGTAACGCTCCACAATTTTTTCCATGGCATCCATGGAGCCGGCCTTGAACCGGGTGATCAGGAGATGGTCGGTTTCGTCTGTCGCCAGGGTATTCATGATTTCGTCTTCTGCTATGGTTGCGTTGGTTTCGGTGTCTTCATACACGTGAAAGATATTCTTGTTTTACTGCCTTCGGATATCTCCTATGCATCTTTTCAATCAGGCTGCCCCTGTTTGGTCGCCTGATAGGTTTCTTGTGATCACAGTAGATGAAATTACTTTATGTTGTGAGAAAATTCAAGGGTTCGATTTAGTATTTTGATATTGACCCTTTACCAACATCAAGATGAATCTGGCAGAAGTGGATAAAAAACTTTCGGACAAGTATTTTTATGCTAAAGTAATCCAGTCGCCGGAAAAAGCTAAAACGTCCTGCCTGGTTCGCTTTACAGCCATTCCACCGGAGATCCCAAACACCCCGGTCCTTCAAATCCGTTCCGTTTCCTTGGATTACACGTTGAGCTTTTCAGATTTCAAAGCGTAAGCCACGGCAATGCCTACGAGGAATCCGGCCGCCAAATTTGAGGCAAGGGTAATGCCCAATACAAGGATCGGCACAAACATTTCTTTGCGTGTTTTCATATCCAAGAGAGTAAGGGCCAATTGCGCCCCTGCGAAGATCAATAGGACTCCGAGAGCGGCCATGGGCAATAAATAGATTACCCCCATGATGTGTTTCCCCAAAAAAAGAGCCAAGACGATAAATATGGAGCCGATGATCAAATTGGACCCTCCCGTACGGGCGCCAAAGCGATAACGGGAGGCGAGGCCTCCAGCACCGTGACACATGGGCATGCCGCCCAGGAAAAAACTCATCAGGTTTGCCAAAGCCATGCTGATACAAAGAGCCCTATATGTTACCCGATGTCCCTCCTTGGGAAAATACTGGATCGACAGATCGGCATTGGCCATGACAGCGTTTCCAAGTGTCATCGGAATCTGCGGCAGGACCAGTACCAGAAGGGCAAAAGTGAAATCGCCTGCAGATGGAAGCCCGAAAGGCAACAAATCGGGCAGGTAAAATCCTATCTGTATTTGCTGCAGAGCTTCAAACGTTCCAAAAAAGATGCCGGTCAAAAGGCCTGCGCCGACCACGACAATGGCTGCCGGCAACCGTCTGTTTTCCAATAGCAGCAGGGTGAGTAAACCTAAAATTCCGCCGATCACCAAGCCAAGGGGCACCGGACCTAAGCTCTGGATGCTCAGATAGGGTTCTGCCGCCTTGCACAGGGTTTGAAATTTTGAGGTGCCCAAAATCAGCTTAACGCCCTGAGAAACCAGTAGAACGCCGGTGGATAACTGGACCCCCCGAATAACCGGTCTTGGAATGTATCGGCCGATCAGGGTGATTATTCCGGTTCCGCCAATGATCAGCAAGAACAGGAAAACCCACAAGCTGGAGGCTTGGATCTGAACGGCAGTGATCCCGGTGGCTATAGCATAGGCGCCGATGACCTTCATGGGCTCCACGGGGCTGGTTACCTTAAAATAAAGCCCGGAAAAGACATAAAACAACCCGACTCCCAGGAACAGGCCCAACGGATTGAGACCATTGATCAAAATCATTCCGATGGCCAAAGGCAAAATGGTCCCCAAATCTCCCAGGGACCCCGCAAACTCCATGCGATTGAAACGATAGGCCCCATTTATGCCCGATCTTTGAATGGCTAATCCTTGATTTTTGTCCATATGATTCCCCTGAGATTTATCTATAGCTTAACCCGGCTTTAATCTTCCAGATCCGCCGACAGAATTTTCCGACAACCCCTTGACACACAATCACGAATTTGTTATTAATCGTGATACTAGAAAAAGTTTTCAACGCTGTCAAGAATATTGTTATGGTGTAGCGTTAAAAAATTTGGCGAAATGAACAATTCAAATCGACGAGTGGTTCATGAAAAAAAGAAAGCTGATCAGGAAAACAAATAATCAAGCACCTGTTCCAGAGCGAGGGTATCATGGACGTATTTTTTCTGCGCCAGATCAAGATAAATGCCTCGACTCGGTCCAACTCCATAAATTGGAGCAATCCTTCCGCGACTGGACAGAGGCAGCATCTCGTGGAGACGTGCGCATGGCCCGCCGTCGCATTTTACTCATTTTCTTATTGATTCGTTACACGGCAGCCAAGCTGAGCGAGGTGTTAGGACTTAATCCATCCCAAGACATTGATTTCGAAAATCATTTCGTTCGTTTTGGCCGCATGGCGGAAGAATCGGGTCGCCCTCCACGCAAAGTACAGCTGTGTGAGAAACTCTGTCGGGAAATCCAGGCGATTATCGCCGATTCATCCTTCAAGAAAGCTTCGCAAAACCTGCTTGACGTGGACCCAGGCTTTGTGAGGAATAAATTTTACGAACGTGCTGAGGCATGTGGAATTGCAAAGCAGCTTGGCGCACCGGAAAACCTTCGCAAGTCGCGTGCCGTTGAATTAATGCAAAACAATATGCCCCTGCCCGCGGTCCAGGTGCTTCTGGGACATTCGACGCCCAATTTGGCCTCTTCCTATGTTTCTTTCTCTGAAGATGACATCCAGCAAGTCATCAGACTTATTCTGGAAAAAGAGTCCGCCCGCAAAACCAGTGCCCGCAATTCTTTCTTTGGAAAAATCCAAACGATCCAGCAAGGAGATATACAGACGCGTGTAGAGCTGGTGACCATGGGCGGACATCGGGTCACTACGGTCATCACAAACCATAGTCTGCAGCGGCTTGCTTTGAAAGTGGGTAATTTGATCACGGCCGAGGTCAAAGCCCCTTGGGTGATATTGCATAAAAGCATCAATGGTCCGGAATGCAGCGCTGACAATATGTTCAATGGCATTGTAGAAAGGATCATCAAAGGTGAAATCAACACGGAATATATAGTGCGGATATCCGATGGAACCGAGGTGTGTTCGATTGCAACAAGTGAAAGTTGCCGACGTCTCGCCCTTGAAGAAGGTGATAAGGTTTGGGTAGTATTCAATGGCTTTTCAGTTGTGCTGCTATCCGAATGACTCTTAAAGGAATGTGACATCGAGTTCATGAAATCAGAATCGGAGTACCCTACATCTTGTAGCCATGTCCATCGGAAATAACGCATTGGGCTTGCCACAACGAATATGAGCATCGCTTTTGCATCCGGGATCATCTTCTCCTGGCTCCTGAAATGGGGAAACATCGAAATTTGGCACCCAGCCGGATGTGAGCGGATTTTTTTGCCCCTACTTCAAGGGACTGGTTCCCTCCGTATTAACCGTGGCCAAGTTATTTCCGCAATCAAAGGTCTTACTGTCGGATCGTGATGCTTTGTGGTAAGCCAGCCGGACTTTGCTTCCCTCGGGAGGAATAATCGCCAGCAGCACATCAAACCGCACCCCAAGAGACCTTCCCCCTCCCCTTTTCGGAAACACACTCGGGGTGTGAGAGGTACTGACTTTCTCAAGAATCTCTCCTTCCGGATTGATAACCGCCATATCAACTTGGCCTGAATCCGGCGGGATGTAGAATCGGCTCTTCACCGTTCCGCCAATCGCTAACTTATCGTCTTCTTTATATACATCTACCCGGGAGAAATAGACTTTTTTAGAATGAACTCGCTCAATTGAAACAGTTTCTCTGTCAATAAGATTTACGCGGTTGGAAGCACAGCCCGGCAGAACCGTACCTGTTGGCAGAAAAGCCACTACCCATAACGCAATGAGATCTCTCATTTTCATAACACCCTCCTTTATGGGCGTGGGAAACACCCACGGCTATGATGATATTCTGCCGGACAATGCCCCGGCTCCTTCTTCCCACTCTTATAACCTGAGCCAGCTTTGAGGGAGCATCCGTCATAAGGACCAGTCCGGCATAAAATCATTCTCTCTCCAGTTTAATGGCAAACCATTTATAAAGTGCGGGTATGACCAGGAGCGTCAGGATGGTTGAAGTCACCAGCCCTCCCACAACGACAGTAGCCAAGGGGCGTTGCACTTCACTTCCGGTTCCCGAGGAAAAGAGCAATGGAATCAACCCCAGGGCAGTGGTGATTGCGGTCATCAACACGGGTCTGAAACGGAGGCAGGCGCCCCTGATGGACGATTCGTCCACTTGAAGGCCATCGCGCAAGAGCTGGTTGAGGTAAGTCACAAGAACCATGCCATTTTCCAGTGCGATGCCAAACAGGGCTATGAAGCCTATGGAAGCCGGTACGGACAGGTTCTGATTGGACAACCACAAGGCAACGACCCCGCCCACTAGGGCAAGGGGGATGTTAAGCAATATGAGCACGCAGTTCTTGATGGAATTGAAGTTCATAAACAGGAGCAAAATGACGATTGCCAAGGTAATGGGCACTACCACGGACAACCGCCGGTTGGCCTCTTGCTGCAGTTCGAACTGGCCGCCCCACGTGACCAGATATCCTGGGGGCATCTTCACCTTTTCGGATATGGCTCGTTGCCCTTCAGCCACAAACGAACCCATGTCGCGGCCTCGTACATTGCACTGGACGGTAATGAAGCGTTGGTTGTTCTCGCGGGTCACTTGACGGGGACCCACGATCTCTTCGACCTGAGCCAATTGTTCGAGCGGGACTTTTATCCCCCCGGGAGCGGGGATAATAAGCTGACGGATTATTTGGGAATGGTCACGTCCCTTCTGAGTATACCGAACATAAATGTCGAAGCGCCGGATTCCCTCAAAGATCTGGCCGGCCTTCTCACCGCCGATAGCGGTACGAATGGTGCTCTGGATGTCTTCAACATTAATCCCGTACCGGGCGATGGCCTGCCGGTCGATCCGGATGCGTACCTGCGGCGTTCCGGTAACCTGATCACTCTGAACATCCGCGGCCCCCCGTACCTTCCGGATCAGCGCTTCGATCTCTTCGGCCTTCTCCTTGAGAACCTCCATTTCGGGGCCAAAGATCTTTATGGCCAGATCTGCTTTGGTTCCCGTAAGGAGTTCGTCCACGGCTGCCGCAATCGGCTGGGTGACATTGAACTTGGCGCCGGGAAAGGCCTCCAGGTCTTCACTGATAAGGGTGTAAAGCCTCTCCGGGCTGTCAGCGGTCCTCCATTGATCTTGAGGTTTCAGGGCCACGAATGCCTCGGCACTATTGATCGGATCGGCATGGGCCCCCACCTCACCTCGGCCAACCCGCGTAACGACCCGAATGACTTCAGGGAAACGCTGCATCAGCCGCCGCTCAAACCGCAGCATTGTCTTTCCGGCTTCCTCCAGGGAGATGGAAGGCGCCATGGTCGCCCGTATGAGGAGATCCCCCTCGTTGAGTCGCGGAACGAACTCGGAACCCAGGCGAGGGAAGATCAAAGCGCCTCCAGCCAACATAAAGATAGCCAGGCATACGGCCAGAAAACGATGATGAACGAACAGGGAGACAATCGGGCGGTAAGGCTTAAGAAGCAATCGAACAAGGAACGGTTCTTTCGGGATTTTTTGTTTCCCGGCCATTTTTTGTTGGCGCATCAGGAGATGTGCCCCTACAGGGGTTAAGAGCAGGGCAAAAATGAGCGACCCCAGCATGGCCAGCGAAACCGTGTAGGCCAAGGGTTTGAAGGTCTTCCCTTCAACACCTTGAAGGGTGAATAGGGGGAGAAAGACAATGATGATGATGGCAATGGCAAACAGGATCGGGCGGGCGACTTCGGCGCACGCCCGGACCAGGACAAGGATACGCGTGCCGTTCGGGTCTGCCTCCTTGAATGCGCGATCAATGTTTTCCACCATGACGATGGTGCCGTCTACCATCATGCCTATGGCAATGGCCAGGCCCCCGAATGACATGAGATTGGCTGAAATACCCAGGAATCTCATCATGATTATGGCAAAGAAGATGGAAAAGGGGATGGACAGGGCCACCACAATACTGGGGCGCAGCCCCCCCATGAAGACCAGGAGCACCAGGGCTACCAGAATTACAGCGACGTACAGCGCGTCGGTCACGGTCTTGACGCTTTTTTCCACGAGGGTTGCCTGATCGTAATAGGGGATCACACGGATGCCTGGGGGAAGGATCTTTTCAATTTCCATGATCTTTTTCTTGACGTCTTTTATCACCCTGGAGGTGTTGGTGCCGATCAGCTTCAGCACCATCCCGACCACCGCTTCACCCTTGCCGTCCATGGTGGCCATGCCCGTGCGGATCTCTCCGCCAATCCTCAACCGGGCAACCTGATCGAGATAGACAGGTATCCCGTCTTTGACCTTAAGTACGATCTTTTTCAGATCATCGATCTTCTCGGCAATGCCGACGGACCGAACGATGTATTGCTCGTCATTCTTCACGAGATATTGGGCCCCTACGTTGGCGTTGTTGGCCTTGACAGCCTTTACCACGTCAGCGATAGTTAAGTCATAGCGGAGCAAATCCTCGGGCCTTACTTCCACCTGGAACTGTTTGACCTGGCCGCCAAGCGAGAGTATTTCGGTGACACCCGGTACGGTCTGAAGGTTGAACTTGATCAACCAGTCCTGGATGCCCCTCATCTCCTCTGCGCTGCGCGTCCCTGTTTCGTCCTCCACCAGGTAAAACAGGATCTGCCCCAGTCCGGTGGAAATCGGCCCCATTTCCGGATCCCCGAATCCCTGCGGAATCTCTTCTCTGGCCGTCTGGAGTCGTTCCCCTACCTGTTGGCGGGCAAAATAGATGTCTGTCCCATCCTCGAAATAGATATTCACCACGGACAGGCCAAAGTTGGAGATGGAGCGGATCTCTTTGAGCTTCGGCAGGCCGTTCATGACTACTTCAATGGGATAGGTAACGTATCTTTCCACTTCTTCCGGGGCAAGCCCCTCGGTCTCGGTGAAGACCTGCACCAAGGCAGGGGAGACATCCGGAAAGGCGTCCACAGGGAGGCTGCGGTAACTGGCCCAGCCTCCGGCAAAGACCCCCAATGCAAGCAGAGCCATCAAGAGGTGGTTTTTCAAGACAAAATGGATCAGTTTTTCCATGTTTCACACCCCTTTCTAATGACCGTGTCCATCACCGAAGGCCCCTTTCAAGAGCTGGGCCTTTAGGGTGAAAGACCCCCGGCTTACGTAGACCTGGCCCGGCTTCAGTCCATCAAGAACTTCCGTCTGTAACGCATCTTCCCGTCCTAACCGGACCGGGTGTGGCACAAACCCCTCCTCGGTCTTGACAAAGACCACTGTCTGTCCGTCTACCGTCTGAAGAGAGGTCTTCAGCGCCAAAAGCTGCGCTTTTATGCGGTCAACCGCTATTTTTGCAGTGATAAACATCCCCGGCCGCAGCGTTCTATCGGGATTGGGCAACACCACACGTACCAGGGAAGTACGGGTTGCCTCGCCGATCAGGGGACCCACATAGGAAATTTTCCCATTTAAAGGGGAAATATCACCACCCATTGTGATCAAAACATTCTGACCCTCCCGGACTTTCCTAAGATCTTTCGGATACACCGAAATATCCACCCATACGGTGTTCAGGTCAGCAACCACAAAGACGTCCGAGTCTTCTTTGACCGCTTCACCCAATGTTATGTGCTTTTGAATGACCGTGCCGGCAAAAGGGGCGACAATCGCGTATCCGGTGTAAGTGGTGTCCGAGTGTTTCGTAAGCTCTTTCAGGTACGGATCCGAAAAACCCAGGGCATGGAGTTTCTGTTCTGCGGAACGTTTTTCAATTCCGGTCTCCGCCAGGGATTTCTTTGCCTCAAGAAACTCGTGCTCCGCAGATACCTTCTTTTCCCACAGTTTCTTCTCTCTTTCATAAGTCGCCTTGGCCAGAGAGACCCTTTCCACGGAGGCCAGGTAGGCGGCCTTCATGTCCGCCAATTCACGGCTTTCCAGGACAGCCATGACTTCGCCGGTCTTCACCTTGTCGCCGAGCCTTTTGTAGACTTTTCGGACCACGCCCGGAACCCGTGGAACCACATGGGCCAACCGATCGGCGTTGAGTGCAACCTGTCCGGGAAGGTCTATCGATATCTCGATGACCCCGGGGCCTGCGGTTGAAAGTTCCACATTGAACTCATCCAGTTCGTGTTGGTCCATCTTGACTACCCGCTCCCTATCCTGTTCAGCTTGCGGGTCGTGCCCGGCATGTCCTCCCTGATCCTTTTCAACATGATCAGGGGCGGAGCTCGAAGAGGGGTTCGTTTCGTCTCTCTGACACCCTAATGCCAGCAGGCTTGCCAGGCACAAGAGAGATATCCAAATGGCAATCTTCCGTTTCATATCAACCTCATTCTTTAGAGAAATAACCAACCAGTCTCTCCACTTCGATCCGGGCCAGATGGTACATGGATAGGGTATCGATGCGTTGTCGTCTGACTTGAAACAGGGTACGTTGGGTATCCAGGAGTTCCAGAAATCCGAACTTCCCCTGTTTATATCCATAATCAATGGCATCAAGGGCCTTCTGAGCCGCGGGAAGGATCTTTTCCTCAAGTGTTTTTGCGGCGGAATAGGAGGCCGCAAGGGCCTGGTAGCTTTCAGCCAGAACGGCCAGGACCTGGATGCGAGCTGAAACCTTGTCATCCTTGGCCCTGTTCAACTCATGAGCCGCCTCTTGGATACCCCCCTGATTGCGGTCAAAAACAGGGATGGGAATCGTCAACCCGAAAACAAAGGCGTTGTCATTCATCTCTTGCAGGTTTCGAACACCTGCATTGAGGGTCAGATCCGGAATCCTTTTCGCCCGGGCCAGTTCCAGTGCGGCTTTGCGCTGCTCCAACTCCGTGGTCCAGCGTGCCAGATCGGGATTTTGATCGATGAGGTTTGCGAGTTTTTCAAATGGAAGCGGCTGATCCATGACCTCCAATGAGCCGACGGCTTTACTGAAAGCGGGGGCTGCGCCTCCCCAGGTCGCGGCCAGTTTCTTACGGGACGCCTCCAGCTCTTGACTCGCCGTGGTCTGCTCCACACGGGCGGAATATAGGGCCACGCTGGCCCTGGTTTCTTCTATGGGGGAGACCTTGCCTGATTCAACCCTGTCCGTCACCGCACCATAGGATCGTTCGGCTATGCTCAGGAACTGTTCAGCCTGGACAAGCCGTTCCTGGGCGGCCAGGACCTTGATAAACGATTTTGAGGCCTGGCTTAAGACATTCAGTCGAAGGCTCTCATAATCCCATCCCGCCAGGTCATGATCGAGCAATGCAACCTGCCGGCGCTTTTGTATCTTACCCCCGAGCAGAAAGAGCTGGCTCAGGAAAAGGGTGGTTTCAGCGGCATTGGTTCCACTGTATATCCCTTGACCCGCCACATTCTCCACCTCAACGCCAACACTCGGGTTGGGATATAGACCTGCCTGCAATGCGGCAGCCTCTTTGGCTCGGACTTCCCAGGCAAATGCCGACAGCGCGGGATTCTTCAATAACGCCAGGGAGATCGCTTGACGAAAAGTCAGAGGTCCGCTGGTTTCTTCCACGGATGGAGACGAGCTATCTGCCTTTTTCATTTCGTCCGGCGTATAGGTTTGATCCCCTTTACCAGAAAGGTCTTTCTTAGTGTCCCGTTGACCTTGAGCTGCTAACGGGTTTGCTGATACGAGTAGCAGCATACTCACTATGACACACAGATTTCTAACCATCACCTGCTCCTTTCAATCCCCGGCGTTTTTTTATAAAGACACATCGCGACTTCGTGAAAACGCATGGCGACGATATCCCACTTTTTTAAAGCTGTAGAGCCTATCCCAAAATCTGGACCGCACGGATTTCCAATCTGTTTTGTTTTCTCAAAGGACGGATTTTCACAGGTTCCCGGGCTAATCCTATCCCGATGGGGGGTGAAGTTTATCGCAGCTTAGGGTCCGCGCAAAAATAAAATAATTTTTGCACGCCTAAGGCAAGAAAAGAAAATCGTATGGAGGAATTCTAAATAAGGAGGACTACCGTGCCCAAGGCTTTCAAGGCAAAACAAGAAAAGGGCGGTTCTGGTATAACCGTTGATCTTCCCGTTGTCTTTTCAGGGTTCCACAAGAAACAAACCACCGGGGCTTGACTGTAAGGCAAGAGGTTCTTTTGGGAGGAAGCAGGGCTTTGAGATTGGCCCTGAACAGACAAGAAAGGCACGTCAATGCAGCTTATTGCCGAGTTTGCGAACGAGAGGGAAGGTGGAAGTACACCTTTCTCGTCATTACATCCAGCATGGTGCAAAAGTCGGCACGTACCAACAATGCCGAATTCCAGATGCGATGTGCCATTTTCTTCGAAACACCAAACAAAGGAATAAGGTCCCGCCATCCCCATGAGGAGATAAGAAAAAACCACGACTACCAAGAGAGCTTTTTTTCGCATCCTATTCATGATGCAAAACTTTAGTGGCGATATTCGGATATGTCAAGACGAAAGGAACGTTTTGTTCAAACCCGCACGCCTTTACGGCTGGGGATCTCCTTCCCTTACGGGAAAGGGTAGATCCCCACAACAATAGGAGTTGGAGGAATACTCACAACCTCGTCCTCTTACTCAATTTCAATCTTAGCCTTTAGTGTGCCGTCAAGGCCAACAACATAGAGAAATGATTTCTGATCCTGTTGATTGTTGAAATCAAAACTACCAAACATACCATCAAACATGTCATGTCCCATCATATAATCGCCACGATTTGTGGTGGTTACGTAAACAGCGCCAGTAGCGATTACGGGGATGGAAGCATAGCTTCCATCCAGTGATATCGCCATCGGCTGTGTGCTTCCCGTTAGGGGCAAACTGATAGCATAGAGTACCGATTGGCTCTCCGCACTGTTTACACCGTAATTTGCATACATTTGGAAATCATTGAAGTTTGGGAGTGAAGCGGTTGCCACCAGTAAATTTCCGTCATCGCTTAGGACTGGTTTCGATAAGATTCCATCTAAACTCAATGAAACTACCTTGCCAGTATTCGGGTTGATTTCCTTGAGGGTGGATGTAAATGAATTACTATTTGGCGTCGTACCAGGATTTTGGCTAGGTGTCCAGCTGACTAAATAAGCTTTGCCATCATTACCCACCACGGGGGTGGCAGCCATCCCACTCGTCATCCCGAACCCCCCACTATTAGTCATACCGCCTCCCGGCATCTGTGCATAAAGCGGCATCACGCTCAATCCCAAAAAGAATGTGATCACAATCGTAAGCACTGCAAAATATTTTTTCATGGCACCTTTATCCTTCCCATTGTAAGATTAAAATGATTAAATTTGATTCATTTTGAAACTCTATTACCGCAAGGGTAAGAATCTCTCTTACCCCCGTCAATAATCTTTTCACCTCTCTCCATTGATTTTCACTCCTTCCCTTGGGTTTTTGATTTTGAAAATTATACTTCGCAATGTCTATGCCACAATGTTGCATCAATGCTAATATATCTAAATATCGGAGTATCTAAATGTATCTCAGAATTTGAAGTATTATTAGTGTGAAAGCCAGCGGAGTATGGATACTAATTACCCAGTTGGGGATATCCGGTCGGGAAAAAAGTACTCATCCAAGAGGCTTAGCAGGAGATGCATCTTGATAAAACGGGGAAAGTTGGGAAGGCTAAAAGCTGGCATTTGCTTTGTTATATTGAGAATACCACTGATCAGGGAGAATCTGCAAATAAAGAAAAGGATGAGAATCAGAAAACATTTCTCCCCTAATACTATATGGTGCGGTTGACCGAGTTTCCGGTCATCCGGTCGCGGGCGAGGAATAACTTTCATGAACCGTAGATCAAGTGTTCTTGACAGACAGGACTGTTGAGGCCGGTATGTGGAAAGCGAGGGTAGTGGGACGTAGATCTT
>ERZ889078.2555-NODE-2555-length-12833-cov-10.157615_pt1 | contig 12833 bp, 9 predicted proteins | sample MGYA00521266_ERZ889078 | MGnify/ENA primary metagenome ERZ889078 (study PRJEB32303, sample SAMEA104408618) | aquatic metagenome | biome: Brackish water; feature: Pelagic; material: water | place: Baltic Sea | collected 2014-06-16T06:34:00 | depth 76,534 m ...
ACCGTGCTGGTGCTGCGCGCCGAGGACGACCCCCGGCCCGTCTCCGCCGACGTGGTGACCTGGGACGACCCCGCCGATCCGCCGGGCCCCCTGCGCGGCGTGATCGCGGGCCTGCGGGCCTGCAACGCCGAGTGGGCCTGGGTCACGGCCTGCGACCTGCCCGGCCTGACTCCCGCCGTGCTCACCCTGCTGCGCGCCGAGGCCCGCCCCGGCGACGCCGCCGTGGTCCCGGAATGGGACGGGCGCGAGCAGCCGCTGTGCGCCCTGTACGCCGTGTCGGCCGCCGAGGGGCTGGCCGCCGCCCTGGCCGACGGCGAGCGTTCGCTGGCGGGCGCCTTGAAACGGCTGTCGGTACGCCGACTGCCTCAGGAGCGGATCCGCAGCGTGGATCCCGCAGGAACGAGTTTCGTGAACGTGAACCGGCCCGAGGACCTGGCGCTGCTGGAACAGAAGGCCGACCGACAGGAGAACGACCCGTGATCGACATCAGCCGCAAAGACCCGACCCTGCGTACCGCCACGGCCCGCGCCCAGGTGTTCATGGCGCCAGCCACGGTGCAGGCCATCCGCGACCGCACCGTGCCCAAGGGCGACCCCTTCGAGGTGGCCAAGGCCACCACCGTGCAGGCGGTCAAGAACACGCCGCAGATCATTCCCTACTGCCACCCCATCGCCATCACGGGCGTGGCGGTGAGCTACGAGGTGACCGACGCCGGCGTGACCATCGACGTGTCGGTCAGCGCCGTCGACCGCACCGGCGTGGAGGTCGAGGCCATGACCGGCGCCTCGGTCGCCGCGCTGGTCTTCTACGACATGCTCAAGATGATCGACGACGGCCTGTCCATCGGCTCGGTCGTGCTGGTGGAGAAACGCGGCGGCAAGAGCGACTTCCGCAAGATCGACCCCTCGCGCCTGAGCGCCGCGGTGCTGGTGCTGTCGGACTCCATCGCCGAGGGCAAGAAGAAGGACCTGTCGGGGCTGATGATCCGCGAGCGCCTCGAGGCCGAGGGCATTCCGGTGCAGGACTACCGCATCATCTCCGACGACCGCGACGGCATCATCGCTCAGCTCAAGGCCTACGCCGACGAGGGTCTGAACCTGGTGATCACCACCGGCGGCACCGGCTTCGGCCCCCGCGACCACGTGCCCGAGGCCATGAACGAGGTCGTCGAACGCGAGGTGCCGGGCATTCCCGAAGCCGCCCGCGCCCACGGCCAGGACCGCACGCCGTTCTCCATGCTCTCGCGGGCACGCGCCGGCATCCGCGGCGACACGCTGATCGTCAACCTGCCCGGGTCGCGGGGAGGGGTGAGCGATTCCCTAGACGCGCTGTTTCCCGGCTTGATCCACGCCTTCAAGATGCTGCGGGGCGGGGCCCATGATCATGATCCGCGGCCTGAGGTTAAGGCGTGATCTCGTACGAGGATGCACTCGCGGCCGTGCTGGACGCGGCGAAGCCGCTGCCCGCCGAGACCGTGGCCCTGGACGCCGCCGACGGCCGCGTGCTCGCCGCCGACGTGAAGGCCCGCTTCGATTTCCCCCGCTACGACCAGTCGGCCATGGACGGCTACGCGGTGCTGCATGCCGACACCGTCGGCGCCACGGAGCGTTCGCCCCGGGCCCTGGCCGTCACCGGCGAGATGGCCGCCGGCTGTCGGCAGACCCTGCGCCTGAAATCGGGCTGCGCCGTACGGATCTTCACCGGCTCGCGCCTGCCGGCCGGCTGCGACGCCGTGATCAAGCAGGAGCTCTGCCGCCGCGACGGCGACACGGTGCTGGTGCAGCGCCCCGCCGCTCTCGGCGACCACATCCGCCGCCGGGGCGAGGAGCTGCGCCGCGGAGGCCTGTTGCTCACCGCCGGCACCGTCGTCACGCCCCCGGTCACCGGCCTGCTGGCCTTCAACGGCAACGCGACGGCCCGCGTGCACCGCGTGCCCGACGTCACCCTGATCACCCTGGGCGACGAACTGCTCGGCCCCGACGAGCCCCTGACCCCCGGCAAGATCCGCGACTCCAACGGTCCGGCCCTGGCCGCGGCCCTGCGGGGCATGAGCGTCGGCCGCATCCGCACCGCACGGGTAGGCGACGATCCGGGCGTGCTGAAACGGGTGCTGAAACAGGCGATCGCCCGGTCCGACGTGGTGATCACCGCCGGCGGCGCGTCGGTGGGCGACCACGATCACGTCAAGGACGTGCGGCGCGGGCTCGGCGTGCGCGAACGCTTCGAGGTGGTGCGGGTGAAGCCGGGCAAGCCCGTGGTGTTCGGCACGGCGGCGGACGGGACGCTGCTGTTCGGATTGCCGGGCAATCCGGTTTCGGCGCTGGTGTCGTTCCATCAGTTCGTGAGGCCGGCGCTGGCGCGGTTGGCCGGGCGCATGACATCCGATTCACCTCGATTCACGGCGGAACTGACCGAACCCATCCGGAACAAGCCGGGGCGATTGACGTGGGTGCGGGGGAGACTGGAGATCCGCGACGGCCGCTGGTTCGTGCGGCCGACCAAGGGGCAGGGATCGCACATGCTCACGGGTATGGCGACCGCCGACGTGTTGATCGAGGTCGGTGAAAAGAGTGCGACGATCCCCATGGGCGACATGGTTCATGTGACAATGCTGGAATGGTGTATGCATGGATGATATCCTGATCGGGGGTGATGTGAACCGCCCCGGCTTTTCCGGAGACCAGTTCATTTGAGTCCGGTCGTCACGTCCATCTTCGTCCGCGGCTTCTAGTTCACTATCTGCCCGGCCCTCGGGTCAATGATTCTGGTGCGACGTCTGATCTCAGATTGCCCTACAAGGAGGTGTGAAGGAATCAATAGGAGGACTTAATCCCATTTCGACAGGCACCTTGCCCCCGGCCCACTTCTCGCATAGCCTGCCCCCATGACACGTACCGCCCTCGACATCCTCAACACCGTCTACGGCTATCCCGCCTTCCGAGGCCACCAGGCCGAGGTCGTCGACCATCTCACCGCCGGCGGCGACGCCCTGCTGCTGATGCCCACCGGCGGCGGTAAGTCCGTGTGCTACCAGATCCCGGCGCTGCTGCGCGAGGGGACGGGCATCGTCGTCTCGCCCCTGATCGCCCTGATGCAGGACCAGGTCGACGCGTTGCGGCTGATCGGGTTGCGGGCCGCCTTCCTCAACTCGACGCTGTCCCTCGACGACGTGCGTCTGACCGAGGAACTGCTCCGCCGCGGCGAACTCGACCTGCTGTACGTGGCCCCCGAGCGCCTGCTCCAGGAGCGCACCCTCGCTTTGCTCGACGAAACTCGTGAGGGATCGGGCCTGGCCCTGTTCGCCATCGACGAGGCCCACTGCGTCTCCCAGTGGGGACACGACTTCCGCCCGGAGTATCTGCAGCTCGACGTCCTGGCCTCGCGCTACCCCGGCGTGCCGCGCCTGGCCTGCACCGCCACGGCCGACGAGCGCACCCGGGTCGAGATCCTCGAGAACCTGAAGCTCGGCACCGGCCGCGTGTTCGTCGGCGGCTTCGACCGGCCCAACATCCGCTACAGCGTGGTGCCCAAGGACAACCCCCGGCGTCAGCTCCTCGACTTCCTGCGCGACGAGCACGACCGCGACGCGGGCATCGTCTACTGCCTGTCCCGCAAGCGCACCGAGGAGACCGCCGCGTTCCTCTCGCAGAACGGCATCGAGGCCCTGCCGTACCACGCGGGCATGACCGCCGACGCCCGCCGACGCCACCAGGAGCGCTTCCTGCGCGAGGACGGCCTGGTGATCTGCGCGACCATCGCCTTCGGCATGGGCATCGACAAGCCCGACGTGCGGTTCGTGGCCCACGTGGATCTGCCCAAATCGGTGGAGGGGTACTACCAGGAGACGGGCCGCGCCGGCCGCGACGGCCTGCCCGCCGACGCCTGGCTCTGCTACGGGCTGCAGGACGTGGTGATGCTCAACAAGATCGCCGAGAACTCCGGCTCGGACGACCAGCCCGTCGACGAGATGCACCGCCGCCGCCAGCGCCAGCAGCTCGACGCCATGCTCGGCTACTGCGAGATCGTCGACTGCCGCCGTCAGATGCTGCTGGCCTACTTCGGCGAGGACCTGCCCGAACCCTGCGGCAACTGCGACACCTGCCTCGCGCCGCCGGAGACCTACGACGGCACCGTCGCCGCCCAGAAGGTGCTCTCCTGCGTGGCGCGCACGGGGCAGCGCTTCGGGGCCCAGCACATCATCGACGTGCTGCGCGGTTCGGAGAACGAGCGGATCCGCCGCTTCGGCCACGACCAGCTGCCGACCCACGGCGTCGGCCAGGAATTCGACGCCTTCGCATGGCGCAGCGTCGTGCGCCAGCTCGTGGCCCAGGGCATCCTGGCCCTCGATCCCGAGGGCTTCGGCGGGCTGAAGCTCACCGCGGCGTCGCGGCCCGTGCTCCAGGGCGAGCGCGAACTGCGCCTGCGCCGCGACGTGCTGACCAAGACCGCGAGCCGCCGCCGGGCCGCCTCGCCGGCGGCGCTGACCGCCGACTTCGACGGCGAGGTCGACGCCGTCACCGCCGCGCTGTTCGACCGCCTCCGCGCCGTGCGCAAGGACCTGGCCGCCGAGCAGGGCGTGCCGCCGTACGTGATCTTCCACGACAAGACCCTCGCGGCCATGGCGCTGCACAAGCCCACCAGCGGCGAAGCGTTCCTGCGGTTGAGCGGGGTGGGGGAGAAGAAGTTGGAGCGGTACGGGGAGCGGTTCATGGACGTCGTGCGGAGCGCCGAGACCGAGGCTGGTTAGGGCGTCATTTCCCGAAGATCGCCGCACCGCCTGCGGCCTTCGTGATCAGCACGTTGGCGCCGTTGACCACGCCCGTCCAGGGCGACGACCCCGGCTTCGCCTTGATCTTCGTCCTCATGTCCGTGCCGTTGAGTTGTCCGAGGTTGCCATAGGGGAGGTCCCAGCTGCCGTGGGCCTCGCCGCCATATCCGGGCTCGAGCCAGTAGGCGTCGACCGCTTCGGTCAAATAGGGAAAGTTGAACAGGGCGAGGGCGTTGTACACCTCGACGGCGATGGCCTGGGCGTGGGTCGTCACCCCGTCGTACTCGTTGACCAACACGACGAAATCCGTGCCGTTGGACAGCTGCCACAGCTGGGAGTTGTTGCCGGGCTGAGCGCCGCCGTGGGCTTCGAGATCGTGCGCTCCGTCGATGCGCTTGCCCCGGTCGAGGCCGTTCAGCACGAACCGGTGCGCATGGTGCAGCAACGGGACGGCGCCGGTGACGATGCGGCCATAGCCGTCCTTGAGCTCGTGGTTCCAGCTGCCGTACGGCGCGGGGACGAGAGGGCCGGTCGGGTCGAACACGTTCACCTGCATGGCGCTGCTGTTGTAGTGGGGCTCCCGCAGATCGAGCTCGGCCTCGAAGGTGAAGCCCATCTGGATGTCTTCCAGAGGGAACCAAAGATCCTCTGTCAGCAGATGGAGCCGGACATAATCGAGCAGGCTCATGCCGCTGACCTGCTCGGCGATGAGGCCCAGGGCCAGGTAGCCGACGTTGGAGTAGGCGTAGGTCGAACCGGGATCGTGCTGGAGCGGGCGTCCCATGATCCAGCGCATGAGCTCCTCGGGAACGGGGAGCTCGGGCAGGTTCATGTCCTCTTGGCAATCCAGCTCGTGCTGGGTGGGGTCCTGGGCCAGGGCCCGGTCCCAACCGGCGTAGTGATGGAGGAGGTGGTGCACCTTGATGTCCGCCATGCGGTCGTCGTACAGAGCCGGAAACGGCGCGAGCTGAAGGATGCCGCCATCGGGCTGATCCAGATCGAAGGCGAACTCGCTGATGTCGAGCTGCCCCTTCGCCGCCAGATCCATGATGACCGCGGCGGTGAAGGTCTTGGTGATGCTCGCCACGCGCTGGATGCGGTTCTCGCGCATCGGCACGGTCAGCGCCTCGTCGCTCCAGCCGAACCCCCGCAGATATACGGGTTTCCCGTGTCTTGAGATGCCGACGATGGCGCCCTTGACGTCGTTGGCGTCCATGTAGGCCAGAACGGCGTCGTCGATGGTCGAAAGCTCCGGCACCGGCATGCCCGTGACGGGGCGTTGGGCCGACGCGGTCGTCGTTACGGCGACGACCGCCAGCAGAGCGAACAGGTTCACCGGCACGTTGAATCGTTTCATCATGGTGCTCCCAAGACACTGCTGCCCGACCCGAGAAACATCAGCACCCCGGCGTCGCCCAGCGTGCCCGTATAACCCGGCGCGTTCCCCTGGAGCACGACCTGGCCCCCGATGCGGGCTTGGGCCAATCCGGCTTCCAGGGTCGCGAAGGGCGCATCGACGAATCCCGTACCAGGGCCGGTTCCGTCGAAATCGACGAACGACCGCTCGGGGCGGAAGCCCGCGCACAGAAGGCTTGTCTGGGCATGAACGAGGGACGTATGGGATTCCCCGGGATCGCCGACGGGAACGCCCGTTGCGACTCCGGCCCAGGAGATCGACGGATTGGCGAAGCGGGGGATCCTCGTCATGCTTACCGGGTCGGTGTCGTAGGACATGACCGTTCGGTAGCCCTGGCCGTCGCCGCCGGTGAAACGGTGGCCGTAGGCGTAGGTCGTCAGACCGTCGACCGAGGCGTTTTCGCGATTGTGAGCACAGCCACGGTTGTGGCCGACCTCGTGGGCCAGGGTCCAGACCGAGGCGGCGCAGCGGCGTGAGACGACCGAAACGGCCAGGATCTCGAATTCGGGCACGGCATCGTCCGCGCCCATGACATAGCCGACGCCGCAGGCGTCGATGGGCTGCCCGGTGGCGTCCACGCTTTCGACGAACAGCACCATGAAGTCGGCGCCGACGATGGTCCGCAGGGCCGGCACCTCGTCCATGACGCCGTCGGCGGGGTTGGCGAAGGCGTAGAGGTGGTCGTTGTAGGACCAGGCGGTGTCCTCGTCGTACTCGGTCCGCGCGGCGTAAACCAGGCGCAGCCGCGAAGCGATGCCGCTGCCCGCATACACCATGTTGGCGGCGTCGACGGCCAGCTGGATCTCCGTTTGCATCTGGGCGGCGCCGCCGGCCAGGGCCTCGGTCTTGGGGGTCCAGGCGACGATCAGGTCGTGACGGCTGCCGTCGTTGGCCACGTCGCCGAAGGCGCGGTCGGCCGTCCCTGACGCGGCTGCGCCTTGGACGCCGGCGTATCCGGCGACCAAAGGCGGGAGCTCGGTCGGAGTGCCGGCGCAGGGCTGGAACGCGTCGGCGTCGACACGCTCGAGGATCAGGTCGCCGCCGCTGCCGTGGAGCCGCCAGCGTTCGTCAGCGGATGGTCCGAAGAGAGCCGCGGCGGACCCGTCCTTTCCGACCGTCAGCAGCAGGAACGATCCCTCCACGCCGGGAACCGCGCCCTCGATGCTGACGACGCCCCGCTCGTTCCTCCTCACGGCCTTCACAGCCACCTCGTACAGGGCATCGCCGGCCAACACTTCGAGTCCGGTGGTGCGGGCGTCGGCGAGGCCGGCGACGACGCCAGGGTCGAGCCGGACGACGCGGAGATCACTCGATCCGGAAAGGGGAGTCCACAGCTCCGCGCCGGCAGCGGCCCCGGCCCCGGCGGTGAGGCCGAGCAGGGCGATGACCGGGAAGAGGTGTCGGAAGGGTCGGAATGCCTGCAAGTCGGACTCCCTCGTTGGTGATCTGCGGAAGAACACCAGGACGGCCTCCGGGGAGTTGCAAAGAATATTTGTCGATCCCTGCAACTCCGCATCGCCGGTCCTGGTGTTGTGTGGGTGATCCGCAACCGAACGGCGGATCGTTCCAATCCTCCCGGGAGAAGGACATGAGAGCATTCGATCCGACCCACGGAACAGGCCCCCTTCGCCGGGGGATGATCCTGGCGTCCGTGCTGGCGCTGTTCGCCGTGCAGGCCGATCACGCCGCGGGCCAGCAGGTGATCGAATCCTCGGTGCTGGGCGGCGGCGGCGGATCGGTGGACAACGGAGTCCGGCGGCTGGACGCCACGCTGGGGCAGTCGGCTGCGGGCCCGGCTGCGAACGCCTCCCATGCGGCCGGCATCGGGTTCTGGTCCCTGAACGCGGCGGCCACGGTCACGGGCGTCGACGACGGCGATCCGCCGCCGGCTCGCACCGAACTGCTCCAGAACACCCCGAACCCCTTCAATCCGGTCACGACGATCCGCTACGCCGTAGGGACTGCAGGGCCCGTGTCCCTGGCCATCTATGACCTCCAGGGTCGGCAGGTTGTGAAGCTGGTGGAGCAACCCCAGCAGGTCGGCGCCTACGAAGTCGTCTTCCGCCCGCAGGGCTTGGCGAGCGGCACTTATCTCTACCGGCTGGTCACCGTCGACGGCCTGCTGGTCCACCGCATGGTTCTTTTGAAGTAGAGCGATCCGTCGGCCAGGCTGATGGGGTTCCGAACAGGGAGTACGACGATGAGACTGCTGAAGACCGCGATCCTTCTGACGCTATTGTGCGGCGCCATCCTCGTCGGCGTCGCCGCCGCCCAGGATCTGCCCGTGCGCGACGTGGTCACCTTCCAGGGCGTCCTGCGGAACATCGATGCCACGCCTATTGCGGACGGTCCCCACTCGGTGAGATTCGAGTTCTACAACACCGAGACGTCCACGACGCTCAAATGGTGGGAAGAGCGGACGGTGACGACGGCCAACGGCCTGTTCACCGTCAAGCTCGGCGAGGTCAATCCGTTCGTCTTCGTGGACTTCTCCAAGTCCCAGTGGATCGAAATGGAGCTGCTCGGCGAGGGCGGCGGACCTCTGCCGCGCATCGAACTCACGCCGGCGTCCAACGCGATCATGGCCCGGTCGGTGCCCAATGCTTCGATTAACAGCAACAAGCTGGCCGACAACGCCGTGACTGCGGCCAAGCTGGCTTCCAGCGCAGCGGTCAAGAAGCTCAACGGCCTGACCGGCAACGTCGTGCTGGCCGCCGGGACGAACATCAGCATCACCCAGGCCGACTCCACGCTCACGGTGTCCTCCTTGAGCGGCGGCGGAGACGACGGCGACTGGCTCGTCGACGGGACCGATCTCTACCGTGCCGACGGTCGCGTGCTCGTGGGAGTCGCTCCTCCGGGATCGGGCCTGACCGCGCCGACGCTGCCGCCTCTGCGCGGCGAAGCCGGCGCCGACAAGGATCCCGCCACGGCCAAAATGACCGTCATGGCCGATAACGAAGGGTTCTACAGCGGGATGTGGGTACGCGACGCCCTGTCCGACGGCAGAGCCGCGATCTTCGGCCGGCGCCTGGGTGTCGTCCGCAACCACGGGACCGGGTTCGGCGTGGCCGAGTCCAACACCGCGGTCACCGGCTACAACGACTGGGGCGACAGCTACACCTTCGGTGTCGCCGGCTATACCTGGTTCGACTACAACAACACCGGCGGCGTGCTCGGGGCGCGGGAGAACGGCACGACCTGGGCGTCCCTGGCCTTTCGCGACGACACGGGTCTGAACTGGGGCATGTACACGCCCAACAACCTCCACGTCGGCGGCTTGGCCCGTCTCACCGCCCTGCAGGTGCCCAACGGGGCGGTGGCCGGTCATGTCCTGACCAGCGACTCCGCTGGCATCGCTACCTGGCAGGCGCCGGGAGCCGGCGGCGGCGACGACGGCGACTGGACCATCGACGGCGTCGATCTCTACCGCGACGTGGAAGGCGTCGTGGCCATCGGGACGAACGCACCCATCGGACACGTGTCCAACGAGACCCATCTCCAGGTGGCGTCCACGAGTGCGCCGTCCCTGTCCCTGGACTCCATCGGGGGCATCTACGACCGCTGGCTGTTCGCGAACTACAGCGCCATGGGCCAGCTCTGGATCGCCCACGACTCGGGCAGCGGCGTCGCCGCGCACACGATCCTGAGAACGTCGGGAGAGTTCGGGATCGGGATGTCGCCTTCAGCCCGTCTCCACGTCAAGGGCGGCAACCCGGACCTCAACGCGTCCAACGGCGACTTCTGGGTCGGCAACACGGGCGCCGCGCTGCGGGTGGGCACCAGCGCCACCGCCGAGGACGGGTCGGTCAACATGAGGGCCATGGGCACCTGGGGCGAGCGCATGATCAACCTGGGCGTCGACGACCACACCGTCGTGAGCGTCCGCGGCGACGCTCTCGATTTCCGGGGCGGCGAGTCGACCGTCATGGCGCGCCTCTGGAGCGGCGACGGATCCTTGAGCCAGGGCGCCCAGTTCGACTTGTGGGGTACCGGAACCACGTCGACCATCACCCTGGACGGGCACGACGGCGGCGGCTCCAGCCTGACGATGCGCGACTTCTACAACCAGACCGACGCGAAGCTGGTCTCGGGCAACTCCGGCGGCCGCCTGACCCTCTACAACGAGGCGGGAACCGCGACCGTGATCCTCGACGGCCAGTACGACGACGGCTACGGCCGCCTCGTCACCCCTGTTCTGGAGATCACCGGCGGCGCCGACCTTTCCGAGCAGTTCGGGATCTCTTCACCCGTGGACTGGGAGCTTGAGCCGGGGATGGTCGTGAGCATCGATCCCCACAACCCGGGTGAGCTGGAAGTGTGTCGTGAGGCCTACGATCGCCGCGTGGCCGGCGTCATCAGCGGCGCCGGCGGCGTACGCCCCGGCATGCTCATGGGCCAGTCGGGCAGCGTGGCCGACGGCGAACACCCGGTGGCCCTGACCGGCCGCGTCTACGTCTACGCCGACGCGGCGGGGGGTGCCATCGAGCCGGGCGACCTGCTCACGACCTCCGCCACGCCGGGCCACGCCATGAAGGTCGTGGACCACGATCAGGCCAACGGTGCGGTCCTGGGCAAGGCCATGACAGGCCTCGCGGACGGCCGCGGTCTGATCCTCGTCCTCGTCTCCTTGCAGTAGACGGTGCGGATGATGAACACGAAACAGTACGGTGGGGGGGCCTCGGCCGCGAGGAGGGGGTTCGTGGTCCTGGCTCTCCTGCTGTGCTCTGCCGCGGTGCGCGCCGAGACCTTCCGCATCGAACTCGACTACATGGTCGACGGCGCCCCGGGCGGGCACTCGCATCAGCCCGCCGCCCAGGTGCTCCAGGCCGTGGTCCAGATGTTCGCCTGCCAGGGGCACACTCTGATCATCGACGTCAGCGACGCCATCACCCATCACGACGTGCTGCGCCTGGACAACGTGAACTGGACTTTCTTCGACTATGACGGTCCTGCGGACAGCTTCGGCGCCCTCAAAAACGAATGGTACGACCACGCCGGGGTGGCCGGTTGGCACTACTGCATCTTCGCCCACCAGTACGAGTGGGTCGACGACCTGGGCAATCTCTTTCCCAGCGGCAGTTCGGGACTCGCGGAACTCGGCGGCGACGATCTCACCGTCACGCTGGGCACGTTCATCCACGAGAACGAGCCCGTAGGCAGTCCCTTCGAGCAAGCCGCGACCCTCGCCCACGAGTTCGGCCACAACCTGGGGCTCACGCACTGCGGTTCCCTCGATTGCGGCCGCGACACCACGACGCCGGACTATGTCGGTCCCTTCGTGCCGAACCTGCCGAGCATCATGACCTACATGTACCAGCTGCAGGGAGTCCGCACGAATCTGATCTGCCAGGGCCTGTCGCCGGAATTCATCCCCTTCAAGGATCTCGACTACTCCCACGGCACCATGTGTTCGTTGGACGAGCACGGTCTGGTCGAGCCCTGGGGCACGATGCTCAGGGGCGTCGACTGGAACTGCAACGGCGTCATCTACGGCAACCATCAGGAGAACCTGTCCGGCGGCGACGAGTCGGGCTGGTGCGCGGCCTTCTGGGGACCCGAGACCGTTCTGGACGACTACGACGAATGGGCCAACATCACCGACGCGACGAAGACCAGGAGTGCGGCACAGCTGAAGAATCTGCCCGTCGAGCCGTGTGTGACGTCGGACCAGCTGCGGAGGAACGCCGACAAGGCGGTCTGCGATCGTCCGACCCTCTCGGTGGAGTCGTGCCTGACGGGGGAGACCCGCTACGTGAAATCCGATGGATCGCCTGGAGGTCGCGGATCCTGCGAAGATCCTCTCGACGGCATCCGGGGTGCGGTCGCCGGTGCGCCGGACGGCACCGCCGTGATCATCGAGCCCGGAGTCTGGAGAGAGGGCCCCTTACTCATCCGCGAGAAGGTGTTCCTGCAGGCGCCGTACTCCGCGGTGATCAGATAGCCGGGTTCCTATGAAAAGAGAGAGGCCGCCCCGGAAGGCGGCCTCTCGTGTTCCTGCAGGTGCGGATCAGCCGAGGTCCGACGCGCAATGCGCGCACTTCCTCGCTTTGATCGGAATCGACGACAGGCAGTGCGGGCAGTCCTTGGTCGTCGGATCGGCGGGTGCCGGCGCCGCCTCTTCCTTCTTCATCTTGTTGATGTTGCGGATGACCAGGAACACGGCGAAGGCCACGATGATGAAGCTGATGATCGTGTTGATGAACAGGCCGATGTTCATGGTGACCGCGCCGGCGGCCTGGGCCTCGGCGAGGGTCGCACCGGCGGCCAGAGGCGCCGCGCCTTCCTTGAGCACGAGGAACAGGTTGGTGAAGTCCACGCCGCCAAGCAGCAGCCCGATGGGGGGCATGATCACGTCGGCGACCAGCGACTTGACGATCGTTCCGAACGCGGCGCCGATGATGATACCGACGGCCATATCGACCACATTGCCTTTGACGGCGAATTCCTTGAACTCCTTGAACATGACGCGTCGTCTCCTCGAAAGGGGATTTTGAGCAGGGGACGGACCTCTCAGGGACCGCATTGCAATCTACGATATCATGGACCCGAGTTGATACTAAAAGTCACTTGTCATCTCCTGTTTTCTCCATCACAGCATGATGATTTCGGTTGTGCCCTCGAAATTGTGTATGGCCGTTCTCTTGC
>ERZ889078.2557-NODE-2557-length-12826-cov-8.181896_pt1 | contig 12826 bp, 20 predicted proteins | sample MGYA00521266_ERZ889078 | MGnify/ENA primary metagenome ERZ889078 (study PRJEB32303, sample SAMEA104408618) | aquatic metagenome | biome: Brackish water; feature: Pelagic; material: water | place: Baltic Sea | collected 2014-06-16T06:34:00 | depth 76,534 m ...
AAATATGCTACAAGAATTCAAAAAATTTGCTATGCGCGGCAATGTCATGGACATGGCTGTTGGTATTATCATCGGTGCCGCTTTTGGTAAAATAGTCAGCTCCTTTGTCTCAGATATTATCATGCCACCAATTGGAGTACTGACTGGTGGAGTAGACTTTTCCACTCTAGCTATTACCCTAAAGAAAGCCACTACTGATACTGCAGCTATTACCCTTAACTATGGTATGTTTCTAAATACTATTATCGACTTTATAATAATTGCTTTTGCTATTTTCATAGCAGTCAAACAAATAAACCGTCTCAAGAAAAAAGAAGAGGCCAAACCAAAGGAACCAAGTGAAGAAGTTTTGCTACTGAGAGAGATAAGGGATTCAGTAAAAAAATAAATTATGAAACTTTACCACGGATCAAAAGATGCTCATCTACAAGTAATAGAAAAACGTCAAGCCGAGGCCGGTGAAGATGTTGAGGTGCCAGCTGACGAACTATTAGAAGCAATTTACCTGACTCCTGACTATGGTTATGCCTTGGCGATGGCTGCCCGACCAGATGGCCTGACCAATATCAATACTACAGATAAAACTATTAGTTTTAAAAACCCGGAAGCCTTTGATCCTGAAACCGAAGTGTATGTTTATCAAGTAGATGTTCCTGAAGATGAGACGCGAGAAATTGATGAATTACAAACTGTGATTGAAGGCAAGGATGGTATTGCTCCTGTAGAAATGTTCTCCCATAGAGCTGGCGATGTTGAGCAATATTATGAAATAATCACAAAAACAAAAGAGGGTGAAAACACTCAACCAGAATTTAAAATAAGATAACAAAACCATCCCCAACTCCGCTTCTAAGCGGAGTTTTTGTTTCAAATAAAAAAAGAGGTTCCTCAGAACCTCATAGATGTAGAAAGGTGCGTTGTGCCCTAGACTTTGGGCGCTTGCCGGCGACCGGCCAGATATCTGGCAATAGCCGTGTCGTAAGCAGCAGTCCGCTCAAAGGCCTTGAGCATCAGCTCCATACGCCAACCCCAGTCGGTCTCACCCTTTTTCTGGAGCTGCGCCAGAACTTCGTCGTAATCAGCCGGATCGACGACGACCGTCACCCGATCGGCATTCTTGGCCGCAGCGCGAACCATGCTCGGTCCACCGATGTCGATCTGCTCGATGGCTTGGATGCGGGTGACACCACCCTCATCGACAGTACGTTCGAAGGGATAGAAGTTGACGGCCACCAGGTCGAAGTAGAGCAGTCCCAACTTCTCCATGGTGCACTCATCTGCCGGAATGTCCTTGGCCAGTATGCCACCGAAGATGTGAGGGTCCAGGGTCTTGAGCCGACCGCCGAGGCATTCCGGGAAACCGGTCACTTCGGAAACGTCGATGACATCGATGTCGTCCTCACGTAGGACCCGAGCCGTACCACCGGTGGACACGATCTCAAAGTCCAAGAGCCTCAGTCCTCTGACCAACTCGACCACGCCGGTCTTGTCAGACACAGAAATGAGGGCCCGCTTTTTCTGGGGCATAAGCCACCTCCTATGGGCTAAAAGGTACAAAATTTTGCTGACCAAAGCACAATATTTGGCCACCCCCATCTTAAATTGATTGACTATGATTGTCAAATTACACAAATAAAAAATCGCCTGTTAAACAAGCGACTATTGCCCTTAGGCGGATTTGGCTACAGGGATACTGCCGTTACAACCTTCACAGTTGTCACCCTTGGCCAGCATGGTGCCAACTTCTCTACGCTGATCAATGACGCGTTGCATAATAGTACCTTTGGCACAAAATACCTCGCCGCCGTTTTCGACCAAAAAAGAGCAAGTCTGCTCACCACATTCATCATACCTACACACCTCTTTCAGGTGCTCTCTGGTCATTTCCAATTTTATACCCTTTCCTAGGCTTGGCTACCAAAGTAGCATTGAAAGTGGGCAAATCTCCCACATTATGATCGAGAAATTAAGCTTAAAGAACTTGCCGAAAAAATATTCTAACACAAAAACCTATCTAGGTCAACCATATACATAAAAAATCGCCTGTTAAACAAGCGACTATCTGCCAAAGAACTGCTGCCCAATGACCATCAGTAGCGGATAAAAGAAAATGATTACGATGTTGGGAGCAATAATAGAATTGAATAGGGCTATTGTAAGGGCAATAAGAAAGTTCTTGGTGCTTCTGGCTATCACCAACAAGACAATGCTGTAGCTGACCCAATCAGCGATGATGACCATTCTACTGGTCTCAAGAGTAATGAAAAATTTAGCAAAGGTGATAAGAATAATGTGCATAATACACAGGGCTTTAAAATCCCACCATACCCTGACAGCAACCCTCAACAAAGATTCTTGTCTCATCTTTTCCTCCTTAAAGACTTATGTTCAAATGACAATAAACACTTATATTTAACATAAAAAAATCTAGATGTCAACTATATAAAAAGCCCGTCTAGGAAATAGACGGGTAGATACTAGAGCTGGCACAGCTCACTGACCAAGGTAGCCCCTTCCGAGGAACCGATGGACAGCATGCCGACAACGGCAAACACGACAATGAAGATCAGGATGACCAAGATGGTTTTGACCTGCGAAGGTCGCTTGCGCTCGGGGCCGCTCTCATATTTCTTTTCGTCGCTCATGATGAGCCCTCCTTGTGACGCGTGAGGAACGTTACTTTAAACTTAGGCTTTAAATAATTTTTTGTCAATTTATTTTTAAATAAAAGAGCCCCCATCCGTAGATGGGGGCATGTCGAGGTCATGATCGGCATAGCCGACTAAGGAATGCTGAGCAAGTCGACCGTAGCTTGGCAGCTCAGGCCGAACAAGAAGAGAATGGCTATGGGGATGATGACCAGAAGGACTATGGCAAGTCTTTTGTGCCTCATGGCGTTCCTCCTGGAAGGGGCTACTTATTATCGTTGATCGACCACACCTTGATGACTCTCCAAGAAACAGTGGCAATGCCATGCTTGTAGAGATTCGGATTGTTCCAATAAGGCTCCAGGATTCGTACCCGATAGAGACGCGGATCCAGCTGGATCACTTCGGACTCCGGGTCCAATTCCATAGCCTTGATCAGGTCGACGACGTCGTCCCTGTGAACCTCGTAGGCAGTGATGCTGGGATGCTCCCCAGCAGTGCCGAGCACAAAAGGCTCGGACGTATCACGATGGAAAACCACCCGACGAATATCCTTGAGCTCGGCCGTACAAGACCGACCACTGACCATCTCAAAATCAGGTTCACGCAGCTTGACGTAGGTGGGCTCTTCCGGCTGGAAGAAAAAGTTGGTCCACACGACCAGCACCAGCAGTGCCAGGGAAATAACCAACATGATCAATCGCGCCTTGTTACTCATGGTCTTCCTCCTTGAATGACCTATTAGGTCTTGGACAGGGTGATGAATACGATCGAAAGGGAAATCATGGCGCTCAGCGCCATGCTGACGAACATGCCAAAATTCTTGGCTTTGATACCGACTAGAGTGAAAGCCGCCTGCAGGGTCGCGAAGATAACCCATAGAGAAACCGAGACACCCTCAACGTTGTTGGCCTTGATGACCGTCACGAGCTGAGGAGCCAGCGCCACCGGATTCATAAAAAACAATGACCCAGTGATGGTATCAAAATGCTTGTGCTGGAGCAGCCAGCTCAACTTGCTCTCAAGAGCAAGCATCAGATTGTTGATTCTTACTCTCACTTTTTGACCTCTTAATTTAGGGTGGAAAGGACATTACTAGGGATTGTGAACTATATCATAATATAGCCTTTTTGTCAATATATACCATAAATTGTTGGCTTTATGCTCTCTTTTGCCTGAGTCCAAAAAATAAGGTAAAATATAGTAAAAGCATTAACCAAAATCTACATGAACTCTAACGATAAAAAGAAAATAAAAGATTTCTTAAACAGCCCAGACACTGATCTATTGAGTGTTATTTACAATCAATATGACACTCCCAATGCTGATCTAGCCAAGTGGACGCTTAATTATCGCCTCTATGACAACATGGTCCGCCTTAACCAAGCTATTCAAGAAAATAGCAAAAATACCTACCGCTACAATCGCTATATGTTTTGGATTGCTACCTTTATGGCTAGTATCTCTCTGCTCAACTTGGCCTTATTTATTAGTAGTTTAATTTATTTAAAATAAAAATCCCCACCACAGTGGAGAAATAGCTCATCCTGAACGGAGAATCATGTCGGCCCAGGCATCGGCTTGCTCGGGAAATTCTCTGACCAACCAGATCATGATAAGGAAAAAAACTACTAGCAAGGCTAGTCCCTTGAGTGCCCTCATGTTCACCCCCTCTGAATGAGCTCTAAAATGATCGGATATTTTTTATACTATAATTATAATTTGATTAAGTCAAACGTGGATAAAAAAAAACTAGGCCTCGCCCATAGGGCTACGGCTCTCAGCCGTGCTACGAGCGAGGCCGAGGGGAAAATTCATATCTATACCGGAGATGGCAAGGGCAAGACCACTGCTAGCTTAGGCTTGGCTATTCGTGCTATTGGTGGTGGCCTTAAGGTGGGTATTATTTATTTTGACAAAGGCGGTGACTATTATTGTGAAAGAGATGTTTTAGATAAACTCAAACCTGATATAGAATATCTAGCTTTTGGTCTGCCTCGTATGACTGACGGACGTTTTCGTTTTGATAACCTGCCAGAAGATATAGAACAAGCCAAAGAGGCCATCAAACAAGCTGAAATTTGGATGAAAGAAGATTTTGATTTACTGATTCTAGATGAAATAAACACCACTGTTAAGACAGAACTACTAAAAGAAGAAGATATTTTAAATTTAATTAAACAAAAACCAGAAAACCTGGAATTAATTTTAACTGGCCGTTATTGCCCAGAAAAAATAATGACCTTGGCTGATCTAATAACTGAAATGAAGCCAATTAAACATTATGCCGATCAGGGCCTAGACGCCAGAAGAGGAATTGAATATTAAGATGAAAAAAAATTTAAACTACATTACTTTTTTAGTTGTTATCCTGATTGCTGGCTATTTTTGGCAACTGAGTATCCCCCATAATAATGCCAATCCAGCCGCTAATCCCGGCGATACAGTAAATGTAATATTTTCATTTGACAATGAAACTACTATTCAGTTAAAATACCCTTACTCTATTGTTAACCCCGATAATTTATTCATCATCACTAAGAAATTAAGTCAGCAACAGGGTTGGGCTTTCAACTTTGAGCGTTACGAAACCATGGGTATCCTTATAACGCAAATCGGTGCTAAGGCTAATGGAGAAGATCAAAAATACTGGCAATTTACCGCCAACGAGCTGACGCCACTAGTATCGGTTGATAATTTTTATCCTCAACCAAATGATACTATTGAATGGGTCTTTGAAGAATCGGAATTTTAATACTTATATTGAGCAAAGTTGAAATATGAAAAAATCAAATATTATCTTAATAGCACTCGTTAGTTCAATAATCTTGGCCGCTAGGTTGATTCCCCATGCGCCAAATTTTTCACCCCTCATAGCCGTCATGCTGTTTTCTGGTGTTTATAACAGTAGCAAAAAATATATTCTACTCCCCTTATTAGCTTTATTTATTTCCGATATGTTTATTGGTTTTTATAAACTAGAAATCATGCTAGCTGTCTACGGATCACTACTAGCGATTACTGGCGTTGGCTATTTACTCCGAAAACAAAAAAACATTATCAATGTTATCAGTGGCTCATTGGCCTCAGCCTTAATATTCTTTATTGTGACTAATTGGGCAGTTTGGTTTTTCGGAAATTGGTATACCAACGACATTAACGGCTTAGCTTTGAGCTTTTCTATGGCCATACCTTTCTTCAAAAACACTTTGGTCAGCACTATGCTCTATAGTGGTTTACTCTTTGGTGTTTACGAAGGCGCTTATTACCTAAGCAAACAGAAAAAACTCATCACCAATAAATAATTTCCTAAACACTTACTTGGCTTCCAGCAAAACTGGAGGCTTTTTTATATCCAATCAAATATGGTATAATATAAATGATAAAAATTCTAACTAAAAAATAAAATGACAATCAACGAATTATTTAAAACAGCCACCGATCAAAAAGCCTCTGATCTACATATTGTAGTTGGCCGACCACCAATACTAAGAATTGATGGTGAGTTAACAATCTTGGATAAGCTGCCAGTGATTACTCGGGATGTTTCTGAAAAAATAGTATTTAGTATCTTAACCGAACGACAAAAGGCCAAATTTATCGAAAAAAGAGAATTGGATATTTCCTATGAAATCCCAAAATACTCTCGTTATCGTATAAATATTCATTGGGAAAGAGATAATGTCGGTCTAGTAGCTCGAGTTATTTCTAACGATGTACCAAATATGGATGATCTAGGTCTACCACCAGTAGCCATTGAGATGATCGACAAGACCAGTGGACTACTTTTAGTGACTGGTCCAACTGGCTGTGGCAAATCTACTACTTTGGCCGCTATGGTTGAACATATTAACCAAACTCGATTTGCTAATATTATTACCCTAGAAGATCCAATTGAATACATTCATCAATCAAAAAAAAGTATTATCAAACAACGCCAATTAGGCAATGATATGGTAAGTTTTGAAAGCGCCCTAACGCACGTATTGCGTCAGGATCCAAATGTCATTATGGTTGGTGAAGTCCGAGACCTAGAAACCATGGCTGCTACTATCACCCTAGCTGAAACTGGTCACTTGGTGTTAGCAACCTTACATACTCACAATGCAGCCCAAACCATTGATCGTGTTATTGATGTATTCCCCCCTCATCAACAAAGTCAGGTCAGACTTCAACTTTCTATCTCTCTAAATGGAGTTATTTCTCAACAATTATTACCAAAAGTTGGTGGTGGCCGAGTGGCAGCCAGAGAAATCTTAATCAAGACTCCAGCTGTAGCTAATATTATTCGTGAAAATAAAATTCCTCAAATCAAAAGTGTCATTCAGACTAGTGCCGATGTTGGCATGTTTACTATGGAACAAAACATAAAAGATTTATTAGACCAAAATCTAGTAGAAGAAACCACCGCCCTAGCTTACCTCTCTAATATAAAATAACTATGAGCCAATTTGCTCTAAACAAAGTTGAATTATTAAAAGATCTTAGCCAAAAAGAATTAAACTTTCTAGCTGATTTTTTTTCTGAAAAAGAGTACAACTATGGCAACAAAATATTCCGAAGAGGAATGATTCGTGATAAAGTTTTGATAATTACCGAAGGCTCTGTTGCTCTTAAACAAGATCCAGATGGTGAGCAAACAATCGCTTTATTCAAACAACATGATGTTTTGAGTGAGATGGCTTTGATTGATAAAACAGATGTTCATAGTTACAACCTAGATGTAGCTAGTAAAAATCTAAAAGTTTTGGAACTGTCCGTATACAGTTGGCACACCATTGTCAAAAAAAATCCCGAGCTAGCCAACAAAATTTACAAAAATATTGCTTCAGTACTAAAAAGACGCTTAACTCATGCCAACAACAAACTCTGGGCCCTATTTGCTGCTGGCAAAATAATCGGCACTTATGATGACCTAATGTCCATGATAGAAGAATGGATAGATATTATCTTACAAATTATTCCTGCTGAAAAAATAGCTTTTATGAGTTTTTCTCATGCTACTCGAAAAATACACGTACATAAAAATGTCGGTTTTAAACTATCAGACGATACCTTCTTTGATATTGATGAGGATCCTCTACTACCACAACTAATAGACGCGCCAAATACTGTTATTTTGGCCGAAGGTAAATGGCCAAAAGAATACGATAAGCTACCATACAAATGTAAAACCTTAATGATTACCCCAATTAAAATCCAGAAAAAAGTAATCGGTTTTATAATATTGGGCAATAAGATTAATAAAAAGAACTTTTCAGTAAATAACAAAGTATTGTTAGAGGCCTTGGCTACCCAAGTCGCGCCAGCTATTCAAGATGTGATGATCTCAGAAATGACTGCCGCTGAAAAAGAAATAAAACAAGTGTATATTGATCCTTTCATCAAATCTTAGACTTGATTTATTCCAAACTATATGTTATAGTGCTGTCTGCAATAGCTTACTTAGCTATTTTTTAAATATACGATTTGCGGTTGTAGCTCAACTGGATAGAGCACTTGGCTTCGGACCAAGGGGTTGAGGGTTCAAGTCCTTCCGGCCGCACCACTCGCTTCGCTCACCCATGCTCCTTGACCACAGAAATTATTAGTCCGCCCTTATAGCTCAGTTGGTAGAGCAGTTGCCTCTTAAGCAAACGGTCCCAGGTTCGAGTCCTGGTGGGGGCACCACGTAAACTTCAGCTTCGCTGAAGCACGTGGCGCGGCCATATAAAATAAAATTTGTTTGGCTTGTCACGTGAAGCCCGCCTAATGGCGGGCTTTTTACGTGATGTTTTTTATTTATTTGACACCTTCCATTCAATGGGCTTAAACTAAAGACAGTCACTCTTGTACCCTACAACACCAAAGGATAGGATGGTGAAAAACACCCGCTTACTACTGTTGCCTGAATCCGACCCTCTACCCGCAGAAATTGCCCAGTTGTTCATCTCTAGCTTCAAGGAGGTAATCACCATTTCAAGCCCTGCCGAAATCGACAACTATCTCCAAGTCAATGGTTCCTTGACCAGAATATTACGTTTTGATCTTCGATCAGACCTGACCAGGCAACTACTGAGCCTGCTAGCTAGAAAAAGTAGAGCTCCCCATTAACACCCTGATTAACTTCGGGGTTTTTTATTGACAAAAAACAAGCTGCGTGATAAAAATAATCTTCACGTTTGAACCTGTACCTTATAAAGGAGGTGAGTCTTGGACTTTAGTCAAATCAACTGGACACCTAAGCTTATCAGCGAAATAGGCACCATTACGTTCAGCACCTTGATTGCTTATGGACTTTTAGACCAGGGCATCACCATCTGGAAACAACGTTCTGGCCGCTCGGTCTATACCCCACTCTTTGTCTTTCTGGCCGGCACTCGGATATCCGCTATGCTTTATGGCTTTGCCGACAATAGCATCCCACTGATCTACAATGGCATCGTCACTGGCCTAGCTATGATTCCGATGTTCACTGGACTATGGAAGTACAAAGGATTTTCTCGCTTCGAAAAAGCCCTCTGCTATATCACTACTGTCCTTAACATCGTCAGCTGGCTGACTCCCTACGAAGCAGAAATATTCCTCTTCTTCTCTTTGGCTCTCATGGGCTTTGCCTTCAAACAGCCTTGGGAAATCCATAAAGAGCGTAGCTCTGGTGTAGTCCGACTCCAACTTCTGATCGTCACTTTCTTTAATTCGGGCTTCTGGCTGGTTTATGGCTACTGGGCCGACAAGTGGGTGATCAAGATCACAGCTCCAGGGTTCTTCCTGATTTTCCTGCTGACCTCCGTGTTGTGGTTCCGCTACCGCCAACCCCTACCTCAGACTTCTTGACCACAGTAATGTGGTCTTTTTTAATTCAAATAAAAAACCCCGGTTTTATTTCACTGGGGATATAGAATTTGTAGTCGAGCCGATTAGACCCTGTTGAGATCTGCCCAGTCGGGCTTCCACATCAGGAGGAAATCCGAAAAGCGGATGATCTCGTAACGCCTGTTCAGGAAATGGCCAACCCTGGCTCTCCATTGCTGGAATATCTCGAGGGCCTCCTCGATCTTGACGACAGTCGCCGGATCATGGAAGAGGTTTCTGTCCTCGCGGAGCAAGCAGTAGAGCGGATCGACGTGTTGCCACATCAGCTTGAGGGCTAGACTATGGATGTCGCCAAACTCTTCGGCCAGTTCGTGCAAACGCACTTGGTAGGGATCAGCCGCAACAGCCTGCCGACAGGCGTTGATATTGATGTATCCCTTCCCGAGACACTGGTGCAACTTGAGACTGCGCTCACGCGCATCATCCACCGCATCCAAGACAGCGCCCGCTAGTTCCCAGTCGGTCGCCCGACAAGTGTCGATGATCTTCTGGGCCGTAGCCAAGGCCCTAACGTCGATGTTGTGCGTTTCCACAGGAACACGCTTACCACCTTCCAAGACCTGGAAAAGGATCGGCGCCGGACGAGGACAAAAAACGGAGATAGTCCCGTCGTCGACCCGAACCTCCGTGGAGGTATAGTAGAGCTCGCGCTCCATATACTGGTGGTACAAATCCATATTCCTGGCGGCACTTCCGTGGTCTCTCCACATATTCATGCGTCTCCTCCTTCGGAGTCAAGGGTTTAGTCTCGATCACTACAATCTATCATTATATGTACCATTGATTACCTAATCACAATAACATATCTTAGTATAAATGACTATTTGTGTCAATTATATAAAAACCTTTATTTTTATACCAATATCTGCTAAATTAACCTTATGAAATTTATATACAAAGAAGACAAAAAAGAACGTTTGGATAAATATCTACTAGCTCAGCTAGTAGATACGACTCGCAGTCAAATAAAAAAGATTATTTTGAGTGGTCAAATCACTGTAAATGATGAAGAAACCACGGTCCATAAATGGCTCAAGACTGGCGATAAAATAAATTATGACCCCAAGACCGAAAAAAAAGATACCGCCTTTGTAGCTGAGCCAAAGATAATCGATCAAAATGATGAATTTTTGATTTTGGACAAACCCCATGGACTATTGGTTCACCCTACCGACAAGGGAGAAATCAACACTCTAGCTGACTGGGTAATGCAAAGATTCCCTCACTCAGTCAAAATCGGTGATGACCCCAATCGTCCGGCCATTGTCCATCGCCTAGATAAAGAAGTGTCAGGTCTGATAGTCATACCACTAACTCAAGATAGTTTTGATAATCTCAAGCGTCAATTTCAAGATCGAACCATCCAAAAAAAATATACCGCCTTGGTCCATGGAGCAATGCTAAATGACTCAGGTGAAGTAAATGTAGCCCTTGAGCGTGATAAAAAAACTGGACTAATGAAAATCCAAAACACCAAACTAAGTGGCAAAACAGCTTTGACCACTTATGAGGTCATTAAAAAATTTATTAAATACACCTTACTTAGTGTCCAGATCAAAACTGGCCGCATGCACCAGATTCGCGCTCACTTACACAGTATTGGCCACTCGGTGGTCGGTGATAAACTTTATCAAACAAAAGATCTCCGTAAAAAGAAAAAAGTTTTGGCACAGAGAATATTTCTACACTCACATTTTTTAAAATTTAAGGATATCGAGGGTAATTGGCGTGAGTACAAGTCAAAATTACCTGGTGAATTGGAAAACTTTTTAAATACTATAAAATAATGAACCCCGTTAGAAATTCACAAAATCATACGGGGGATTCAAGGTGAAATAATTACTATGCAAAACACTAAAATTTCTAACGGGGTGAACCCAATAATTACAATTTCTGGTACGCCCGGTAGCGGTAAGAGCACTATTGCTAAAGCTCTAGTAAAAAAATATGGAGCTAAGCGTGTTTATGCTGGCGGCATTTGGAGACAAATGGCCAAAGATAGAGGCATGACTTTGATAGAGCTACAAAAAGCTATGGAAAATGATTCACAAGTTGACATTGAAGTTGATAAAAAAGCTAGCCAAGAAACTTATAAACTAGCCAAAGATAGCATGGTCATAGCTGAGGGCAGGGTATTGTACAATTTTATACCTGAATCAATCAAATTATTTATCAAAGTAGACGTAGAGGAAGGCGCCAGAAGAATATGGTTATCTCTGCAAAAAGAAGAAAATAAAATTAAGCGTAATGAAGCTAATGTAAATTCACTAGCAGAGTTAATAGAAAAAACTAAACAAAGAAAAGCTAATAACATAGCTAGATATACAAAGTTCTATAATACAGATCATACCGATGAATCACACTATGACTTTGTATTAGATACTACCAATATAAATGCCGAGCAGGCTACCCAAAAAGTAGTAGATTTCATAGACAAGAAGCTCAAATAACACCATTGACAAAAAAGGCCAAATCGGCTAGAATAGACTAGTCATTATTCTGATAATGGCTTTTTTTATAAGAGTATAAACATAAATATGGCTGAAGAAAAAAAGAAAGAAGAAAGTAAACCTAATAAACCAAGTGTAGAAATCAAACCTGGTATGACTGTTCGTGTTCACGAAAAGATCGTAGAAAAGAACGCCAAGGGTGAAGAAAAAGAAAGAATTCAGGTTTTTGAAGGTATTATTTTAGCTCATAAACACGGCAAAGAAACCGGTGCCACTATTACTGTCCGTAAGGTTTCTGGTGGTATTAGCGTTGAAAAAATCTATCCTTTAAACTCACCTGTGGTTAGTAAGATTGAACCTGTTAAACAAGCTAAGGTTAGACGAGCTAAATTAGGCTACCTAAGAGGTTCAAAGAGAAAACTAAAAGAAACTAAAATATAACATAACCCCTCTGCGGGCGTGGCGGAACTGGTAGACTAAAAGCCGGAGTGATGAAATTGGTAGACATGCAGGCTTGAGGGGCCTGTGAGCATATTTGCTCGTAGGAGTTCAAATCTCCTCTCCGGCACCAATGTGTCTGATCGGGGTATCCCGCAAAGCGAGATCGCCCGCACCATTTTTATCCCAGGGCCCATAGCTCAGTTGGCTAGAGCGCCTCGTTTGCACCGAGGAGGTCGCAGGTTCGACTCCTGTTGGGTCCACCAATCTACTTCAAATAAAAGAAAAAATATCTTTTACAATAAAACTCACACGGGCGCTTAGCTCAGTTGGCTAGAGCATCTCGTTTACACCGAGAGGGTCAGGGGTTCGAGTCCCTTAGCGCCCACCATAAGATAATCTTGTTTACAAGATTATTTTTTGTTAACAATAATT
>ERZ889078.2558-NODE-2558-length-12823-cov-41.672149_pt1 | contig 12823 bp, 9 predicted proteins | sample MGYA00521266_ERZ889078 | MGnify/ENA primary metagenome ERZ889078 (study PRJEB32303, sample SAMEA104408618) | aquatic metagenome | biome: Brackish water; feature: Pelagic; material: water | place: Baltic Sea | collected 2014-06-16T06:34:00 | depth 76,534 m ...
GATATTTAGGGAATAAAAATACAAAAAAAATACTTTTAGAAGGTCTTAAAGAACTCGAATACAGAGGCTATGATTCAGCGGGAATTGCAGTACTGCAAAATAAAAACTTCACTAACTATAAAGCCGTTGGTAAACTTGTGAATCTTGAAGAAAAAACAAAAGACTTCACTACAGAGGGATTTGCAATTGGAATTGGGCATACTCGCTGGGCAACACATGGAAAACCAACTGAATTAAATGCACATCCGCACCTAGGCGAAAGCTCTTATGTAGTGCATAATGGCATCATCGAAAACTATGTTGAACTTAAACATTCGCTTGAAGCTGATGGTGTGAAATTTCTCAGCCAGACAGATACAGAAGTCATAGTTCACCAGTTTGAAAAAAATCTAAAAAGTGCAAAAAATGCTTTTGAAGCCTTTGAGAAAACGATTTCTGAGCTTCAAGGAGCTTATGCAATTTTGCTTGTAACCAAAGGTGAAGATGAGACTATTTTTTATGCAAAACATGGTTCACCAATGCTTATTGGAGTAAATGAAGACAATGAAAAATTCTTTGCATCATCAGATTCACCAATTATCGGTCTAGCAAAAGAGGTAAATTACTTTGAAGATGGCGATTATGGTTATGTAACAAAAGAAGAACTTGTAATTTACTCAAAAGAGGGTACAAAAAAAGAAGCTATTTACTCACTTTTAGCAACAGATAAGTTGTCTGCTCAAAAAGATGGATTTCGATTCTTTATGGAAAAAGAGATTTATGAGCAAAGTGATGTGATCGCCGATACGCTTATAGGTAGACTAGGTGAAGAAAGCGTAAACTTTGAAGAATTAAACCCTAAACTTTTTGATAACATTAATGAAATAAAACTATGCGCTTGTGGAACATCATATCACTCAGCTCTAAGTGCTTCGTATATGTTTGAGAGATATGCAAAAGTGAGATGTTCCGTTGAGATTGCCAGCGAATTTCGATATAGAGAACCTCTCATGTGTAAAGATACCCTGTTTGTAGTTATCTCACAAAGCGGCGAAACAGCTGATACACTTGAGACACTTAAAATGGCTAAAAAAGCAGGACTTAAGACTTTAGTAATTTGTAATGTAGACAATTCTTCCATGGTGCGTCTTGCTGATGCTTGTATATTAACGCGTGCAGGAATTGAAAAAGGCGTAGCTTCAACAAAAGCTTTTGCAACTCAAGTAACTGTCTTTTGGATGTTAAGTCTTTATGTTGCAAAACTACGAGACACCATGAATGCCAAAGATTTAGCATACCAAATTCATCTTCTACGTGAAGTCCCAGTAAGTGTTAAAGTCGCAGATACTATGCATGAACGCATTAAAAGATTATCTAAGAGATACCTTCATGGACATGGATTCTTTTTTATTGGAAGAGATGTATTTTTTCCACTTGCACTTGAAGGTGCCTTAAAACTAAAAGAGATAAGTTATTTACATGCTGAGGGATATCCAAGTGGTGAAATGAAGCATGGCCCAATCGCCCTAGCTGATCCAGAGCTCTTCACCATCGCCCTACTTCCGCAACATCTTCTATACGAAAAATCAAAAAGTAATGTAGAAGAGTTAAGTGCAAGAGATAGTACTATTTGTGCGATTAGTGCCCTTGAATTTGATAAAGCGGATGATTTTATACAAATCAATCACTGCGAAGATTACATGTTAGAATTTTTCCAAATGATGGTAGTTGTGCAATTACTTTCTTTAGAAATTTCAGTAAGACTAGGAAATGACGTTGATATGCCAAGAAATCTAGCAAAATCTGTTACTGTAGAATAGTCAAATAACCTCTTGCATCAGCTTTTCAACTCTTTGAAGAAAAGCTTTTTCACCCAAAATACCAAAATAACCTAAAATCAAAAGAGTGATGTAATTGCAAGGCGCATAGAGAGGAAGCGTACTAATGTACGTGACGAACGTAGCAACAAGACGAGCGTTAAAAAAGAAGTGAACTGCTTCACTTCTTTTAGCTCTATCTCCTTAAAATCTTTTTCGTATATATCTTTGCTATAGAAAAAGATTGCTTATGCTATTTTGATTTTAGTTAGTGACAGCCGCAGCCTGTTCCACATGACTCGCCTTGAGGCGCTTCTTGTTTAGGTTTAGGAGCAGCAGTTGAGCATGCACTTACACCTGGAGGTGTATTTGGCTGTACCGCAGCATTATCAACACCACCATTTGCATTAATCTCATCAATCTGATTGATTATAGAAATAGCAGCTGCTGTATATCTTTTTGCAGTTTCAGAACTTGGATTTACAAAAGTAATAGGTTTACCCTCATCTCCACCAGTTCTAATACTTGGCTCGATTGGAATCTCTGCAATAATTTTAGTATTGAACTCTTTTGCCATAGGACCTGAAGTTCCTTTACCAAAAATATCATACTCAACACCAGTATCTGGCGCAATAAATCCACTCATATTCTCAACAATTCCAGCGATTGGAATATTGAGTTTTTGAAACATATTTAAAGAACGACGTGAATCATCTAGAGATACAGTCTGTGGTGTTGTAACAGTTAAACCAACAGTTACAGGCACAGATTGCGCAAGAGATAATTGTGCATCACCAGTTCCTGGAGGCATATCTATAACTAATATATCTAACTCAGACCATAAAATATCACGTAAGAATTGCTCTATCGCTTTCATAATCATAGCACCACGCCACATAAGAGACTGACCATCTTCCATGAGCGAACCCATAGACATCATCTCGATTCCGTATGCTTTGATAGGAAGTACTTTATTTCCATTGACCTCAGGCTTAATACCTGCAACACCCATCATGCGAGGTATATTTGGTCCATAGATATCTGCATCTAGGATACCTACTTTTTTACCTTGCGCTGCAAGAGCAATAGCAATATTTACAGATGTAGTTGATTTTCCAACTCCGCCTTTTCCTGAGCTTACCATCAAGAAATTTTTCACTTGCGGAGCCATGTTTTTACCTTTAGAAGAACTTTCTTTTGGCATTTGTGGCGCTTTAATAATTGGTGTAACATTTGTAGCACCAACTGATTCTAACTCTTGTTTTGCATCATCAAAAATTTGTTGTGCCACTTCTGGAGCAGATGAAGTAATTTCTACGTTGAATTTAACATCTGTACCTGTGATTTCTATATTGTTAACAAAACCAAAAGTTACAATATCCTTAGTAAAACCTGGATACATAACTTTTGAAAGTGCTAATTTTACAATCTCTTCAGTCATTTATTTTTCCTTATAATTATTTTATAGATTTTATATTTGCGAATGGTATCTAAATAAGACAAATTTTGTCTTATTTAGATTTATAACTTAAAAACTTAAGCTGTTGCTAAAGCTGCTGCTTCCTCAGCTTCTTCTTTTTCTTTTGCTTCTCTTATAATTCTTTCAATTCCCTCAGGATTATCCATAATATTTTGCGTTATTTTGTACGAACAAAATTTTGGTCCACACATAGAACAAAACTCCGCTTCTTTAAATACATCTTGAGGAAGTGTTTCATCATGGTACTCACGCGCTCTTTCACTATCAAGTGCTAGTTCAAATTGTTTTTCCCAATCAAATGAATATCTTGCATCACTCATTGCATCATCAATATCTCTTGCACCTTTACGACCTCTAGCAATGTCAGCAGCATGCGCAGCAATTTTATATGCAATGATTCCTGCACGAACATCATCAGCATTTGGAAGACCTAAGTGTTCTTTTGGTGTAACATAACATAGCATTGAAGCTCCATGCCAACCACCAATAGCTGCACCTATTGCAGAAGAAATATGGTCATATCCAGCTGCGATATCAGTAACTAATGGGCCTAAAATATAAAAAGGTGCTTCGTGGCAAAGTTCACGTTGGAGTTTCATATTACGTTCAATTTGATTTAATGGAACATGCCCTGGACCTTCAATCATAACCTGAACATTTTTTTCCCAAGCACGTAAAGTTAATTCACCTAGAACTTTTAGTTCACCTAACTGTGCATCATCAGAAGCATCCGCTAAACAACCAGGACGAAGAGAATCACCAAGCGAAAGGGAAACATCATATTTTGCACAAATATCTAAGATATCATCAAACGCTGTATAAAAAGGATTTTCTCTATGATAATGCATCATCCACGCAGCCATAAGAGAACCACCACGAGAAACGATTCCCATTTTACGCTTTGCAATTTTAGGCATCGTCTCAAGTAAAAAACCAGCATGAATAGTGAAGTAAGATACACCTTGTTGCGCTTGACGCTCAAGAACTTCCAACATTACTTCTATACTTAAATCTTCAATCTTGTTTTTAACATCATGTAAAATTTGGTAGATTGGCACAGTTCCAATAGGAATCTTAGAAGCACCAATAACGGCCTTTCTAATCTCATCCAAATCTCCACCAGTAGAAAGATCCATTGCAGTATCTGCTTTATAGTGTTGTGACACCTGCATTTTCTCTACTTCACCCATTACATCAGACGCTATTGCTGACGAGCCAATGTTTGCATTAATTTTACAAGTTACTGCTATCCCAATACCCATTGGTTCTAATGACGTATGATTCACATTTGCAGGTATGATTAATCTACCTCGCGCTATTTCAGAACGAATTAACTCAGGAGCTAGGTCCTCTATCTTCGCGATATATTCCATCTCTTGAGTAATAATGCCTTGTTTTGCATAATACATTTGTGTGCGAACAGGATCATTTTTTCTTTTTTCTACCCATGAAGCTCTCATAGTTTCTCCTAAAAAATTAGTTTATATAATGGCAATATAATCAAATAAGATTAATCTAAGCTAAAGTGAAAAATTGATTTCTATAATTGTAGAAAAAATAATTATCCTTATTTTATTCATAAAAGTAAAAAAAAAGCTTCAATGTGTATAATTTCGTAACACTTTAAAGATCGAGGGGTTTTATTGTCTCAATTGACACTTATACTACTTGCTGCTGGTACTTCTAGTAGATTTGAACTTGATGTAAAGAAACAATGGTTACGAATAGATCATAAACCTTTGTGGCAATTTGTAGCAGATACATTACAAGCGACAACACTTTTTTCTAAAATTATTATTACTTCGCATACTGCAGATATCGAATATATGAAAAATTATGCTGAGTATACATTTGTTGTGGGTGGTAATTCACGTCAAGAATCTTTAAAAAATGCGCTCAAAGAAGTAGATAGCAAATATGTCTTAGTAAGTGATATTGCAAGAGCATGTATAAGTGAAGATTTTTTATCACGTATACTTGCTAAAAAAAATGATGCTGATTGTATTGTTCCGTACCTAAAAGTAACAGATACTATAGTCTACGTAAATCAGACAATAGATAGAGATAAAGTTAAAAGAGTGCAAACACCTCAACTTTCTCGAACCTCTGTCTTACAAGATGCACTAAAAACTGCTATAGAATTTACGGATGAAAGTAGTGCTATTGTTGCAAATGGTGGCACACGAGAATTTATTTTAGGTGAAGATGATGCACATAAAATTACCTATATCCATGATTTAAACAAAATACCTTGTCTGAAAAAGCCTTCAACAGACACCTTGAGTGGTACAGGTTTTGATGTCCATGCATTTAAAGATGGTGGTATTATGTGGCTAGGTGGTGTAAAAATAGAGTCTGAATTTAGCTTTAAAGCCCATAGTGACGGGGATGTTGCTATCCATGCTCTTATCGATGCACTTTTGGGTGCTTCTGGTATGGGTGATATTGGAATGATGTTTCCTGATAATGATGCGCTTTATAAAGGGATTGATTCTAAGGAACTTTTACAAACTGTTGTTAAAAAACTTTATAACTTTGGTTTCGTCATAATAAATGTTGACATCACCATAGCAGCAGAAAAACCAAGAATCGGAAATTATAAATTCCAAATGAGAAAAGTACTCGCAAATATTTTAAATATTGACATGAGTAGAGTAAATATAAAAGCAACAACAACAGAAAAACTCGGATTTATTGGACGAGGTGAAGGTGTTGGAGTTATTGCAAATGCAAATTTAAAATATTTTGATTGGACACAATCATAAAGGTAACTGTTTGAAAATACTAATTATAGAAAACGAAATTTATTTAGCACAAAGCATTGCTACTAAACTAGGTGAACTCGGCCATATATGTGAGATGTGCACATCAACTAAAGATGCAATAAAAAGTAATAATTATAATGTAGTTTTACTCTCGACAAACATTAACGGTCAGGACTTTCTTCCAGTTATCGAGACCTTTAAAAAATCTATTGTTATTTTAATGGTTTCATATATTAGTAATGATACTGTTTCTAAGCCTCTTGCATCTGGGGCAAAAGACTACATTTTAAAACCATTTATGATTGAAGAGCTTATTAGAAAAATAGATCATTACCAAGATTATGAAAAACTAAAAACTAAAAACAAAGGATATGAATCCTATCTAAAACATACATTTTCTTCTATAGCGCAAGAATATAGTCATAAAGACATTGAGCTTCCACTTTATATCTCTTCAGGTTTTCAAAAATATGCAGATGCTTTTGCCTTTGATCATTCAAATGTAAAAAAGAAACCTATACATTTTGTATCGCTCTCAAATCCAAAAGCTTTACATGAGATAGAATCTCTTCAAGATAACTGTATTATTTATGCTATCAATTATCAAACACTTAAAAAAACTGAGAGAAAAGCCTTCTCTGAGCTTATTGCAAATAAAAATATCATAGTTTCAAGTACTGATACTATAGAAGATGTTGCACATAAAATTATCACGATTAAAAATGAAACAAATGCATTCACACAAGGCGATATTCTTCCTATTGAAGATTATGTAAAATATATAGTTCTTAATTACCAACACAAATTTCCAGATACAGAGCTTTCAAAAAAACTTGGTATTAGTAGAAAAAGTTTATGGGAAAGACGTAAAAAATATGACCTCCTCAAGAAAAAATAAAACACTTCTTATAGATAGAGAAGCTGCATCAGCCTTAGAGATTCTTAAATGTGGTCTACTCAAACCACTTATCCGTTTGATGTCCCAAAAAGAAAAAGACTTAGTATTAAAGACTGGGCTTATTGATGGAGTCACATTTCCCCTTCCTTTTATTTTAGCTCCCTCTGGCACTAGAAATGAAAAAGTTCTTAAAGAGCTAAGTGTTGGTGAAGAAATAACACTGCTTTGTGAAGGTGAAGAGTTTGCAACATTAATTGTAGATGAAACATTTCAAACAGATCCTCATGAAAGAATGCGATATACATTTGGTACAGATGATCTATCCCATCCTGGGGTTAAAGTAGTTATCAAAAGACTTGGTTCATGGGCTGTAAGTGGGGAATACACATTACTGTGTACTAAACTTAATCAAAATACAGGGAATAAAGAACTGATTAACACTGCTAAACGAAATATAAATGCCAAGCATACAACAGCATTAATTTTAACTGCAAATCCACTTCACCGTGCAAATGAACGTCTTATAAGACAAACTATAGATACTACAGATCTTCTCGTAATATTTTTAACAAAATCTAATGAACAAAAAAATTTAAGCTATGCTCTTAGAAAAGAAGCTTTAGAATTTTTCTTAAATAACTTTTTACCAAGAAATAGAGTTGTTATCGTCCCACTTGAAAACTCTTATATATTTGCTGGACATAACGAACTTATAATAGATGCAATTGTTGCAAAAAATTATGGCTGTGATAGATTAACTGTAAGTAGAGACAATACTGGACTTGGAATGTTTTATGATGCAAATGCATATAAATCAATCATTGACAATTTTATTGGGATTGATATAGAGATTAAACTTGAAAGTGAATATGTATACTGTAATCAATGTACAACTCTTGTAGGTAAAAGTACTTGTCCACATGGTCAGCATCATCAAATTGCCTATCATGCAGATTCAATACTTGAACTTCTCGAACTTGGTCTTCTTCCTCCTACTATTTTAATTAGAAAAGAAATTTCAGCCTTTTTACTTTCAAAACTCTTTCCAAATAGGTTCAAAAATCTTGAAAAATTATACTCTGACATCCTTCCAGTTGAAGGTCTTTTAAGAGAACATACTGAGAGTGATTTTTATATAGAACTCATGAAACTTTATCAAACAACATCACTAACATAAGGATTACTCTAATGAATTGGTTTTTTATAACACTTGGATACAGTGGACTCTCCCCTAAGGCACCGGGGACTATGGGAACTTTAGTATCACTTCCTCTTGGTCTACTTGTTTTAATGTATTTTGGATCCCAAACACTTTTTTTAGCGACTACACTTATTAGTATCATCGCAATTAAGGCAATCAACAAATACGAAGCTGCTAGTGGTATCCATGATGATAAACGTATAGTTATAGATGAACTTGCAGGTATGTGGTTTGCCTTAAGTATTGCTCCAGCAGTAATGATTAGCACTTCTGAAATAATGATATGGGAAAACGGTTTTATAATCCAAGCACTTCTTTCCTTTGTACTTTTTAGATATTTTGATATTGCAAAACCATCTATCATCGGAAGAATCGACCGTGAAGTCCAAGGCGGACTTGGAGTAATGGGTGATGATATCATCGCAGGATTCGCAGCGGGAATCTCAAGTGCACTTATTTGGCAAGGTATATTACAAGTCCAAAATCTACTTTAACTTACTTCTTTTTTTGCTTTTCCTAAGCTAACCGATGTATAATTAAGACTAATATAATCTAGTATGTAGGTTCAGAAAATGCAAAAAATCCCCTTTTATCTTACCCTTATGTATATTCCACTCTTTGGAGCTATAGAGCTTAATAAGTTTGCGTACCAAAGTGAAGAATTTATGATGTGGCTTGCTCTGTTTAGCCTAGCTTTTATCTCTATTTTGACTCTTTTTATATCCTCAGAAAAAATACGAAGATTAAAAAATAAAATCGCTCAAGAAAATATTAGAAATCAAAACATACAAAATCAACACAATACAATCCTCTCAAATATGAGTGAAAATATACATACAATAGCAGAAGAGAATGTTGATGTAGCTAAAAAACTATCTAAAAAACATGATTTAAACTCCATAAATGAAGAAATACATCTTATAGAAAATTCAGAAAATAGACTACTCTCTATCGCAAGTAATCTACTAGAGTTTTTACGTCTTAAATCCAAAAAAGTGGAAATACGCAATGAAAAACTTTCTTTTTCCAACCTTTTTAATGATGTCTCTGGAACTCTCAAAGAGATCATAAAAGAGATACCATTAGAGCTACATTACACTCTTGAAAAAAATGTTAAAGAACATATATATGCCGATACTCTAAACCTTAGTAAAATACTAGTAAATATTATTCTCTATTGTGTCGAGAATAAAGCCAATGAAGTTTTTTTACAGGTTTCAAATTCAAACATATCTTCCCAAGATAAGCATCTGTATTTTACTTTTACAACAAACCTAAAAAAAGATGCAAATAATTCTGATAGCATATTTAATGCAAGTTACAATGAAAATACAGGAAACTATGATAGTTTAGGACTTTTTGTTGCAAGAGAACTTTGCCACTTAATGCAAGGAAAACTCAATGCACAAAATGATGCCAAAGGTAACTTAGAATTTGTATTTGACATAGAATATAAAGAAGTCACACAAAGTGATGCAATAGTAAAAATACCAAGTAAAAAAGTTTTAGTGGTTGACATGTCTGATAATGCAGTCATTAGCTGTAAAAATATATTTGAAAAACTCCAACATAATGTTACAAGCATTAAAGCACAAGACTATCTTTACAAACTACCTGATTTTTCTCAATTTGACATTATTGTCTTAGATGAAAAGCTTTTTACCAAAAGTGCCATTGCTGCACTCAATAGCTCTCATACTATTATCTCAGTATCTAATCTATTTAGCTCCTTGGCTACAAATATCAAGCATGTAAATACAAGTTTATCTCTTCAAAAACCATTTACACAAAAACGAATACAAGAACTTCTAGAAAACATTTACTTACAAACGAAACAAGAAAACAATCAAAATAGTTCAAATCTAAACAAATTACCTGTTTATAGAGATACTTTTGCAGATTATAAAGATGTAACACTCCTTAAGTTTTCAGAATTTAGGGAAACAAATGTCTTACTCGTTGAAGATAACCTCATTAATCAAAAAGTTTTTCTTGGAGTTTTATCGAAATCTAAAATTAATATCACTCTTGCAAATCATGGTCAAGAGGTCTTAGATATTCTTTCTTCAAACACTTCGTTTGATATTATATTTATGGATATCAATATGCCTGTAATGGATGGATACACAGCTACAAAACATATACGTGAAAATCCTGATTATGACATGATTCCTATTGTTGCATTAACCGCTCTGACCTCACGTGCAGAAATTGATGCAGTATTTGATGCTGGAATGAATGCTTACTTAGCAAAACCACTTAAAAAAGAGAAACTCTTTAGTGCTTTTGCTATGTTTATAAACAATCAAAAAGGCGAACGAAGAAAGAGTATCCGTTATGAAGAGAGAGTAGTTAATTTACGTGGTTTAAATGTAGGTGCAGGAATCAACAACTCAAGTTCAAATGACTTCTTTTACAAAGAGATTCTTCAAGAGTTTCAAGATGCATACAAAGATAGTGATCAAGTATTTACTAAGCTTGTAGAAGATTTTAGATACGAACAGCTAAGAATGCTTTGTTTAGATATGCGTGGACTTAGCGCTTCGATTGGAGCAGAAGATATGAATCTACTTACTACTGAAATTTTAAAACTACTCTTATTTAAGAAATACGATATCCTTAAAGATTTTGTGCCTTTATATACAAAATCTCTCAATAGACTCAACAGTTCTATAGAAGAATATCTTCATGATTAAACAAATATTGGTTCTGCTGTTGGGTCAATCTCTTCGAAATCTTTAATAATAGTTTGAAACATTTTCATAGTTTTTTGTGCTTTTTGTGTGTGCGCATCAAAAATCTCTTTAGATGCCGGAAACGTTTCGCTTAATTCTTTATAGATTAATAAACGACCGTGAATATGCTTATCAACTTCTGCAAAAGCATCTTCAAGATACTTTCTTGTTGTTGTATGTCTAAACAAGGCTCTAACCATTTTAATACGCTCTTTAATAGGAATAGACTCATTAATAGCTTCTGCTATTCTTTTGATATCTAAACGTGACAAGTACACACCACTTTGCGCAGGAGCTAAAAGTTTTGCCGTTAATGCGTCTACAAATTGAGGTACTGCCTCTTCATCTGCTTCATCCCCTGCATCTGGATTTTGGCTTCCCTCTTCCTCTGTAGAACACTTATCTTTTACAAATTTATCAAATTCTGCTCTTAAATCACTTAAATCATTTTTATTCATACTGTTTGTTTATCCTTTTACTATTAGTCTATACGCTTTTGCTGTAAGTGCGTCTATCATATCATCATAAGCGATGTAATTTGCATTTAAATGATGCGCTCTTGTCTTAAGAGAAGAGTACTCTTTGGTGTTTTTCATATCAAAATTATATGGAGCCAACTTAGCAATCATATCTAATGATGCAAAGTCTGAATAATCAAGAACCACGTCATAACTGCTCAGGTCAAGATCCATACCCTCAGCAATTCTGTTTACATCTGGTGTGCTTAACTCCATCTCTTGGCAAAAATGCATTAATTTTTCTAAGTTGTCATTAAAGTAACTTACTTGAAATCCACAAGCCATTAAAGCAAAAGCTTTTGCATGTGGTGAAGTTCCAATCATTGCAACTTTTGTAAGACCTAAATCTTTAAGCTTTTCTAAAAGAACTCTTGTTACAAATACTTCACCACGTAATGCTTCACCTTCTTTAAAAACAATGTCACACATACCGCTACGTTTTACAAGTTCACTTGAACTATCCAATACCTCAAGCACTTTTGAAACATATTCATTGGATATTACTGCACCATTTACATGAGATTTTTTCATATTGCTAAGCGTGAAATATAAATCATCTTCTCTAATATTCATCGGTATCATCATAGCGTTTTGAGAATTTGCTTTAAAAGCTTTATTACAAAGTGCTGAAAATCTACTTGCACCTGCATGTTCACCAATAAATCCAAATAGCGTAGTTTGTTTGGATATTTGGTTATCATCATTCATCATATTGTACAAACCTTAATAATCTTCATCTATTCCCCATAATTCTCTTGCCTCATCTTCTTCTGCTCTACATCTATAACAAAGCTTATCTTTTGAATTATTACTAAAAATAACATTACACTCACTACATCTTCTTACTTTAAAAGCAATAAGACTTTGCACCGTTGGTTCAAAAAATTCTTTTATATTATACGAAGTAGCTTTTGTAATTGCATTTGGTTCACATACATCATGACAAATATTACATTTTATGCACATGAAAGGATCAAATTCAATTTTAGAGTTTTTGATATCTGAAGTTAAAGCTCCAGTTGGACAGACTCTGTAACACATTTGACATGCTGTACACGCTTCTTTATCCATAAGTTTTTGTGAAGTAAAACTTACTTCATCCGCCTCAACTATATGAAATTGTGATGGTTTTGCTACACGTTTAATCGCAGTATAGAACAGTTTTCTTTTCTCAGGAAGTTTTTTCTTTTTGAGTAATGCTATATCTGTTTTTGCCAAAGAATGTTTTGTGAGTTCATCACTCGCACGCTCTACTTCATTCTCAAAACTTTGCTTTGTTTTTGCAAATGTTTTAAGATTTATTGTAGATAAAAAACCTCTTCTATCAGTTTTTTCTGTTTTTTCATAAGAAATATTTTCTAATCTTATCTGTGCGTCATTTTCCATAGCTTCTAAAAGATATGTAGCTTCTTCATAGTTTTGCTCGATTT
>ERZ889078.2559-NODE-2559-length-12820-cov-5.896122_pt1 | contig 12820 bp, 9 predicted proteins | sample MGYA00521266_ERZ889078 | MGnify/ENA primary metagenome ERZ889078 (study PRJEB32303, sample SAMEA104408618) | aquatic metagenome | biome: Brackish water; feature: Pelagic; material: water | place: Baltic Sea | collected 2014-06-16T06:34:00 | depth 76,534 m ...
TTCAATATCAGTATATTTCAATTATTACAGAGACATAGAAAACCACCAATAAAGTTGGCCTTCGTTGCGATGTGCAACAAAATATCAATCGATTATTGAATATATATATAAATATTAGATTGTTATCTGGGTAGTTTCTGGATTTCTTTATGGTGTTGCATAAAGCAACTTAAATTTATCTTTCAGGACCGGAATGGATGGGGATTCAACACGCTCTTCAAACGGAAGGTAAAGTCTTTACAATGTTGTTATTTGGTGTTTTTTCACACTTCTCAAGAAGAAGTCTGTCCGACATAAACTGATTACAAGCTGGACACCAAGCTTTAGGTCTTCGAGACGTTACATTGCGCAACAGTCCTTGCAATTATCTACGCTTAGCGTAACAATATAAATCTTATAAATTCAGACATATAGACGACTCAACATCAGATCAGAAAACCATTCCTCAAAACAAATCTATCCAATCCCGGTGAACGGGAAATAAGCCGGGATTATGTTCGATAACTCCCTGAGAGGTGTTCAGTATAATACCCCCTTGAGTGGTGAAGTGCCTTGGTGGTCACTTTAAGCTTCAACGACGTCAACTCATCACCGACAATCCTGATGAGATCTGTAGAGCTTTGTCCCTGGATTTTCGCTGGGCAACCACTTTCATCACAACAAAAGAGTACTTTTAGGCAAAACATGGTAAAAGTAACTGGCAAAAGAATGCAGCTGTTTCACCTGTAACCGCGAGGACACACATCATGTTTTTCAGAAAACCCCCTAGAAATGAAGATATAGTTCCTGAAAAAACAGACCAGGAAGACTCTCCTCTGACCAAACTGAAAAAACAGATTGACGAGGCGAATCTCCCCCAGCATGCCCTGGATGCTGCCAATAAAGAACTGGACAAACTGGCGACGACTGATTCCGCTGTCGCTGAATACTCGGTTGGTCTCAATTACATTGAGCTGATCAGTTCTCTCCCCTGGAACGTGTCCACGAAAGGAACTCTCGACATGGCTCGGGTTCAATCTATACTTGCAGGTCGACATTGCGGACTAGCCCAGGTCAAGCAGCGTATCCTTGAATTTCTGGCTGCTAAAACATTACGGGGCAGGGTTAAACAAAATATTCTTATTGTAGATGATGAAGATATCGCCAGGACCAATATGGCACATATCCTCAATAAAGATGGTTACGCCTGCCAGACTGCTGAAAATGGTCTTGCTGCTCTAAAAATCCTGGCGACAGGGGATGTTGATCTCATCATCAGTGACCTGAAGATGGATCACATGGATGGACTTGAGCTACTGACCGAAGTCAACCATAGCTACCCGGATATTCCGGTCATCATGGTGACAGGCTTTGCCACCATCAATTCAGCGGTACAGGCGATGAAGAATGGTGCCGCCCACTATCTTGGCAAACCCGTCAACCTAGATGAACTACGAAAAACCGTTCGGCAAGTAATCGACCAGAAGCTCACCAGCGACATCGGCAAAGGACCTATTCTCTGCTTTACCGGCCCTCCGGGAACCGGAAAAACTTCAGTGGGCAGAGCTATCGCCGAAGCTCTGCAGCTCCAGTTTATCAGAGTCTCACTGGCTGGCTTGCGAGATGAAGCAGAACTCCGTGGTCACAGACGCACCTACGTAGGTGCCATGCCCGGCCGTATAATTATGGAACTGAAAAGAGCGGCGGTGAATAACCCTGTCTTCATGCTGGACGAGATTGATAAAATAGGTCAAGATTTTCGTGGCGATCCGGCTTCAGTTATGCTGGAGGTCCTGGACCCGGAACAAAATGTTAAATTCATGGATTCTTACCTTGATATCCCTTTCAATTTGTCACGGATAATGTTTATCGCCACAGCAAATGACGTCTCAAAATTACCGGGCCCCCTGCTTGACCGCATGGAATTGATAGAGTTCACCGGCTATACCGAGAAAGAAAAATGTCAGATTGCCCGTGATTTCATCATCCCTCGCCAGCTGAAAGCAGCCGGATTAAAGAGTGTCGGCATTGACTTTTCAGCCGACGCTGTCTCAAGAGTGATCAGCGATTACACCAGAGAATCTGGTCTTCGTAACCTCGAAAGAGAGATTGCTAATGTCTGCCGTAAACTTGCCCTGATCTATCTCGATTCGAAAACGCCGGAAATGGAAACCAGCATTAAGGCAAGCACCATCGCCACTCTTCTCGGCCCCCGCAAGTTCATCAGAAACATCGCTGAGAGCGAACCCAAGGTAGGCATAACTACAGGCCTGGTCTGGTCCGGATTCGGGGGTGAAATTATCAGTGTAGAAACTGCTTCGATGAAGGGGACGGGCAATCTTTTTCTCACCGGATCTCTTGGGGAAGTATTGCAGGAATCCGCCCAGGCGGCGCTGAGTCTTATCAGAAGCAGGTCAGAAGAATTTGGCATTGAAGAACATTTTTTCAAGGATATGGACATTCACATCCATTTCCCGGCGGGCGGCATAGCAAAAGACGGTCCATCCGCCGGAATCACCATCTTTGCAGCTCTTCTGTCCCTGTTGACCGGACGCCCCGCTCGACGAGACGTCGCCATGACCGGAGAAATGACCCTCAGTGGACGCATTCTACCCATTGGCGGAATCAGGGAAAAACTGTTGGCGGCACAGAGGGCCGGAATAAAAACAGTGCTCTTACCGATGGCGAATAAAGAAGAGGTTGAGGCATTGCAGACAGACGTACTGGACAACATTGAAGTGATATTGGTAGCTAACGCCGACGAAGTTATACCCCGAGTTCTCCTGGCAGCGGAGTAAGGAACTTATGTGCCTCAAGGGGGTACTGGACTGAGCACCCCTCAAGGGGGTATTATACTGAACACCTCTCAGGGAGGTATCGAACATAATCCCAGCTTTTTTCCCGTCCACCGGGGTTATTGTTACTGAAACGATATGCTCTTTTAAAATACTACCTTGAATCAGCTATTCAGCTATGAGCAAAAAATCTTCCATAACCACTGCCTGTAACTTTCAGCAGTGCTCCAGATGTTCACAAGCAGGCTGTTCAGCTATACAATCGGTATGCTGGACGGCCTGATCGTGGGCAGATGTGGTGCTGCTGAATAGTTACCCTTGAATCAGCTTTCGAGCTTATCCAGACCATATCGTTTTATTTTTCGCCACAAAGAAACCCTGTCTATATCTAATATTTTTGCTGCTTGAGACTTGTTGCCTTCCGTCTCATCAAGGACATCCAGAATATAATCTTTTTCATGTTCCTCAAGGGATGGCCATGATTGAATGGCGCTCCGAGAAGGGCTCACTGAACTGCTCTGAAGATCTTCTACGAGATGGAGAGGTTCAATAACTTCACCATCACACTGGATCAGCAGACGCTGGGCAATATTTTCAAGTTCCCGAACGTTACCCGGATACTCATATCGTTTGAGCTGTTGCGCCACATCCGGAGAGAGTTTAGGAACAAGTGACGAAGGCGGAGAATGTTTGGCAAGGAAATGGTTGACGAGGAGAGGAATATCCTCCTTTCGTTCGGCGAGAGCCGGAACCTTAATGGTAAGGACATCAAGTCTGTAATAAAGATCAAGCCGGAACGCCCCATTTTCTGCCTCCTTTTTCAAATCCTTATTGGTGGCCGCCAGGATTCGTATGTCAACCGGGATCTCATCGGTTCCGCCAACTCGCATCAGTGTACGTTCCTGGAGGACCCTGAGCAGTTTTACCTGCATCGGCAGAGAAAGTTCTCCCACTTCGTCAAAAAACACGGTCCCTCCTTCCGCCAGTTCCAGCAATCCCTTCTTGATTTGGGATGCCCCTGTAAAAGCTCCTTTCTCATGACCAAAAAGTTCGCTGGTAATCAGCTCTTCAGTGAAAGCGCCACAGTTGAAGGCAACAAATCGGAGTTTGGCCCGGGGACTGAGTTCGTGGATCGTCCGAGCCACCAGTTCCTTGCCGGTGCCGGTTTCGCCCTGAATCAACACGTTACACTCCAATTGAGCCACCTGGGTGATACTCTCGCGCAACAGTTGAATCTTCAGGCTTTTGCCGAGTATTCTGGTGGCGCCGTTCTTTGAGGATATCTGTTTTCTAAGCTCGATTACCTCCTGGCGCAGCTCCCTTTTTTCAAGAGCTTTTTGTACCAGGGCCAACATCTCATCCATCTTGACCGGTTTGGCCAGATAATGGTAGGCACCTTTCTGAATTGCCTCAACGGCTGTGTCAACACTGGCATAGCCTGTGATGACAATAACTTCTGTTTCGGGCCACAATTCTTTACAGGCTGCAAGAACCGCCATTCCATCCTGCCCCTTCATGCGCAGATCGGTCAAAATTAGATCAACTTCACGGCTCCGAAGAATTTCAATGGCTGCCTGACCATCTTTTGCGGTTAAGACGTCAAATCCGCCTTTTTTCAACATATAGGCTACATTGTCGCGGGCAATCGCCTCGTCGTCGACTACCAGAATCTGCTCTCCACTCACAACAATTCTCCATGATAATTATCCCGCTCTGCCCAATAACAAGTTGTCATCATCCAACTCCGATCCAAGACGTGTGTTCGTGATCAATAACCTGCTCCGTTTCACACGGCAAATGAATAAAAAAGGAAGCTCCTTTTCCATTCACGCTTTCAACCATTATCCTACCTTCATGCTTCTGGATGATGCCGTAGGCGATAGATAAGCCAAGACCAGTGCCCTGCCCCTCGTCTTTAGTGCTGTAAAAGGGATCAAAAATACGATCCTTTATCTCATTCGGAATACCCATACCGGTGTCAGTGATTTCGATAATAGCTTCAGCCATGTCCCTGTCAAGGAACGCCGAAATGGATATTTTACCTTCTCCGATGATGGCCTGTGAAGCGTTGATGATCATAATAATCAAAACTTCCTGTATCCTCTGAACGTCCATCGATAGAACCAGGTTTTCGGGAATGTCGACCAGAATACTGATGGCGGAGGGTAGCTGACTTTTAACGAGCCTGACCGAACGATTCACCACGTTTTGTAGATTTGCAGGATGCAGCTCAAATTCTTTGACCCTTGAAAATTCCAGAAGCCCCTGGACTACATCTCTTGCCCTATATGTCTCCTGCTCAATATTCCTGAGCATTTTTTTAATGAACTCTGGCTCACCGGTATCGAAATCATCCTGGGCGATCTGGCATGAAGTGGAAATATTGTTCAGAGGATTGTTTAACTGATGGGCGACTCCGGCGGTGAGGGTACCAATGGATGAAAGTTTTTGTGACTCAACCAGCTGGTCCTGACGGCGCTCCAACTCATGCACCATAATATTGAAAGCTTCCATAACCTGCTGTATTTCATCTCTGGTACCGACTACTTCAATTTTATTAAAATGGCCGAGGGCGATATCCTCCGTAGCCGATTTAATAATTCGCAGTGGTTTGAAGATACGAAACGACATAATCAGGGGAACAAATATACCCACACCAATCGCCACAATAGACCAAAAGAAAAGTCGCGTTACCAATTCATCTAAAATGATACGGATCTGATTATGTTCGAAACTGGCAAGTTCCTTACTTAATTCGGTCATCTCCTGCCCCTGAGAACGCAGTTGATCTACCAACTCTCCATGTGCAGCTTGCATATTTGTGTTGGATTTTTCTAAGAGCAGTTCCATACCCTTCTGATAGACAAGGATAAGGTCTTTCAGGCTGACCAACATGGGATGAACTTTAAATTTCGCCACCATCTTTGAGACTGTCCCAACAGTTTCCAACGCCAGCGCCAGCTGCCTGACATTTTCCTGCAAAGCCTCCTTTGTCCCGTAGAGGAGATAATTCTTCTCATATCGGCGAACCTCAAGGATAATGCTATGCAGGCTGTAGGCGAGTTCAACTACTTCAAGCTTTTCCTTGGCAATATGTAAATCCTCTGGGGAGACAATAAATATAGCTAGAATCCCAAAGACATAGCAACTCAGAATAATGAGTATCTTGGAACTCAGGCTAAGAGACGGTACATTGAACTTCATTGTTGTTTACCCCAGACATTCCACCACACAACCCATCAATTTCAAACCATCAGAGTAGCGAATCCTCCTGGCCGACTTTTCAACATTTCTTGCACCTGGTTGGGTTGATTCAAAGACTTTTTTATTCCTCTGGACATTGTAAATCGCAACATAAACCAAGACGATAGCGAACACAACCAAATCGTGGGTATGCTGTGGAGAGACGCGTGATTATATACTACCGACACATTTCTTGCTGCTCTTTGGGGGCACAACACGCCTGGTGCTCCTCCGGCCGAGCAAGGGAGGAAAGCCTGGATTCTGTTTAATCCCCCTTTGATGGGTATAGGTGCCTTACAGATTATTTTCATTCGTAAAACGAGCAAACAATCTGTAAGACACTAAGGTCAATTGAAAATTTCTGGAAAAAACAGCAAAAAAAAGATAGGATGTATAAAGGCATTCTTTGCAGACATTTTTTGGAAAACAAAACAGGAATATACTAAGCTTAGAACACGCTGACATTACTCAAGTAAAACTACAGAAAATCAAAGAGATACGGTTTTTTATGAGGCGGCTGCCCCCCGCCACAGTTAATATTCCAAGAAAGCGCAAGACAAAATGAAAATGATCACTTCATTACAATTAATACCATGAAAACTCAAATGAGGATTGCTATGAACAAAAAGTGTCACACTCTTCCCTTTTATCGACTTGCACCAGCTCTACTGCTCTTCTCTTTTCTCGTGGCCGGATGTGCTGGTTCACCGACAGAGGTACGGTATGACGACAGGATGAAAGCATACACCTCAGCTCAGAATGAAAATGCAACAGCAGAATACATACTCCGACCGGGAAATCGACCTGATTTCCAACCCATAGCGAAACATACTACTGCGCAAACCCCTCCGTCAGCCCCTAAAACTCAACTAGCCGATCTGCAAATGGTTCTCGAGGTTTCTGACGTACTGTTTGAATTTGACAAGTGGGTTATCAGAGCAGACGGCGTTCCCGAATTAAACAAATGGGCAGCTTATTTTAAGGAAAATCCTCAGGTGACAGCTGATATCTATGGTTATGCTGACAGTACAGGCCCAAGCACCTACAACCTAAATCTTTCCGAAAAACGGGCTCAGGCGGTGGTTAATTACTTGGTCAGCAAAGGTGTTGACCCCAAAAGGTTTACTGCCAAGGGTTTTGGGGAGACTCAGCCTGCAGCGCCTAATACCACAAAAGAAGGGCGACAGAAAAACCGACGTGTTGAGATGAATTTATAGTTTCAGAGCTTCTCGGCAAAGAGAGACGTTTGCACATATACTATTCACACCAGACTTTTGACATGTGCAGATTTTGAGAAACCCGAGAGACGAGACGGGTATTGATACTCTCATTACGACGTACTTATACACGCCGTAATGAGAGTATCACTGATATCTGCGATTTTTAGAATGGCCCCTGGAACGTTTTAGAGATATGTAAACGGCCAGTATGCCAGAGATCGCCAGACCAACCCCTATTCCCAAAAAAAACATCCCCCATCCACCATCTGCTGATGATGTTACCTCTTTCAGTCCTTCCTGGGGCAGGACGGTCACAGATTGAGACAAAACTGCACTTTCTATTTTTTCTGGAGTAGATTCAGACCTCACCAACGTTGTTAAGACCTCCGGCTTTGCCGGCACCAAAGCAAAACCCTTCGCCAGCAACTCCTCAGCCTTTGCATCACGGACTTTTCGATCCTCACTCCCCATAACAATGGCAATAATACGAACCCCACCCCTTTTCGCAGTGGCCACAATAGAAAATCCGGCAGCCTGAAAGTAACCAGTCTTAAAACCATCGCAACCATTGACCTGGCCCAGCAGGTGATTGTGATTGCGCATGACAAACGCCCCGTCTCGAATAGAGCGCTCTTCTGTTCCGGTATACTCAAATATATCTGATCGCTTGGCCAGTTCGCGGCCGAGCAGAGCAAGATCGCGGGCTGTGGTCTCATCCGGTTTTTGTCCCTTCGAGGGTGGCAGACCATGCACCGAGTAAAAGTGGCTATCCTTCATCCCCAACTCATCAGCCCTTTTATTCATCAGGGCAATAAAGCCCTCGGTTGACCCCGCTACATGGATCGCGAGAGCCACCGCCGCATCATTGGCCGATTGAACCGCCAAGGCATACAAAAGGTCTTGAACCGAAAATTGTTCCTTTGGATCGAGGTAAACCTGCGATCCACCCATCCGCGAGGCTTCTTTAGTCACCTGAACCATATCATCCAACTTTATCTTGCCCTGATCAAGCTGTTCGAGGATGACCAGCAGGTCCATCAACTTCAAAACGGAAGCGGGATACACCACCGTCTCGGCATGATCCTCGAACAGAATTTGCCCCGTATCAGCATCAATGACCAGGGCGGATTTATATGGATCCTGGGCAATGCTTTCAACCTTCGCGCGGGCGGCCCATGACGGCTGGGCCCATATTAGACAAACCAACAATAAGAGCGAAATACGTTTCATAATCTTCCTTTGACAAACCTCACCGCACTACTGCGGCTTTAAAAAATAATCAGAGAGTACGAATAGATATTACCCCCAGTGATGTATTTGCTGAGGTCGTTTACATCTGTACTCATTCAGACAAACATCTGCAATTATTTCGCAACAAAATTTTCAAATAATTTTTATCCTATTCGTTGATATGAACCAGACTTAGTCTGCTGTTGAATATTGCAGAATGAGATAACCTTTTTTTGGTGTTTTTGAGATAAAAATTATCGTCTCAACAAAAAGAAGTGCAAAGTTCGAAAGCTGAGACTAGTCTGATTTTTTTTTTAGCAAAAGACGTATGAATGTAAAAATCTTGCTGCAATACAGATTCTGTTACGGCACAGCTTAACGAATGAAAGCGTAGGGAAGCACTATGAATATCGGCGGGGTATTGACGGCAATTCTGGCGGGCCTGTTTATGGGGACAATGGGAGTTTTTTCTCGAAAAACCGGGCTTAATGCAGAGGTAATTACCTTCTTCAGGCTCCTGTTTGGCGCGGGCTTTTTAATCATCCTGATGACCCTTACCCGGAAGACCAGACTTCTTTGGTGCTGGCCCACCTGGCCTGTCCTTATCAATGGGTTGATGCTCGCAGGCTTTATTATTTTTTACGTCCAGGCCATGAATTTTACGACCATGGCCAACTCCATCATGATCGTCTATCTTGCGCCTCTCGTTGCTTCACTCTTGGCCCATTTCTTTCTTGGCGAAAAGCTGAATCTCATGAGCGGAGTACTTATCTGTAGCGCACTTTTCGGCTTTGCGATGATGATGGAATTCAAGATCGATTTTTCTTCTGGCGGAACTCATGTTCTGGGACTCGGCTGTGCCACCCTTTCACTCTTCTGCTATGCAGCATTTATTCTTATCAACAGAACAATCAAAGCCACAATCCACGTTTATACCCGAACCTTATATCAACTTTTCACCGGCGCCCTTTGCCTGGTACCCTTTTTAATTTTAGATTTTCCAGACATATCTGGAACCACATGGTTCTGGTTAGCAGGGGTAGGATTCTTCCCGGGATTTCTCGGCATTCTCTTTGCAGTGATTGCCCTCGAGCAACTTCCGGCTGCAACCTTCGGAACCCTGGCCTACTTCGAAGCCATTTTTGTGGTCATTCTCGGTTGGATGATCTTTGGAGAAGCACTTAACTTTCTACAGCTGGCTGGCTGTCTGGTTATTATTGCAAGCGGGGTAGTAAAAGGATACCTGACTGCACGATCAGTTCCTGCAAGGAGCGGGCGAGCTGACGCAACCCTTCCCCGCAAAAGGACTACACTAAAAAACTAACAAGCCTGCTTAAACTCCACAGGCTTGTTGACACAAGGCGATTTTACCGCGGATCAAGGAGCAGCACACTCAACCAGTTCAATCTCAAAGATAAGGTCTTTTCCTGCAAGTGGGGGATTGGCGTCCAGAGTGATATGGGTATCGGTAATTTCCGTCACCACCACCCGCAGGATTTCTCCATTTGCTCCACCCATCTCCATTCGCATCCCAATCTCCGGTTTGAGGTCAGGCGGAACCTGCTCGATAGGTGCCTGAATAACCATCTCATCGTTGCGCTCACCATAGGCCTTAGCCACCGAGATTTCTACGACCTTTGACTCACCAACCTTCATTCCGATAACGCCTTCCTCAAACCCCGCAATGACCTGGCCACTGCCAACAGCGAATCCAAGCGGTTCACCACCCTCGGAGCTATCGAAAACACTCCCGTCTGCAAGCTTTCCGGTATAATGCACTTTGACGTTGTCACCTCTTTTTACTTCTGTCATCTCTCTCCTTCAAGCCAAACAGGCTCTGAAACTCTTTATCGTTTATATTGTTCCACACTTAAACCGCAGGCAAAGAATCCTTTGATCCTCCGGTAAGCGAGAATTTCCGACATTAATGCCGATCCAGCCCCTACTTTTAAACATCATTGATGATTTATCAACCGAAAAACAGGAGACAGTTTGCTGAGATGCTCTGCAAAAAATGAGACATCATCAGGACACCCGTTAGGCTTCCTTTAAGCCACCCCGCTCTTTGTTCTTTTTCTTTCATTACCGCTAGAGTAGTGTCAAACCCAACCAGAATGCTTACATCATGGTGATGGTTTGCGACTATCACAATATAATTAAAGAATCACCAATACCTTAAAAGTAACAATGAACATGACGAAAATAATTACCGCTCTCGGACCTGGCAGCCAGAGCGAAGAGAAAATAGTGGAAATAATTATCTGCCACAACAGCGTGTCTTCCCTATGAGTCCTAATCGAACCATCGTTATCGGCGGAGGCGCTGCTGGATTGATGGCCGCAGGTACAGCAGCGAAAAAGGGCGCAAAGGTGCTCCTTCTGGAAAAAATGGGCCAGACCGGTCGGAAAATCGGCATCAGCGGAAAAGGTCGGTGCAACCTCACCAACAGTGCCGATCTTGACGATTTTCTGATCCGTTTTGGCAGAAACGGGCGATTTCTTCGCCAATGTTTTCAGCAATTTTTCACCCCAGAATTGATCGCCTTTTTCGAAAGCAGAGAGTTGCCAATGGTTACCGAACGAGGTGGCCGTGTCTTCCCAGAGAGTGGCCGCGCCCTGGATGTGGTGAAGGTTCTCAACAGCTGGCTGGAGGCTGAACGGGTCGTGGTGCGAAAAACAGCAGCGGCATCCGCCATCCTGGTAAAAAATGGCCGGGTAAGCGGCGTCGTCTGCAATGGTGAGACGCTGAGTTGTAGCAACGTCATCCTGGCCACCGGCGGAAAATCTTACCCCCGAACCGGTTCCACCGGCGACGGCTATAGCCTTGCCGAAAGCCTCGGCCACACCATCATTCCTCTCCGTCCGGCCCTCGTTCCTCTGGTAAGCCCTGACCAAAAAGTACACCGAATGGCCGGGCTTGAGCTGCGCAACACTCAGGTAAGGCTCTACCTTGACGGAAAGCGCAAAGGCCAGGAATTCGGAGAACTATCCTTCACCGGCTTTGGACTCACCGGACCGGTTATCTTGACCCTCAGCAGTATAATCGTTGATGCGCTCCACAACGGCCAGAAAGCAACACTGTCTCTTGACCTCAAGCCTGCTCTCGACGACAAAAAACTGGACAACCGGTTGATTCGCGATCTTACCAGCCGTAGCGGCGAGCCAATAGACAGTATCCTCCGTGGCTTATTGCCGCAAAAAATGATCCCGATCTGCCTGGAATCCTGCAATGTGCCGATTAACGTCGATACCAAAAATTTTCCCGGCAAGATGCGCAAGAGCCTGGTGCAGTGGTTAAAGGATTTTCGTATCGAAATCAGCGGTTATCGCTCCTACGATGAAGCAATTATCACTGCCGGAGGAGTAAGTCTTAAAGAGATCGACCCCATGACCATGGAATCGAAAATCGTGGGAGGGCTTTTTATTACTGGTGAGCTCCTCGATCTTCAGGCCGATACTGGGGGATACAACCTCCAGGCAGCATTTTCCACCGGCTGGGTTGCTGGCTCCTCCGTTTACTAAACACTTAGACTCCGCAAGTTCATTGTTATTGCGGGTCAGATGCAGTCATTTCATGAATCTTGGCCTTGGCTATCTCCTGCCATTCTTTTGACTTGTCCTTGGTTACCTGCCAGAACCCTTTGCTCTTTTCCACCGTCCCCTCGGCCACATTTTCTGAGACCTCTACCGTTTTACCAACGAGTTCAGAACTTTTTTCCTTTGTTTTATCCCAGACTTCTGCCCCTTTTTCCGTAGCATCATGCATAGTCTCGGCGGTTTTTTCCTTCGTCTTCTGCCAACTCTCTCCAGAAGCATCGCCTACCGCCTTGGCCGCTTCGGTAATCTCCTTACCGGCGGCATCCCATTTACCCGGTTCTTCTCCGGCCCAAATCTGGGAAGAGATAATGAGCAGACAACCAAAGGTTATTACTCCTGTACAGAGAACACTTCCAAAATTCTTCATAAACTCACTCCATCTTTCCTTGCAATTCATGGCAACTTGCTACAGCGGGGGAGCATATTGTATACCACCATTATTCCAAAGATTATTCAACCCCCGCTCTATCTTCAGGGGAGACCCGGATCCAAAATTCCGATCAAAGACCTCTCCATAGTTTCCTACCTGTCGTATTATCTGAACGGCCCAGTCATCTTTCAAACCAAGACCTTTTCCACCCGCCCCCTCCAACCCGAATAGTTTTTTGACGTCGAGAATATTGCTGAGCTTCATCTCTTCAATATTTGCTGATGTCACCCCCAACTCTTCACCATTTATCATGGCATAGAGCGACCACTTGACGATATTCAACCAGGTTACATCATCCTGCCGAACAACCGGTCCAAGTGGCCCCAG
>ERZ889078.2560-NODE-2560-length-12813-cov-16.708575_pt1 | contig 12813 bp, 13 predicted proteins | sample MGYA00521266_ERZ889078 | MGnify/ENA primary metagenome ERZ889078 (study PRJEB32303, sample SAMEA104408618) | aquatic metagenome | biome: Brackish water; feature: Pelagic; material: water | place: Baltic Sea | collected 2014-06-16T06:34:00 | depth 76,534 m ...
AAAATCAGGACCAGATTCCCATTGATCTTGTAGTGGATGGGGGCGTAGCTTTGACCATGGTGGAGGACCAGGAACCAGTTATGAATTCGAGAATCCTGGTTTCAAATGGGCGTATCGTGGCCATAGGGAGAAAGAGGGACCTGACAATTCCCAATGGGTTATCCTACGAACTCCTTGACGCTACGGATTGTTTGGTGATGCCTGGCCTGATCAATGCCCACGCACATACGGCCATGACCATTTTTCGAGGGGTTTCAGACGATCTACCTTTGAAAAGATGGCTTTTTGAGAAAATATTTCCTCTCGAAAAGGAATTTCTGTCCTCGGATACGGTTTACTGGGGTGCGCTTCTGGGGTGTCTTGAAATGATATCCTCCGGGACTACCTGTTTTGCTGATGGATATTTTTTTCAGGATCAAACGGCCATGGCGGCGGATGCCGCGGGACTACGGGGAATCATAGCCCAGGGAATCATCGATTTTCCTGCACCGGGGGTCCCGGATCCGAAAGAAAACATTGCTGTAGGCCAAAGGTTCATTCAGAGATGGAAGGGCAAATCTGAACTGATCACGCCTGGGCTTTTTTGTCACAGCCCGCTCACCTGTTCCGAAAAAACCCTGTCGGATGCGTGGGATTTGAGCCGTGAGCATCACCTGCCTCTCCAGATGCATCTTTCAGAGACAAGAGAGGAAGTGGAGGTAATTCTCTCCAATACGAAAAGAAGGCCGGTCGACTACCTGGAAGGACTCGGGCTTTTGACGGATCAGCTGGTAGTTAGCCACGCCATTCATCTAAGCCATGAAGAAATTGCGCTCCTTGCCAAAAGGGGCGTTGGGGTGGTGCATGTCCCTGAAAGCAATATGAAACTGGGTTCAGGTGTCGCAAATATATCACGGATGTTGTCCTGTGGAATGGACGTAGGTCTGGGTACGGATGGCTGCTCATCCAATAACAACCTGGATCTTTTGTGCGAAATGGACAGCGCCGCTAAGCTCTCAAAGGTCTTTGAGAGGAACCCTGCGAGTATGAAAGCCCGGGAAACTCTCAAAATGGCTACGCTGGGAGGAGCTTCCGTTCTGGGGCTCAAAAACGAGATTGGGAGTCTTGAAAAAGGCAAAATGGCCGACATGATTGTTATAGACCTGAAAAGACCCCATCTGTGGCCTGTCTATAATCCCTTTTCGACTGTGGTATACTCTGCAAATGGCAGTGATGTCAGGGATGTGATTGTAAATGGGAGAATTCTCATGAAAAACAGAAATTTCATGAATCTGGATTCCAGTGAAATCATGTGCAGGGTAAGGGAGATCAGCAGGAGGATCGCGAGGTTTTTTTGAAAATTATTTGCCATGTGCAACGATTGCTGCTATACGCCTTTGGAAAGATCCGCGCCAAGGCTCCCATTCAACCTTTGTTGATTTAGCGTAAACCGGATGAGATCGGAGTAGTTTTTTAAAAGTTCATCATAAAAAAGGCAATAGGTTTCCATGCGAAAAAAAAGAAATATCGGTTTGTTTCTGGCAATTGGCTCAATCGTTGTTGTTCTTGGTTCTCTCGGCTGGTTTCTGACCACGGTCTTTGAATCCGAGGTCCCATCCATAACCGTGAACCCCCTGCCCGAGTTTCTTTCCAAGAAGCAGGAATTCACCTTAACTGTTCTTGACCTGAAACGAGGGTTGAAACAGCTGAAAGTGACGGTCAGGCAGGGCGGAAGGGAGATTACCGTACTCGAAAAAAAATTTCCGTTTGAAGGTCTGTTTAACGCTGCAGGCATACATCAATTTGATATTGCTTTCAGCGTGGACCCTTTTGCGTTGAATCTGGCTCAGGGGCGGGTGGATTTGATCGTGAGTGCATGGGATTATTCAAGAAGAAAAGGTGGAGACGGGAATCTTTCTTTGTTCGAACACAAAATGGTTGTGGATACCATTCCGCCTGCTATACGGACAATCAGCAGACTTCATTATGTGAATGTGGGAGGAAGCGGGCTGGTTGTTTATCAGACGAGTTCTGACGCGGTGAAAAGCGGTCTTTATGTGGATGAAATCTTTTTCCCTGGCTACCCCCTGGCAACCGATTCAAAAGGGGGAAATAGAGCCTGTTATTTCGGCATTCCCCTCCATTCAAAAGCAAAGCCGGATATCTATTTATGGGCGGAAGACAGGGCGGGAAACCGAGCCAAAACAGGGTTTTACTGCCAGGTGAGGAAAAAGCGTTTCCCCACGGATAAAATGAATATTACGGAGAGCTTCCTGAAAAAGATATTGCCTGGTTTCGCCCCCTATCTGGGAAATTTGAATGCGGATGAGGTTACCAAATTCTTGAAAATTAACCGTGAGTTGCGAGAAGAAAATGCCAGAACGTTTTTTGACCTCAGGACCAAGACCAGTCCTCAGAGGTTGTGGGATGGAGTCTGGATCAGGTTGAAAAATGCCGCAACAATGGCCAAATTCGGCGAAAGGCGCTTCTATTACTACAAAGGGCAGGAGATTGACGAACAGACTCATATGGGAGTTGATCTTGCTTCACTTGCCCATTCAGGCGTTCAGGCCGCCAATAATGGACGAGTGATTCTGGCCGAGACCCTGGGTATTTATGGCCTCGCCCTGGTCCTTGATCACGGCCAGGGGCTGGCTTCCATTTACGCACATCTGAGCAACATCAATGTGAAACCGGGTCAGGAAGTGTCGAAGGGAGAAATTATCGGAACAACGGGGCAGACGGGTTTGGCGGGAGGCGACCATCTGCATTTCGGTATTATGGTGGGCGGAGTTCCGGTGAACCCTGTGGAGTGGTGGGACAGCCACTGGATAAAAGACAATATCATGAAAAAACTTGAACTTGCAGAGAATCCGTAACATTTTTGGGTATCCTATTCAAATTCCCTGACAATGGATTGTAGGTTCAGCGAAACCATTCCGCCATAAGGTCTTTTTTGCCGCCGCATCTGATTTCTATCGAGCCCACGGTCTTTATTTGCTGGTACAACCAAGACTTGGCTTAGACCTATGATCCTTGCAATGTACCAGCAAATAAGGACCTCCGCCGCATGTGGAGGAGCTTTATCCAAGATGCGGCGGCAAAAAAGACCTTATGACTCCATTTCTGCCTGAAGTTTTTCCATATCTAAAAGCATGGATATTTCGCCATTTTCCATCATTCCAACGCCGGCGAAGATCTTTGCTTTTGCCAGAAGTTCACCTACAGGCATTGCCATCAGAGGTGTGTTTCCGATAATCGAGTCGACCTCAAACCTCATCCCTGCAGAATCGGAATTTGAGACAGTCTCATCATCCGGGCTCTTGAGCCTTATAATGTGGGAAGGCCGGTGGGCAGTCTGTTCAATACAGAGGAAATTTTTCAGCCCTACAAGGGAAGCTCTTTTCTCCTTGCTTGCTGCCGAAACAACGCTTTCTATGGCCTGTATTCTTGTTGTTGGGATAGAGAGCGTATAAGGTCCCACGGTGAAGATGAATGCGTCAATCACAGAAAGAAACAGGGGGAATTGCATGACGAACCGGGTGTATTTGGAAGGGGCTGAAAAAACCTCTATGGAACCCCCCAGGTTTTCAATGGCGCGGACAACCACATCCATGCCGATCCCTCTTCCTGCAAGGGTTGTTGCTTCCTGGGCGGTAGAAAAACCTGGAAGAAATATGGCTTTCAAGAGCTCCTTTTCGGACAACCGAGAGATCTCCCCGTCTTTCATGGATTTCTTTTCTTTAAAAAATCGTCTGACAGCGCTCTGATCAATTCCCCTGCCATCATCTTCGATCTTCAACAGGAGTTTATTGTCCCTTCTTTCTGCCTCCAGGAGAATTTTTCCTTCTTTGTTCTTTCCTGCTTTTGATCTTTCTTCAGGTTCTTCAATGCCATGGGCGATGAAATTTCTCATCAAGTGCATGAAAGGTTCTTTCAGCCGGTTCATCAATGCGATATCAACCAGGAGTTCACCTCCAGCGACCACCATTTTTGCCTCTTTGCCGTGTTTTCTTGCAAGATCCCGTATGGTTTTGTCAAACAGCTTTGCAAAATCTCCCACGGGCGCCAGTCTCAGCATTGCCAGACGCAGATAGAGCCCTTTTAACATGGAATTGCAGTGATCTATCCAGCTCTTAAGGCCTGACGATAGCTGGTTTTCAGACAGAGAAGGGAGCGATTTTTCAAGGAGGATGATTTCCTGCGAATGTCCAAGAAGTTCTTCTATTACAGAATATTCCACACGGACATGCTCAATTCCTTTCGGGGAATGAACCGAAATATTCTCAGGTTCTATGGCGACCTCGGCACAATCTTGAGACGGTTCCTTTTCGAACCTTGCCATGAGGCCTTCCCTTTGTTTCTTCTGTTCGGGAGAAGCATCCACCCCCCAACTGCCCACAAGAACAGCAAGCACGTCCACGCCCTCAAACAGGGACTGAACGTCGTCTTTGCCTGCTTTACAGGCCCCCTGCTGGAATTGTTTACACCAATCCTCCATAAGGTGGCAAAGGGAGGAGATGTTTTCCATGCTCAGCGCCCTGGCCATTCCCTTGATGGAGTGGATTTTCCCATGAATCTGCTCCCACAACTGGCGGTTGGGGCGATCCTTTTCCACGGAAATCAGTAGAGGACCAAGGTCTTCGAGGTATTTCTTTGATTCCTGAGCAAAAATATTCTTATATTTGTCGAGGTCCATAAGGTAACTCAGACAACATCTTCCAGACACTTTCGGGCGTGATAATCTTGATTTGAATACCTTCGAGGGTAAATCCCTCCAGTTCGGAGCCGTCCTCTTCTACGGACCTCAGCCCAAGAATCTCGTCGGCCGCCAAGGCAATCCCTTTCTGCTTCCATTTGAGCAATATGTTCAGGGTCCTTTCTGACTTTATGGCATGTTGTTTTCCCATGATTATTCCAAGATCTGCCACATCAAAAAGTTCCCCCCTGTAATAAATCAAACCCGCGTAACCGGGAGGAGTCAAGGGAACAGGTGCAACGGTCACGTCGCGTACAACCTGCCGGATGTACTCAATTTCGATTCCGAGGCAGAGGCCTGATCTCTTGAAAACGAGGGTTTCCATTCTCATTTAACCGGCAGTCTAAATCGCTTTTGAGTCGCCAACATTTTTTCTGACAATCTATCCAGGGACTTCATTTCCTCTACAATCCTTTCCAAATCTTTTTCCTGGCTTTTGGTGCCGATTGTCGTTTTCTGCGTCAGGACAAAATTCTCTCTTGCGAGAACGGAAAGCTCATGAAAATGCCCCTGGATTCCTTTCATCTGGTTCACCTGCTCAAGGGTCAGTTTTTCAACTTCCTCTACCTCATAAAAGATGTCTCTAACCCCTGATAGCGTATCCTCAAAAGTTGACACGATGTTGTTTATGATTTCACGCCCTTTGGCGATACTTTCCTCGCTTTTTTCCAGGGATTCGATGGCTGCGATCTTGTTTTTGAAAACGTTTTCCACGATTCTGCCTATTTCCTTGGTGGAATGTCTGGAATTTTCAGACATGGCCCGGATTTCGTTGGCCACGAGAGCGAAACCCTTTCCGAATTCTCCAGCCCTGGTGGCTTCTATGGAGGCATTCAAAGAAAGCAGGTCCGTTTTCTGAGAAAGTTCATCCATGACATTGACGACTGTCTTGATCTTTTCCATTTCCCTTGACAGTGTGTGCACCGGTTCAGCATATTCGGCCAACTGCTTGAGAACACCATCCAGAAATTTCAATGTTTCTCGGGCACTCTTTTCTCCAGTTTCACTCCTGGACTGGGCTTCGGCTATTTTCGATACGGTTCGTGCTGATTTTTTGACCATTTCATCCATTCTTTCCAGCCCTTTGTCAACAATGATGGCTGTCTTCTGGACGATCATGGTCTGATCTTCCGATCCCCTGGCAATCTTAGCGGCTGCTTCATCAATCTCATGGCTTTTGGAAAGGACCTCGCTGATAAGGCCCCCAAGGTGCTTGTTTGTCTGCTGGATCTGGGTGGAAACCTGGTTCATTTCAGACAGTATGACTCGCAGATCGTTGAGCATTTTTGCGAACACTTCCTCGAGATCTCGAACCTCATCATGGGAATCTAATGAAATTTCCTTTGAGAGATCTCCGTTGCTTATTTCCGAGGCCACATTGCTGAGGCGCTGCAGACGCTTTACGATCGATTCGGAAAACATGCTCCCGAAAATAATTCCTGAAGCCAGAGCCATGACTGCGGATATGGCTTGCGCCAGGTAAAAGTCCTGGCTCAAATAGTTCACAAACCCCACAACCGAAAGGAGTATTAGCAGAAGTGCCAGAAAGCTGAGGATCAGCTTGTTTTTTATGCTTGTTCTTCCCATTGGTTCAGGTCCTCCATTGCAATAATCCATCCAGCGATTTGATCATTCAATTTTAAAATCGAAAAAACCAGGCCCACTTTTCGGAATCCGATGATCATGGCAAGCGATACCTTTTTCGGCTCCTGGTTCTTTGCCACTGCTTTAAGTTTTGCTATGATTTCCGCTTTTTCTCGAGAGGGGAACAGATGGGTTATGGGGCTGTTCAGGATGTCCTGGATGGGCCTGCCGGTCAGCTCAACCACCATCGGGTTGCAGTTTATGACCTTTGCGTCCCGATCAACCACAAGAATGCCCACCCCGATGTGATCAACGATTGCCTTTTGAAAATTGACTGTCCCTACCAGTTCAAAGGTCGCTTCCCGCGGGTGGAGATTTCCGGTAGCAAAGAAATTGGAGGCAATTCCATCGGTCCGTTTTCCCCCCTCCAGTTTCTCCAACAATCGGTCAACCTGCTCCGACATCTGTTCAAGAGGACCTTTTGCAAAATAGAAATCCGCCCCTATTTTGTTAAATTCTTCCCCACGTTCAATGAAGGTGCTCGAAACGGCAACAATGGGGAACGGGTGATCAGGGAATTTTTCCCGAACAAATCGAATCACCGACGGCCCATCAATTTTGGGCATGATGAGGTCCAGAAACAGGACATCAACAGGCCCATCTTTCAGCTTTGTTATAGCGTCCTTCCCATCATACCCCTTGATGACCTGATACCCCTTTTTCTCAAGGGCTTCCGAGAGAAACTCCACGAAAAAGAAGTCATCGTCAATGACCATACCAATCTTAGGCATTTTTTTACTGCCTCCGGGAATTAGGAATTTGGTGAAAAAACCCCAAACCCTCACCAAAAACGGTTTCGACTGCGATCAGTCAATACAAACCCTGCGAACTTCCTTCATGTCGGTCAGTCCGTTGAACACTTTACGGATGCCATCCTGTTTGAGAGTGGTCATTCCTTCTTTTATAGACAGAAGAAACAGATCCTCGGTGGATGCAGCCTTCTTGACTAATTTCTTCATTGCAGGAGTGCCTTCCAGCAGTTCGTGAATCCCCATGCGTCCTCTGTATCCTGTTCCGGAGCAGGCTTCACACCCACCGCGCTTGCAAAGGGTTAATTCGGGAGAATATTCTATTCCTGCTTCCTCTAAATAATCGTTCCCGTATTCACCGACGATCTCATGAAATTCTTCCTGAGAGGGATGATATTTTACTTTGCAGCTTGGGCACAATTTCCTTACAAGGCGCTGGGCCAGGACTCCTAAAATGGCGTCCGAGAAATTGAGCGGATTCAGCCCCATGTCCAGCAGCCTGGTCACCGTTTCCGGCGCGCTGTTTGTGTGGAGGGTAGACAGCACGAGATGCCCGGTCAATGATGCCTCGATCCCGATGTGGGCTGTTTCGTGATCCCGCATTTCGCCTATCATGATGACATCCGGATCCGCCCGCAGGAAAGACCGCATGACTCTTGCAAAATCAAGTCCTATCTTGGGTTTGACTTCCACCTGTCTCAGGCCTGCCTGTGTGATTTCCACGGGGTCTTCAGCGGTCCAGATCTTAATGCCCGGACTGTTGATATGGCCCAGAGCAGAATGGAGGGTGGTCGTTTTTCCTGAACCGGTTGGTCCAACAGCCAAGATAAGGCCGTATGGCTGAGAAAGTATCCTCTTCAATATTTGCAGGTTACGCTCATTCAGCCCCATATCGGAAAGCTTTAATGCCCCGGCCTTTGCCAGGATTCTCAAAACGGCATCTTCCTGATTGTCTGCAGTGGGAATGGTCGCCATGCGCAATTCGAAAGTGGGAACGCCCTTACGCCTGAATTTGATTTTCCCATCCTGTGGCAGACGTCTTTCGGCAATGTCCAGGCCGGCCATTATTTTAAGTCTTGAAAGAATTCCTCTGGCCATGTAATTGGGGACGCCGGCATATTCTTGGCATACGCCGTCGAGCCTGAAACGGATGGAAGTTTTTTTCGAGACCAGCGACGGTTCCACATGAATGTCGGAGGCCCCTTTCCTGTATGCCGCTACGATGACCTGGTCCACGAATTTTACTACCTGGCTGGATTCCTCGTCAACCAGGTCTTCTTCCCTTTGTTCTTCTTCTTCGGCCTCCATTTCAAAGGTGACGTCCGGAATCATATCCAGCTCATCCATCATATCTTTGACGGAATCTTCCAACTTTTGGTCAAAGAAATAGGTGATAAACTGTTCTATATCCTCCTTTGTGCCTACGGTGAAAAGGGCCTTTTTGGTTTTTATGAGAGCGCGGATCTGGCTGGTTTTTCTCAGATCACCGGGGTTGTCTATAATAATCTCAACCCCTTCCTTGCTCCAGCTCAATGGAACCCACAGGTCATGGAGCAGAAAAGCCTTTTTAAGTCCGCCTATCAGCTCGATTGGCACGGGCAGATTGGGATCAAAACTTCTGAAAGGGCAGTTATAAAAAAGAGAAAGAGACTTCCCAACATCTCCTTTGTTCAATTTGAAATGGTTTATGAGGATCGATTCCACGCTTTTCTGCAGTTTTTTGGAAAGTTCCAATGCCTGCTGCAGATTTTCATGGGTCAGCATTCCCTTGTAAAGCAGATAGTCATGTCTTGAACCGGAAGACAGTTTTGAAATGACATGATCCATTTTTTCTTTGATCTGTTTATTCTGGGGGTCGGATTTTTCCGCCGTTTCAAACAGTTTCAGAGCCAGGTCCAGTTGCCCGTTTTTCTCCATTTCCAGGCCGAGAAAATATTTGACACCGGCCATTCGTCCCGCATTCAAATTTTGTTTTTCGACGGCATCGTTTATTCGTTCCAGGGTGTCGCGCGGAGATTCGCTCTTGGATAGGCAGCCTAAAAGTCCCGGGATTATTTTAGATAAGGGGTAGTTACATGCAAAGAGACGGCTGTATTCTTCGACAGCAGCGTTAACCATCCCAAGTTCCCGCAAAGAGTCAGCATTTTTGAGGATTTCTCCAACGCTCGTCGAGACTTGCTGTTCCGGCGCCAAGCCAGGATGGTTTTTGGGGGCAGGACCCTTTTCGTTTCTCAGGGTATCTGCTCCGTTGATCTGTAAACCGGCTTTTTCATTGCTTATCATCAATGCCAACTCTCCCTGATGTGGACCCGCGGCCCCGGCTTTTATAAAGGCTTGATTGAAGTATTGTTACAGGTTCGCCGGCAGAATTGCCGGAAATGAATGTGCCGGGACCGTTCAGCCATTCATGAGCCGAACAAGGGTATTATCTTGAAAATAATCAACAATGTTCAAACATCCATAATCCTGTTGAATATGGAACATTCTTGAAAGATCCAGACCCAGTGCACGGGAAAGGATGACCCGGTTTACGGCGCCATGGGCCACAATAGCAATATTTCCGTTTTCGTGCCTGGAAAGAATATTTTCAAAAGCTTTCATGATCCTGTTGGACAACATGGCGACCGATTCGCCGTTTCCAGGTGCTTCAAAATGAACAATGTCTTTCTGCCGTTTTTCCAGTTCCTCGGGAAAACCGGTTCGGATTTGAGACAAGGTCATTCCTTCCCAATTTCCAAAATACATTTCCCGTAACTCTTGAAGGAAATGGATGGGTACATTGTGGTGAGTAGCAATGAGTCGGGCGCCCATGGAAGCCCTTTTGAGATCACTGGAGTAGATGCCTTCAAGTTCGACCAAACGAAGCCTTTCAGCCACCTGTTTCATCTGCATGATGCCCACGCCGGTCAACTCAACATCGGTGTGCCCGAATACCGGGAAGTTGTCATAGCCGACCACCTGGCCGTGTCGTATAAGGTAGATTCTTTTCGATTTTTCCATGCCTTGAAGCATAGAACATGGAATAAATTCTGTCAAAAAAAAAAGACGGTTGACGATTTTTCTCTTTTTCTGATATAAATGCCGTATTAGGTGGCGTGGGAAATCTTCAAATAAGATCTCGATGGTTACCTATACAACCCATTCACGATAAGGAGATGAAGACTATGACAGAAAATATTACCCCGGATGAGACGTTGGACTGCAGAGGATTGAGCTGCCCCATGCCCATACTCAAAACAAAAAAGGCCATTGGAAAGATGAATTCAGGGCAGATTATCGAAGTATACAGCACTGACCCGGGAACAAAAAATGATCTTCCGGCATTTGCCAAGAGAGGGGGACATGAATTTCTTGGTGAAAAAGAGGATGAGGGATTCAGCCGGTTTTTTATCAAAGTAAAATAGTTTGTGATCGACAGTCCCGGACACTGCATGGAGGCTAAAAAAGTTATGGCAGCATCTTTGGGAATTTTCGTAACGTCAGACAAACATCTGGATAAGGTTATTGACCTTTGTAAAGCCGCTAAAGATAAGGGAGTGGAAACGACTCTCTTCTTCAGCCATTTAGGGACCCTGCTGACCCGGGACCCTCGATTTGGAGAGCTGGAAGGTCTGGGAAAACTGGCACTCTGTAACGTGGGGTTTGAGAGTCACGGTTTGAAACCACCGGTCAAGGGCATTGGAGAAAAAGACTATGCCACCCAGGCGAGAAATGGCGAAATGATTGAAGACTGTGACCGTTATGTGGTATTTTGAGGGGGGATGTACAGAATGGAGAACATCAAACATGTGGCTTTTTTGATCCGCAGAAAAGAGGATCTCTGGGAAGGTTCCCGCTCAACTCTGGGGCTGGCGGTGGAGAATTTCTATTCGTATATGTTCGTTCTCAATGTTGAGGTGGATATGACCGATGCCTTTAAGGAAAATCTTGAATGGCTCGAAGATATGGAATGTGAATACTATTCCAATAACAAGGTCAATGTGGAAAAACACGGCTTCCAATATATGAGTTTCGAAGATATTGGCCGGAAGCTGAAAGAGATGGATCTTGTCATCCCTTTTGGGGGGTAAGCATGAAAACACTTTTCGTATTTAAATCCGAACCTGATGAAACCACACGGGCTCTGGAAGATCTCGTCTCCGAAGATGAGGAGATCACCCGTTTTTCCCTTTACGGCAAAGATACCGATTACGGGAAACTGGTCGATCTTATTTTCGAAAATGAAAAGGTCGTCTGTTGGTGGTGATTGGTTAAAAAAAGCCCCCTGCTTTTGCAGGGGGCTTTTTCGGTGTTCCTATTCTGATATTGCGGTAAGTCTGCTACCAGTCTTGCTCTGCGTCCAGATCGATTTCATCTCTCTCGTACTGGGCGTCTCTTAACTCGTTGGCTTTCTGGACCTCTTCTTCATTCCACGGCTCCACAACCAGGGAATCCGCTACCAGTTCCCAAAGGTATTTGGTTTCGATGTCAAGCCCGTATTCCTTGGTGAGCGCTTTCATGATCTGGTCCCGGCAGTTGTGGCAGGGTGCAATGACCATTTTGGCCTTGGTGTCCATGATCTGTTTGGCCTTGACGCGCCCGTAATAGATCCTTTCGGCATCATAGGGCATGGCCCAGGCGCCTCCCCCTGCGCCGCAGCAGAAATTGTTCATGCGGTTGGGGTGCATCTCCACATAGTTTTCACAACACTGCTGGGTAATCCACCGAGGTTCCTCAAAAAAGGCCTGTCCAAAGGCCTTCATGCCTTTACGCCCGTAGTTACAGGGATCATGCACGGTAGTAAGTTCTTCGTGGATCGATTTATCCAGCTTTATTCTTCCTTCCTCAATATACTGTTTCAGCAACTGGTGAACGGATACGACGTTATATTTCTCAAAAACTTCGGGGTACCACATTTGCAGACCAAGCCTGGTCGCGAAGTAGGCATGGCCTCACTCGGGTAGGAGGAGTGTTTTGACCTCCAGCCTCTCCATGTGGTTGACAATCCGGCCCACGAGTGTTTTCATGGACACATCATCCCCGGAAAAAAGTCCCCAGTTGACGCCTTCCCATTCCGTCGATGGAACCGTCCAATCTTCTTTGGCTGCGTAAAATATCCGCCACCAGAACTTCATGTCGTCCGGTTCCCCAAAAGGCTCTTTTGAGTTTACGGTCACCATGATGTTGGCGCCCTTCTTGTCCACAGGGACGTAAAACCCGGATAAGCCTTCATCTTCGTCCATCTCTTTGGAGAGATCGGCTAAAAGAAAAAGGAAATCCTCTTTTGGAATCCCCAGGTTGTTCCCCCTCTCCAGGTCCATCACCACTCCCTTGTGGATGGGGCCCGGCACTTTGTCCCGTGCGCGGAGTCCCCGCGCCCGGCGAAGCATTTTCAAAATCTCCACACCCTGGGGGCAGGCATATTCGCATCTGCCGCAAAGGGTACAGATCCACGGGAATCGTGAATCGATCAGCTCCTGTTCCAGACCAAGGGCAGCCATGCGGACGGCCTTTCTCGGATCCAGGCCGTCTACTCCTGTTACAGGGCATCCCCCGGCACAGGTTCCGCATGTAAAGCATACATCGGCCCACTCCGGAGCAACTCTCAATTTGCTCTCTTTCCGATTTATGGTCAACGGTTCCATCAAATAACCTCCTAATTGTTTCTTGAAGCCTGTCTTTTTTGCCAAGTGCTTATCTATT
>ERZ889078.2564-NODE-2564-length-12801-cov-8.285737_pt1 | contig 12801 bp, 10 predicted proteins | sample MGYA00521266_ERZ889078 | MGnify/ENA primary metagenome ERZ889078 (study PRJEB32303, sample SAMEA104408618) | aquatic metagenome | biome: Brackish water; feature: Pelagic; material: water | place: Baltic Sea | collected 2014-06-16T06:34:00 | depth 76,534 m ...
CTATGGTGTGACAGGCAGTTCAGGTAACTGCGGTGTCATGAGTGGAGATACCCTGGTGAACATCTTTAGCCCGCAAACAACCATTACGCACATACCCTCGGGTATGTTCACTTTAAATGTTCTGGACAAGGATAGCCAAATTGATTCGTTGGCATTTTGCGAAACAGAATCCATCACTCTTCGTGGGCCAAATACGTTAGGTATGGGCACGTCCATTGATTACCAATGGTTGCGCGACTCGGTCGACCAATTCGGCCAGAAATTGAAGGTGCCCATCAATGGGGCAACGAATAGGGACTTCACGACCAACGTGTCAGGTTTGTTCTCATTGGTAACGGCTTGGTATCCCGGAGGATGTCCCGATACTAGTTACTCGGTTGAGCTTTTTGTCGATACCGTGCCAGACACGTTTATTGAAAACATTGCTTGGGCATGGCAAACGGCTGCGTCATTGGACATCTGTCCCGGGGATTCAACCTTATTGCGCAGCAATGCGATCAGCTTCTCAGGGGACTGGACGTATCAATGGGAAGTGCTGTACCCCTTGACTTCAACATGGCAGGCGATTCCGGGACAAGACAAAGAAGAAATCCGGGTGGATACCACCGTTGTTGCTGGCACAGCACAATATCGTCTCGTCATCAACAGTGAAAGCTGTGATTTCACCACGGCTCCACTGCAAGTAAATTTGATTCCATTGCCTACGGTCGCGGTGGCGCCAAAGGATAGCTTGGCACTTTGTTTAGGTGATTCCGTATTTGTTGGGGCTACAGGGAATGCCCTGAGCTATCAGTGGACATGGGCCACGGGTGCATTCACAGGCATTTCGTTCTATGCAAAGGATCCAGGCACCTATGTGGTCGAGGCCATTGGACCAAATAACTGCTCAAGCTTTGACACTTTAAAAATCACGCAGATTGTCGTGACGCCAAATGCAGGACCAGACCAAATCATCATGCCAGGAGATGTTGTGCAGTTAGGTGCTAGTGGGGGTCTACAATACTATTGGTATGCGGACAAACCAGCGTATTTCAGCGACCCCTATAATCCAAATGCGCAAACACGCCCTACGAATGATACCACTTGGTACTTTGTAGAGGTACGAAGTGCCTTTGGCTGTTGGGGAATTGATTCTATGATGGTCGTTCAATTTGATCCTTCCACCTTATTGCCAAACATCTCCAATGTAATGAATGTCATTACGCCGAACGGCGATGGTTTCAATGATGTATTTGATATGTCAAATGTGGTTCAAGCGGATTCATGTGATTTGGTTATCCTAGATCGTTGGGGATCAAGAGTATATGATGAAGCCAGGTACATCAGTGGTTGGGATGGTCGAAATGCCGGCGGAGACCCACTTCCTGATGGAACCTATTACTATTTGCTCCTTTGTAACGGTGAACCCCGTTACCGTGGCGCCATCACTGTTATTCGCAATTAATCGTACCTGAATCCATGAAAAAATTATTCCTTTTGGCGCTCACTTTAGGCAGTTTCATGACCTACGGACAACAATTACCGTTGTACGCCAACTATTTCTTTGCTCCGCAAATGACCAATCCTGCTACCTCTGGTGCAGAAGGGTTTAGCGAACTTACGACCATGCATCGTCAGCAATGGCAGGGAATGGAGGGCGCGCCTGAAACCTCTGCTTTGGTATTTAATGGCGCACTGAATAAAGAGCGAATTGGCTATTCTGTTTATGCCTACACGGATAAGACAGATATTGTAAGCCGTTCAGGTATTTATGGCAACTATGCTTACCATGCACAGCTCTCAGAAACAGCGATTTTAAGCTTCGGTGTGGGGGCGGGTTATGTCAATAATTCATTCGACATGGCATCTGTTCGTGTCAAGAATCTAGGAGATCCCTTTTTGATTCCTGCCAATCAGAATGGCACGTTAGATATGACCTTGGGTGCGAACTTGCGTGTCTCAGACTTCACTTTAGGTTTGAGTGTTCCTCAACTACTGAATCCTACGATTACCTACAGCAACAACTATGATGGCCCCGTGGCCTATCACTTGATTCGTCATTATGTTGCAAGAACGCAATATGATATCCAGATTCAAAAGGACCGAATGGTGCTTTCACCTATGGTGACCGTTCGTGCGGCAGCCTATGTGAAGCCACAAGTGGATGCAGGACTTCTTTTTGACATGAAGGAATATGGCTATTTGGGCGCGATGTATCGCTCAAATTATGCCGCCACCATCAATGCGGGGGTACATTTAACCCCTGTACTTTCTTTGGGCTATGCACATGAGTTCAGCACCAATACCTATGCCTCTTATTTAGGTATGTCCAACGAGTTTATCCTTTCTTATAAGTTCGGTGACAACAAGCGCAACGAGCGTATGGAGGCGGAGATCAAGCGACTTAAAGACAAGCAACGTTCTGGAAGTCAAGAAACCGAGAAGCTATTGAATGAGCGATTTGAAGAGTTCAAAGAAGAGATGGGCGCTGCGCAAGCCGTAGAACTAGAAAAGCAAAAAGAAGCGCTGAAAGAGGCTGGTTTACAGCTTCAAGAAGCAGGTGCACAAAATGGCGGTCTTCGCGGTGGAAACCAAGGTGGTGATAACATGAACAATGTTGGAAATAACCCTACTTGGAACGGCGCTGGGGACATCAATAATTCAGGCGCCATTAAGGGCTACCGAAATGATGAATATGCCAATAACGTAGCACCTGGATCTCCTGGTTATTATGTCACAGCGGGTGTATATGGCGAATCAGCCAATGCAGAACGCATGGCGAACAGCCTAAGCAATAAGGGAATTTTAGCAAAAGTGTTTCGCGATAACCGGAATAACATGTTCTACGTATACCTCTTCAAGTTCCGCAACTACGAAGAAGCAGACCGCGCAAAATCTTCTGGATTGAATGGTCAGTACACGGGTAAACTGTGGATTAAAGTTGTTGAATAATGCGTAAATCATTCGCAGCATATTCGCTGTTCTTGCTAGCATTGTTTTTTGCTGTACCAGCCAATGCTGCCCACCTAGTGGGGGGCGAGATTACGTATACCTGCAGTGGGGGAAACAACTACACGATCAAACTGCGTGTGTATCGTGATTGTAATAGTGGCGGTGCCGCATTTGACAATGCTGTAACGTTTACGATTTTTGATAACCTGGGAGCGATTCTCTTTAACCCCTCTGTGAGTAAAGGTCCAACGGTGAGTGTGCCAGTCGCTACGGGTAATCCGTGTTTGCTCACGCCACCCAATATTTGTACTGAATATGCGGATTATACGCATACCATGAATTTACCCGCTCGGGTGGGGGGTTACACCATTTCTTACCAGCGCTGTTGCCGAAATGCCACGATCAGCAATATTGCGGCGAGTGGTAAGGGGAACACCTACACGGTGCAAATCCCTTCATTGGATAACTGTAATAATTCGCCGGTCCTTACAACGGTTCCACCTATTGTCCTTTGCTTAAATGATGTGCAAAACATCAATGCTTCAGCAACCGATGCCGATGGGGACTCATTGTATTACGAATTCTGTGATATCCTGAATGGGGGGTCAAGTGGCAATGCCTCTCCCAACCCAGCATCTGCGCCGCCTTATACAAGCATCCCATTCATTGCACCTCAAACAAGTGCGTCACCCATCCCTGGTAATCCAGCCTTGGTCATCCATCCCAACACGGGTTATATCACAGGTTCGGCGAATACAACGGGGCAATTCGTTGTCGGGATTTGTGTAAGCGAATACCGAAATGGGGTATATCAGTCAACGGTGCGAAGGGATTATCAATTCAATATCACGAATTGTGTGAGCAATGTGGTAGCAGATATGTTGACACAAATCGAGAAGCCTAGTCTTCTTTGTGGTGGCCGTACGATGCAATTCCAGGCGCAAACTTCTGGTGCGCTGTCCTATTATTGGGAATTTGGTGACACGACGACGACCCAAGACACGAGCAGCTCGCCTTCTCCTTCTTGGACGTATGTGGATACGGGTGCTTACACCGTTATGTTGGTGATAAATCCTGGGTTGGTATGTACGGATACGGTCTACGAAACCTTCCATATTTATGATGCTCCCGACTATGTGATTGCCTATAATGGTCAGACATGTTATGAGGCGCAAGACATTACCTTCTACGCACAGGGCACCACGCCTTCTGATGCATCCTTTGCTTGGGATTTTGGCCCACTGGCCAATGTGTATGGTGCAACAGGTGACACTGTGATGCATGTTTCATGGTCTGATCCAGGCAAGTATCCCGTTCGATTGATTGTGTATTCGGCGACATGCCCAGACACTACCTATGATACCATGCATGTGGTGCAATGGTCGTTGCCTGTTTTTGCAGGGAATGACACGGCTATTGCGCGTGGTGACACGGCCTACTTGCATGTGACATCAGGAGCAGCATACCGTTGGTTTGCCGATAAGCCGGTCTATTTTAATAACTATCGTCGTCTTGACCCACAGGCATGGACGTACCAGGATTCAACAACTTTTTACGCCATCGTGACAAATGCGGTAGGATGTCAGGGCATTGATACGGTATTTGTGTATTATCTACCTAATCAAACGCAACCAAATCTTTCCAATGTGCAAAACGCCATGACACCTAATGGGGATGGAATGAATGATGTGTTGGACTTGACAGAGGTTCTATTTGCTGATGGCTGCAAATTGCGTGTACTCAATCGTTGGGGAGGGCAGGTATATGAGCAAGATGGATATGACAACACGTGGGGTGGAACCAATATAAATGGCAATCCACTTCCGCCTGGAACCTATTACATTCTGCTACATTGCGGTAAGGAGCTCCGATATGGTGGCCCGGTGACGATAATTCAATAATTCATCCCATCATCAGGATGCATAAAAAAGCCCCGACCATTGGTCGGGGCTTTTTTTGCTCGTTACATCAAAAATAGAAAAGGCGTTAACCTTGGAACATATCCCGAACTCGGTCAAAAAATCCTTTGTCAGACTTTCCTGGATTGGGTTGAAAATTGGGATTGCCTTGCATGACTTCAAGCAGCTCTTTTTCTTCAGTGCTCAAAGACTTGGGCGTCCATACAGACACATGGACCAGTAAATCACCCGTGCCATATCCTTCGACACTCGGAAGCCCTTTTCCTTTTAAACGCAGTGTTTTACCACTCTGGGTTCCGGCTTCAATCTTCATCCGTGCTTTGCCCTGTACGGTGGGTATTTCAGCTGTTGTTCCAAGAGCAACATCAGGAAAAGAGAGATAGAGGTCATAATGAAGATTTTGACCTTCTCGCACCAACGTCTCGTGTGCTTCCTCTTCAATACTCACAATAAGATCCCCCGCAGGGCCTCCCATAGGGCCATGGTTTCCTTTGCCACTCACGCGGAGCTGCATGCCATCTTGTACACCTGCAGGTATTTTTACGCTTACGACTTCATCCACGCGTTCAAGCCCATCGGCGCCAACGCCGTCTGGACGCAGGTCGATCATTTTCCCAGAGCCATTGCAACCATGACAAGCCGAAGCCGTGCGCATCTGCCCTAAGATCGTGTTTTGGACACGTGAGATTTGACCCGACCCATTACAGACGGTACAGGTTTTAAACGTTAAACCGTCCGCAGGAATAGCACGACGGATCTTAATTTTCTTTTCAACACCTGCTGATACGTCTTCAAGGGTAAGCTTCACACGGACGCGCAGATTGGCACCGCGTGCGGCACCACCACGGCCACCACCACCTCCAAAGCTGCCACCTCCAAAAATGTCACCAAAGTGACTAAATATGTCATCCATATTCATACCGCCACCGAAACCGCCACCGCCGGAACCTTGCCCATAAGACTGGTGACCGAACTGATCGTATTTCTGCTTTTTTTCGGCAGTGGATAAAACCTCGTAGGCTTCAGCCGCTTCCTTGAACTTTTCTTCGGCCGCTGCGTCACCTTGATTTTTGTCAGGGTGATATTGAATGGCGAGTTTGCGGTAGGCCTTTTTGATCTCGTCTGCGGAAGAGGATCGGCTGACACCTAAAACTTCATAATAATCGCGCTTTGCCATGCTTATCCGGGGTGTTGGTCCGCGACCACCACCCTGGTGTAGCGAATAATTTTCTCTCCAAGGGTATAGCCCTTTTCAATCTGGTCGATCACTTTTCCGCCAAGTTCAGGACTTGGAGCGGGTATATTGGTAATGGCTTCCATCGTTTCAACGTCAAACACTTGACCTACAGGGGATTCCATTTCTTTGAGGCCTTCAGTCTTTAGGGTATTGATCAACTTGGTATAGATGAGTTCCATGCCAATGCGCACGGCCGAATCAGCCGGAATGTTCTTCATCGCACGTTCAAAATCATCCACCACGGGCAAAAGGGCCTTTAAGACTTTCTCATTGGCTGTGGCCATGAGATCAAGACGTTCACGGGCATTTCTGCGGCGAAAGTTCTCAAACTCGGCATAGAGCCGTAGATTTTGCTCCTTTAAAGCCTGGAATTCTTCCTGTAGGTTGTCCAATTCCGAACCAGTAGTTGGCTCACCCTCTACTGTTGGGTTTTCCTGTTGGGGCATTTCTCCAGTTTCCATTTCATTCTGGGCTTTTGGTTCTTCTGCAGGTTGTTTCTCTTTGGCCATGGTTCAATAGGATCTATAGCCCCCTCTAAAGCAAACAATCTGCCAAACTGAGCTTTGTGTCAGAATGGCAGATTGTGCGCAAAATGGCGGCCTTTCTGGCCACTTTTAGAACTGTATGCCCTTGTATTAACGCAGCAATGATTTCAAGGCTGCTTCCAGTTGAGCGCCCCGGAGCCCTTTTGCAATGACTTTTCCTTCGCCATCTAGCAAATACGTCATGGGAATGGAGTTCACGCCATAAATGGCTGCTCCCTGCGCCTTCCATCCTTTTAAGTCACTCACATGGCTCGGCCAGATGAGGCCATCTTTTTCTATGGCTTGAATCCAACGGTCTTTGGCTTGATCAAGGCTAACAGAATAGATTTCAAAACCTTTACCTGCCGTGTACTTTTTATCCTTGTAGGCATTATAAATGCGCACAACATTTGGATTTTCCATCCGGCAAGGTCCGCACCAAGATGCCCAAAAATCAATCAAGACCACGTTGCCACGCAAATCACTTAGCTTGATAATATCCCCATTGGGATTGGGAAAAGCTAATTCGGGCGCCTGGTCACCCACATTGATATTGGCTAATTGTAGTTCACCAGAAGGACGGGAAACAGAATCAGAAGGACGTGCGGCGGTCCACAATAATGCGGAGGCCAACAAAAGAAAGGTGAAAGTTTGTTTCATGATGGGGTCAAGTTAGGAAGGAATTCGCTCTATTTGTGCACCTAGTGCGCGGAGACGCTCGTCGATACGCTCATAGCCTCGGTCAATCTGTTCAATATTGTGAATCATACTGGTTCCCTCAGCGCTCAGTGCAGCAATCAATAGGGCAATACCTGCACGAATGTCTGGTGAAGTCATCGTTGTGGCGCGTAATGGAACCTTGCGATCAAGTCCAATAACCGTAGCGCGGTGTGGATCGCACAAAATGATCTGTGCACCCATGTCGATCAGTTTGTCTACGAAAAAGAGTCGACTTTCAAACATTTTTTGGTGCACCAGTACAGAGCCTTTTGCTTGTGTAGCGGTCACCAAAACAATACTCAATAAATCAGGGGTAAAGCCTGGCCATGGTGCATCAGAAACGGTCACCATAGATCCGTCGAGGTAGGCCCCAATTTCATAGCTTTCTTGTGCGGGAACATAGATATCATCTCCTTGGATTTGGAGTTTAATACCCAATTTCTTGAACACTTCCGGAATGATGCCCAGGTGTTCAACTCCTGCGTTTTTAATTGTGAGTTCGCTCTTGGTCATGGCGGCAAGACCAATCCATGAGCCGATTTCGATCATATCCGGTAAGCAGCGATGGTCTGTCCCACCAAGGCGCTCAACACCCGTGATGGTCAATAGGTTGCTGCCAATACCTAGGATGTTTGCCCCCATACGCACCAGCATTTTACACAACTGTTGCAAGTAGGGCTCACAGGCTGCATTGTAAAGGGTGGTCACCCCTGGAGTTAGCACAGCTGCCATGACAATGTTAGCGGTGCCGGTGACAGAGGCTTCGTCCAACAGCATATAGGCCCCCCGAAGCCCTTCGGCTGGGGTTTCTACACCGTAGAAATGTGAACCTTCTTCATATTTAAATTCTGCACCAAGCTTCATAAAACCCAAGAAGTGGGTGTCAAGGCGTCTGCGGCCAATTTTGTCACCTCCGGGTTTTGGGATATACCCTTTGCCAAACCGCGCCAATAATGGCCCCACCAGCATGATGGATCCACGGAGTGCAGCTCCCTTTGATTTGTAGGCATCAGAGAATAAAAAGTCAACCTTTACATCCTGGGCGCAGAAACTGTAATCACCCTGCCCATGCTGGGTTACGTTGACCCCAAAATCCCCTAATAGTTCAATTAATTTATTGACGTCAACAATGTCTGGAATGTTCGATATGCGGACATTTTCTTCTGTTAAAAGAACGGCGCATAGTATCTGAAGGACTTCATTTTTTGCTCCCTGGGGTTGAACTTCCCCTTTGAGGCGAAGCCCCCCTGTTATTTTAAAACTGGACACTAAATAAAAAAGGTATTACGAGCGTTTGAAGTTGGTTTTCCGCTTAAAAGTGGGCTTGGCTTTTTTCTTGGTGCGTGTGTGAAGTGGCGCATTTTGGGACACAACCCCGCGGTTGACGCTAAGTGGGGCCTTTTCCTGCCCAAGCTTACCGGCGGATAAGATGCGCAGCTCGGCAAAAATGACGGCATCATCCACAGAATCTTTATTCCAGGATAGGTAGGCACGTTTCATCTGATTGGCAATATCCAACTCCATGGCATCACGATCTTCTGAAGGCTCCATGTCCGATACCGTCGTAATGAGATTTTGCACAATGTTGCCATAATAGCGATGGCTCCTGCTTTTTTGAGGATAAGGAACAGCATCAGGCTTCTCGCTTAATTTTTCACGCGTTGGCGTTGGGTAGGGGCAATCCACATCCAAAGCAAAGTCGGACATGACAAAAAGATGGTCCCAAAGTTTATGGCGATAATCTGGATTGTCGCGTAGACTTGGATTAAGATTCCCAATAACATCAATGATGCTGTTGGCCACCTTTGTCCGGCGTTCGCGGTCAGGAAGGCTTAAACAATATTCGATCATGGACTGCACATGGCGTCCATATTCGGGCATGCGCAAATCTTCTCGGTCTGTATTATAGTCCAGAGAAAGCGCGGCTATTTGAGAAGTTTCTATCATGAGAGAAGCTGCAATTTAGCAAACTTGAGGAGCAATTTTTTCTCCCCAGCATTATCAAAAAGAATGGTGGCCTTTCTTTCCATACCGTCGCCGGCCAATTCTGTCACTTTTCCGATACCAAATCGGTCATGGACTACTCGTGCCCCCACGGTGAGGTCCAAGTTGAGTGCACTTGGCCCGCTGGTTGCAGCCGAGGTGGCATGCTGCATGGACTTCAGTGCAGTTGGCCTCCTAAAGCGCACAGGGACTGGAGGAGGAGACGGCGTGGTTTTGGGCCTGACGGGAGTCGAGCCTGTAGAGCGCCTAGACGAAGGTACATCAAAGGCATCTATAAGTTCGCGTGGAACGGTGTAGGTTGGCTGAAATTCAGGCACATGTATGTCCAGGTGCTCTTCATCTAATTCCTCAAGGAATCTACTAGGTTCGCAATCGATCAGCTTGCCCCAGCGGTAGCGCACATGTGCGTAGGTGAGAAATGCACGTTTCTCCGCTCGAGTTAGGGCGACATAAAACAGGCGCCTTTCTTCTTCCAGATCTGAGCGCGAACCCATGGACATCATTGAAGGGAAAAGGTTTTCCTCCATGCCTACCACAAAAACAGCTGGAAATTCTAGGCCCTTTGCCAAGTGTATGGTCATTAAGTTCACTTTAGGACGATCATCCTCGTCTGGACGGTCCGCATCCGTAATCAAGGCCACATCTTGAAGAAAGGCGCCAAGACTTGGATCTCCTTCGTCTACTTGTTGCTGTTGCTCTGCAAAGTCTTTGATGCCATTGAGCAGTTCTTGGACGTTCTCATAGCGTGAGACACCTTCGGGTGTTTTGTCGTCAGCCAGAAGTTTAATCAGTCCGCTGCTGCGGGCAATGTGCTCCACCACATCAAAGGCATCTTTTTCTGCTGCAATGATTTGATAGGATTTGATCAGGTCTACAAAATCTACTAGGCGCTGCTGTGTAGGTTTATTGATGTTGACGCCCCATTCTCCACAAAGCCCAGCGGCATCCCAAAGACTTGCCTCTTTTTCATTTGCGGCAATGGTTAGTCGGGCCAATGTGGTATCGCCAATACCGCGTGCAGGTAGGTTGATCACTCTGCGAAATGCTTCTTCGTCTTTGGGGTTAACCGTTAAACGCACATACGCCATTAAATCTTTGACTTCTTTTCGTTGGTAGAAGGAAAGACCCCCGAAAATACGGTAAGGGATGTTTCGTCTGCGCAAAGCATCTTCAAAAGCGCGAGACTGGGCATTGGTTCGGTAGAGAATGGCCATTTGATCATGGGCCATATGTTCCTGCATGTGCAATTCCCAAATGGTCTGTGCGACATAGTTGCCTTCATCGGAGTCACTCACGCTTTTGTGGACTACGATTCGCTCCCCTGTAGGATTGGCAGTCCAAACCTTCTTTTCGAGTTGGTCTTGGTTGTGCTTGATCAATGAATTAGCCGCTTCTACAATACACTGTGTGCTGCGATAGTTCTGCTCTAATTTAAAGAGCTTTGCATCCGCATAATCTTTTTGAAAATTCAGAATATTCCGAATATTTGCACCTCGGAAAGCATATATACTCTGTGCATCATCCCCTACAACGCATAAATTCTCAAAGCGAGATGCGAGTGCTTTAACGATGAGATATTGTGAATGGTTGGTATCCTGATACTCATCGACTAGGATATACTTAAAGCGTTCCTGATAACGAGCTAGGGCATCAGGAAACTTCGCAAAGAGCTCGTTGGTCTTGAGGAGCAAGTCATCAAAATCCATGGCGCCGGCTCGGAAGCACTTTTCTACATAGGCATTATAGAGTTCCCCCATTTTAGACATGCGCGCAGAAGCATCCGCCTCCTGGAGATCTGCCCGGTGCTGATATGCCTTTGGCGTAATCAGATTGTTCTTGTATGAGGAGATTCGGCCCGACACAGCCTTCACCTTATAGATGTCTTTGTCTAGGTCACGCTCTTTAATCAGCCCCGAAATAACCTTCTGTGAATCTTCGGAATCATAGATGGTGAAATTTGAAGGGTATCCCAGTCTATGCCCTTCAATTCGAAGGATGCGGGCAAAAATGGAGTGAAACGTCCCCATCCATAAATTCTTTGCTTCCGTCCCACCTAATAAGGTTTCAATTCGACCTTTCATTTCACGCGCCGCCTTATTGGTAAACGTGAGGGAAAGGATGTTAAAGGGATCCACGCCTTTTTCCATTAAATGGGCAATGCGGTAGGTCAACATGCGGGTCTTTCCTGAGCCTGCGCCTGCGATAACCATAACAGGTCCTTCCGTCTGTTGGACGGCTTCAAGTTGCACAGGATTGAGGGCAGATGAATAGCTAGACATAGAAGGGTCCCAAAGGTAGCGTTTGCATGTGGTGCGAAAAAGTTTGAAAGTGCTATGGGAATCAAATCGATTCATATAGAAAAAAGGTCTACATTTGCAGTCCCCTAAAAACGAGGGGCATATTTTATTGTAGCGACGACAACCAACACAATTAACAAGAATGCCTACCATTCAACAGCTCGTCCGTAAGGGCCGAGTCAAACTAGAAAAGAAGAGCAAGTCAGCAGCGCTGGACTCTTGCCCTCAACGCCGCGGCGTGTGTACGCGGGTTTATACAACCACTCCTAAGAAGCCGAATTCCGCTATGCGTAAGGTTGCACGTGTGCGCCTGACCAACGGAAATGAAGTCAACGCCTACATCGGCGGTGAGGGTCACAACCTTCAGGAACACTCTATCGTGCTTGTGCGCGGTGGTCGTGTGAAAGATTTGCCAGGTGTCCGTTACCACATCGTACGTGGTGCATTGGATACTGCCGGTGTTAGCGGACGTATGCAACGCCGCTCTAAGTATGGTACAAAACGACCCAAAGTCAAAAAATAATAGGAAACCATGAGAAAGACGCGTGCTAAAAAGCGCCCCCTGTTGCCGGATCCCCGTTTCAACGATCCCTTGGTAACCCGTTTCGTAAACAACTTGATGTACGACGGAAAGAAGTCTACGGCTTATACCATCTTCTATGAAGCAATTGACCTTGTGTCTGAAAAGTCTGGCGAAGCCAACGGTTTAGAGCAATGGAAGACGGCTTTGACCAATGTAATGCCGCACGTAGAGGTTCGTAGCCGCCGCGTTGGTGGTTCTACTTTCCAAATCCCACAACAAATCCGTCCAGAGCGTAAAATCTCTATGGCTATGAAGTGGATGATTGGCTATGCGCGTGGCCGTAATGAAAAGAGCATGGCTGGTAAATTGGCCGGTGAAATCATGGCTGCTGCAAAAGAGGAAGGTGCTTCTGTAAAGAAGCGCATGGACGTTCATAAAATGGCAGAGGCAAACAAAGCATTCTCTCACTTCCGTTTCTAAATCAGGTACCATGTCTAATCGCGATCTCAAACTCACACGGAACATTGGTATCATGGCCCACATTGATGCGGGCAAAACGACCACCACGGAACGTATTCTTTATTACACAGGTGTAAGCCATAAGATTGGAGAGGTACACGACGGTGCTGCTACGATGGACTGGATG
>ERZ889078.2571-NODE-2571-length-12783-cov-21.603080_pt1 | contig 12783 bp, 12 predicted proteins | sample MGYA00521266_ERZ889078 | MGnify/ENA primary metagenome ERZ889078 (study PRJEB32303, sample SAMEA104408618) | aquatic metagenome | biome: Brackish water; feature: Pelagic; material: water | place: Baltic Sea | collected 2014-06-16T06:34:00 | depth 76,534 m ...
ACTATTATTATTGATGCGCAAAAATACAAATATCAGTTATTTGAAGTGATAAAATGAAGAGTTATTTAAAAGAGTTTTGCCCAAAAAACGCAATAATGATTTATTGAATCAAAAACAAAATCCAATAGTTGCATTAAATCCTGACATTGGAGTTTTATTACTATCATCTTTTGCATTACCATAGTAAACGTCACCGCTGTTTTTCAGTTTTAATCCACCAAATTCATATTCAAACCCAATCATAATTATGGCAAGTTTTACATTTATCCCTGTTGAATACATAAGTTGTACAAATCCACGATAAACATCAATGTTGCCATCAGCATCCTGATGATTATTGTATATGGCAGCAGCCCATACCGGACAAATCTTTGCATAAATATCGAATGCAACAGCTTTTGCAGGAGCATATGTGAATGAAGGCCCGATTTTAGAAGCGGCAAAACCATTATAGATATTTTTACTTCCCTGAAGATTGAAAACTTGAGCCTTAAGTGTTAGCCAATCAACGTTTATGCCAAATCTCAGGTGGTCGCCAACATTAATGCTATTTAGTGGAAAAATCACACCTATTTCAAAAATACCACCTATCCTACCCGTCAGCTCGGAGTTTAATAAATCTGGATTCTTTTCATATAAAAACGCAGAGATATTATCCGACATATTGGTCTTTCCATTAAATCCATAGTATTGCCATGATGGTATAGATATGCCAACACGAACGTATGATTTTTTATTTATATCGCCCGATTCAAAATCTTGCGAAAAACAAGTTAATGAGATACCTATAAAAAAAAGTAGTAGAAGTTTGTTCATTTTATTGAGGTTTTGTTTTTATAGTGGGATAAACCTTGAATACTAGTTATTCGAATACTTATAATTTTGCTAAATTAGAAAAATAACTTTAAAAAATAAGGAGTGAAAAACACCAAGAAAAGTGCTTCAATTAAAAACTTAAGCCTAAAGTAAGATTAAAACCAGGCATTGGAGTAAGATTGCTGTTAGGATCGGATGCATTTCCCCAATACTCTCCTTTGGAGTTATTTTTTAATTTCATGCTTCCTATTTCATATTCAAAACCTACCATTAAAAATGCGAGCTTAACATTAATTCCGAAAGAATACATGAGTTGAACATAACCAAGATATGTTTCCAGTCCGGCATCATAATTCTGTTTATTATAATAAATTGAAGCAACCCATATTGGGTTTAGTTTTGCGTAAATATCAAACGATAATCCCTTTTCGGGCATATAAGTTAATGATGGACCAACCTTAGAGCCTATAAAAAGGTTATATAGGTTATCGCTTCCAGGTAAATTAAAAACCTGAGCTTTGAAAGATACATAATCGGCATTAATTCCAAAACGTAATCCTGGGCCAAGGTTAATCTTATTCAACATAAAAATTGATCCAATTTCAAAATTAGCACCAATTTTAGATTCAACCCCTAATGCTGATTTAAGTTCATTGGCATTGTTGTACCCATAATACTTCCATGATGGAGTTGAAAATCCAACTCTTAGATAAAATCTATTTTTTATGTCATTTACCCTTGATTTGGACTGAGAATTAAAGTTTTGGGCAAAAATCGATGTGGAAAACAATAGGGCTAAAAAGATAACAATTGGTTTATTCACTTTTTTCATTGAACTAACATTGGGTTCGAAGCGATGTAGGAATTTTATCATCCAAATCAGGTATCTTGTTTTTGCTAAATTATGTAAAAAACACACACAAAAAAAAGCCGATTCAAACGAATCGGCTTCTTTAATATAATTTGTTTTGATTATGCCAGTGCCAATCTTTTAAAATCAGTAACAGTTAACCCTTTTTCAACATCTTGTAAATATTGGCTAACAGATTTTTTACTATCTTTAATAAAAGATTGGTTAAGTAAAGTGCTTTCTTTGTAGAATTTATTCAATTTACCCATGGCTATTTTTTCAAGCATTTCTTCAGGTTTTCCTTCTTGACGAGCTTGATCCATGCCAATTTCAATTTCACGTTTAATCATATCTTCTGAAACGCCTTCTTTATTTAAAGCAACTGGATCCATTGCAGCTATTTGCATAACAATATTTTTTCCAGCTTCAGCAAGTGCATCACCACAATTGTTGAAACCTGCTATAGTAGCAATTCTGTTTCCGGGATGAATATAAGCATATGTGCTTTCTGATTCAACGATTTCGAAACGACCTAATTCAATTTTTTCACCAATTACTCCAGTTTGGTCAGTGATTAATTCGTCCACAGTACGACCATCAAGAACAAGTGCTTTTAAAGCATTAATATCCTTTGCTTTATTTTCAACAGCAAAATCAAGAATACTTTGAGTGAATGTAATAAAGTCGGTATTTTTAGCAACAAAGTCAGTTTCGCAATTTACCATAACGGCAGCTGCAAACTTTAAATCACCACTAACTTTTGCAAGAACAACACCTTCTGTTGCGGAGCGATCAGCACGTTTTGCAGCAACTTTTTGGCCTTTTTTCCTTAGAACGTCAATGGCTTTCTCCATGTCGCCTTCAGTTTCAACCAAAGCATTCTTACAATCCATCATACCTGCTCCGGTACGTTTTCTAAGTTCATTTACTTGTTGGGCAGTTATCTTCATATCTTATACAGTTATAAGTTATTACCTGTTAATTATTTTTGGAAATGGGCTTCCTTTTACGCTTTGGTTTGCTGTCAACTGATTTATCAGCTCCTTTTTCAGCTGATTTGTCAGCGTCTTCTTCAGCATTAACAATAGCTTCTGATTTTGATTTGATATCTACATCTTCATCGTTTTCTTCAGCCTCGTCAATAATATCTTGTTTTTCTTTGGCTAATTTACGCTCGTTTAATCCTTCGCCAATGGCTTGAACAATTGAGTTAACAATTAGGAAAATTGATTTTGATGCATCGTCATTTGCCGGGATTGCAAAATCAACCAATGTTGGATCAGTATTTGTATCAACCATCGCGAAAATTGGGATATTCAACTTTCTTGCTTCAGCAACAGCTATTTTTTCATTATTGATATCAACAATAAAAAGTGCCGCTGGAAGTCTGCTCATATCAGCAATACTACCAAGGTTTTTTTCCAGTTTTGCTCTTTCACGAGTAATTTGAAGTTTTTCTCTTTTTGATAAGTTGGTCCATGAATTTGTTGAAGCCATCTTATCAATGTTGGTCATCTTGCGAATTGCTTTACGGATAGTAGCAAAGTTTGTAAGCATACCACCGGGCCAACGTTCAGTAACATAAGGCATATTAACCTTTTGTACCAGTTCCGAAACCAACGATTTCGCTTGCTTTTTTGTTGCAACGAAAAGAATTCTTCGTCCTGATTTTGCTATTTGTTTAATAGCGTTTTGTGCTTCTTCAAGCTTCGCCTGTGTTTTATACAGATCAATTATGTGAATTCCATTACGCTCCATAAATATATAAGGAGCCATGTTAGGATTCCACTTCCTGCGCAAATGTCCAAAATGTACACCTGCGTCAAGTAATTCGTCAAAACTAACTTGTGCCATTCTTTAATTTTTTAATTTGTTTACATTCTCTTTTTCAATCACTGAATAGCTCGTATTAAAGAGGTTACAGCAATTTGGATACTAAACTCATTCCAATGTGTGTGAAAACTATCGTTTACTGAACTGGAATTTCTTACGAGCCTTAGGTTGCCCAGGTTTTTTGCGTTCAACCATACGTGGGTCTCTCTTCATCAAACCTTTTTCTTTAAGAATTGGACGGTACTCTGGGTCAATTTTAACAAGAGCGCGTGAAATGCCTAAACGCAATGCTTCTGCCTGACCTGTTATGCCACCACCTTTAAGGTTGACTTTTATGTCGTATTTGCCTAAATTATCTGTAAGTTGTAAAGGCTGTTCTACAACATAGTGTAGGATAGCTGTTGGGAAAAACTCTTTAAAATCACGATTATTAATAGTGATTTTTCCACTGCCATCCTGAAGATAAACCCTGGCTACTGCAGTTTTTCTTCTGCCTAATGCATTAACTACTTCCATGGTATATTATCTGATTGTATTTAAATTTATTTTCTTCGGTTTTTGCGCTTCCTGATTATGATCAGGACCTGCATAAACAAATAAGTTACGGAAAAGGTCTGCACCAAGTTTATTTTTTGGAAGCATTCCCTTAATAGCTTTTTCAACCATGTCGGTTGGTTTTTTCGCCATTAATTCTTTTGCTGTAAGAGATCTTTGACCACCTGGATATCCACTATGGCGAATATACTCTTTAGCATCCCATTTTTTTCCTGTAAGCCTAATCTTTTCAGCGTTAATAATTATAACGTTATCGCCACAATCAACATGTGGTGTGTAGTTTGGCTTGTGTTTTCCACGAAGAAGTACAGCAACATTCGATGCCATTCTTCCAAGTATTTCATTCTCAGCATCAATCAACACCCATTCCTTAGATACGGTGCTAGGGTTTGCACTAATTGTTTTATAACTCAATGTATTCATCTATCTTATTGTTTCTTAAGCAGTTTACTTATACGCCTTAAAATCGGGCTGCAAAAATAGAAACTATTTCCCGAACAACCAAATTTGTAAACAAATAATTGTGAATAAAGTTTCAGTTAATGTTATAATATATGTGGTATTGAGTGTTATCAGCCAAATTAGTTGAAAGTATATTTTAAACAAAAAAACAATGATAAGTATTTTTGTAAGTTTTAATACGAATATGCCTATTGATTTTTTTTTGAAGCGGATATTATATTTCAAATTATTATAGTGGCTCAACATGCTCAATCGAATAACTATAGATATAATAATAACAATAGTGTTGGTGGATTGCTTAAATAATAATAGAGAAAATGATTTAAGTATAACTCCTGAAATATTGGAACGAAGTGTCGAAGAATGTGAATTATATGCTGTGACTCCTGGGTTTATTCAGGAAACGAAACTAATTGTAATGGTGTCTTTGTAACAAGGTATTTATTTTATGAATAAGAAATTTTAAATTTTCATTTTTGTATATGTTTTGTAAGAATTAAATTCAACCTTTTATTTATTTGAATATTTAACTACTTTTGCAAAATAATTTACTATCCCGACCGTAGAGGTCTTAAACACAAACTTTAACTGATGGAATATAATACTGTTCGTGATCATCTAATTATTCCTGAATATGGTAGGAATATTCAAAAAATGGTTGATTATGCGATAACTATCGAAGATAGAGAAAAAAGAACAAAAACTGCGCATGCAATCATTATTTCAATGGGACAAATGAATCCAACAATAAAAGACACGCTTGATTTTCATCATGTTCTTTGGGATCATTTATATATAATTTCTAAATTTAAGCTTGAAGTAGATAGCCCATATCCACCTCCTTCTCCAGATGAATTAAATAAGAAACCCGAACAATTGGCTTATAGTGATAAAAATATTGTGCTTAGACATTATGGTAAGCATATTATAAATATTATTGAAAAAGCTAAAGAATATGAAGAAGGTGAAGAAAAGCAGGCATTGATATTGGCAATTGCCAATCAACTGAAGAAATCATATTTGAAATGGAATAGAGAATCGGTAAATGATTTAACAATTGCAAAACATCTAAGTGAATTATCAGGAGGGCAACTTATTTTACCCGAAGGCGTTCAGTTAATTGCCATTAGCGAGGTAATTCAACGACCTAAGAATGTCAAAAAAAAGGGATCTGCAAAAGGAGGTCAAAAATACGGTAAGGATAATTATGGGAAAAAGAGAAAGACCAACTACCCTCCAAAGACAAGATAGTCATTCCTTGAATCAGATATATATTTTGCTCTTCTGTAAACTAACCAGCAATTTTGCTGATTATATATTCCAGAAAAAAATTGAAAAAAACAACCATAAAGTGGTTGTTTTTTCGTTTATTTACTATATCTAAATTAGTAAAAATGGGAGCTTTTAGAATAATCGGAGGTAAATCTCTTAATGGTGAAATAATACCTCAAGGAGCAAAAAATGAAGCTCTACAAATTATTTGTGCCATACTTCTTACCGAAGACAATGTGATAATCAACAATGTTCCAAACATTCGAGATGTTAATAAACTAATAGACCTGTTGGTAGGACTTGGGGTTGAGGTTGATAAACTTAGTGAAAACAAATATAGGTTTAAGGCATCCAATATTAATCTTGACTATCTTGAAACGGATGATTTTTATCGAAAAGCAACCAGCATTAGAGGTAGTGTTATGATTTTGGGACCCTTACTGGCACGATTTGGAAAAGGATTCCTCCCGCAGCCTGGAGGAGATAAAATAGGCAGGCGAAGGCTTGATACCCATTTTATTGGTTTGCAAAAACTTGGTGTTGATTTTACATATAACCCCGATAAAAAAAGCTATATCGTTTCTGCTAAAAATCTTGTGGGTAATTATATGCTACTTGAAGAAGCCTCTGTAACCGGTACCGCTAATATACTAATGGCTGCTGTGATGGCCACGGGTACAACAACAATATTTAATGCAGCATGTGAGCCCTATGTTGTCCAGCTTAGCAAAATGCTGGTTAGGATGGGAGCAAGGATTTCGGGAATAGGATCAAATCTTCTAACAATTGAAGGAGTTGATAGTTTAAACGGAACCGAACATACAATGTTAGCTGATATGATTGAAGTGGGTAGTTTTATTGGATTAGCTGCCATGACTCAATCTGAAATATTAATCAAAAATGTTAAACTGGCAGACCTTGGGTTAATTCCGGATGTTTTTTCCAGGCTTGGAATTGATGTGTTCCAAAAAGGTAATGATATTCTCGTACCAAAATATGAAAATTATGCAATAGAAACCTTCATCGATGGATCGATAATGAATATTGCTGATGCTCCATGGCCTGGTTTTACGCCTGACTTAATTAGTATAGTTCTTGTTACAGCCATCCACGCAGAAGGTAGTGTGCTTGTACATCAAAAAATGTTTGAGAGTCGATTGTTCTTTGTGGATAAGCTAATAGACATGGGAGCACAGATAATATTATGTGATCCGCATCGTGCAACAGTTATTGGATTAAATCATAAGTATCCACTGAGGGGTATAAAAATGAGTTCGCCTGATATTAGAGCAGGAGTTGCTTTATTGATAGCCGCATTGTCGGCTCAAGGAACAAGTATTATTGAGAATATTGAGCAAATCGACAGGGGTTATCAAAACATTGATAAACGACTACGTATGCTTGGCGCAGATATTGAAAGAATAGAGTGAAACAAAATGTGTATATCTATTTCTTCTTTTTGAAATTCTCCAACCCTGCCTTTAAAAACGTAACAAAAGCGTTAATATCAAGATCGTAAGCGCGTGGCTGAGTAAGTAGCTCCCCATCAGGACTTAATAATACGTAAAATGGTTGTGCATTTACACCAAACATTGCCTTTTGACGATCGGCATATTTTTTCCCAATTGTTTTCTTTTGCTTTCCATCATAGTCGCTAATATACCAGTCGGCTTCGGGCATGGTTGTTTTATCATCAACATAAAGAGCAGTAACAATATAGTCGTTACTCAACAAGCTTAGCACCTTAGGATCGGCCCATACATTTGACTCCATCTCACGACAGTTTACGCAACCATGGCCTGTGAAGTCAATAAATAATGGTTTGTTTTGTGCTTTTGCACAAGCCAATGCCTGATCATAATCAAAGTATCCTTCAAGTCCGTGAGGTAGATGCAAAAACTCACCATATTTAGGAGTTTCGCAAAGCTCTTTCTTTTCGCCTGAACTTGAAGTAATGGCATATGCTTTAACATTTTCTCTTATCACAGTATTAAGATCAAAGTCATGCGTTGTTTGAGGTGGTAAATATCCTGAAAGAGCTTTAAGCGGTGCGCCAACCATTCCCGGAATCAGATATGCAACAAAGGTAAATACGATTACCGCAAGCATAAGTCGCGGAACAGACACGAATGGAACATCTGAATCATGGGCAAATTTTATTTTACCCAGTAAGTACATTCCCAATAAAAAGAAAATTACTATCCATGATGCAAGATATACTTCTCTGTCAAGAATTCCCCAATGATAGGTTTGATCAGCAATACTAAGGAATTTTAAACCTAGTGCAAGTTCGAGAAATCCCAATACTACTTTTACTGAGTTTAACCAACCACCTGACTTTGGTAGCCCCTGTAATAAAGTTGGAAAAAATGCAAATAGAGTAAATGGCAGAGCAAATGCAAGTGAAAATCCTAACATGCCAATAATGGGCTTTAATACTTGTCCACCAGCCGATTCAACTAGTATTGTTCCTACAATAGGCCCAGTGCAGCTAAATGAAACAAGAACTAAGGTAAGAGCCATAAATACTGGTCCCAAAAAACCACCTTTATCGGCACTTTGATCAGACTTGTTTATCATCCACGATGGTAGTGTTATTTCAAACATCCCAAAAAAGGAAGCTGCAAATACAACAAATATTACGAAAAATAGTATGTTAGGTAGCCAATGCGTACTAAGCCAGTTAGCAATGTCAGGCCCGGCAACAACTGCAAGTACAGAACCAATGAAAACGTAAATAGCAATTATACTTAATCCGTAAATAATTGCCTGCATTTTTCCTTTTGCTTTATCTTCACCATCTTTCATAAAGAAAGAAACTGTCATAGGTATCATAGGAAAAACACATGGGGTTAGAATTGCTGCTAATCCTCCAAGAAAAGAAAGCAGAAAGAACCCCCAGAAGGAAGCTTTTTTACCCGTCATTTCTCCGTTATCATAGGATGTGACTTCAGCTATAGCTTTTGTTTCCTTAATCAAACTACCTGTAATTACATTATATGCTATTTCAAAATCTTCGTATAAAGCAACACAACCAACATCGTTGCAAACCATGTATGCAATTTCACCAACTATTGGAATCACATCGCTATCAGAGTTAATCTTAAAAACTTGTTTGAAAGATGCCTTGCCTTCAAAAAATTTGATGTCCATTTTAAATACATCGTCGTATTCTTCAATGGGTAATATAACCTCAATTACATCTCCTGATGTATTATATTTTTCTGACTCCTCAAAAGTAAATACTGTTGGAAGCGGACCATCTTCCGGAATTACAAGTGAATATAGATGGTAACCTTCATCAATAGTTGCATTAAAAAATAATTCAATTGTATTTGCATCAATCTTAGTTGCGTTAATATCCCATACTACTGGTTCCAGAATTTGCGAAACTTTTCCTTCGGATGCAGTATGTGTACCAAGTGTAAAGTTAAAATCAACTTCAGTAGGAGGCAAGCATTTTGTGTCGTCGCACGACATAAACTCAACTGCACCGGATACTTTAGCTCCTTTACCTGTAAGTTGTACCTTTTGCTTAAAGATGGCTTCATGGGCAAAATATTTTAGCTCCATCTCAAAATTAGGATCATATTCTTCAATAACCATACTTTCCTCAATAACATCCCCAATAAGTTTATAATCAGAATTTTCGGTGAATGTAAATCGAGTTGCAGGAGGCGACATTGGTATATCCTGTGAATATAAGTGCCAATGAAGATCAATATCAGCTTTAAAAACCAGTTCATATTCCTGTTCACCTATTTTGTTTGATGAAAACTTCCAGCTCACCGGTTCAAGAATTTGAGCAAAGATATTTGATGTAAATAAAAGTATAAATGAAACTATGGTTAAACTACGGTACATATTTATCTGTCTTAAAAATAATTTGCAAAATTAGTTAATTATTGTTGCATGCCTTTCTGACATCCTATAAAGATGAAATGTTGCTTTTAGTTTTCCGGAAAGAATTGGTGTTTTACATTCAGAATTACTGAAATAGTTCAAGATCAAATCCTGACTTACTGCTAATGAGTTCCATGCTAAAAATTTTTGTGGTTGATTTTGATACCCGAAACTCATTAGAAGAACGATAACCAACCAGCCATATTATTTTACCGCCGGAAAGAATAACATAAACATTCTCTTTTTCAAAAGAGTCAACTTTACTGTCAATCAGTATGTCGCTAACTAATTTGCTACCACTCATTCCAAAGGGGATCATTCTATCACCAGTTTGCCATTTACGCATTGATAAGGGAAATGTTAAACTATCGTTATCAAAAAATGCCATTGTTTTTTTGTCACTAAAGATAAATTCAGCGGAGTTCTTTTTGATCTCAAAATTTATTTTAAGAGGTTTGGTGATATAGGGTATATCCTTTGGGATTTCATAGGTTTTTGATGATGTTTCTTTAATTACTTCCCTCAATAATAATTGGTCACGATCAATTAGCAGTTCAAAATCGGATGAATTAAATCTCAACCCGGTACAATTTCCTTCTTCTAGTGATTGACAAATGGAATCGGTTACTGGTCGTGCAAATCCAAACTCACTAAGTAGGTGGTACATCCAAATTTTATAAGGGGACAGTTTTTTTAGTTCAATTATTGAAACTTTTTTTGTTCCAATATCGTCGGTAGTAAAGAGTTGTTGAAGCTTTTCACTTTTTATGGAATCAAGTAATAAATCTGTATCAACTAAGTTTTCAATACTCTTTATGATAGAGTTGCTTGCTCCTGATGACATTTCTTCCATCATTGGTACAAGATGATGGCGAATTTTATTCCGTAGATATTTATCAGTTTTGTTGGAGGCATCTTCGCGATATACGAGCATGTGTTCTTTTGCGTATTCTTCGATATCTTTACGGGTTGCAAACAATAAAGGCCGTATGATATTTTGACGACTAACCGGAATACTCTTAAGTCCCTTTAATCCTGCTCCACGAAAAAGGTTTATAAAAAAAGTTTCAATTTTATCATCCAGATGATGAGCAATAGCAATTTTTGAGTAACTATTATGTGCGCATACCTGATTAAACCATGCGTACCTAAGATCACGTGCAGCTTCTTGTATAGATAGTTTATTGGTTTTTGCGTAATCTTTAGTATTGCACCAATTTACAAATACATCAACATTGTATTTATGTGCCAATTGCCTGACAAACATTTCATCATCATCCGATTCAAACATTCTCAATTTAAAATTGCAGTGCGAAATGGCAAATTTCATTCGAGCCTTGTCAAACAAATCTAGCATAACAACTGAGTCGATTCCCCCACTAATTGCTAGTAAAACTTCATCACCTTTATTAATTAGGCCATTTTGTCGAATGTATTCTTGAAATCTTTTAATCACGTTTCTGTTTTGATTTTTCTATTATTAATTATTATGAGATACTAACCACTAGTTGCATAACTTCTCCCTTTTGCAATTAGGTCTACAATTTTAAAGCTTAAATCGGAAAATAATATGCCGGCATTCGCATTTCGTTCTATGTGATAAATTGCCTGATTAAAAGTGGTATATAATTGGTTTTGGTTGGCTTCATTAATAAATTGGGCAAATTTTTGAGTAAAATCTAATTCATCACCAGCCTTTTTCACTTTTTTCCCGTGATTATTATTTTGTAATATTGAATTATGAATTACTTCCAATCCGTAATTTAAAAAACTCTTTTGATTTTCACGACCAACCTTTGCCATTTCCTGATTGAATTTCAACAATTCAGTATAATCCTTAGGCTGAAAACATAAACGTAACCATTTCCTGAAATTTAAAAAATTTGCTTGGGTTTCAATTGCATTTTCTTTTATCTCTAAGGCAAGATTCCAATTTCCGTTAGAGAGCATTGCTATGTCGTCTGATTCTGACTCACTAACTTCTTTGTTAATTAACTGGCTTCTTATATCTTCATTGGATAATCTGGGAATTTTTACAAGTTGCGCCCGTGATCGTACAGTTGGAATTAATTGTTCATATTTTTCTCCAATTAATATTAGAATAGTATTATTTGGAGGCTCTTCAAGGGTTTTTAACAGCTTATTGGATGCTGACTCATTCATCTTATCAACCATCCATATTATCACTACTTTATAACTACCTTCGTAGGCTTTTAGCGAAACTTTTGTAATAATTTCATTGGCATCATCTTTACGGATATATCCCTGCTTATTTCCTATGCCTATATGTTCGTACCAACTATTAAGTGTGATGTATGCATTACTATCGGTTAAATGTGAACGCCAATCAGTTAAAAACATGCTCGATTTGGGATCCTTTTTTACAGACTGGTTGGTAGCTGTTGGAAAATAAAAATGCAGATCAGGGTGTGCGTATTTTTCAAACTTTTTACATGATGCACATTGCCCACAACTATCATATTCAGTTTTTTGTTGGCAAACCAAAAACTGTGCATATGCTATCGCAATAGGTAAAGCTCCTGAGCCTTCATTACCCAAAAACAATTGAGTATGAGCTACACGGTTGTCGTTATAACCGGATATCAGTTTATTGATCAGAACTTTCTGACCAATGATAGAATTGAATTGCATTGGTTTTGATTATTGATTTCAAAAGTAATGAAATTATTAATTTTGCAGACTCCATTTTTAATAGTTAATAACATAAAAGAGGTGATAACTTGTTAAGATACCACCTCTAAAATATCTAATTTCTTAGATAATATTTTGATCAAATTAATTGTTACCTACGATATTTTTGCGACAAAAAATTCTCGATTCATCCTTGCAATATTAGCCACACTAATGTCTTTCGGGCATTCAGCTTCGCAAGCATAAGTATTAGTGCAATTACCAAATCCTAGATCATCCATAATAGCAACCATTTTTTCAACACGCCTTTTTGCTTCCACTTTACCCTGAGGAAGAAGAGCAAATTGACTAACCTTGGCCGAAACAAATAGCATTGCAGATGCATTTTTACATGCTGCAACACATGCTCCACAGCCAATACATGCTGCGGCATCCATTGC
>ERZ889078.2572-NODE-2572-length-12783-cov-4.947910_pt1 | contig 12783 bp, 10 predicted proteins | sample MGYA00521266_ERZ889078 | MGnify/ENA primary metagenome ERZ889078 (study PRJEB32303, sample SAMEA104408618) | aquatic metagenome | biome: Brackish water; feature: Pelagic; material: water | place: Baltic Sea | collected 2014-06-16T06:34:00 | depth 76,534 m ...
GGCAAAATCAGGCGATCCTGATGACAGACGGCAGTCCACTTGGGGAATGTCGGATCGAACGCTTTTTCTTTGTGTCCGATGGTAGCGGCACCATGGCGCTGATGAATGCGTTCGGAAACGGAGCAATCGCTCTGGACAGCGCAAATTTCGCCCCCCCCACCTGTTTATATTTGCTTTTGTCGCGGCACTGATATCCTGACGCCTGACGGATACAGAAAGATTGAAACGCTTCGTATTGGCGACCTTATAATCAACGAAATGGGGGCGGCTAAGCCAATCCGCTGGATATCCTATACCACCGCTTCAATTATGGAAATGTTTCGAGATCCGAACCGCAGGCCAGTTCGCATTCCAGCAAACGCGATAGAGCCGGGTGTGCCATCCTCCGATCTTTTTGTGTCGGCCCAGCACCGTGTAGTCCTGGAAGACGCAAGCGCCGAGCTATTGTTCGGGCAAAACAAGGTACTAGCCATTGCAAAACATCTAGTCGGATCAATCGCAGAATGGGCGATGCCAGCTTCAACAGTGGAATATTATCATCTTCTGCTTGATTCCCATGACATTGTGATTGCAAACAATCTGGCTTCGGAAAGTTTTCAACTTTCGCTAAGGGGGTTCGCTGGAATGTCGCATGAAGCGCAACGCTCTCTTACCGAGGCGTTGCCTGACGCTGAGTTGCAGGAGTATTTCAATAAGGCTGATGTGCTGCCCACTTTAGCAGCTTTTGAAACCAAAGTTCTGACCAAACACATGTTCAAAGACAACACCTGCCCTGCGTTACCCGCGGACGAACGGGTTGAGTTCCAAACCCTGATAGCGGCCTGATGGCTACAAGTAAGCGTAGGGTGGGGTTCCACCCCACCGTTTCTTTCCGCTAATTCCCTCCGCTTGCACGGGTCAAAGCTCGGTTAGAGAAGTTCTATTGTCATTATATGTCAAAATATTATCGAAGTGCGCGCGCGTGCTCACGCAGCTGGCGCCCCGATCAAAACAGATGACAAGCTCCCCCCAAACATGCTCATCTACCCTCATCCGAAGCAAGCGTAGGCAGCACCATGACCACCCATGAGCCCAAACTGTCTCCCGTTGAGGAGTTGCGCGCCAATGTCTCGCAGCCCTTTGGGCAGGCTCGCGCCATGCCAAAATCCGTCTACACATCGCCCGAATTTACCGCCCTTGAGCAGCAGCATATCTTCGCCCAAGACTGGCTCTGCGCGGGCCGGGCCGACACCTTAAAAAACCCCGGCGATTACCTGACCATGGAAATCGCGGGCGAGCCGATCATCGTGCTGCGTGACCGCGACGGCACCCTGCGGGCCATGTCCAACGTCTGCCGTCACCGCATGTCGATACTGCTGGAAGGCCGCGGCAACACCCGCGCCATCACCTGCCCCTACCACGCCTGGACCTATAATCTCGACGGCTCCCTGCGCGGCGCGCCCGCCATGATGCATAACGAGGCCTTTTGCAAAGATCAGGTGAACCTGCCCCAGATCCGCTGTCTGGACTGGCTCGGCTGGATCATGGTCACCCTCAACCCCGACGCCCCGCCGCCGCATGAGCGGCTGAAAGGGGTGGAAGCCTTGGTCGGCTATCTTGATATGGGCACCTATGTGGAAACCTTTCGCGAGGAGTATCAATGGGATACCAACTGGAAGGTGCTGGCCGAGAACTTCATGGAAAGCTACCACCTGCCCGTCTGCCATGCTGGCACCATCGGCGGCTCGGTGGACCTTGCATTGATGACCTGCCCCGAAGGCGAGCCGGGCTTCAACTATCATTGGATCATGAAGAACGACACGGTGAAGCTTTCGCTTGCCCATCCCGACAACACCACGCTCACGGGGGACCAACGCCGGATAACATGGCTGCTGGCCATCTATCCCTCGCTTTTGATCACGCTGACGCCGGGCTATTTCTGGTATCTTTGCCTGACCCCCGACGGGCCAGGCCGCGTGAAAATCCTCTATGGCGGCGGGTTGCACCCTGATTGGGTAGCCGACCCGCAAGCCCAAACGCATCTGGAAACAGTCAAAGCCCTGCTCGACCGCGTAAATGACGAAGATCGTGGCTGCACCGAAAAAGTCTATCGTGGGCTTTGTGCCACGCTTTCGGGGCCGGGCCATCTGTCACATCTGGAGCGGCCAAATTTTGAATTCGCGACCTATATCGCCAGCAAGATGCCCTGACAGCGTGACGCCCAAAAAGCCGCCCCTCTACAGCGGCATCAATCTTGCGGCCATGCCCGGCAGCTCATCAAAATGGGCCAGCACAGCATCGGGAGCCAAGCGTTCCACCCCGCCGCCTTCCGGGCCAAAGCCAACCAGTACAATCGGCACACCCGCCGCGCGTGCGGTGTCGCGGTCGGTGATAGTATCGCCAATCAAGATGGAGCGCGCGACATTGCCCTTGGCCCGCGCCACCGCCTCGAAATAGGGCGCAGGGTCGGGCTTGCGCTGCGGCAAGGTATCGGCCCCGATCAAGGCATCAAACAAACCTGAGATTCGCAGTTTCGCGCAAAGATCAACGGCAAGGCCTTCGGGCTTGTTGGTGCAGATCGCGGTCGCAAAGCCTGCACGGCGCAACGCCTCCACCGCCGCCACAGCGCCCGGATAAAGCGTGGTGTGCACATCAATCGCGTCACCGTAGGCGCGCAGCAACAGCGGGTATTGCGCATCCACATCCGCCTCAGTCCACGCCCCCCCCAAACGCCCAAACCCTAGCCGCAACATCGCGCGCCCACCTGCGAAGGCCGTCAGCGCATCCGTCACAGGGTCCAGAACCCGCCCAAGCCCCAAGCCCTCAAAACAGGCATTGGCCGAGGCGATCAGATCACCGCTGGTATCCGCCAAAGTGCCATCCAAATCAAAAACCACCGTGCGCATCACCACTCCTATATGTCAGGGCTGAAATAGCCCGTTATCCCCCCCGACCTTGCGACTCGGACACTCCCGTGTAAAAGGGATTGATCGCTGAGGGAAAGGGTTTCATGTCAGTTTCATTGATCGTGCTCGCCGCCGGAAAAGGCACGCGAATGGATTCGGACCTGCCGAAAGTTTTGCATCGGCTCGGTGCGGCCCCCCTGCTTTATCACGCGCTCCAAGCAGGTCAGACGCTTGATCCGGCACAGATCGTAGTGGTCGCGGGCCATGGCGCGTCTTTGGTTGAAAAATCTGCGCACGCCTTTGATGCTGCAATCGAGGTTGTGCATCAGGCCGAACAGCTTGGGACAGGCCATGCCGTCGCACAAGCCGCCCCGCTGCTAGCCAATGCACCCGGCGATGTGATTGTTCTATATGGCGATACGCCTTTCGTCCGCACCGACACCCTGCAAGCCATGCTGGACGCCCGCGCCCGCCATGCCGTAGTCGTGCTGGGGTTTGAGGCTGCCGATCCTGGCCGCTATGGCCGTTTGGTAGTCGATAGCGACAGCTTGGATCGCATCGTTGAATTCAAAGATGCAACGGATGAAGAACGCGTCATAACACTTTGTAATTCAGGAGTTATCTGCGCTGATGCTTCCCTTCTGTTCGATCTGGTCGCGCTGGTCGGAAACGAAAATGCCTCGGGTGAGTATTACCTGACCGATATCGTGGCCCTGGCCCGCGCCAAGGGCCTTTCTGCGGGTGTGGTCATCTGTGATGAGGCCGAGACGCTTGGCATCAACACCCGTGCTGAACTGGCCGCGGCAGAAGCCGCATTTCAGGCCCGGATGCGGGCCGAAGCGATGGAAAACGGCGTGACACTTGCTGACCCAGCGACGGTCTATTTTGCGCTGGATACCGTGATTGGCCGCGATACGACCATTGGTCCCAATGTTGTTTTTGGCCCGCGTGTCACGATTGAATCCGGCGCAGAGATCAAGGCCTTTTGCCATCTGGAGGGCTGCCATATCAGCCGTGGAGCCAGCGTTGGCCCCTTTGCCCGCCTGCGCCCCGGTGCGGAACTGGCTGAAGATGTACATGTTGGCAATTTTGTCGAGATCAAGAACACGGTGCTCGATGAAGGCGTCAAGGTCGGTCACCTTACCTATCTGGGCGACACCCATGTCGGCGAGCATACCAATATCGGCGCGGGCACCATCACCTGCAATTATGATGGCGTGAACAAGCATCGCACCGAAATCGGCCCCCGCGTGTTCATCGGCTCCAACACGATGCTGGTGGCCCCTGTCACCATTGGCCGCGATGCCATGACCGGCTCTGGCTCTGTCATCACCGAAAACGTGCCCGCCGAGGCGCTTGCCTTGGGGCGCGCCAAACAAGTCAACAAGCCCGGTCTGGCTGTCAGACTGTTCGACAGGTTAAAATCCATCAAGGCAAAACGCCAAAAAGAGGGCCAGTAGTATGTGCGGAATTGTCGGCGTATTGGGTACGCATGAGGTGGCACCGTTGCTGGTCGAGGCACTTAAGCGGCTTGAATACAGGGGCTATGATTCCGCCGGGATCGCTACAGTAAACAACGGAAAACTGGACCGCCGCCGCGCCGTAGGCAAGCTTGTGAACCTTTCGGACCTGCTGGTGCATGAGCCGCTCGCCGGGAAATCCGGCATTGGCCAGACACGCTGGGCCACCCATGGCGGCGTAACCGTCCACAACGCCCACCCGCATCGCTCTGGTTCGGTGGCTATGGTGCATAACGGGATCATTGAAAACTTCCGCAGCTTGCGCGAGGAACTCTCGGCTCAGGGCCTGCCCTTTGAATCGGAAACCGACACTGAGTCCGTGGTGGTCCTGGTGCGCAGCTATCTGGACGCGGGCCAGACCCCGCTTGCCGCCGTACAAAAGGCCGTAGCACGCCTGCATGGGGCCTTTGCGCTGTGCTTTTTGTTCGATGGCATGGATGATCTGATGATCGGGGCGCGCCATGGTGCCCCTCTGGCGGTAGGCTATGGGACGGGTGAAAACTACATCGGTTCGGACGCGCTGGCCCTAGCCCCCATGACGGATGAACTCTCATACCTCGAAGATGGTGATGTTGTTGAAGTGAGCCGCAACAGTGTCGCGATCTATGATATTGATGGCCATCTCGCCAATCGTCCCAAAGTGAAGATCGCGCAGGACCTGACCCGCATCGACAAGGGCGGCTTCAAGCATTTCATGGCCAAAGAAATCGCCGAACAGCCTATGGTTTTGTCCGGTGCCCTCCAGAATATGACGGCGGGAGGCACGCTTAAGCTGCCGGAGGGCGTTGATTTCAAAGGTGTTGACCGACTGACCTTGGTGGCCTGCGGCACCGCCAATATTGCTTGCATGGTCGCAAAATACTGGTTCGAGCAGCTTGCGGGCTTGCCCGTTGATGTAGATATCGCCTCTGAATTCCGTTACCGCGAACCACCGCTTTCGCCAAACTCCTGGGCCATTTTTGTCAGCCAGTCCGGCGAAACCGCCGATACGCTGGCCGCGCTGCGCTATTGCAAGGATAAGGTCGCCAAGATCGTCGCGGTGGTCAATGTGCCTTCCTCCTCGATCTCGCGCGAAGCGGATTTGTCGTTGCCCATCAATGCGGGCGTCGAGGTGGGTGTTGCGTCAACCAAAGCTTTCAGCTGCCAACTGGCCACTTTGGCCGTTCTGGCGCTCAAGGCCGCAATGGATCGCGGTCGTCTGACACCCGAACAACTGACCAGCCACATTGCTGCCCTGCAAAACTTGCCCGGCCTTATAAGCGAGGCCCTTAGCATTGCGCCACAAGTCTCGCGCATTGCCGAAGAATTGGCCGATGCGCAGGATGTGCTGTTCCTGGGGCGCGGTCCGATGTATCCGCTGGCGCTGGAAGGTGCTCTGAAACTCAAGGAAATCAGCTATATCCATGCAGAAGGCTATGCCTCGGGCGAATTGAAGCACGGCCCGATTGCCCTGATTGATGCGGCGGTCCCGGTTGTTGTTATGGCCCCGCGCGATGCTTTGTTCGAAAAAACCGTCTCGAACATGCAAGAGGTGATGGCCCGCAACGGCAAGGTTCTGCTGATCTCGGACGCGCGCGGCGTGGCTGAGGCTGGCATGGGCTGCTGGCGCACGCTGGTGATGCCTTCGGTGCCCGATTTCCTCGCCCCGATCCTCTATGCCGTGCCCGCACAGCTATTGGCCTATCACACGGCCATCGCCAAAGGCACCGATGTGGACCAACCACGCAACCTAGCCAAATCGGTGACAGTCGAATGACCCCAGAACACGCAATCGCCGAAATCAAAGCCTTGTCACGCCCCGGCGCGGCCGAACAAATGGCCGCCTATCATAAGGTCGAACGCCCCTATCTTGGCACGGCCAACCCCGAAATTGATACGCTGTGCAAGGCTTGGCGGGCCGATCTTGACCTCGATCAACGCCTCGCGCTTTGTGCCGGGCTTTGGAATAGCAATATCCATGAGGCTCGCATCGCGGCGGCAAAACTGCTTACCCAAGCGCGCATCCGGCCCGATGACAGCGGCGCATGGGATCTGATCTGCGCGTGGGTACCGGAGTTTGACGCCTGGGCCATCGCCGACCACGTCTGCATTGCTGCCCAAAAACGCATTACCGCCGATCCCACCCGGCTTGATACCGTGGAAAGCTGGACGACCAGCCCCCTGATGTGGACGCGCCGCGCCGCACTTGTCTCCACCCTGCCCTTCGCGCGGCTCAACAACCTCAAACCGCAAGAGACGGAGGCCCGCGAGCGCGTACTAAGCTGGGCCGCCTCCTACCTCTCTGATAAAGACTGGTTTATCCAAAAGGCCGTGGCTTGGTGGCTGCGTGATCTGTCAAAACATGACGCGGCCCGAACAGAGGCCTTTCTGGCCGAATTCGGCGACCTGATGAAGACATGGGCGCGCAAAGAGGCTGGCCAATACTTGCCTTAACGGGAAGGGGGCAGCCTTTTTCGGGGGCATCGAGCCCCCTCAAAAGGCATTGCCATTGCCAAGTGGAATGCGCTTCGCCCCCATTTCATCTTTGCAAAAACGTTCCATCGCGTGCCAAACCGCGCCATCAAAGACGTATTTTTGTCAAAACGCGGGATAGGTCAGGGCGTCAGCCGCCCGTATGGCTCATATGCCGGGTCATCTGCCCATCCACCTTCTGGCGGGAATAGTCGAAATCATGGCCCTTGGGTTTGCGCTCAATCGCCGCCCGTATCGCGGTTTCCAGTAGCGCATCCTCGGTACTGGCCCGTAAATGCCCGCGCAGATCCGCCATGTCTTCTTGGCCAAGGCACATGTAAAGCTCTCCCGTGCAGGTCAGGCGCACACGGTTGCAGCTTTCACAGAAATTGTGGGTGAGCGGCGTGATGAAGCCGAGTTTCTGGCCCGTCTCCTCCAGCCGCACATAGCGCGCAGGCCCGCCCGTGCGCTCATCCAGATCGGTCACAGTAAACCGCTCCCGCAGGCGGGCGCGCAGGTCTTTCAGGCTCCAGTACTGATCAATTCGATCTTCATTGCCAAGGTCGCCCATCGGCATTACCTCGATAAAGGTCAGATCATGATCTTCCTTTGCACACCAATCGGTTAGCGAAAAAAGTTCATCCTCATTGAAGCCCTTGAGTGCCACCGCATTGATTTTCACCCGGAGCCCGACTTCCTTGGCCGCAGCTATCCCGTCCAACACCTGCGCAAGCCGCCCCCAACGTGTTACCTGCGCGAATTTATCCGCGTCCAACGTGTCCAGCGAAACGTTAATTCGCTTCACGCCGCAAGCCACCAGATCAGCCGCATATTTGCGCAACTGGCTGCCGTTTGTTGTCAGCGTCAGCTCCTTAAGCGCGCCCGTCTCCAAATGCCGGGTCATCCCCGCAAAGAAAGTCATGATGCCCTTGCGCACCAAAGGCTCGCCGCCCGTTATCCGCAGCTTTTCCACGCCCATGCGGATGAAGGTGGAACACATGCGGTCCAGCTCCTCCAGCGTCAGCAATTCGGTCTTGGGCAGAAAGCTCATATTCTCCGACATGCAATAGACACAGCGGAAATCGCAGCGATCCGTCACAGAGACGCGCAGATAGCTAATGGCACGGGCGAATGGGTCGATAAGAGGCATTGTCATGTCCGGAAACTAGACCCGCGCGCTGGCCGAAGCAAGGGCATTGAAAGCCTCGAACCGCGCGACTATTAATGCGGCATGAAACTGATGCTCCTCTTGCTGATCCCCGTGCTGCTGCTTTCGGGCTGCGCCAATCTGCCGTTTTTTAAAAGCACGAATGTTGTAATGGGGCCAACGGAGGCGATTGGCCAACGCCCACAATCACGCCCGATTTCGCAAACCGCCATGGCACCGCCCAAGGGCGCGCGCACAGCCGCAACCTTGGATACCACAACTGCCGAACAAAAGGCCGCAGCCCTTGCTGCCCCCGTCAAACCTGCGGGCGAGCACTCCTTGGGCGAAACAGTTGTCGCCTTGGGTAACGTTATGGAGCCGGGATTCTGGCTGCGCGCGGCCCTGGTCAAAACGGCTGGGCCGGGGCGTGTGATTACGGCGGGCGGGGCCTCTATCGCCGTGAAACTGATTCCCGGCGAGGGGGCGGCGCAACTATCGCTGGCCGCGTTTCGCGCGTTGAACCTACCGCTAACCAACCTACCGAAAGTGACAATCTTTGACCAATAAACCCATACCAAACAGACATCTGTTCCCGTCCTATGGCGATTGGGCCGCTATGCGCGCGGGCTTTGCATGGCATTGGCCGGAGCGGTTCAACATCGCGCAGGCTTGTTGCGATGATTGGGCAGCGTATAACCCGGACCGTGTGGCCATTACCGAGATCACCGAAGACGGTGCAACCGATTGGACCTATGGCGCGCTGAAAGATGCCTCCGACCGTTTGGCCAGCGCGTTCAAGGCCGCTGGCGTGGTCCGAGGTGATCGGGTGGCGGTGCTTTTATCGCAATCCGCCGCAGTTGCAATCACCCATTTTGCGGCGATGAAGCTGGGGGCGGTGGCGCTACCTCTGTTCACGCTTTTTGGGGAGGATGCGCTGCTTTACCGGCTGGCCGATTCCGGGGCCAGCGCGGTTGTAACTGATGCCGAAAGCCTGCCAAAACTTTTGAATATCCGCGCGCAACTTACTGATCTCAATTCAATTTTCTGCACAACGGCTCGACCTCAGGCCAAAGCGTTTTGGACCGAGATTGCCGAACATTCACCGCTACCCGAGGCCATAGACACAAGCGCTGAGGATCCGGCGGTGATGATCTATACCTCTGGCACCACCGGCCCGCCCAAAGGGGTTTTGCACGCGCATCGGTTCTTGTTTGGCCATTTGCCCTGCATGGAACTGACGCATGAGGGCTTTCCCCAGCCCGGCGACAAGGGCTGGACCCCCGCCGATTGGGCCTGGATCGGCGGGTTGATGGATATGGCGATGCCCTGCCTTTATTACGGTGTGCCTTTGGTCGCGCATCGCATGCGCAAGTTTGAGACGGGTGCGGCCTACGCCCTGATCGCCGCCCATGGCATCCGCAACCTCTTTTTGCCGCCCACCGCGCTCAAGCTGATGCGCGGCACACCGGTGCCGGCTGGGGTGAATATCCGCTCCATCTCCTCGGGCGGGGAAAGCCTTGGGGCGGAAATGCTGGAATGGGGGAAGACCGCGCTTGGCGCCCCGATCAATGAGCTTTATGGCCAGACCGAATGCAACCTGTGCATCACGCAAGCGGAAGGTTTCATGGCGGTGAAAGCCGGCACTATGGGCCAGGCCCTTCCCGGTTTTGACGTTGCCGTCTTTGATGATCAGGGCCGCGCCTGCGCGCCGGGGGAAATGGGCGAGATTTGCATTCGCAAAGGGGCGGCCAGCATGTTCCTGCGCTATTGGAACCAGCCTGAAAAAACGGCCGCGAAATTTCGTGGCGACTGGCTGCGTACGGGCGATCTGGGCAGCCAAGACGAACAGGGATATTTCACCTTCGCCTCCCGCGATGATGATGTGATCACCTCGGCGGGCTACCGCGTTGGTCCTTCGGAAATTGAAAACTGTTTGATGGGGGACGTGGATGTGGTTATGGCCGCCGCCGTGGGCATCCCAGACCCGGTTCGCACCGAAGTCATCCGCGCCTTTGTGGTATTGCGCGATGGGGCTACACCCGATGCCGCACGGCTTATCGCGCGGGTGCGCAGCCGCATCAGCCCCCATGTCGCCCCGCGTGACATTGTGTTTGTGGAAAGCTTGCCAATGACCGCCACCGGCAAGATCATGCGCAAAGAGCTGCGCAATATCTGAGGCCGCCCCGAATTCTCATTGAAAATTCGGGGCGTGCCGTTTTAGGCCGCAGGCATCCGTGCCTCAACCATGCCCGCATACCAGCTTGCGCCAAAGGGAATGGCGTCATCATCGAAGTTATAGGCGGGGTGATGCACCATCGCGGTATCGCCATTGCCAAGGAAAATATAGGCACCGGGGCGCTCATTGAGCATGAAGCTGAAATCCTCCGCCCCCATCAAAGGCGCTGTGTCGGTGTTAACCTTGCCAGAAACCGCCAGCGCCACCACGGCGGCAAAGCCGGTGTTTTCCACCGCATTCACCGTGGCCGGGTAGCCGCGCTCGAACACCACTTCTGCCGACGCACCAAAAGCCGCCGCCATCTGCACCGGAAGCACCATCAGCCGCGCCTCAACCTGATCTTGCACCGCCGCATCAAAGGTTCGCACCGTGCCTTTCAGCACGACCGTTTGCGGGATCACGTTATGGGCATTGCTATCAGTCGAAATCGCACAGGTGGAAACCACAATCTGCTTCATCGGGTCCACGTTGCGCGATGCGATGGATTGCAGCGCCACGATGATATGACTGGCCACCAATAGCGTATCAATACACTCATGCGGCTTGGCGGCATGGCCGCCCTTGCCCGTCACCGTAATCTGGAACTGGTCGGCAGCCGCCATGATCGGGCCCGTGCGCATTTCAAACTGGCCCACCGGGATGCCCGGCATATTGTGCATGCCGTACACTTCATTGATGCCCCAACGGTCCATCATGCCGTCCTTGCACATCTCATGCCCACCGCCACCGCCTTCTTCGGCTGGCTGAAAGATCACCACAGCTTTGCCGTCGAAATTACGGGTTTCACACAGATATTTCGCCGCACCCAGCAGCATGGTCGTATGCCCGTCATGGCCACATGCATGCATTATGCCGGGGGTTTTAGAGGCATAATCCAGCCCCGTCGCCTCTTTGATCGGCAGCGCGTCCATGTCGGCGCGCAGGCCAACAACCTTGCCGGAATCGGTTTTGCCATGGATAACGCCGACCACCCCGGTACGGCCGATACCTTCCACCACCTCATCGCAGCCATAGCTGCGCAACAGGTCCGCCACCTTGGCCGCCGTGCGATGCACTTCGAACAACAGCTCCGGGTTCTCATGAAAATCCCGGCGAATCGCGGTCAGTTCGGGCAGCATTTCGGCAAAACGGTTCTTGACGGGCATCTTGGCCTCCTCCAGATCAAGGGAATGGCGGCAGCGTGATCCAACTTGCACCGGGCCGCAAGGGTCAGAGCGCAGGTGCGACCTGAATTTTTGATCCGTCGGTAAAACGCGCAAAGCGGAAACGGCGCAAATCATGCCCCGGCGCGCGGCCCAGCACCAGATCTGCCAACACCCGCCCCATGCCGGGGCCAATGCCAAATCCGTGCCCGCTCATCCCCGTCGCAATCGTCAACCCGGCAATCGGGGCGGCATCCACCACCGGCACCACATCAGGCATCGTATCAATCATCCCCGCCCAAGTGGCGCGCAGGCGCGGACGGCCCCGATGCGGATAAGCTGCGGCAAAGGCATCTTGCACCGTGCCAAGCGCGTTCATATTCGGCGCAGGATCCAAAATCCGCATCCTCTCAAAAGGAGAAACCCTGTCCATATCCCATTTGCGCGGCGTGCGCCAAGCATCGGGAAAGCCCGCGGGGGCTGCAGCGCGAAAATGGGTGGATCGGAAATCTCTTTTCAAAGCAGTAAGATACGTGGAAAAGTTACGAAACGCATCTGGCCCGATGAAAAAGTCATGCACCGATCCCGGCGCTATCGTATAGCCGCCATCCATCCTGCGCCGAAAGGCAAAGCGGGTGTCGGCGGCATTGCCGGGGAAAATCTCGGGCAGGCTTTCGGTCGCGGCAACCGAGGCCAGCATCGACAGCTGCGGAATTGCCACCCCATGTGCGCGCAAAAACAGCGAAGACCACGCGCCCCCGGCCAGAACAACCGCAGCGCAGGTCACAGCACCCTTTTCGGTGATAACGCCCTGCACCCGGCCATTTGTCACGTCCAGCCCGCGCACCGCGCAATCCTCAACAATCGCGCAGCCTTTTTCCGCCAAAGCCGCCGCGATCATCGGCACCGCCACCCAAGGTTCCGCACGCGCATCCGAGGGCGTAATCATCCCCCCCGGCCAAGCTTCCGCGCCCAAAAGCTCCGCCATCTCACCGCGCGACAGCAACCGCGTATCCAGCCCATGTGCGCGGGCGTGCGGCATCCAATTCTCAAATTCAGTCATGTCCTTGGCGCTATTGGCCATATAGACCGCGCCCCCTTGGCAAAACCCTAGGCCTGGCCCCAGTTCCGCCGCCAGTTCGCGCCACAAGGCAAGGCTTTCAACCATGATCGGCAGCTCATCAAGGTCACGGCCCTGTTGGCGAATCCAGCCCCAGTTGCGCGAAGATTGCTCTGCCCCTACGCGGCCCTTCTCGCATAAAATCACCTTTTTGCCGGCGCGAGTCAGATACCATGCGGTCATCACCCCGATAATGCCGCCGCCAATCACCGCCACATCACAGGCCTTTGGCAGCGCGCCAGAAAACCGCGCGGGTTGATCCAGCGAAATGGGAAACCCGGT
>ERZ889078.2575-NODE-2575-length-12768-cov-5.749784_pt1 | contig 12768 bp, 13 predicted proteins | sample MGYA00521266_ERZ889078 | MGnify/ENA primary metagenome ERZ889078 (study PRJEB32303, sample SAMEA104408618) | aquatic metagenome | biome: Brackish water; feature: Pelagic; material: water | place: Baltic Sea | collected 2014-06-16T06:34:00 | depth 76,534 m ...
CCGTGGATCTGAACCGCTATAGGTTGCATAACGGTCCATAATCTTTGATAGATAAGAGTTCTTGATGTTCAGACCGCGTAGGGATTTCCACGGAGAGATAACCTTAAGATCTCGAAGAAATTTTGGTCTCTTCATGAACGATGCTAGAGATCGTAACTCTGATTCAATAAATGGTTCGCGCGATACATCCCACATCGCTTCGGCCTGCAGCATGATGCGATTCCATTCACGTGCAGCATCTGCACCGAATGAGTCTTCAATTGATGCAAGAGTCTTCTTGCGCGATAGGTTTGCGAATTGAACCGATGCTCCATCATGAAAACGATAATCAAACGAGGGATTAACCTCTTCAATTTCTAAAACTCGGCCCATGACTTCGCCAGTGCGCTGGAAAAAATCACGATAAACGGCCGGCAACGTGAGCAATGATGGACCCGTATCAAATGCATACCGGCCGATCCATTCTGTCCTGCATTTTCCGCCTGTGCGATCTGATGCTTCAAAGATAGTTACTGTGTGTCCTGCCCTTGCAAGGCGCGCTGCGCTGCAAAGCCCACCGATTCCAGCTCCTACGACTGCAATACATTCAGCATTCTTTACCTTGCCCACATGGCCAGTCATAGAGTCCGGCCTTTCCATTGAATCCTGCCGCGATATCTAAATGAATAGATGATGAGGTAGATAAGTATCGCACTAGAAACTGGGTGCAAGAGCGCTGTCGAGATATTTGCGCGAGAACGAAGTGCGCTAATAAAGCGAGTAATGAAGATAAAGAAGAGAGCGATCCAACCGTTGGTATCACCGGTAAGTGCAAGAGCAAGAGGCGCTATTCCAGTAGCGGCAATAAAGGCAATTGCTAGGGCTGCACCCACTTTGCCGCCGAAGGCGTATGAAAGCGATTTTCCATAACCTTGACGTATCTCACTAAAACTTGAATACATGCGTGTATGCGATATCGAAGAACCTTGGGTCACGACTCCACGAAATCCTGCAGAAATGAGCGAACGTGCTAAATCGATATCGTCCAGAATGCTGGTGCGCACTGTAGAGAAACCATCGATTGCACCTAGAGCGCTTCTCTTCACGACAAAGAATTGTCCATTGGCAACTGCCGTTGAACGCATGGGAAATTTCTCTGCCAATCGCAGAATTACCGTTGTCATCCACGACCAGTGCAGTAACGGCTGGACCATTCTTTCGGCGAAGGTATTTGCAATCTGCCGTGGGTAAGGGGATATAAAATCAAGGTTGAGATCGCTGAGTTGATTGACAGCTCGAGCGATAGCTTTGGGCTCGAGTCGAACATCAGCGTCGATAGTGATGACGACATCGGCTGTCGTTACTGAAAGCCCTGCCTGAAGGGCAGAGACTTTTCCAAGCCACCCTTCTTCGGGCCCAGCAGTTGTAATCAGTGAAAAGCGAGTATCGCCGTCGATATAACGCGAGGCGAGTTCATCTGTTGCATCTGTTGATGCATCGTTAACAATGACAACGTGATAGTTAGATACACCAATTTGACCCTGCAGAGATTCAATCAAAGGTGCAACATTATCGGCTTCATTGCGCATAGGCACAATGACGGCAACTGAGTGAGAAAGCGGAGTACTATTTTTAGGAATACGAATCCAGATATGGTTAATCAAACTGATAAGAAGGAGAAAATAGGTAAAGTAAACGAGCAGAATAGACATTTCTATTTAATCTCTGCGGCCAAGCCAACTAGAGAAGAAGTAGGGAGTTAAGAGAGATCCCATAATTGCTCCTGCAAAGAAGGCAAGACCTGGACGATCGAAGAAGAAGATGTTGCCGACGAAACCTGAGAAGAGCGTCCAGAGCAATAACGCATCAACTGCAGCTAGCGATGCTGGTTGTTTACGCCGATCGCGTGGAAGCACCGCATGCAAAATCCCGACTATGACAAGACCTGCCAAGAGCCAACCAAATGCATTTGATAATGGAATATCTGGAGTAAAGGGAACATGCGATCCCGGTATTTCCCATCTCCACCTTCCTGCTGCAACCATCAGAGGGTCTAAGAAGAGATCCCAAGCCGCCAGAAGGGCGCCGCCGTAGAGAAATACCCAACGGCCTGCGATGCGGCGCGCTGCAGAGAGCGCTGGGTGGACCATCATCACCCAAGCAAATGGGACTACCAGTGGAACATCAAATATCTGCACGCCAAGAGATGCGTCATATTCATAAATTCCAAATGGCCAACCGGTGTGAACTCCGAGAACTTCAATTCCAAGTCCGAAAACTAAAGTCGTTGGCAGATAAATTGCAGTGTATTTAGCTCCATAAGAGAGATGTCCATGAATAACCATAGCAAGAGCGCCTATATAGATCGTTGAGATTGTAAGGATGCGAAGCGCGTCACCATGAATGAGAGGATAAGTAATTTGTAGCGCAATCGTCAGAGCAATCAGCAGTACAAGAATATTTCTGGCTTGCGGAGAGATTCCGCCACGACGCCTACGGCGGGGGTTGTAATGGCGAATCGACATGGGCTTAGTCTGCCTTACCTTGCCGATTTCGCAGAAATTTCACCGCGCTGCTCAAGCACTTCAAAGCGTGCAAATAACTCTTCGCTATACCAGCCAACGGATGCAGTCTGTTCAATCGCTTTCTGGTGAGCCGCGCCCTTATATGCAAATTCACGTAGCGCAGTTGCCGAACGCCATAGCGAGAATGTGCCCTGCAGACCTAGAGGAGCTTCTCCGATACCCAGCGCTGCAATCAACCCCGAGTTTGCGTGAAGATCTAAAACGACAGGTGGTACTGATTTCCAGAAAATAAAATTCTTCATCCACTTAATACGAGCACGAGTAATCGCAGCAATCTGGGCATCGGGCTTGGACAGAGTGGTCGTGAAATCGAATGGGTTGGATTTAGACCACAACCCATGAGATGAAATCGGAGAAAGGATTACACGAAATTCAGATGTCGATTTTTTGCGCCATCCTGAAATTATCTGAGATTTATCAAATGAATCTAATTGCGATCTATCAATGACGACCAGAAGTCCCCAACGACCCATATCGGCATCCCGCGGAGTAAATGTCTTGCCAGACCCAGTCCCGAGCAATTTGGCAAATGAAATTCCGGTGAACTTTCGCGCTCGACCACGGTCGGTTGCCATACGAAGGAAGGCGAATGCAATAGCCTTGCGCGGAATCGAGAAGAAGTAGACGACAGTGACTTTCTCAGCTCTACTCATAGCCAAAGGATACTCAATTAGATGGTGCGCACTAAGTTAGCGAGCGAATTCATCGGAACGGCAACCCTTGTTGCAGTCGTGGTCGGATCTGGGACGATGGCAACTAACCTAAGTAGCGATCTTGGCCTAGCGCTTGTCATCAATACAATTTCAACAATCCTTGCCCTAGGAATTCTCATCTTTCTTCTTGCTCCCTTAAGCGGTGCACATTTGAATCCCGCTGTGACTTTAAGTGAGCTTTATCTAAAGAGAATTTCAGCATCCGAGAGTTTGATGTATATCACATCGCAGATAATGGGCGGAATTACAGGCGCCATGGTTGCAAATCTCATGTTCAGCAACCCCGCAATCTATCCATCAGAAAATATTCGATGCGGTTCTAATCTCTATCTCGCCGAAATCATCGCAACTGCCGGACTGATGGCAATTATCATTATGGCTCGCGAGCAAGGTAAAGAATCTTTCACGCCGCTACTTGTCGCTTCCTGGATTGGTAGCGCCTACTTCTTCACATCATCGACATCATTTGCAAACCCTGCAGTGACAATAGCTCGCGCCTTCAGCGATACCTTCTCGGGCATTGCAGCGCAATCTGTTCCAAAATTCATCGCATCTCAATTGCTGGGAGCAGCAATCGGTACCCTGCTTGCGACCTACGTACTCACAACGAGGAGAAAATAATGTCTGAAAAGAAACCAAGCGTTCTCTTCGTCTGCGTTCACAACGCCGGTCGTTCCCAGATGGCGGCAGGATTTATGAGAGAACTCGGTCAAGGTCGTGTTGACGTTCTCTCTGCAGGCTCAGCTCCCAAAGATTCCATCAACCCAGTTGCTGTTGAAGCGATGGCTGAAATCGGCATTGATATTGCCAATAATTCTCCCAAGATATTGACCAACGAGGCGGTGCAGGCATCAGATGCTGTTGTAACTATGGGGTGCGGTGATGCATGTCCGTTCTATCCAGGAAAGCGCTATGAAGATTGGGTGCTTGAGGATCCTGCCGGTCAAGGAATTGAATCCGTGCGAGTAATTCGTGATGAGATTAAAGGGAGAGTCGAAAAGCTTCTTGCTGAGCTACTTAGCTAATACCTTTAGCGTAAAGTAAGAGGCAACGCCGGCAATAACTCCCCAGATGAGATCCACGTTAAGTCTCACACCTGCCTTTCCCAAGAAGAGCGGTGCCATAAATAGGGCTAATAGTAAGAGAATGAAGTCGTGAATCATCGCAGCAATTCGACTATTGGCATGTGATCGAACATTCACTCATGTACGGGCGATTGCACCCGTTGACGGTATGCCGCCCACGAACGAGGATGCAATCGTTGCCAAGCCTTGTCCTATCAACTCTTGGTTTGGTTTAAATTCCTTGTCTTGCGGCACATTTGCTAAATCGTCAGCCACTCGTGCGGCAAGTAACGCCTCGATGCTGCAAGAAGCGCAATGAATCCAGCTACTACATCAGATACAAGTTCCTTGTTAGTACGTGGAAAATCTCCACGCTCAAATAATTTCACCCATTGATAGTAGCCCGCTAGTCTCCAACGACCATTGGCTTAGCACCTGTGCATGCAACGAGTTCTGCAAATGAAGTCGGATAAACCGCATGAGGATGTCCTGATGCCGCCCACACCACCTCGTAATCGCTGAGAGCTTCATCGATCAGAGTTATTTCTGGAGTTGTTATCCAACCGATGGGGGATACCCCACCTACAGAATAACCAGAAACTTCTTTGACATAGTTGGCATCTGCGCGACCAAGTTCTGCGATGTTCAAATTCTTGGCGACAAGATCGGTATCGACGCGGTGGCGACCACTGGTGATGATGAGTAGCGGATTTCCAGTTGGAAGTTTAAAGATCAACGATGACGCAATCTGTCCGACTTCAATATCAAGTCCATTTGCTGCATCAATTGCTGTGCGAGCAGTTTCTGAAAGAACTGTTATCTGGCCTTTAACCCCAAAAGAATCTGCGGCAGTTTTAAAACGTTTCACTGCGGCTTTCTCTAGAATCCCATCCATAAGCGAACTTTATGAGATAACGTCCCACCATGTCTTCGCCTGCGCTTACTCATTATCAGCATGGAATTCGAGCCCGAAATTCTCTGTGGGGAATTTTCTTCCTCATGGGAATCGTATCGATGGGTTGGGTCCCGCGAATTCCAGAGATAAAGGAAGAGATTGGCCTGACAAACGCCCAACTGGGGGCAGTCTTTATCGGCAGCACTTTGGGCGCAGTCATAGGCGCTCAACTTGCTGGGCGAATGATTCATTCATGGGGGAGCAAGCAGGTCATTAGCTTGGCAGTTTTTGTGATGCCGCTTGGCTTGCTTGGTATGGGGGTAGCTAGAACATTTCTAGAACTCTTTGCAGCTCTCTTTGTAATGGGCCTTGGTTATGCCAACATGGATATTTCAAGTAATACGCAGGCGGTTGAGATTGAAAAGATTCTCGATAAGAGATGGATGGTCTCTTTCCACGGTATGTGGAGTTGTGGTGCTTTCGCTACAACAGTTCTAGGGGCTTCAATCGCCCATTTTGCATCTCCTCGTGCAAACTTAGTCGGAGTGGGAGTGGGAGCCTTCATTCTCTTCTTGCCGCTATCGGAATATCTTTTGCCGGCCTCTCTCGATAACCATAGCGGGGGAGAAGAAGAGACGTCTGCGAAAATTCCACTCTTTGCAAAATCTACGAGATCACTCTGGTGGATTGGATTCGGACTCTTGGGCGGGATGATTGCTGAAGGATCTGCCAGTGACTGGGGCGCAATTTTATTAAAAGATTCGATGGGAATTTCTAAAGGTCTCAATGCTGCAGCTTTCGCCTCGTTCTCCCTTGCAATGATTGTCAGTAGATTTTCAGGAGACTGGGCTTTAGAGAAGTTTGGGCCCGCCACTGTTGTTCGTATCGGCGGTTATGGTGGAGCAATTATCTGGGGGGCATCCATAGCAATTGCTATACCACTCTCTGATTCTCATCCACTTCCGGCTTTCATTATCATCAACCTTGGCTTTATCGCAGCCGGCCTTGGTATTGGCCCAATGTTTCCAGCCTTTATGTTGGCGGCAAGCAAGTTGCCAGGTATCGCCCCGGGCGTAGCTCTTGCTCGTGTAGGAGTAGTTGGAATTGGTGGCTACTTCATTGGCCCCACAGTCACAGGTGTATTAGCTGATCTATTTACACTACCTATTGCAATGGCTTACCCAGTGTTGCTGCTAGCAATGGCTGGAGCCTTCTCTAGAGTGATTAAGAGTTAGATAAACCAGGTTTCAACTACGGTAAAGATTGCGATCACAAAGAGTAGGTAGGCAAAAGTTCTTTTCAACAATTCTTGCGATGTTTTCATCGAATAATGAGATGCAAGCTGAGCAATGACAATTGCGGCAGCTCCGATAAAGATCGGCACATGCCATTGGACATCGCTCCAGAGCGATTGATGGCCAATAAATGCGGTGAGCGAATTAATCGCAATAATCACTAGCGATGTTCCAGCAGCAACTATTTGCGGTGTGCCAAAGAAGAGAACCAGTACGGGAATTGCAAGGAAGCCCCCACCAACTCCAAAGAGCCCCGTCATCGTGCCGATCAGAAGTGACATCACAACCAAAATTGGCAAGGGCATCCTTTTATGTTCTTCTAGTTTTGCAGGGCGCAACATTGTCAATCCTGCAAATAGCAGAACACCGGCAAATCCTGTTGTAATCAGCGAATCAGGAAGGTGTGCGGCAATAGCTGAAAATCCTAAGTTGGTAGTAAGTCCGATTGCCCAGATTACGAAAGCATCGCGGTAGAGAATTTGGCCTTTGCGCGCTTTGGGGATGACTCCTGACAAGGCTGCAAGAAATACGATGGCCAGGGCTGCTGTAGTTGCCTGCTTTGGTTCAAATCCGAATCCATACATCAATATCGGCACCGTCAACATGGCGCCACCTGCACCAACAAAACCAAGGACTGCGCCGATGAAGGCTCCGGCAATCAGTGCGCCAAGAATTTCCATAGGGCCAGTTTGTCAGTAAATAAAGAAAGCCCCCTAATTTCTTGGAGGGCTTTCTCGATGAACTTTAGATTTCTTTTTTAGCTGCCTTCATTGCTACTTATTGAAGAAGGAGATACTTCCGATATGTGGGCCAAACTCTGAGAGCGTTCCACTTGCAATGAGTGCGAAGAGGATCAATGAGGCGCCTGCAAGTGCAAGGTCCTTAAGGAAGGCGATCATTTCGTTCTGTTTTGCAGTTGGATCACTCTCTTTCCAGTAATTATGGAAGATGAGAGCAGTCAAAATCAAAGTGATTGCAAGTAAGAGGGCGCCTAGATCAACCCAGAGGCCAACGATGACATAGAGGCCGCCGAGCAAGAAGAAGAGGCCTGAGATAAGAACCCCAAACTTTGCAGCAGGTAGCTTCTTATACTTTGCATACCCTGTCATCGCTTCAAGCTTTGCGAAGTGACCGGTACTTAATATGACAAAAAGCGCTCCGAAGAGGATGCGCCCGATGAGTAGTACTGCGTCCAATTGATACTCCTATGTAGTAGTGGGTGTTGTGCGGGCTAATAGTAGTTGAATATTCAACTATATAGCTTAAAGCCACGTCCTCCTTGCGCTCGATCCGAGCCCAGAAGAGCCGCTACTTGCCCTTGTCAGAACCTTGGGTTACTTTTCGAACATCTGTTCGAATTATCAACAGGCCAAGGGGAAGTATATAAAAATGTCAGCAGAAGTAGTACCAGCTCAAGTAGTACCCGCCCACGCGGTGGTATCCGATGGCGGACTTACACCTATTGAATTCACCTTTAAAGGTAGGCGCTTTCGTATCCATGCCGTTCTATCGCGCTGGTGTGAAGCAGGTGGATGGTGGAACCGCATTAGCGACGGAAAATTTCGCCCCGACGATCAAGCCCGTGCGCTCTGGACTGTAGAGGCAGCGCCTATCGGGGCGCTCACTACATTTGAACTCGAACGCGATGAGACAACGGGCCAATGGATCATTAGGGCTATCTAAGTAATGAAGCGCCACGCATGAGTTTTATCCATCTGCGCACAGCAAGTGCGTACTCATTCAAATATGGAACAACTCAACCGCGCGATCTTGTAGAACGCGCAGCAGAGCTTGAGATGCCGGCGATTGCACTGACCGATCGCGATGGTTTAGCTGGGGCAATTCGTTTTACGAAGGCATGTGTATCTCATGGAATCGCTCCTATCATCGGTATCAATCTTGCAATCGCCATAGGCGATCTATCAGGTGCCCTACCGCGAGTTACAGTCTTAGCTCATGGCGATGGGGGATGGCGCTCGCTGGTGCGCCTACTTACTGGGCTGAATATGAATACCAGCAATCGCACACCTGTCTTAACGCCAGAACTTCTCGAAAAATTTAGCCAATACACATTAAATTTACATCTGCTCCACGGACCTGAATCCCCAGTATCGCAAGCCATTGCAGCGCATCGATTTGATACAGCCCTTGATATCTTTAATCAGAGCCGCGATCTCTTTGCAGATCATGCAATCGAATGCGTATCCCATCTCGTTGCAGGAAGCGGACCGCGCTCTACAGCTCATGCTGCTCGTTCGCTTATCTTTGCGCGTGATAACGATATCGATGCAGTCATTACCAACGCTGTACGGATGTGTAATCGCACCGATGGACCACTTGCCGATATTTTAGATTGCGCCCGCCAACTAGTGCCACTGCATCCGCGCCATGTGGAACGCCGTAACGCTGAAGCCTATGTAAAGAGCAGCGACGAAATGGTTACCTTAGCTGCTGAAATTGCACGCGCTGCAGGCGAGCGAACACCACGCGCACTCCTTGCAACAACAAGGCAGTGGGCCGAACGCGCACTCTTATCGCCGCATCGCGATATCGGTTTAGATGCAATCCATCTACCCGAACCCCATGTCGTTGGCGCCGAAACACCTGCTGCAATGCGCGCGCTACTACGCACTCGTTCTGAAGCCGGAATTAATTGGCGCTATAACGATGGAGCGACTATCGCCAAGGCGCGTGCACGTTTAGATGATGAACTCGCAATCGTTGCAACTCTTGGATACGAGTCCTACTTTCTGACCGTTGCAGATATCACCGATATGGCGCGAGCACGTGATATTCGCGTTGCAGCTCGCGGCAGCGGTGCAGGTTCTCTTATCTGCCACCTACTTGGAATTTCAGGCGTTGATCCCATGCAACATGGACTCCTTATGGAACGTTTCTGTTCACCGCTACGTCGCGCACTTCCTGATATCGATATCGATGTTGAATCTGCCAGACGCCTTGAAATCTATGAGATGGTCTTTAAACGCTACGGATCGCAAGGATGGGATATACCCGGGGCCATCTCGCGCTGTGCAACTGTTGCAATGGTCGATACCTATCGTGCGCGCAATGCAATCCGCGATGCAGGCGCAGCTCTTGGTATGCCCGCTATCGAGATTGATCTCTTAGCTAAATCAATGCCTCATATTCGTGCCGGAAATATTGAGGCAGCTCTTGCCTCACTTCCTGAACTTAAAGGACTTAATACATCAGCGCCTCTGACTCGCGCCACTATCGCACTCGCAGCCCAACTCGATGGTCTGCCTCGGCATCTTTCAATGCACCCGTGTGCCATTGTCTTATCGGATGCATCTTTTCTGGACCGTGCACCGATTCAGATGAATGCTGGAGGCTTTCCTATGGTTGAGTTCGATAAAGATGATGTTGAAGATATTGGTCTACTTAAACTCGATATCTTGGGTGTGCGAATGCAATCGGCGATTGCCCATGCGGTACATGAAATCAAGAGAGTTGAAAAGCAAGAGCTCGATATCGATACAATTGCACTCGATGATGTCGATACATACAACTTAATTCAATCAACGCGCACTCTAGGAATCTTTCAAGTCGAAAGCCCTGGACAACGCGAACTTGTGGGCAAGTTAGAGCCGCGCACCTTTAACGATCTCATTATCGACATCTCACTCTTTAGACCAGGGCCAGTCAAAAGCGACATGATTCGCCCATTTCTTAATGCGCGACATGGCTGGAACCCAGCTCAGATTATTCATCCTGATCTATTACCGATCTTGTCTGAAACTGAGGGCGTTGTTGTCTTTCACGAACAAGTCATCTCAATTATCTCTGTCATGACGGGCATCTCACTCGCTGCAGCCGATGAAAAGCGCAGAGCGCTGGGGGACAGGTCCGGCCAGCAAGAAGTCTGCGACTGGTTCTTTCCTGCTGCAACCGAGCGCGGCTATGAGCTAAAAGTAATTACCGAAATCTGGGATGTTCTGCGCGCCTTTGCATCTTTCGGTTTCTGTAAAGCCCATGCTGCTGCCTTTGCTCTACCGACCTATCAATCTGCATGGCTTAAGACCCATCACCCTGCAGCATTTATTGCAGGGGTCTTAACGCACGATCCCGGCATGTATCCCAAACGCTTACTCCTTGATGAAGCGCGCCAGATAGGCGTTGGTATCGCACCTCTTGATATCAATCGCTCCTCTGCGCAGTACCACGTTGAGCGCACACTTGATGGTGATGCAATCCGTATCGCACTGTCAACGGTAAGCGGAATATCCGATAAAGAAATTAGATCAATTGTTACAGGTCAGCCATATATTGATCTTGCAGATTTCTATCGCAGATCAGGTGCATCAACTCCAATTATCGAAAATCTTATTCTCACCGGAGCTTTCGATTCAATTCATTCCAATCAACGCGATCTCTTACTTCACTTTACTGATCTGCAGAAATCACCCGTTGCCCATCTACCTGGTTCGCAACTTACCTTTGGCTTTGCACCCCCCGCTCTTGAAAGTAGCGGCTTGCAGCCAATGAATACAGCAGAAAAAGTACGTAATGAAGTTGAACACCTTGGGATGGATGTCACGCGACATATGCTCACTTTTTATGCGCCATTTCTCAATGCAATCGGCGCAGTTAAATCATCTGACTTGCTCTCACTTCGCTCTGATTCATCAGTCCTTGTCGCCGGGGTAAAGGTGGCGCTACAGACTCCACCTGTGCGCTCGGGTCGCCGCGTCATCTTCTTGACTCTCGATGATGGTTACGGCTGTAGCGACTCAACTTTCTTTCCAGATGCGCAGGTCGATCATGCATCCACCTTGTATTCGACATCCCTGCTCTTAGTTCAGGGACATACTCGCCGTACTGGAAAACGTGGAATATCAATACGAGCTACTGCAGTCTGGGATTTGCGCCTTGCCTACGAAAGATGGAGAAGCCAAAGAGATAGTGTGGCGATATGAGCGAAGGCGCTGCTGAAGAGGTCGAGGAAGCAACGATTCTTCATGTTGATATGGATGCTTTCTATGCCTCCGTTGCAGAACTCGATCACCCGGAATATAAAGGTAAGGCACTCGTTGTAGGAGCTGGCGCGCGAGGCGTTGTCTTGTCCGCAAATTACGAGGCCCGCAAATTTGGAATACGAGCTGCAATGCCCGTGGGGCGCGCACAACGAATGGCACCTCACGCAATCTTTATCCCACCCGAACACCACCGCTACTCTGAAATTTCAGAGCGAGTAATGCAGATTTTTCATTCCTATACACCGTTGGTTGAACCAATCTCACTTGATGAAGCCTTTCTCGATGTCACAGGTTCACGCAAACTCTTTGGCACAGGACGTGAAATCGCTGCAAAGATTCGTGGACAGATAGAGAAAGAAGAAGGCATTACCTGCTCGGTCGGAATCGCACAATCTAAATTCATTGCGAAACTTGCCTCACAGCACTGTAAGCCAAATGGGCTACTTGAAATCAAATCAGATCGCATCCTTGAATTTCTGCACCCGCTGCCCGTCCGAGCGATATGGGGAGTAGGACCTAAAACTGCCGAATCTCTTGATCGCTTAGGTTTGCATACAGTTGCCGATATCGCCAATACTCCGCGCTCGACACTGATACGCGCACTAGGAGAAGCAGCAGGAGAATCTCTCTATGAACTTGCATGGGGGCGCGATTATCGCGATGTCACACCTGATGAACCAGATAAAAGCATTAGCGCTGCAGAAACATTTGCCCACGATTTAGATAATCCGGAAGAGATATTGAAAGAATTTCTACGGCTAACCGAAAAGGCAACCAGTCGCCTGCGAGAACGAAACTTATTTGCTAAAACAATCGGCATCAAAGTGCGCTTTGCAGATTTCTCAACAATTAATCGATCAAAAACTTTAGCCCTTGGTATCGATAGCACTCACGATACCTACGAAGTAGTCAAGGCTCTCTACGAAGCACTTCATATCGAGCGCGCACGTCTGCGATTGGTGGGGGTCTCACTCGAAAACTTGCGCGATAACGCTCCCGAGCAGCTTGAACTTGGGGCACGTGAGCGCGGATGGCGAGATGCCGATACCGCTATCGATAAGGCAAAGGCCCGTTTTGGCGGGGCCAGCGTGCGCCCAGGTCGACTCATTAAGCCCGAAGGAAAAGATGAAGCAGAACGTTAATGTCCTGACTAGCGCGATAAAAATAAGTGTTCTATTGTGTAGGCATGCCTTTATCTGATCGCGAAAGACGCTTGTTGGCAGAGATGGAAGAAGCTCTG
>ERZ889078.2579-NODE-2579-length-12759-cov-11.657037_pt1 | contig 12759 bp, 7 predicted proteins | sample MGYA00521266_ERZ889078 | MGnify/ENA primary metagenome ERZ889078 (study PRJEB32303, sample SAMEA104408618) | aquatic metagenome | biome: Brackish water; feature: Pelagic; material: water | place: Baltic Sea | collected 2014-06-16T06:34:00 | depth 76,534 m ...
ATGATAATCCTACTATAAATGATACTGGTCATATATTATTTGAAGATGGTGGTATAGTCGGAGTATTTGACGAAATTGCTGAAACCTATACAGATTCAAATGAAGATGGATTATTTACAACCACTGACCCCATCATCCTGAAACTAATCAAACAATCAGGACAATCATCAGCGAGTAATGCCACCTGGCCACTTATGCTGAAAAACGTGTATAATTTAGGTGCAAGGGATATAGATCCCGAAAGTTTTGAAATCCGTATTGTACATGAAAAGGGAGACACTGGAGAGGAAGAAGAATCACCCAACAACGTTTCATTTTTACATATTTTTGGTTTAGATAATCAGAATTCACAGGGACTACCGGTAGATGGCGGAGACGGTATATTCGATCCCAATCCTAATTTGGTAAACTTTACAACCGGTGAATTATTCCTCCCCATGCACCTGCCATTTGCCTATGATACTCATCCCCGAGTAAATTTTGAAGGCCTTAATATGAATCAACAAGACTCTGTTATGTTTGATATCCCCCCTGGTGATTCATTGTTTTGGGGAAATCATCATCCAGAGTTAAAAAATACTGTATCTGGTGAAGGAATTGTACTGAATGATCCGGATAATAATTTCAACACCACAAATGGTGATCATGGACCATCTTTTTACTATAATACTTCCAGCCAAAACGATGACCATCAATTTGATATAGTCGTCAAACATTCACAAAGAAGTTCATCCATCAATCTTGGTGGTTTTATGATCGTAGAGGGCAGCGAAGAAGTTCGGTTAGGCGGACGATTACTCCGAAAGGATATGGACTATAACATTGATTATTTTGGGGGAACTCTGAATTTCAATTCTGTCAACTGTCCTGAATGTTTAGAACCAACAGCAGATATCCAGGTTTCATTCGAAGAGAATGAGTTGGTCTCTTTCGATCAGAAGATCATGGTGGGTACCGCTATGGAATTCAATCTTAGTGAGAATTTCCAACTGGGTGGCGTTGCCATGTACTATAATCAATCTATTGTGGATGAAAAAGTAGATATCGGTTACGAGCCAGTTCGGAATTTTATATGGGATATTAACGGTAAGTATGCTCTGAAAAATATTGATCTGTTGACTAATTTTGTGGATAATCTTCCATTCGTTGAAACGGATAAGCCATCGAATTTCTCTATTGAAGGTGAATTTGCTGAAGTACTACCGAATCCCAACCCACTGGGTGAAGCTTATCTAGACGATTTCGAATCATCAAAACGGACCACTTCACTGGGCATTTTGCAAAGAAACTGGAAATTATCCTCTCCACCGCTAGGCAGAAATCTTGCAGACCGGAGTCGCATGGCATGGTACAATCCTTCTAATGATGTTCTCACCAATTCAATTTGGCCAGATCTTCAGGTTTCCACGCGAGCGAATACTCAGACAACAAAAGTTCTGGTACTACAATCATTATTTCAAAGTGATGTCCCCAATGATTCATTGTGGAGTGGGGTAACTACTGCGCTCTATCCCAGTGAATATCAGCAATCTGACAGTAAATATTTGGATGTATGGTTGAATTCTGAAGGGGTACTTGATGACAGTTTGAGATTACATATTGATATCGGTTTCATCAGTGAGGATATAAATGAAGATAATCAACTGAATACTGAAGATCGGTTGGTTAACGGCTTTGGAAATCACATATTGGATGGCTGTGTACCAGGAGATTCAGAACCCTGTGAGGACGTAGGGCTTGATGGTTGTACTGATGAAAGAGAAAATGGATTTGGTGGGTGCTTAAATGAGCCAGGAACATATGCTTCTCCTGGAAATCAGGCGATTAACACTGCATTTTGGGTTGATCCAAACGATCCCAACGGTGATAATTGGAGCTTTGAACTTCATCAACAGGAAAGCCTAAATAATTATCGTTTCATAAATGGTACCGAAGGGAATGGAAATACTCCAGGATTTACCTTCCCAGACACAGAAGACCTGGACAATGATGATTCCATCAATAAAAGAAACGACTATTTTACGTATACATTAATGCCTAACATTGATGAACCGGTGAGCGCAACTGAAAATGGAGGTATCCTTACAGGTTGGAAACTTTTCCGCATTTTACTCAGTGATTTTACCCAAGATGAGAATGGAAGTGTTCTTTGGAGCGATGTTGAATACGCGAGACTCTGGATGGATGGAATCCCACCTGAAACCGATCTGGAAAATACTCGAAAACTCATGATTGCCAAGTTTGAAATTGTCCGGAATGAATGGCTCGAACTGGGCGTGGCGCACTCGGACTTACTGGAATTCATTGCAGATCCTACCTTTTCCGTTGCAGTAGCGAATACAGATGAAAATTCTGACTACGATCCTCCGCCTGGTGTTCAGGGAGAATATGATGAATATTATGGTATCCGCCAAAGGGAACAATCTCTTGTCCTTTCCTTCAATAAAGCGGATGACATGGTTAGTGGTGGAATCGAACCTAATCACATAGTAGCAGTGAATAAAACTTTTAGCCAAGGTACCGGATTTGATCCTCTCAGTTTTAAAGCATACAAAAATATGGAAATGTATGTTTTTGGAGGACCGGAAATCGAGGGTCAATGGAATCCCACAGATTCATCTACCGTCAATTTTGTATTCAAATTCGGTAAGGACAATGATAATTATTATCAGGTGATGAAACCGATTTATCCGGAATGGGACGAGCGGAATCATATCAATATTGACATCCAAAATTTGGTCAGATACAAATTGAACATCGAAAGCTTGGATGATCAACCCAGTACAAATGATGTAGGTCTTGACAGCACAACCACTGCTAAAGAAAATGGGTGCGGGAGCGCAGCGGGTAGTTATAATTACGAAGTCGTACTCGCGGCAATAGATTCTACAGGAACCCTGGGCTATGCTACGAATCCAAATTTCTATCAAGAAACATTTCAAGATACAATTACCGTATGCGGAACCCAGTATTGGGAAGAATTAGTCAATGGTGAACCACGATGTCCAACATGTAACCTCGATGATCCCAATGGAGACAATTATGAAGATTGTGAAGATGAAACTGATACCAGTTGCGTAGAAAACCTTTCAGGGACTGAAGGTAATGGACAATTCGATTTCATTGATTCTATTGATCCAAATGGACTGCATGATTTTGGAGAACTGTGTGAACCATTTGATGATGTCAATCAGAATGGTCAGTTTGATCCATCTCCCGACAATTTTAATGATGAATTGGGATATTGGGAATGGGTGGATGGAGAATGCCCTGATTGTAAAACCATCCGGATAAAGGGTTCTCCGGCTATCGACCGTATTAATTTCATCACATTAGGTGTAGAAAATAACACAGATGAAAAGGTTTACGGTCAAGTACTAGTGGATGAACTTCGCATGACGGGGGTGAAGAAGGAAAGAGGTCGGAAGATGCGCGTGCGTACCAGCCTGAATTTTGCTGATTTGATGGACTTTTCTGTTGATTTTTCGCAAGAGGATGCTAATTTTCACTCACTCCGGCAGAGATTAGGTACCGGGAATACAACAAATAAAATATCTGTTAATTCCAAATTCAATCCAGACAAATTTCTTCCCACTCAGTGGGGGATAAAAACACCTTTAACAGTCAATTATTCAAATACCGTCACAGCACCAAAATATTATCAGGGTACGGATATTCTAACAGGGTCATCCAGTCAGATGCCTGACTCTATAAAAACCATTAATCAATCTCTATCATTCAATACTTCTTTCCGAAAAACCACACCCAGTGGGAAGTGGTATCTGAAATACACGATAGATAATATCACAATCGATAATTTAACTGCAAAGTATTCATTTAATTCCAATAATACAATTCAAAGCGATGTAACCCATGATTATAGCGGAAAAATCACTTATAAATTGTCCTTTGGAGATAATTATATCCGCCCATTTAAAAAACTCGAAAATATTCCGTTTATCGGCGCGGGGTTCGGAGAAACCAGACTTTACTGGACTCCCAAATTATTCACAACAAGTATGAACGTTACTTCCAAAGACAAAGTAACGGAAAAACGATCTGGGACAATAACAGAAGATCCGAATTTCAAGATGACCAGAAGGTTTTCACTGGATTATCAGCTTTCAAAAAATGTTATAAGTAAATATTCCAAGACCATCAACAGTGATCTGATCGAATTTAATAAAACCAAACTACAGGCAATCGAAAAGATGAATCCTGGGAATGTTACTAGTATAGATGAGTCTTTGAATAATTCCTTTTCACCTGATATTTTGAAATGGTTGAAACCCAGATTGACTTATAATACATCCTTCAGCTGGGGAAGGCAAAACTTGACCAATCCGGTGAACACATCCTCTAATTCTGAAATGGGTGTTAGCTCAACTCTGAATCTTAAGAATCTCATTGAGACTATTTATACCCCAACCAATCAGGGGTCTTCATCCAGATCTGGTCAGTCCCGAAGGAATTCCAGTCGTCCCCCAACATCAAAGAAAAAAGAAATAAAAAATCCGATATTGTTGGCCATTATTAAACCAATGCACTCGGTCTCTTCCAAGATTTCCAATATTTCCATCACCTATAAAAATCGATGGTCTCACCAGTTTGGGAGTGTAGAGGGAAGACCAGATATGCTGTTTAAATTGGGGATTTCAGGTGACTCAGGGTTGCCCCTATTTGAGGACTTGCTTCCATCTTACAAACACGAGTTTTCCAATGATCTTGCTCTGAATACTACCGTATCGATAACTCAGAAATTAAGTACCACGGTGAAATATAATATGTCTGATTTAAGGCGTGAAGAAGCCCTGAAGGACGAATATCGGCAAGTCAAGAAAAGTTTTATCCCCTTCGGTGACAGAGGTAATGAGGGCATACCAATGTTTACCTGGAGCATAAACTGGTCGGGATTTGAAAAACTACCTTTGGTGAATAAGGTCTTCAAAACCATGAGCTTTTCTCATGCATACCAGGGAGAGCAGGTTCTTGTTTATGATGGTGCTGATCAGGATAAGTCTGACTATAACATATCATTCTCGCCACTGCTCGGAGTCAATGCAAAGACCAAATGGAAGACTCCTCTTGATGTATCGCTAAATGTAAAACACAACGTTACGATAAAAAACGATGGTGCCAGTACAACGAAAAACTATACTAATGGAGTTAACAGTAGCTTTACATATCGACATGACGGAGGATTAAACATTCCGCTATTTTTCTTCAGAGATTTTGATTTTGAAAATAAAATAACGCTTACATTAAATATGAGCTATGATAAAACAGATGAAAAATTTAGAAGCACGTATGATGGCGATTTTCAGAATAGAAACTATACTACTTCGTTTAATTTTAAACCCAATATTTCCTATAGCTTTACTAAATACGTTGATGGTGGTATCCATTTTAGCTATTCTATAAATGATGGAAGTACGACCGTAAAACGCACCGAAAAGGACTTTGGATTTGATGTCCATATTAAAATTATTGGGTAACCGCGGTTACGTCTTTCACATTCTGTACCGATGTTTTTAATGAGCTATCTCCAATCGAAATTACTTATACTGGTTTTCCTCGGGATTTCATTTTCACAATCTATCCCCTATTTTGACGGTTCGAAAGCGATGCAATATCTCGAAAAGCAGTGCAGTTTTGGGTTTCGATATCCAGGCTCTCCCGGACATGGTGAAATGAAAAACTATTTTAAAGAAAAGTTAGCAGAGATTGCCGATGAATACTTGGTTTATGAAACGCCTGTTATTCATCCCATGAGGCAGGATACGGTAATTCTTCACAACGTCCTTGCTAGGTTTAATACTGCATCAAATTATCGTATCATGCTGCTTGCTCATTGGGATACGCGTGAGATCGCCGATAACGATCCGATTGATTCGCTGAAAAATACTCCGATTCTGGGTGCGAATGACGGCGCAAGCGGTGTTGCTGTCCTATTGACCCTTGCAGAAATATTACATGAGGCTCCCTTAAATTTTGGAGTTGATCTGTTATTTGTTGATGGTGAAGATATGGGCGTTCCAGGAATATCAGGCAGTTACGGACTAGGTACGAAGGAGGTTTCAGCATTGCTGCCAAAGCCTTATCCCGCTTTTGCTATCTGTCTGGATATGGTCGGAGACAGTGAACAGGTGTTTTTCATGGAGTATTATTCCGTGTTGAATGCAAGGGATGTAGTTGCCAATGTCTGGAATCTTGCACGAGATCTGGGTTACTCTCAATTTATCCCGAAAATCGGTACAGCCATCGAAGACGATCACCACGTCCTGTGGAAGCATACGGGGATCCCAGCTATCGACATCATCGATTTTCAATATCCCAATGCGGACACCAATTATTGGCATACAACATTAGATACGCCCGATAAATGTTCAGCTGAAAGCCTGAGTGCAGTGGGTACCGTGATCACAGAGCTCCTGTATTTGGAAAATGAACGTCCTCATCATGACTGAAACATCACACTGGACTGTCCTAACCGTTTCGGCTGATGTACCTGTCAGGGAGATCATCTCCGCATATTTATCCGAATATTGCCTTGGGGCGATCGATCAGGAGATCAACAGCCAGTACTTTTTTAATCCAGAAAATAAATCATCAATTGAAGCCGTGATTCAGGAACTACAACCCAACTTTTCGTTCACGTGGGATTGGGCAATTCAAAATCGTGAAGACTGGCATCTGGCGTGGCAGGATTCATTCAAACCGATCTTTATCACCGATAAACTGGCAGTCATCCCCGACTGGGATGATCAAACCAAGGCTCAGTATACGATCAGGATAAAGCCCGGAAACGCGTTTGGCACTGGGCATCACGAAACCACCGCCATGGTTTTGCAACAATTGTGCGAAGTACTGACTCCGGGTATGTCCGTATTGGATGTAGGTACGGGGAGTGGAATTCTGGCTATCGGTGCAAAACTATTGGGTGCTGGCGATGTGACATGTCTCGAAAATGATTCATCTTGTGAAGCTAATTTTTATGAAAATGTCCACCTCAACGGTCTGGATAACCAATTACTTTTTACGGTCGCAGATGTACTGGAATGGACTGATTATTCATTCGATCTGTTGCTGATTAATGTGAATCGAAACGTGATTCTGAATCTGTTGCCGATAGTGACAAATACGACTGGGTTAATTATCCTCACAGGCATCCTGATTTCCGACATTGAACTGGTATCAAAATGCTGCACCGAAAATCAATTTCAGGTGATTGCACATATGTCACAGGGAGAATGGGCAAGTCTCCGAATCCAAAAAAATAAGGAATTAACTTGAGCAAAAAACAATATTTATCAAGGATAGGGTTGGTATTTTTAACCGGAATATTCTGGATATGTGATGCGCCGACCATTTCTGAAGTAGATCCAATACCTCAAATCAATAATGTTATTTTTGAATATCATCAGGATAATTCACAGATTTGGGTTCAGGTGGAAGTATCCGATCCCCAGGGAATTGAAAATATCGATTCTGTTTGGGTTGAATTGGAGTCATTATCGACGTCTGAAGTACTCTATCATTTTTTGCTGGAGGATGGGGGTTTGAATGGTGATATTTTATCGGGTAATGGTGTTTACACAGTACAAATAACGATTCCCGAAGGTATTCCATTTGCTGTTTACCGAATCAAAACATATGCACGGGATATGGAGGATAATTTGGGTCTCCAACCGGGTGTTATTAGCATAGAAGAGGAATTCCCTCCACAAATCGAATTGGTCGACATGCCAAGCTTGTTTCACCTTGACCCCACAGAATGGGGGACCCTGACGATTCAATTGAAAATCAATGATCCCAACGGTGCAGATGATATTTCGTATGTGAGGTATGCGATCAATACAGATTTTCTAACCATCGATTGTGATGGGAATCCCAATCCTGATCCAGATCCTGACCACTATCAATGGGATCCTTCCTGGGAAATGACCTATTTAACCACAGACGTAGATGGGTTTTTGATCTACCAAACGGATATCCCCATGAGACCAGCGGACGACGGATCTGGAATCTGCGGAAAGACAGGCCTTGTGCTATTTCAGTTTACTGTCAGAGATAAATCTAACCAGATCGCAATTAAACCGGAGATTCCGTTGGAACAGGAGATTGTGTTGGAAATTACCAAGTGTGGCGACGGAAACTGTTTAGCTGAATTTGAAGATGCGACCACTTGCCCGGAGGATTGCCAATGAACAAAAGTATTCTAATTTCGACAGTAACCATATTCGGGATCGTTTTTTGTCAATTACCAGAAACATTCGGTTTAGAGAGACTGGATAGCAACACTTATTTCGATAGTATTTCCACGGCGGGTCTGTCGAGTAACAGCATCCGACATATCCGGAAATCTGATGACTCGGAAATCTTGTTTCTGGCCACCAGTAGTGGACTGGGATATTTTGATTATAACAACCCAACCGATCAGTTTGGAATGTTTGATCGAAACCTGCTAAATCTACCCGTGGGTGGAAATCCCGGGTTGGATGTAAATGGTCTGGATATTGCCGTATCCGGCGTAATTCAGGTTGAAGCGGCTGGTGGGATCGAGCCCGCCGGAACTGGTATTGGGTACTCATCAGATGGAGGTCTCACATGGGGTTTTAAACCTCAACCGGTTGACCCGTCGGACAGTCCTATTTACACTACCTTTACGTGGGGTGAACCCGGTTTTGAGCAGGAAATCAGAAAATTATCAGTAACTACAGAAATCGATAATGTGAGCTACGATGTGGCCATATTGGGAGATTACATCTATGCTGCTAGTTGGGCAGGTGGTCTTCAGCGGTTTCGGTTTAAGAATGTTCCATTGTCGGATGGAGAGGATCCAAATCCATGGCAGCCCATACCATTACCCATGGATGATGAATTGGATCAGTATTGCGGCTGGATTGATACCGAAGAATTCGAGTTGAATCCGAAAGACCCTAATGACGGTGGTTCGCATAATCACAAAGGCTTTTCTGTTCATGCGGTTGGCGATACATTGTGGGTAGGTACTGCAGGCGGAATAAATAAAGGAGTACTGCAACCCGGTGGGTGTATCAATTGGCGTCACTACAATTCATATCGTGATGGGATATCGGGTAATTGGGTAATCGGTTTTGAAGATCAATGGGTATCAAACGGATTTGGACCTTCATTTCAAAGAATATGGGCTATTACATGGTCAACCGGCGGCTATGAAAAATATGGATTAAGTTACACGGATGATGGTGGATATTCTTGGAATGTTGCCGAACAATTGACATCTATGAATCTGCGGATTTATGGTATCTCTACAGAGGAGAATAGGGTGTTCGTTTCAAGCGACACCGGGCTGTATTTTTCTTTGGATGGCATCCATTGGGAAAAAATGTCCTATCCTGCAGAAGAGCAGGGCGAACAACTATTAACGGAAGCCTACTTTTCATGCTTGCACGATTCATTAAATAACCGCACATGGGTAGGGTCTCCTGATGGTATCGCCTTCACTGATAATTTAGGAGTTAGTTGGGAGATTATCAGGTTTTGGAATACGACCTTGAATGCAACAATCGAACAAGACCGTTTTTACGCTTATCCCAACCCCATGTACACTGGCTCATATAATGTATTTCAAGGTGACAGTTTTGTACGATTCGTATTTGAACCGCAGGATGTCCCGGAAGCCCAGCTGGCTATATTTGATTTTGCCATGACAAAAGTGATTGAACTGGATCAATCTCATTTGGCTGGAAATGAACAGGAAATATTGTGGAATTGTCGAAACGACTGGGGCGATAAGGTGGCAAACGGAGTCTATTTCTGCCGACTGACAGCTAGCGATAAAACGCTTTGGACGAAAGTGGTGGTGATCAATGATTAATTCAAAAATAAAAGCAAACTCCATCTCCATGTTTCGCTCGCTGATTTTCGCTCTGATTTTCTTCCAAATCGGATTTTCTGAATTTGGGGGTGGATATTCCGGAGCTGGGTATCGATATGCATCCAACGCAAGAGAATTATCGCTGGGGGGTGCAATGGTCGCTGAACCAAACTGGGGATTCCATCAATTTGGCAATCCGGCGTTAACCATTTATACATCAGGCAAAGAGGCTGGTTTGTCATTGATGACCATGTCTCTTGACAGATCGATCCAGGTTGGAGTTGTGAATCTAAACTTGCCTCCGGGAGCGGCAGTTGGCATTGCATTTTTCCGAGCTGGGACAAACAATATTCAGGGTAGAAATTTGATGGGTGCTCCTATCGAATCTTTTTCAGCATCAGACAAATCAGCAATGATTACATTTTCAAGAGCATTGTCTAATCATTTTTCTGCAGGGTTCAATCTGAAAACGGTGTTCAATTCTCTTCCCGGTGGTTTGGATGCAAAAGGAATCGCCTTTGACATGGGTATGATATACGCTTTTTCTGATGCCGTCAAAATCGGTGGAAAAGTTGAAAATATTACTGGTCGTACTACATGGAAATTTGATTCTGGAGCAACAGAAACTGAAGATTTACTCACTGTAGTTTCTTTGGGAGCCAGCACAGCTTTAAACCCGATTCACTTGAAAATATTGCTTCAATCGGATACCTATCTGATCCCGGATCACGGGCAGGAAACAAAGCTAAAGCTAGGCGCTGAATATCAGTTAAATCCCATTGTGTCACTTCGTGGAGGATTGAACAATAATAAAGCTACCGTCGGTTTTGGACTTAAGATTCAGACAAAGAGTGGCGTTCACTTCAATGTAGATTATGCGCTTGACCCTGGGATTGAAAACGAGGGTGTGAGTCATGTGTACAGTCTTTGGGTAAAAATTTAAAAAGCGATTGAAATAAAATGATGAAAAAAATACTATGTTTAATGTTTATGGGATTACTCCTCTCGCTGTCATTTAGCGTGGGACCAGAAGCCATTACATTTCCGGCAGACGTTCGGTCACTGGCGCTATCCGGCGCTGGCGTGGGGGGGAATAGCTCTATTGATGTGAACCCTGCGACAGTAACTGGTTTATCTCAAGTGAAGGGTGTGGAATTCAGTCATAATCGTTGGTTTTCTGACATATCAGGTGTGAATATCAGGTATAGCGAATTTTGGAAACTCCCCATCATTTTCGAGTTGAGTAACTGGGAGTCCGGAGACATCGGGCAGTGGGGCAATGTTCCACAAGACGACCCTATTGGCACCATCTCTCTTCATTGGGTTTCGGCAGGAATAACGACCGGTCTGGTCAAAAATGACTGGCATTTCGGACTTCGACTGAAAGGACATTTTGGGAGAATGGTTATAGAATCTGTCAAAGGAGTCACAGCAGACATTGGGCTTCAAAAAAAACTGATGAAAAATCTCACTCTAGGTGCAGTAGTAAAAAATTTAGGGACATTTTCTTCAGATCTACTGAGCATCACTCCACCAATCAGTTATGCAACTGGTATTCAATTTACCGAACCTGTGACGGGTGTAAGTCTCCTCGCTGATATTGTGAATGAAAAATACCACGGCTCCTTTATCCGAGCTGGGGCGGAAAAATCCTTTAATAATATTACGTTTTTATCTGGGACAGTTTTTTCCTCCACTAAGCAACAATTCTCATTCGGGACTGAATATTCCATTGGACAATGGGAATTTGGTTATGGGATCGCTTTTCATCAGAATTCTCTGCTAGGTACACCGCAGTTTTTCACCATAGGTAGAAAATTTAAGTAGTCCTCTTGAATTCATCCTTCGGGTTGAATTTATCCAATTCTAAATATCGGGAACTGGTTGACAATGTTTAAAAGATATTTCTCTTTTGCAGGATATTTCCTTTTCCCACTGGGATTTATTTCCGGATTGATATTTTATTGGACAGTACAGCATTTTCCACAACAAGAAGACCTGCCAAAAGGACAAATCTGTCTCATCATCGATGATTTTGGCAATTCATTAAACAGTGATATCCTGGGGTTTCTATCTCTGGGTGACAACATAACAATATCTATTCTCCCCGGACACCCCTATTCAGAAGAGACGGCCAAACTGGCTGCTGAAAAAGGGAAAGAAGTACTGGTTCATATGCCCATGGAATCATGGGAAGGCATTGACCCAGATGAGGCACAGTTTTGTTTACATTCGGGGCTCAATCCTGAAGAATATGAGCGTCGGGTATCCCTGGCATTTGAAGAAATCCCCAATGCAGTTGGGATGAACAATCACCAGGGATCAAAGGCTACGGGTGACCCACAGCAGATGAAAGTTCTGGCCAGATTATTGAAACACCGAAACTCTTTTTTTGTGGATAGTTTTACAAATCCAGATAGTAAAGCAATTGTTACCATGAAAAAGGCAGGTGTAAAAACCGGGTTGCGTCAATTGTTTTTAGACAACCTGGAAGATGAGATATCCATTCGAAATCAGCTGGATAGTTTGATGGTCATAGCAAAAAATCGGGGGAGTGTCATTGGAATCGGTCATTGCAAACCAATAACGTTGAAAGTCCTTCGGGAAGTACTGCCTGAAATTGAGAATAACGGGTTTCAATTGGTCCATGTATCTGAAGTTGTAAATTGATAGGAATCGTCTGTATTGCCATATTTTAGATCGGATTGATTACGGATCGCGATTGAATGATTGCAAATCCCACTCTCCAAATTCTTGAATGAGCATCTTGAAACATTAAAAAAAACCGGTTGATATCGAAATTAAACGAGTGCTTCTCTTCAGATTATCTGGTAGATTATCTAATAATATGTTAAACATCATCTTACTTTTCGGCCAGATAATGTTATGATAATAGTGCC